>Ga0180009_10000660_pt1 | contig 45858 bp, 58 predicted proteins | sample OS_PC_MetaG_FD_123537 | JGI IMG/M metagenome (GOLD analysis project Ga0180009, IMG submission 123537) | Groundwater microbial communities from the Aspo Hard Rock Laboratory (HRL) deep subsurface site, Sweden - OS_PC_MetaG | ecosystem: Environmental > Aquatic > Deep subsurface > Groundwater...
ATCTTTATTCCAATAAGGTTCGTAAGTTGCCAAAGGTATTGTCTCTACGATTGTATTTCCTAACAATATATACAAAATATTATTTTGAACATCAGCCCCTTTCTGCACACTATATCTACCACCGTTTGTCGCATCAAATAAATCAAGATACACGTCATCAGCCGCTTCTACGTCTGGTGTAAATATAATTTCTATTCCAACATCGGCTGTATTATATATCCCAGTCCCTGTACCCACTAAATAATTACCAGTACCGCCGCCAATTTCTATATAATCATTAGTAAAAGTTACAGTGCCGACCTTGGTTAGATTAAGACCGTTGCCAGATGTTTCCCATACGATAGTACTCCCGTTATTGTTGCCCATATCAGCAACAAAAGACGCTGAATTTCTATCAGTTGATAATATGTTCGCACCCATAGCATCGTCTCTCGTAAAATACCAAAATGCTATACCCAGTACAACGAATGCAAGTAAAATGTATGTTATTTTTTTCATAATTATTTGGCTAAGGTTAGCTAAAATACATAACACGAAGTGCCATTGCATTTGATATGTACACTATTGTAGTTGCCTGAAATTGTATAAGTAGATGCACCGTTAATAGTTTCTGCACCCTGAGTCGCAATCGTAATATTATTTGTTCCAGCACTACCGCCCGTGTCTGAAATTACACCAACTGAATTTAGGGTTGCAGTTCCTTGAGCAATAAAAGCACTTGATAATGTTACTGTGAAAGCAGCCGCGGTTGTACTAGCATTGATATGATAATCACCTACTGCAAAAGTAGTGGCAGCTTCAACATACCTAGCTTTCTCAGATTTGCCAGCTCTAATTTCCAATACTGTACTAGACGCATTTCCATCATTAGAACTATCTTTAGCCAATAAAGATAAAGCCGCAAAACCATCTACATTAAATGTATAACCTTGTTTTACTGTATCTCCTGCTGCTGAACTTACTGGTATATTAACTAAATCTATTAAACCACCATTTAAAGGTAACTCTAATGTACCAGCGACAAGATTGTCAATCGTAGTAGTTGTACCGTCAAACCAGGCACTGTCATTTACTTCTAAACCAGCTACTATCAAGCTACCTGCTGAAGTTAAACTATGATTGGAAGTTTGGCTGCCGAAAGCCGATACGCTATCAGCATTGATAGAAGTTGTTACTGTATAGTCTGACTTAGTTATATTCAATGTTTCTAAAACCGAACCAGCTAAAGAAACGACTGAGCCATATATTGTCCCCCAGCGATAACTAGCAGCACCTAGGTCAGCTCCTAAATCTGTCTCTGGTATAGCTGCGTCTACGTTAGCTTGTAACACCGAATAACTATTTCCAGAAATATCTTTCTTCTGGAAGCCACTATTCTCTCTTCTGCCTTCCAAGCTGGCAGTTGGTTGTAAAGGTTGATCTGTTTTTACATCAATGGTACAACCCGCAACTAACAGAACAGAGCAGATCAGTCCAAAAATTATTACTATTTTTTTCATAGACTATTGGTTAGTACCGTATTTAATTTGTAATGAAGTAGTACCGGCTGTATAGCTCGATACTTGAGCATTCACGGTAGTTAATAAATCAGTATTTAAAACAAAATTTCTTAGATCATCCGAACCAGCACAACTTATACCTGTGTCACCGTCAATAGCAGAACCATCTTCTAAGTCTATGACTTGTATGTAGTCCCAGTGATTTGTAACTGTAGCAGCAGAAGTAAAATCTACATCTTCCGGGGCTAGATTAGACCCCGCGAATTTTACTGTTAGAGTTGGTGAGCTAGTGCAACTGAACATAAAGCTAACATTACGATAGCTGTCTATCCTATGTCCCGCCCCCCAGCTCGCGGTTGTTGTAGCACTAAATACTGTGCGCGCAGGTTCATATGTTCTCCCCTCTAGTAATTGGTAGCCTCCAACACTAACTCCTAATAAAGCTAGGGCACCAATCAATACTTTTACGATTATATTTTTCATATTAGAAAAAATTCTTAAGTAAATGACTCCCCATGTTAGAGAAATCTTGATAAATTTTATAACCTTCTTCTTTTGCTTTCTTGCAAAATTCTATATCAGCATCTAGCTTTTCAACCGGATCGGGAGCTGGATATTCAATCTTTTCCAGTACTTCTCTTTTGATTAGTGAAAAACCCATGCTAAACCAATCAACTTCTTCTAGTCCCCGGCCGATTCTGTGTTCTCCTTTTGAATAACTGCACGGCTTGCCATCTACTCCGCAGTAGTATCCTGACACAATATCTTTGTTGTGTTTGACCAACCTTTCCAGAAAGTCTGGTATTTTTGGAATTACATCCGTATCAACAAATAGAACATGGGTATAATCTTTCCAGTCCTCACCTTCAAGAAAGTTCTGTATCATTCTACGCCTAGTCCACCAAATGGTTCGTCTTGGTCCACGCCAGAACATGATATTACATCTTTTCTCCCAAGCTAGGTCAACAAGGAACTTAGCATACTCCACTGGTAGATCATCTCTATTCTCTACTACCAATAACATTATTTTAATTTGTTTTTCATTCATATTAAAAATTCAGTCGGAGGGAGAAGTTTTTTAAGTTTCTCCTCCCTCAAAACATTTAATTTTCTTGAGCAGTCATTATTGCTCTATAAGCAGTAGCGGTATCACGAATAATCTTTATTTCAGCAGTATCACCAGCTAATAAGTAAGCAGATGTACTTGCATTATGTAAAGTTCCACCACCACCAATGAGTATAATTGAGGATGACGCAGTTTCAGTATTACGTAAAACTACTTCTTTCATATCTCCATCTGTGCCTAAACAATCAGCAAATAATGTAGTTGTATTAGGCAAAGTCAGTGCAGCAGTAGTCGTATTTCCTAAAGCTATAGGAATATACGCCTGATCACAGATTTGTGCAGCCGTAAAGAAATTACCAGTAGCGATAGTAGTAGATACTGTCCATGTAGTTGTAGCACCACCATAAACCAAGTTATCAAGATTGGTATCACCAGCGGTTACTGTCAGACCGGTAGCAGCTGTAATAGAAGCATCTGCGTATACAATACCATTTACTTCCATGGCTCCCTCAGCATAAAAATCACCGACAGTGGTCGGACAACCAGTTAAATGACCAGTTGAATCACAATCCGGCATCTCAGCTGAACCTATTATTGCAGCAGGACCACTAGGCATGAACTTACCAACAAGTTGGTTAGCTACAGCTGCAACAACCTTATCTTCAAAACTACCGCTAGAAGCGACAGCCTTTACAGAACTTCCCACAACTAACAAGGCAATTATAATAACTGCGAAGTTAAAGTTTAGAAAATTCTTTGCTTTCTTTTTCTTTTGTCTTTTAGTCATAGGATTATTTTTTAGTTTTCTTTGGTTTTTGCTTCTTGACTTTTTCTTGAACTTCGACCTCTTTTTTTGGGAGTTCTTCAAGTCTTTTCTCTTCGTCTTTCTTCTTCTTCTTACATTGAGCCTTGGCTCTTTTTATTTTCTCTTCTCGTAGCTTCTCTTCTTCCTTGGCAGCGTCCTCTGCTTGTTTTTTAGCAAGGGCTATAGCCGCCTTTTCTGCTTTCTCTTGTGCTTCTTTCTCTTTGCGATATGCTTTGTATTCTTCCTCAGTTGCATTAATAACTTCAATAGTTGAATATAGACCTTTGACATGGCTAGCCACATCATCACCCACAACTACGAATTCATGCACCGGAATAGACACAAACGCGTCCTTAAACCTAAATGAGAAAATTTTAGGTGTAGGATTATACATTTTTTTCATAGCTTTACTTTCTTAATTAGTTATTCTGTACAAGGCGAGGAGGTTATCCTCCCCGCCAATATAAAAGTTTTTATGCTCCGGCTGAATACCAATTTCCCACCCAATGTGTGTAACCAACAGCTAACTCATGCTTAAAGGCATAAGTCATGTTACCAGTCTTTGGATCCTCAGGTCTTTCGAAATATTGAGGGCCACCATAGCGGTAAACTCTTAACAAGCTATCCATTCCCGGAAGTTTGGCTTGTAAATACCAAGCTGTAGCAGAACCACCTTGTTCACTATTTAACCAGCGAGAAGATAGAACACCTATCCTTCCTCTGTAATAGTTCAAGTCATTGTTGGTGGTCGATGGTCGTTGTTCAGAACCGGTATAGATAACAGCATTTTTCTCTAAGTCGTCAGGGACGCACAAAGTAATCATGCCCATATCCATTACTGGTAAACCACGATCGGTCAACTGCTTAACCAAAGCTAGACGACCAGTCTCAAGGTTTGTTTCTGTCAAAGCGATAGCACCGGCAGAAACGTTTGACTGTGCAGTACCACCGTCGGCACGTGCATGGTCAGTCTGGAATAATTCTTCATTATGATATCGATCGATATAAATACCGTTCGATGTTTGAGCTGTGCTAGCACCACCTACCAAAATTTGGAAAGCAGCTTTGGCTTCATGCATATCTACCTTTGCAGCTAGATTTGCCATCTCGTCTAGTTTAGCTCCTACTTTTTCTCTATCTTTTGCAGCATTTTCAGTAAGCTCTACACTCTTACCGTAATTACGGGCAGTGTAAAGAGTTTCGAAAGTTTTGTAATTGACAGTAGATGGATATGGTTGACCTTCTCCGAAGTATTCAGGTAAATCATAACCAGTTAATCCTGTAGTACGTTTTACAGGGTCTTCCATATTCATGAAAGAGAACACTTGAGCTGCGGCTTCTTTGCCCTTATAAGTGATTAAGTTTTCCTCGAAAACTGCCTCAAATTTAGGACCTAAACCACGTTTGCCCAAATCTCCCATAGTACTTCGTGTTTGAATGTTACTCATAGATTTAGATTATGTGATTAAGCCATCGCTGCACCATTGTCCCAAGCTTCGCTGTGGTTAATGGATACAAGCATTCTAGATGAATCGTCTGGGTCTGCGCCCCAGTTCTTTAGTTCTCTAACATCGGTAATGGTACGAGAATGAGTAGTCTCATCAATATCGTTTTGATCAGCTACACTTACCCAACCACCAGCTTTGTTTGAAGAACTTGTTGTGTTCATAGTTCCTGTTACAGAACCGGAAAAAATTGCATATTTAGAAGTTTCTACTTTACAAGCAATCAAATCAACAGTTTCATTGTCAGCGGCTACGACAACTGTCTCTTGACCTGCTGCACCTGTAACTGTTGCGCTTCCTACTTCGGCAACAGAGCCTGAAATAGAATTGCCTTTTTTGTCTACGATGTCAACGATAACACCGTGAACAGCACCACCAGCAGTAGTTACTTCCAAATTACCATTTCTCAGTTTAACCATATCTCCTACAATAACAGTGTCACTGTTGTCGATAATGTGTTCATGAACCATTGAAGGTCCAAATACTTTCCAGAGTTTAAAACTCATAATGGTAAAGTTAAATTAATTAAATACAGCAAGTTGTTGAATTAGTACCTATGCTTTGGAGCGTACTCTTTCTCACGCTCCTTGCGGTTCTTAAGAATATTCTTAGCCTGTTCCATTGACCAGCCTTTTTCTTTGGCTAAAGTTTTAACTTCTTCAGAGACACCCTCTGATTTAGTTTTACTTTTACCACCTACTTCGGCTGAACTCATTTTATCCCTAGCATCAACCCCATCCAGTCGTGCTTTCTCAAGCTCGGCTTGGCGGTCTTTAGATGTGTTAGAGAAATCTAAGATGTCCTTAATGGTTCTTTTTAATTCACCTCTTGCTACAAACCTACTTTCTTTCGAGGCAGTGCTATAAACACTCTCAAGAGCTGGGTCTAATAAGGTTTTTACTTTCTTAAAGTCAGCTTCGCCTAATTCCTTTAACTCGGAATCAAACTCATCAAGTATATCAGCTCGCTTAGACAGATAGTCTGTCTTATATTGATCTGATTCACCCGAACCCTTTTTGCGTAAGCCCTTAGTTTCAATCTCCCGCTTATAATTATTAGCAGTTGATTTCCACTTATCTGCTTCCGCTTTCCAGTCTTTATCCTCTTCGTCTTCGTTTGTAGAGGTGTCTCCCTCATCTTCATCAGACGTGGTTTCTTCGATGTACTCCTGGGAGTCATCAAGAGTGTCCTTCTCTTCATCAATGTAATCGTCTTCCATACAGATTTAATTTAATTTAAGGTCTTTTTTAGGGCAGATAGACCGACTGCCATTAAACCTGATGTCCCAGTATCAATCCTCCGGCTGATATTGGAACACCAGTGTTAAAATGTAAAAGAGCTAGTTTCTTATATGCGCCATTCTGATAGGCATTCTATATTTCTTATAGAAATGATCCCTTATCTCTGCGCCTTTTTCGTCAACTTCAAACAGTATGTTGCGATTTTTGATTGGTTCTCTTTCTCCATCTGCAAAAACAACTACGCCACCAACCTCTGGATTACCTAATATCTTGTAAAGATATTCAGCATGCTCCTCATTCTCATACTTATTAATCCCAGGCTTTAAGGCAACTGTTTCACTCATGCTGTAATTTGGATGATTTAATATCTCTGCCTTCTGTAATTTGTATTTAGGGTCATTCGGATCTAAATCTGAAAGAAACTTGCCTGTTGGGGAAGGGCTTTCTTGTGGATTGGTAATAGGGTGTTGAGTCATCTTAAACTCCAACCTGTCTTCTCCTTTGTAATTTAATATAATCATATTATTAATTAATTAAGTTATACATTCTCGACCTTTAATATTCTTCTACTGTTGATTCATAGCCACCACCTACTGACACTGGCTCTTCCGGCACCCTACTCTGTTTAATCTGTACCTGTATGCTCTCAACAAAGTTCACATATCCTAAGTATCTTTCTTCTTTGGTCCTACCATATAATTGGTAACCTGCTTGTCTATGCAATTCAAGAAAGTTCTCCATGCCCTCTATCTTTGCTAATTCACCAATTATCCTCTGTTCATCATGGGTGTTCATTGTTATAATCCGCGGCTCTTTATCTAATAGTTTTTTTAAGAATTTCATACTGTGCTCATTTCATTTACCTGTTTACGCTCGGGCTGTTTAACTTGTTGCCCAGGTTGCTGTCCAGGTTGCCCAGGTACAGCTCCCGGCATGCCGGGCATCATCTGTGGCTGTTTGGTCCTAGCACTAGAGACATCCTTGCCAAACTTCCTATTCAACTCATCAAAACCATAATCTCTATCAAACTTATCAGCATACATTTCCATCATAATCTTTTGGTAATTAATCTCAGAGATTTGCCTTTGCACCTCAGTCTTACCAATAGACGATTGCATAACAATCTTAATATCCATCTCCATTGACTTCAAAGCGCGCGGTTCAATCTCAATAATCTCCATGCGTTGTAGAGAGTCTTCAACTTTGTTGTCCTTTACCTTATCTACAACTGAGATTTGTACCACTCCACTTTTACCACTACTTAGTTTTTGGTCCCTCAAAACAATTCGCTTGTACTCTTTGCCCTCGATAGGTAAAGCATAGAACTGTACTTGATTAGCTAAACGCAGTATGTTCTTCTCTCTTGCGCCCTTTTCCATTAACTTTAAGAACAAAGATACCAACTCCATAGCGGCTTGTTGCTCAACTTCAATCTGTGTTGCAGTCTTTCCTTTGCCACCCGTACCACCAATCACCTCGCTAGCGACAATTGATTGCTCATTTCTTTGGGCCATGATCTGATATAAAGCCACAGAAGAAGTAGAAGGCTCCGGGATTGGAAGCACTTGGAACTTAGGAGTACCGTCAGACCAGTCAGTTGTAATAACATTGTTAGGTTGTAAAAAGCCCTTGGTCATAGCACTTGCTGTCTGCCCGTCAGCCAATACAGGGTTTGAAACAGACAAAGTAGCTTGATCCATGATCCTATCGAACAGCCCATCTTTTGAATCACAATCAGCCACTAACTTGTCAATGATTGACCGGCCATAAAAGAAGCCAGCGTCAAACGGTTCAAACACCGCAGCCCAGAAAGGTAAGACTGGCCTGCCATATTTACGCCAAGGAAGCGGTGATACAGTGTGCTTTCCCTTAGGGTTAATCCATATTTTATTGGCTAAAATAACATATTCATCGTTTTTCTTGTCAAACTTTCTTACAACTTCTATCTGATTACTCTTAACATCTTCACTGTTCTTCCAGAAAGGAGTGCTATTATCCACCACGCTTGCCTCCATTGTCGTCACTTTATCAGCATCGATGTACCCACCAAACTCAGTTTTGAACTCATCTTCACTCATTATTGACCGTAAATAACAATCATCCATATCAGCTACAGCGCCCGGTCGGACCATAACATCACCAGGGACAAAGTCCTCAAGGTTTATAATCCTTGATCGAACATCGTTCCACTCGTTGATTTCTTTCTCTGTATACTCAAACTCACCTGTCTCTGGGTTAAGGTTTGTAAGTTCTTTTGCCTTTATAGTACCAAAATACCAGTCTTCCATGCCAATAACAGTACCTTTCTCTGATGCTTCCATCATCTCTAAAACAACTTGGAAATCATCGTCGTTGATATTGGCACCATGCTTAAGCATGTAGTTGGCCAACTTCTCTTTAAAAAATTCAGTATTATTTAACTCATTCATACTAAATGCAACCGCTTCCATACCACGCATAGCAAGCTTTGATAGAATACCAATAAGCTTCTCGTTGGGAGTAGTAGAGGCGAGATTAGATTGCCAATTGCGCTTGTGAGCTGGTCGCTTTTTGTATTGAACAAAGCGCTTGACGTTGTCATCAATGTATTCCTTAAGAGTCCTACCCCGGAGAAGGTCTTGCTCTAAGTCACGATTAGACTTAGCTTCTGTATACTGACCCCAAACAAAATCAGCCACCTCAGCTCTATCTAGAGTTTGGGGGCTTGTTTCTTGAGCTGACTTGTCCATTTCTTCTTTAATATTTGGCATAATATATATTTTAAAAACCCTACTGAATAGCAGGGTCTTGTTCTTTATGAGACGCAACTACGCAAAAATCTCATAATGAACAAGGCCTTAATACTCATTATGTGCGTAGTTGCGATTGAATTGTTTAATATGGCTTTTTTACAAGCAAGTTGACAGACAAGTTTGCACACTCTAAATAGAAATTTATCCACAGATTTATAAAAAAGGAGAGCACCTGTCTGTCAACCTGCCTATAAAGGCAGGTAAATATGGGCCGAATGGTCGAAATACCATCACCAACCATTCTAAAAATCCTGGCTTATCCCCAGGGTAGAACTTAGCAAAAGAGGCCACTCTATTGCATAAGCTCTATTCTAGGGGTAATTCTATGTCCACTCCTCATAATCAAGATCCTCCATCTCTCGAATATCCGCATAAGTAGAGCGGTAATTGCTAACGATTGGCGGTTTAGCTATAATCAATTGGTACGCCAAACTATCCGCTAAGTCGTCATAATCACCCATTGGAAACTTAATCAATTCATCAACTAAATCAGTATGCTCGCGCTTAATAAATATCGTACCTGCATTAAACCTGGGCACAAGCCCAGCGATTCTTAGATTCTTATTCAAGCCGGAGTCCTTTAACTTCTCAACATTAAAGAAGTTGTTACGCCTCTTCATCTCATCTACCAGCGCAGGCTTCAAAGTATGCTCAAATGCTTTCTGCTCAATGCCTATCTTAACCGGTTGATATAAATCCACAAGGCCAAAAATATGCTTAATCAGGTCCGGCTCATTTCCCTTAAACCTTTCAGCCTTCTGCAAGTACCAATTGTTCTCAATATCCACCGAATTAACAACAATACCAGTATAATCAGCCGTTTTAGCAGTGCTATAAGCCCTGTCAATGGTAATAAAGGTAGCTAACGACTTACCATTAAGCACTATATCCTCGTAATACTTGAATTGTTCCAACCGAAAGTGCCTATTTTCATCACTTATCGGATCATTTTGGTACTCTTGGTAGAACAAATAGAGCTGTCCTCTACGAATATATTCCTCTTTTATCCTCAGAATATCATCATAATCTAGATGCTCGGGCCATAGTGTCTCTCGTTTCTTGTCATCAATGATTGCTTTATACAGTTTTGTTTTATAACTTTCGTATGTATTTAATATTTTATAGAGCAATGAATCAAAATGTAATACCGTTCCAATCATTATTACCCGTCCACCAGTGGCCAAACAAGGCTCCAAAGCTCCACTAAACCAGCGCTCTAACTTCTCTCTGCGCTCCTTACTCTGCACCAACTCATCATTTTCAAGATCATCTATAATAATTAAATCCGGTCTATTCTCTCTGTATTTCTTACCACGCACCTTCATGCCAGCACCAAGAGCTTCAATCTTTATGTTATTCACAGTAATATCACCCTCGGACCAATTCTTAGAAGTTAAGTCGCCGTACATTGCTCGGAGTTTATCGTTTCCCTCTAATTCTGCCTTTAATGCGTCTAAAAATGCAGTTGACTGGGTATATGTATCCGATATCATCAAGATATAATTGGTTTTCTTGTGGATTACAACCCACAACAGGTAGACTAAACCAACTAGTGTTGACTTTGCGTGTGAACGCGGAGCAGCAATCGCCACTCTTTTGTTCTCCTCATTGCTGATCAAATCAATAATCTCCTCATGAAATTCCGGAGTAGCTAAGCGCAAGTGATGTGGTAAAAAGAACCGGGCGAATTCTAGTATATCTTTCTCGAATATCTGCCTAGCTGCTTGCTTTTTCTCCTCCAGCGGTATGTCCTTTGGACTTTTGTACATAAACTTCTAATAATTTATCAAGATCAACCGTTGCTAGGACCTTGCCGTTAGACTTGACATCAATATTTTGCTGTGCTTTGCCAAAAGTTCTATCAAATAGACTATCAAGTGCTTTATTATCAGGCTTTTCAGTGGTTAAATAATAGTATTCATCATCCATCTGATCAAGTTCCCCGGCCAAAAACTTTTCTATAATGCTTTGTCTCTCAACAATTTCTGGTCTTTGTTTGGTTTTTTTACCATTGCTATCAGTTATCGTCTTAATAACATAAAGATATTGGCATCCTTCTGCCAAATTCATCTGGGCATTCAATAACTTATCAGTGCTCTTAGCTATCCTACATCTCATCTCTGCAAAAACTCTCTCTTTTTCAAGTGTAGCGGCATTCTTTCCGCCTTTTGGTCTTCCTGCTCCCGGCCTAGCACCACCCAGTTTTGATTTATTTTTCGGGATTTCAGCCATATTTTAATATTCCTTTCCATCCATAAAAGTTCTACCTTTGGATGTATTATCTCTATTTTTCCACTCTAATGAATTAACCATTTGCTTTTGAGCTGTTCGAGCCTTCTCTTCATACCCCTTAGCAGTCCATAGTTGGCCTTTTCTCCTCGCCATTTCAGCTTCTTGGCCATAACCTTCAGCATCTTTCTTATGCCTTTCAAAATATTCGTCAGCCTGTTCCCTCTTCTGACGATCAACTCTATCGTATTTTACCATATATTTCCTGTTGATTTTTAATTATTTCTAATAATACCTTATCTATCTTCACATATTCCGTTCCCTCTTTCATGGGCACCGCGATCGTAGTTGGCCTAAATATAATCACTAACTGAGTAATTAGAATTAAGACCAATACCATCAAAACAACATTGTGTGGCGTTTTAAGAGCTTCTAACCTCCCAAACGATATCTTACTCATCCATGAGGCAAAACGCCCTCGTAACCCTGCTTTTCTCTTTAATTTTGGCATACGTAGTTTTATTTACTAGTGGGGGAGCACAGCTAAGAGTTTTTACCCTTATAGCTTTATTAAAAGGGCAGTTCTCCCCCACTAGTTCCACCCAAGTCATGCCTCAGGTAGGAAAACTACTGTATGCCCTCACCGGTAAATAAAAAAAGGACATACATTAAGTATGCCCTCGTTGATTTCAATTGATTTCCAAAAAGTTATAGTCATGGCCTCCAATTAATATATTTCTACCTTAGCACAACTAAGCTGTTTTGTCAAGATTCTCTGTGGATAAGTCCGGTTGAGGATCTCCGGGCTTACCATATTTTGAATATTCTTCTTCATTGCGCCGTATTTCTTCTGCTTTCTCTTTGGTCTCCTGGTATTTTTGGTTTGTCTTGCACATATTTTTATACGTTATTAAGATTATTATCACGGTCATCATCAGCTTTCTCTTGACCTGCTACACAATCTTTACAAGTACAAGTAGGTCTATCAGAACATTCAATGTTTTGTTTTTCACACATAGTTTTATGTTTAAGCATTTTCTTTTTACCAGATTTATAGCCACATTCGCATACTTCTAATCCTAATACTTGGTTCTTAATCTTTTTTAACCCAGCTTTATGAACAAGATAATTAAGAGTTGGGATTGTGCCACTAACTTGGGCGTGAGCGATTGATGATGGCATATTATTCTTTGTTAGCTAGTGCGTCTAATTGTTCTTGTGCTAGGCTTCCTCTACCTATTACATAACCCAGGTCAAACATATCATCCATAGTTCCGTATTTAATTATTTTTTCGTAGACTTCTTTTTCTTTATCTGTTAGTTTTGGTTTTTCCATATTATTTTAGTTTAGCGAGAAGTCTATTTACCTTCTCTATATATTTATCAAAGTATAAAGCTATTTTATTATAAGGTTTACCTATTATTCTAAGCTGTGCCTGGGTAATCATGTAGGAATTATAGTTGCTTAAATGAATTTTGATTAGTCTGGTACAACACATATTATTTTATTAATTCAGGATTTTTCATAGATGTTGCCGATTATTATAATTTCTGCATCTTCGTGATAATATACTTCTATTTCAGCGTCTATATCTGTATAATCATAACTCATAAGTTTTTTAATTTAGAATTTAATAAATCTACTAGGTTTTTTACGTCTTGTTTGGCAAATCCAATCCAAGATAATTCTTTGCCAAAATCTATAATCAAACGACCATCTTTAATAAATACAGCCATTTGTAAAGCTCCCTCGTCATCTTCTTTTAATTTACCGTCTGGGTATTTAATCATATTAAGCTATTAAGTTTAAAAAACGATTTATCTCTCCTCTTTCCACTAAGTAAGAGTGGACTGAATACCATAGTATAGAAGTTACGACTAATCCTATTACTAGACATAAGGCGATATTACTCTCCTCTTGCTCTTGGCAATCACGCCAACCCGATTTAAATGATTTCATGTTACCCCCGTAACTTGCAATAAGCGTTTGCGTTATTTCAAGTTTAGTTTATTAAATCTTTTGCTTTCTAGTTCCATTACTCTTTTACTATACATTGTTCCACTAGCTAGTGATATTAGTTCTCTTCCTGTTAAGTCTTTTAGTTCTTCTTGTGTAAATATTCCTTCTTCTTTTAGTACCCTCTGTGCTTCTTTTTTTGTCCAGTGGTTATAATTGTTTCCTGTTGTTGTAAAGCCCATATTTTTTATGTTAGTTTATAACTCTCTCTCCCAAAGGGCGATGCAATTGATCCAGCCGGAGCCGGACAACCCAATCGCCCCCCATAACAAGCGCTATGCTCATCTATAAGATAGTGTAGCTTAAAACAGTAAGGGTGTCAAGTGGGGGTTATCCACAAATTAAAGAATCAAAGATTTAGTATTTTCCGGCGGGAGTATATATACGTAATTACCCTTATAAAAAGAGTTTATCCTCATAGTATAGATATGTATCCAATGGGAATTCTTGAATTCTTTAATTCTTTAATTCTTATATACGCCCCATTCTTAGATTAAAAGTTATCCACTTTTACTGTTATTGACAATACCTATAAAAAAGAGTACAATAAGACTAGACACATAAATATATTATTATGAACCACAAACATTGTAATCAAAAAGCAGCAAAAGAAAGCGAAAGGGCAACCTTAGCAACATGGGTACTAATAATCCCCTTGTGTCATTTCTTTGCTGCTTTTTTAATATAAGCTTGTCGTCATGAATATTGAAAAACTACCAAAATATGTTCAGGACATACTGAATAACTACTTAATACCAGTAAGCCCTAAAACACCACCAGACATCTTATTGGCAGTTTTAAATGTATATTGCTCCCGGATACTTCTTCACAACAGAATAATGGTATATGGGCTAGACAGCGACCCAGTATACCCCAACCTTTATGTTGTGATATTTGCTGGATCCGGGGTAGGAAAAGACAGAACGGTAAGTCAAGTAAGCACATGCTACGAGATCGTGGAAGGTTACCACAATAGCTTCTACAACGACCTAAAAGAAGGAGTAACAATAGACCTCTACGCAAGGGCCGATAAATTAAGTCAAGAAGCGGTAGACAAAGGTAGAAAAGCATGGAGTAAGGCAGAAAAGAAAGTATATGTAGAAAGATATATACCCCACGAGGTAAAAGAGAAGTTCGGTAGCGGAACACCAGAAGGATTAATAGCTCACCGTCAAGCATTCGCCTCTCTAAGAAAAGATAAAACAGGAATAGGGTCAATCCATTTTGAAAACAGCGAAATACTAGATTGGATAAGAACCTCATCCTCATCGGCCCAAACAGATATAAAAGAGCTATTGAAGACAGTAGCCGAAGAAGGGCATAATGAGACAAAACTAATAAAGGGCGAGAAGGAAATTAAGCCAGTGCGCAATGTGCCTCAAACACTCCTCGCTTTTAGTTCAGTAGCCAAACTCCTAGACAACGGCAAAGCCAACGCACAACTAGAGGAGTTCTTAGAGCGTGGATTGGGTAGGCGCTCAATGATATGTTACCCGGAAGAATATAAATATACCAAAGAAGACTATAAGAATCAGAAAGGAAAGAAGAAAGAGGCGATGCTATATCGCGCAAAGCTGACTGAATTGTTTGAGAAATTACATACCTACACCTTAAGAAACCTAAAGGCAGATGAAAATGAACATTTCCATAAAAAAGTAATAGCCGATAACGATGAACTAGATGAGCACATTTACAATTATCAAGAAGAATGTTTTGAACGAACAGATAGAATGAGCCCCATAGATAGAAAAGTATTTGAAGGTGTAATAGGTGGGCACCCGCGCAAAGCACTGCGCTTGGCTGGGATAATAACAGTTGTAAAAGCGGTACTTGCCAAGAAGAAAGAATTCATTATGACAATAGAAGACTATGATGAAGCGGTTTACCAAATAGAATATTACTTTGATCAATATTATAAGTTCTATAACAGATCCGGAGCGGCTGATGTTGAATACTTGTACAACTATATTATCAACAACCAAGGAAAAGACAGAATATACCGAGGCGACATAAGAAAACAGAAGTTCGCACGCTCCAAGGGCAACTACCTGTCCCAATGGATTAAGGATATGTTAGGACAAGAGGGCGATGGAGAGGGAGGGGAATTAGAAGAATACTGCATAAAGCAAAAGAAAATCTTAATAGCGCTCCAAGAAGGCAAAGCAAAATTTCCACATTATAAAATAGAGAACACGGTGGAAGTAGATCAAAAAACACAAAGTAGAGAAATACCAAAAGCAAAGCTCAGTATTACATCATCTACTGAACACGAACATCCAATCCATGGCTTTACCAAACAAGAGATTGATTTTACTAAGGTGCCAGAGATGGTGAAAAAATATAAATACACCACCCACACATTTACAAATGACCACAGAAAGAAAGAGAACACAGAGTATTACGGCAACTTATTAATAATAGATATAGACAACGACTGTGGGGCGAAAGACCAACTCTACATAGAGCAGGCAGTAGAGATAGTGAAAGATTACCACTCCATTGTGGTGCCCTCACAGAACCATCAGAGGGTAAAAGAAAACAATGAAGAATTAGGTGCTGTGGATCGATACAGAATAATTTTATTATGTGACAGTGTGATAGCACCAGAAAATGACTACAAAAGCGTAATGACAAAGTGCGTGGATTCTCTTGGGCTACTGCCTTACTACGATACATCGGTAACTAGTGACAAAGCAAGATATTTAAAAGAATCGCCGAAAGGTTGTGAACATTTTATACATGCCGGTAAATACCTATTTAACTGGAAGGTTTTTGATAAGCCAGAAAATGTGCCAAAGAAATATGTACCAAGCAAAAGATATGGTGAGGCGCATGACTATAGAGAAGTACCACTAGCAGAGTTAGTAGAATTAGCTGGAGGTAAGTTCAAGAAAAAGATCGGTGACAACTTGTATTATTACTGCCCATTCCATAGCTCAACAACTGGTACATCATTTTGGATAACAGAAAATATAAATATATTCTACTGTTGCAAATGTGACCCACTATCGGGACAAGCTGGACAAACATTGGGTGGACCGCCAGTAAACTTTATAAGAAGATGGAAGGGGGTGAATGGCCATGAAGCATATAAAATGTTAAAAGAATACTTATTAACAGGTAAGATATAAATAATATGAAACTAACATCCAACAACGTAAGCCTGACCGCCAACAAAAAGATGGGAGAGGCCTTGGTCCGGCAGAATAGTAGAGAAGCGGCTTTCATTAGAATAGAATACCTTGAAGAACTCCGCGATCTAATAAATGACTATTTAGAAATGGAGGGGTAACTAAAACCTATGTGTAATCAAAATATGAAATGGGTAGACACACCAAAAGCTGATGAACTAATAAAAGAATCTTTAAAAGAAATACGTTTTATCAATAACTGTTTTGATAGGTTGAATGATGGAACTAAAAGAATCAAAATTGATATTTGTAAAAATCCTGTAAGATTAAAAGAACTTGAAATGGCTGAACATAGACTGGAAAATATTTATAAAAAATGTGCATGGCACGAAAAAAGATTTAACAAACAATTATGTGGCGAGAAGATTTAAAAAATGAATTTGGTATACATTTTAAAGACTGTCCAGAAGAACTTAAATTCCTAGAACAGTTTATAGAAGAATTATTAGAAGATAAATTAAGACCAATGTGTGATGCTCGTAGATTAAACAGTTTAAAACCCTGTCCTTTCTGTGGGCACGCGCCAGCTTGGAGAAAATCTAAAAAAAGACGATGTCAATTACACGGTGATATAATCCAAGATGACATACTGGGTTGTTTTAGCCCTTTTTGTAAATTTAAACCACAAATATCAGAAACGATTAAGGAACACAGCATGAGAGAGTGGAATAAAAGAGTATGAAAATACTCAACCTCTATTCAGGAATTGGTGGCAACCGTAAATTATGGGGCAACAACCATGAGATTACCGCTATTGAATATGACCAAGACATAGCTGATATTTATCAAGACTTCTTCCCCAATGATGAAGTCATAGTAACAGACGCTCACCAGTACCTATTAGACCATTTTGAAGAATATGATTTTATTTGGTCTAGCCCACCGTGTCCAACCCATAGTAGGTTTAATCTGCTAAGTAACGTACAAGAAGGCAAGAGTGTTAAATATCCTGATATGGCTCTTTACCAAGAAATTATTTATTTAAGACATTGGTTTAAAGGTAAGTGGGTGATTGAAAATGTAATCAGTTATTACGAACCGTTAATAACACCGTATAAAGTAAGTAATCATTACTTCTGGTCTAATTTTTACATTAATGAATTTGATATTGGTAAACGTGGAATAAGAAACGAAAAGAACCATATTGAAAAAAGATGTAAACAACTAGGCCTAAACGAAACTAAAATAACAGGTAATTCAGAATTTAAAAGAAAAATATTGAATAATTGTACCGAACCAGAACTAGGACTACACATATTCAATGAAGCTTTTAAAGAAAATAAAACCCTACTGTGAATAACTTACTTGACAAAAACAGTGTTGTAGAGTACACTAGATACTAGACACGGTACCACAGATCCGCCGGTAGGCCATTCATAACGTCAGCCCCCCTTGATGATATGTAAAACCTCCTACCGGTGGGTTCGTGGCCCTGTGTCACAAAATGCTCGCACCTTAACAATCAATACTATGGCAGATGCAAAACAGCCCAAAGAGGCAACAAGCAAAACAGCCGATTCAATCTTAGGCTCAAAAAGTCGCCTCAAATTTGAATACGTAAAGTTCGAGAATGTCGGCGATAATGTGATAGGTGTTTACGTAGGTAAATTCAAGTCACAATCCGCTAAATATGGCTATTGGCAGGAAAACTACATACTTTTAAGAGAAGCTGATGGAGAGAAAGTAGTAGTATCCGGAAGGAATAACCGCAAGTCAGACGGCGTGCGCGTAATCTATGGAACAGAAAAACTTCCAATGGGTGCGCGAGTAGCCTTCATCTTTGATCGAGAAATGGATACCGGCAAAGGTAATCCAGCCAAGATCATAGAAATAGGATACGAAGGCCAAATAGATAAAGACGCTTATGAGAAATTCAAAACAATGTATAATCTAGATGACATTGAGGAAGCAGCTAGACCTGCTGAACCAACTGACGAGCTAGATTCAAGCATGGAAGAAGCCCTTTAATATAGTAGTGGACACTAAAAAACTTTAATAAAAGTGCGAGCATTTAAGTGTCCTAAAATAAAATAAAAGATTAGTCTTTTTAAGCAAGAGAGGTGGACAGTGAGCCACTAATATAAAGATTGAGAGACTTCGTTCGGTGAGACCGCGTAACGATATAGCCTCACGAGATAGCGAGAGTTCCTCCCTTAATTGGCCGACTAAGTCGGTGTTACCCTGTGACCGCAGGATACGGTGGATGGAATGGAACCCCATTGATGAGGCAGAAGGTTAAAACAAGGCGTCGGTACACGCCTATCTCAATACTGCAAGTCAAACCTTGCCTCTTGCTTAAAAAGACTAATAAGGAATAATATGAAAAGAAGAGTTAAAATATGTAAATGTGGTGGCATGTTGACAGCTAAAAAGTTTATTGAGGTGGAAGAATGTGAAACCTATAAAGAATTTATAAGAAGAATAGAATTTGTTAAAGAAAATGTATTGTGGGTACATCAATGTAATAAATGTTTGTTAGATAAGATATATCAACAACCACAAAGTGAATAATATGGAAAGTATATTAAACAAGACAAACCACATAAGTAACCAATATGCCGATCTAGTAGAACAGGCTAGAGAATATATTGATGAGAGTGAATTTATAATGAATGTAATAGAATTTTATGATGAGAGAGGCTTTATAACAGAAAAACAAGCAACCGGTTTAGAAAATTGGATAGATAGTATAGAACAAGAAGATTACTATCCTTATGATCCACTATGGGATTAACAAATAAATATATGGACTCAATATTAGATAAAAAAAATAGAACAAAGCCAGACTGGAGCCAGTTGCCAGATATCGAGCGCCAGTGCCAATCATGTTTTGAATGGTTCAAAACACAAAGCCGTTGGGCCAAGCGCTGTCCGGCATGCAAAAAGATTGATGCTCCTTATAGGAAGCAGATAACACAAAAAACAGAGACACCTTTTTAATAAAATGATACTTAAAAAAATTACAATTAATGGAGTAGAATATTTCCAGTGGACTTACACCAATTATAGGGAGCGCCCATTTTTAACTACAGTAGGAGATTTATTCTCAAAATGGAGAGATATCCCAATGGAAAAAGCTAAATTTAAACAACAACTAAGAATTTAATAATATGCAAGAAATAGAAAAAATAGAACAAGAGATATCGGGTTATAAGATAATAGAGATACCCGATATTAAAACAGACGGCGATTATTCAAAGGCTAGTGACTCGGTCAAGTTTTTAAACGATAAGTTTAAATATGTTGAAGCAGAGCGCAAAAAGATGGTGGCACCGCTAGTGGCACAAAACAGATCGATCAATACAGAATTTAAGAAGATGACTGTGCCATTGAAAGAGCTGACTAACTCTGTTAAGAACCAAATGCTAAAGTACATGGTTAAAAAAGAGAGAGAACAACTAGCATACGAGAAGAAAATGCTAGAAGATAACAAGGACAAAGGCACGCTGATAGTTGATGACAAAGTATCAGACATAAAGCAGAGTGAATTTAGTAGTAATACCAAAAAGACAACTACTAAGTACCGGGTAAAGGACAAATACCTAGATACGATAGTGGACATTAAACAAAACTTATTAAAGCTCTATCTAAAAGACAAGCCATTGCCAGATTGGATGGAGGAATATGAGGTTGAGTCAATAATTGTTAGAACTAAATAATATGTATCCCACCGGCCTAGAATTTTTTATACTAATAGCAAGGATAGTAGTAGTACTAGCCTGTATAAGTTTTATTGGCTGGCTAGTCATCTCTATGATACAAGGCAAATGATAAAAATATTAATTAACAATAAGATAAAGATATCCGGACTTAGCACTGAAAGACAGAAGCTGTTTAAGAAGTTGTTAACATTAGACAACCCAATCTATCACCTCATGAAGGCTATGAAGAAGTCGCTATACGCAGTGCCTAGAGTGATCAAATATTATAGCTACCTCGGAGATGACATAGTGATACCGAGGGGTATGCTATCAAGATTAAAAACCTACTTAGAGAAGTACAATATACCTCATGAGATAACAGATAGGAGAGTAGAAACAAAACTAGCTTTTGAACTGCCAGAATTTGAACTAAGAGACTACCAAAAGGAGACTATGGATAAGATATTTCCAATGAATGCTGATCCACAAGAAGGAGTGGTAACAATGACGACAGGATCTGGTAAAACGGCATGCGCAATAGAAATAACCCGGAGACTTGGGCTACAAACCACTATTATAGTACCCAACAGAGTGCTTTTAAGGCAGTTTGTGAGCGAATTCAAGAAGTTTGTGGACTATGACGTGGGAGTATTGTATAGCGCGGAGAAGATAATCAAACCAATAACAGTGGTAACATGGAACATACTAGGCAATAAAGAGCGGTTAAAAGAAATTGTTGATCAAACCGGAGTGATGATCATAGATGAAATTCAAGGATGTGTGTCACCTAAAAGAAAGAAAACACTGCAATCATTTCGGGCAAAGTACATGTATGGGCTGACAGCTACTCCCATGCGAACAGATGGCCAGACAGACGCGATATTCTTCCTAATGGGCCAAGAGATAGAGAACTATGTTGGTAAACAAATGCAACCAAGAATAGAATGCTGGCACACAAAAGAAAAGATACCAATACGCCCAGAGTACCATGAGATGATAGATGAGATGGTGGAAAATGAAAGCCGGAACAAATTAATAACATACATAGTAATGGACGAGATCAACGCCGGTAGAAAGGTACTAGTGCTAACAAAGAGAATCCAGCATTATGAGAATATAAGAAAAATAATGCCAGATTGGGGAGAGATATACTATATAGATAGCAAAGACCCGGACCGGGACTGGATGTTAAATGGAATGAAGACCGGTTGCATAGACTTTAATGTAATATTCGGGACTACGAGTCTGTTAGCGGTAGGCACAGATATCCCCTGCCTGGACACAGTAGTAATAGCTTGCGACATGAAGTCACCGGTTCTAACAACGCAGTCAATAGGTCGAATAAGGAGATTATTTGAAGGCAAGACAGATCCTAAAGTGGTTGATCTACACGACACCTTAAACTATAAACTTAATAACCAAGCAAAGTGTAGAATGAAACTCTATAAAGAGAAGGGGTGGAAATATAAATATGTAAATTCAGATATATGGTAAAAAGAAATAATACGCAGATTTTATCAATCTTACGCCACAACAAGATATCAGTGTATAAATTTGTGAAAGAGATGGGCTTTGACCCGGTAAAGGATCTAAGCCGTTGGATATTAAGAATGGACGGCACGTTTATGCTGTCAGCATTTGAAAAAGACTTAATGCTAAATACGCTCGAAAGGTTGACCGGCAACAGCGGTATAGACATGGCCCTAGTACGTCCAGACAAGTACCGAGCACTTTAATAATTAACATAGGGGTATGTATAATGAAAAATCCTTGACTGCTGCTTTCAGTAAATGGCTAAGAAAAAATAGATGGGATAGTAATATGACAAAGACAATGGCGATTGAATTTAAGATATGCAAGAAAAGACGACTGAATTTTAACTCTGACTTCCAACCGCACCAATTAATGATGTTAGATGAAGCAAGTAAGGGTTGTGTATACCATAAGATAAGCGATGCCTCGCCCGGGAGCAAACCATTCGACAGCTTTCAAATATGTCATGCTGACAGCTATGTGGGAGTCATGTGGTATGTACCGCGCAAAGAGAAAAAGCTGTACATGATAAAGATCAAAGATATATTGACAGTATCAGCCAAGCAGAAGTCAATCACAAGAACTGACGCAAGAGACTTGGCTACTAAAATAATAAAGTTATAAACTGTGCTCGCCTCTTGGTGAGAGATGAGGTTGAAATATGTTGGAGAACGCCATGATGGCTAGTACCTAGTATTGTACCCCGCCTCTCACCTTTGGCAGGCACTGTAAATAGATATATGGAACAAGAAAAAACAAAATGGTGGGAATATATAATAGTAGTTGTAATAACTATTTTTACAGGTATAGGTATATACACAACAATCGGTCTAGCATTTGACTATATAGAAGAAGAAATAATTTTACCCACACCAGAACATATTTTTTATAGTGATGTCACCACTACCATTCATGCTGAACCTCACAAAGTTCCTACTGAACCAACCAAAACAAGAGTAATGACATCTGAAGAAGAAGAATATTCTTTTTTAGCAGTACCGCCAGCTAACTGCAAAAAATGGAAAGACGCTGATGGTGTAGGATATACAAACGTCTATGTAAATAACGGCACTATCTATGGGACAACCGAGATGTGCGATAACTATCAATAATATGCCAAAAGTAGTAGCACCAAAACCAGAGCCAATATCAGATTTTGTTAAAGAATATAAATATTCCATTCGGTTCTCTAAAAAGACATTCAGAATCTTAAAAGAAATTGACGAGTGTAAATGGTGGGAGTTTTTTAAACGTAGACGATTAATCAAATTAATCAAGTAATATGAAGTGGCTACTAAAAGGAATATTCTTTATGATGATATTAGCAGTAGCTATTTGGGTAGCGTGTGCATTAATAATTTATATAAATATATAATCTCTTGCAATCTAAGGGTGTTGACTACGGGGAAACTAAGACCCGTTGCTGGCAGAGAAATAACCAGCTCTGCTCTAAGCATACAACAGTCGTGAGCCTGTCGCAGGTCTGTTGGTAACAGGTAGCCGAATGCGTAAAACACACCCTTAGTTTGGAGGAGACAAGCCCATAACATTGGGTATTAATTAATAAGTTAAATTATATGGGTGAAGACACTTCATTCGAACAACAGAGCCCAGTTGGAACAGCGCGTACACTAACCTACGGGGAAAAAGCAGTAGGTTTAAGTTTTAATCCAGGTGGACACAAACAAGTAGACGCTATAAAGACAAAGTATGCAGAAATTATTGATATGATGAATGATTTTCGTACAGAAGTTGGACAATCAGAAGCAGGAAGACTTGCATCTGTAGCAATCACAGAAGCACAAGCGGCTCAAATGTGGGCAGTAAAAGCTATTACTTGGAAATAACCTCTTCTCCCAGCCCACTTATCTGGGTTGGATAGAGGAGGTAAAATGTACCAAATAATCGCTGAATGGCTAAAGAAACTAGTGGGCATGGAGATGACAGAAGAAGACTGGGACATGTGGTTCAAGTCAAGAAGATGGAAATAGGAGGATAGGCCTAGCAGTGCCTTTGAACTGCTTAATAATAAAATATGGCAGTGGTAGCTCATTGGTAGAGCAAGAGGGCTTATAATCCTCCGCACTGCGTGAAATGTAGTAGGTTCGATTCCTACCTACTGCCCCTAATTAATTAACTAATAAAATGTATGGAGAAAGAGAATCAATTATTTGCTAGTATTTTATCAAAAGTGTTTTGGGTAGCTTTATTGGGTTCACTTATAGCAAATATAATTGTACTGCTAACTAACTAATTAATAAATATATGAAAAAAATACCTCTAACCCCAAAGAATCCAGACAATAAACACTTAAAAGCCTATTCTAAAGCAGTAGAAGAAGGTGGTAAATTGAATAAGAGTATGGAGAAAAAACTAACATTAACATTTGATTCCAACAAATTATTAAAAAACATTCTTGAAATTGACACCAGTGTACATGGTCAAATTAAAAGAAAAGTAGAAGAACGATTAGTTGATAATTTAGTTAGTGATATAGAGGATGAATTTTTTGGTGATAAATGGAATGGTAAAAAAGAAATAGCTGATAGAGTTTTAGATGACCTTGGGGAAAAACAAGAAGAATTGGTAAAGAAAATATTAAGAAAGTTTTATGATAGCTATAAATATAAAAAAGCAGACCTAACTATTCTTAAAAAATTAAATGAATTTTTAGAAGATAATGAATAATATGCTAAATAAACTAAAATCTATATTGCCTGAGAAAATAGGCAAAAACTATATTGACAAAGAAGCTAGGCATTTCGGACAAGGTTGGAACGAATGTCTTAATAATACAGAAGCCCTAATACCAGATATGCTGGCTTTGATTAGAGAGGAGATTGAGGGAGAGAAAAGCAACTATCCATTCTGTGATGATACTGCTGATTGGCGTAGAGGATATACAGAAGCAATAGACGACATACTAAATATATTAAAATAAATATGAAAGTTCATAAAATAGAAATGATTATCTGCGACCCAAACGGAGAATACGAAGATATTAAAGATGTTATTTGTGATATTGAAAATTATATAACTGAACCGATAATCCATATCGTAAAAACCCAAACAAAAGAAGCTGGTGAATGGAAAGACAATAGCCCCCTAAATTTTACCGCAAAGAGAGCTAATAATTACTTTGGAAAATTAGATAAATAAGACATACTAAATATATTAAAATAAATATGTGGAAAGAAGAATTTGATAAAACTAAATTAGCCACTCAAGGTGGTAGTTGTTGGGAATGTTGCGATTATGAAGATATGGTTTTAGAAATGGAGCAATTCATCTCCTCACTCTTAGAAAAACAAAAACAAGAATACGAAGACACAATAATGGAGATAGAAAAGATACACCAAGAAGAAATAATTAAATTATTGGATAGATAGTTGTCTTTTCTTTGGGATAGTTGCGGACAGTGAGCCGTATTGGCTAAATTACAACTAAAGCCGACTAAGTACCCGATATTGAAATATTATATCGGTTGTGTAGAGAAGTGAGTGAGAGGTAGTTGTAAAATCTCGACAGCTCTTACGATTTAATTAATCGTAGGAACCAACCCTACACTGCAAGTCAAACCTTGCCTATCCCAAAGAGGAGGACAATCAAATGAAGCTAAGAATCAAAGAAAAGACTAGACAGATTCAAACCTGTCTACCCTGCGACCGCAAAATCTTTCACAGAGTGTTCTGGTACTACAACGGTCCTACATTGCAGTACATCGAATACGTCTGTGACCGCTGTCATCACTGTACTAGACAGGATATCCACACAAGGAAAAGGAAATGAAACACAGATGTAATACCCTACTCGGTTGTGGTATCTGCCGAATTAGCACGACCCATAAAGTCTATGACGTGTTCAAGAAAGGTTTTCTTTACAACGTCATCAGTATTTGCCAGACCTGTAACAATATGAGACTCACCTTCCCTGAAAGAAAACCGACTACTGAGGAGATGCAAATTGAGTAAGAGAAGAATCACAGGAGTGTACGTTTTCTGTCAGGGCGAGTGTCGTACTCCACGAACGCATGACGTGTTCATGGAAGTGAAGTACAACAAAGTGCTTCTGACAATAAAATGCACCAAATGTAACCATGAACGTGACTTCTACGAGGAGGAGAAAGATTGAGGAGGTATTGTAATAGTTGCCATTCCGACCAGTTTCACTTCACCGACTACACCAACGGTCGGCCGACACGTAACGCTGCTGGTCGGATAAACGGTTTCATCGTGGACATCTTGTGTTCGACTTGCCGTTCAGTCAACAGCGAAATGAAGATGAACAAGCGGGAGTGGAGCGAACTTATGAACGCTATCAGCCGACCCGACCTCATTCCTAAAGAATGGGGGTCGGTGTTGGGGGGTAGCTGTGTCAAGTAGAACTCTGTCGTGTCCCAACTGTGACTCAACAAAGGGCTTCCGTATGTTGCTGGTCAAGGCTGAACAAGCCAAGCTCGGTGCGTACGTCATCCCTGGTGTCTGCAAGAAGTGTGAGAACGTGAGAATGTTCATCGCATCGGCAGACAGTTACCTGAACATGTGCAACAGTGCACCACTCGGACAACAGGCAACGCTATTGCTGACGGATTAGCTTAACATACAGTTTCAGGGGTTCTGTATAAAAAATCCCTGCCTATATTAAAAAACATATGCTTACTTATGAAGATGCAATAAGAGATTGTGTAATAGGTGGAATCCTAGGGGCGATTCTAGGAGCCCTATTCTTGATCAAGATTTTCCTGCCTATTTTGGAAGCTTCGGGAGCTTGGGTAATTTAGGAAGTTTAGTAGAAGGTTTTAGAGGTGGGCCATCTTTAAAATATTTTTGCCCGGTCTTAGAACCCCATTTACCTTTTAGTAAAGTTCTAACCTGCTCAGGGAGGCTATTTATTTTATATAATAATTTACCTTTTTTATCATAAACACCACCATTTAAAACAGTATATCCACCTGTTATAAGATTCTCAATTTGTTTAGCAAAGCCAAAGAACCCAGCAGTGGCCCACAGAGCTTTGTCAGTCTTACCTTGCGAAGCACTCATTATTATTTTGATTAAATTGCTAAGTATCGGTGATGGAGAATAAGGTTGGCCGGTTTCAAAAGCAAACATAATAGAGCCAAGTAAAGGAAAATTACCAACTATGGATTTTATTATGTCCTTTGATATTTCTTCCGGGTCATCTTCAAAATACAGTTTATTAATTAACTGTTCTATATATCCAGCCACCACTAACGCTACTAGAGCCTTTGCTAGTAGCTTCTTTTTACTCCCGGCCAATGGTGGGAGTTTTTCGTTCTTCCAGATATCAGTAACATAGAATTGCATTTTAGAGTTTAACTGAGAAAAGAACGTGTTAACTGCCTTTGCTAGCTCAGTCCTGAAATATTTTGGCTTCTCAGCTTGTGCCATGGACCCCATGATAGCGTCAACAATATCGTCAGACTCTCTATCAATACGCTTAAATTCTTTGGCTGTTATTTTTAACCCTTGTTTCCTAGCTCTAATAATCATCTGATCCATCAGAGCGATTTTAGTTATTTTAGCTGTCAACCTATCAGTGTATTCAGCTGGCTTTCTGACCCATTTCATAACTGTGCCTCTCAAGTCTTCAATCTCATAACCCAAGGCTCTTTGTTGTACAGACCCAGATAATGATGCGTGTCTAGCGATCGGTGAATTGGTAGACACCTTAATGCCTGCCTTTGCTATACCTTTAAAAGATGTAAGTACCCAGACATCCACTACGTTCAAGAACTGCTTTAATATAACTGTATATTTAAGAGAAAGAACACCAAAAGCATTTAATGTTCTTAAAAGCCTAATTCCTTTCATGATCCCCTCCGGCCTGGCAGGACTAACTATATGAGCATACCACTCGCGGATTTTCTTGTGCGCGTCCTTGCCGGTTATCTCTTGGAACTCAATACTGTCAATCAGATATTTAACTGGCAACGTCCTACTACCTACATCAATGAAGCGGGATACTCCGTTTACCCACAACTCCATTACTTTGCGATAATCTTTTTCATATAGATCAAGTGGTACATCAACCTCACGTTCTTTAATAGAGCCGAAGAATGGGTCTTTGCGTACAAAATCAAAACCACCTTGATCAATCAATTCAATATCGCTACGAGTATAAAGAGGCGTATAATTTTTAATCTCACCAACCTCACGGCCGTTCTTTAATGCCACTTGTTTTACTTCTGGGTACAGTTCTTTAACGGTGTCTCTGATTTCATTATAAGCCCGGCGTACTTTAGGGGATAGGTCAGCTGATGGAGCAGTAATTTTTTTATCTTGCTTAGAAGCAGTAAAAGCCCAGAGCTGTTCTGCCTCTGCTTTTTTTAATTTAAATACTGTGGGTATTTTATTTTTAATAATAGCCTTCTCGCGGATAGCCGCTAATCTCTCACCAGCAATGATAGGGTCAAACAACAAGTTCTTAAATCCCTCGCCAATTCTCATGAAGAACCTACCACCTGTTTCGTATCCCTGCACTATGTCGCCAGCCTGTTTTTTAACAAAGCCAAAGCTGAAAGTCTTCATCCATTTCTTATTAACCTTAGGAATCTTGCTTGTTCTTTCTATATAGGACAAAGCGTCTTTTGATATCATAGCAGACACTTCACCGTTAGGCTCAACCTTGACTTTGACCAAGTCTTTAAAATATTTATCCTCGATCCGTAGCATTTTGATAGTGTCCTCCGGTACTCCGTGCTCTTTTAATCTATCATAAGTCTTCTTAGTATAACCACCACGGCGAATTTGTTGGGCCAGGAATTCAAGGTCTGCCCAGATTTCTTTTGCTTTCTTATTATAAGAAGTAGCAAAGAACTCATCTACAAGTGGAGTAGTTTCAGGAGATGACATTAAAGATGTAGGAGTCATACCCTCTTTGTATACCTGGAAGGTCTCATTAGGCACTTCTTTTAATATGCGCTTGATATAACTATTTTCAACATCATTAGTAAGAACTATTCTTGAACCACTTTTAACATTATCAAAAGCTTTTTGATGTTCAGTAACAAAGTTATCAGCATTACCGAAGTGAGATTGCAGAAAGTCTTTAGATGCCTGATCGCCTTTGTACGTTTGGGAAGATAGAATGTAGGGTGGATCAAGATAAAAACCAGTTTTAGCAGGGTCCTCGATAGATATTCTATTGATAAAGTCCCAACCATTCTCACCACCACGACCAATATCAACCAATACTCCGTTCTCTTTTGCCACCTTAAAGCTGGCATCTATGTCATTAAATCCATTGAACATACCATATTTTCCAAAAACTCTGTCCTCAAACGATTGGAATCCAATCTGTTTAGAGATCAACTCATTACCACGCATTGACACCTTGTCGATATATGCTTTATCAGCAGCACTGGCAATATCAGAAACCTCCGTCTTGTCCATCTCTTTAACAGCTTTGTCAAAAATAGGTTTAAACTTGGCATAATCTTCCTTAAACACAGTAACCTCTTTGCCAAGATCAATCTTGCGAACATAATTCTTCCAAGCATTTGAGCCAATAAAGCTATCAGGATGTTTAGTTAAGAAGGTATTAAACACGTCATAAACATACTTGTCTTCAGACTGAGCGATCATAAGTATTGAATTGGTAAGACTCTGAGCTGAAGATTTAACAGCATTCTTAACTTCTTCTAGTTTGCCATTTTGTATTGCTTTTATTAGGGTGTGTTTTTCAATATCATAAACATTAGCATAATAGCGTTTCAATCCATTGCGCATAGCACCTTGAATAGAATGAGCTCCAAGTGTAAATGCACCAGCATAAGGCTCAACTATTGTGTCTACACCGTTATTAGTCCAGCGGTTAAAGATAGAGCTAAACAAAGGAACGGTTGTGTCCTTGTTGCCAAGCAATTGAAAGGCTCGAGCATTAAGTGAGCGAGGTGGTCGAAAGTAAGGAGTAGCCATTTTCTTAAGTTCAGGATCAAGTTTACTAATACCATTGTCAATCTTAGCAACCTCTGACTTAGTAGGTGGCTTGCCCGTTAATCCTGCTTCTTTGGCGGTTTTAACACCTAAAACAAGTTCAGGGCGCTCGGATAGCAATCTGTCCTTAAACTCCTCAAATACCTCATGATCAGCCATTGATTCAGAGTGGAATATGTCAGAATCAGTATCATATAAATTATGCTTTTTAACAATTTTTTTGAATGTGTCTACATCTCCACCATCAATCTTCTCTCTTAACCCAAGAAAACCAGGAGTACCTTTTAGCTTTTCGTATACATCAACAAATTGTGAGTAGTTATCTTCCATGTTTGATGTGTACTCTTTGCCCTCAAAGCCTATGTCTTCAAGTATCTGTTTCTGTAAATCTTTGGGGTATTCTTTCTTCTTAGCAACTTCTCGTTCTGCTATTTCAATAGGTATTTTTTTAATACCAAGCTCATCATAAGCGGCCAGCCGGTGATGTCCATTCTGTACCTCATAATATGTACCACTCTTGTCTTTCAGCTCTATAACAAGTATTGGTGGGATTTTTTCACCGTCATATATTTTATTTTTATATTTATCTATAGTTAGTCCCGCCTCAGTACCTCGCAACTCTCTCAATCTTCCAACTTCATGCTCCCAAGGAACAACTTTGTCAGCATCAACAACTTTCTGTACTCTGGATGGTTTTTTAACAACTCCAACTTCCGCTCTATCCATAGCGACAAGTTTGGCTTCTTCATACTTCATGCCGAGTTTGCGCTCCTTGGCTAATTTGTTCTTATAGATAGCCTTCTGTGCAGGGGTGAGTTTCTCAAATCTATCTTCAAATGATTGTTTTCTAATAGCTGGTTGTTTACCGGTTCTAACAAAGGCACCCTTGCCTACCTTCTTAGTTTTACCACTCAAGAAAGCCTCATAAGCATTAAGCACGGTAGTACGTTTACCCGCCAACCTGCGCAACGTGGTGATCAAGCTCTGCAAGAATTTATGTATTTTACCTGTGAAAGTTTTATTGCCGGTGGCATAGCCCTCGACATTAAGCGCCAACCATTCCTCTGGCCCAAGCCTCTTTTTACCATATTTACCACCGAGTTCATCTCCATGAGTCTTAGCCACCTCCGCGTACAAAGCCTTGCGCTCTGTGGCAGTTAAATATGTTTGTACGTAGTGATGAAAAGCCTCATGAAACAAAGTCTCAGATGATACTTTGCCACCATCTATCAAAACAGTAATTAATTCATTGGCGTAAGTCCCATATACATCCTTGTCAAAATCCATCTTGCCACCTGTCGTAAATCTTAGGTCTTTATCGTTAGGAAATAACTTCTTAAGTATTACTTTCGCCTCCGCTGGTGTGATGTCTAGCTCTGATAGTTTTTCTTTAATTTGAAATGCCTCAACCGCTCCTTTATGTTCAGGCTTAATATCAACCTCATACCACTCAACTCCCTGCTCATCGGTGATCCGTTGAGCTCCGTACTTTAATTTAAGATATTTACTAAGAGTAGTTTCATAGAATTTGTATATAGGATTTGATTTGTCTACTTTACCAGAGATGTCGAATTGTTCATTGTTCATCTCATAAATCTGTTCTATTTTTTCGGTGAACTTACCTGCTTTCAAATCTTTTATATCTCCACTATCAAATAAATTCTTAGGAGAAGCCTTAAACTTACCATCTTCTAGAACTTCTGTGATTATCCAACTAGGCTGTGTGGATTGTGCTATTTCTTGACCAACTTTTAATGTGTCAATTGTTAACTTTGAATCTTCATACCCTAGCCCAGCATACTTACCATTTTTCATCCTGAGCCACATTTGTGTGCTACCTAGCCCCTCAACTTTCATAGCAGTTTCACCAACTGGGAATTGTAGTTTCTCTATGCCATCTTTTGCAGCTTTTGCAACTTCTTTACGAACCATATAGAAGTGAGCAGTGGGATTGTCGTATTGGGAGAGTTTGTCTATAGATGTTTCAGCCTCAGACCCAGGGATAGTACCCTCCACAAAGGATTCATCCTTTGATAATTTTACCACTCTTAATTGATAGGGAGTCATATCACCATGATCTGGTCTGATTGTAATAATTTTACCTTTTTTAATTTCTGATATAGGAGTATCTGTTAGCTTCGTTGAAGCACCTTGTAGTTGTGTAACTCCGCTTTCCAAACCACCTTTCTGAAATAAATCACTTTGTGCCTCAATGACACGCCTAGTTTTATTGTCTGCCATATCTTCAAAACGAATATGACCAAAGTAATTTGGAAATTCTTCTGCTCCAAAATGTTTATCTCCTGCCTGTGTTTTTATAGGTGACTCATAAATAGCTTCACCATAAGTAATAACATCGCCACGAATACTATCATTTAAAACTATATGCTCATAGCCCACCTCACGACCAGTTCCTGTTTGTACTTTGCCCTTTAATGGCAATAAATTAACCTTAACACTTTCAGCGAATTCTTTAGCACTTATCTTCTTGCCCTCTGGCATAGTTTCAAGTGTCTCTAAAATAACCTTTCTTTCAGGCTTCTTAATGTCGGCACGTTTTGTTAAATCAGAAATAAATTGTTTAGACACCATTGTCTTGCCTTCCAATTCTTTTAGTATTTTAGTAGTTAAAACACCAGTTTCTTTGTAGACAGGGATTGGTGGAGCAGGCACTTTCTTAAAAGGAATTTTTTCTCTACCGGCTGATATATAGGAAGCTACTCTGTGATGTCCATCTTCAACATCTACAAACTTTCCATCTTCTTTAATCAATATTGGGTCAAGCTCATTATTTTTATCTTTCAATAAATGGTTGATATCTTTATCCATTTTGTCTTTTGTTTTTTCATCAGACTTTCTATAAATATCTTTCCATCCATCCACCTCCATCCCATTATTAAATTCTGGGATTGTTAACTTTTTAATATCAATATAATCTTCCTTCTCTTCCTTCTCAGGTTTAACATCAAGTACATCGTTAACATCTTGGATGCTAAGACCAACAGGCAACTTACCATCTTTCTTGGCTTGTATGGCCTGTTGTGCGATCTGCGCCATAGCACCACCGAGCAGACCAAGAGTGGCACCACCAAATGCTGACATTATTAATCTGTCTTTTTTCTCATTTGGATTTATCTCCCTAAATGTTTGTTCTGTTATAATATCTAATTCTTCTTGTAAAACTTCCGTAACCATTTCTTCCCCGGACATCAAAACTAGTGTCAGTATTTTATTAACAATAGAACTGGACACCTTATTTACTATTGTCTTGCCAAGTTGTGCTGGAACAATGCGCTCTAGAGCAATGTTTGGAATAGCATTGAACAATCCTAATGTTTCTGCTTCATCTTCTGGAACACCATATTTCATTGCCTTTTCTTTTATGCTTTCAGCCTGTTCGCCAACCAATAAAGTCATACCGGCGGGGTGAATAAAGAAAGGTAGCTTGCCAAGAGTCTCAGCCCCCATATTAAATATAGTCTCTCCCGGGTACTTTGTTATTTTATCTTTGACGCTCGCAGTCTCCCACACCTCGCTATTCTGCATATAGGCAGAGTCATCCAGCTGATCAACAGCTTCTTTCATCTTCTGGAAAGGTATAATTCCTTTTTGTTCAGCAAATGTATATGCGTCTTTCCAGTCTGATTTTACCGCATTATACTTGTCTATTCTCTCCGGGGTTAAATCATATTGTAGCGTAGTGTCTTTAGACGGTCCCTCTGTGACCTCTCTTGCCGGTACATCCAGCGTACTCACCTCAGCAACGACAGCGGTTGTCTTATTAAAAATAAAATCAGAGAAGTAATTAAGCCCCTCGGTGATAGCATTAATCGCAGAAGTGCCTACTCTTTTTCTAAACTTAGAGCGCGCTTCTTTGTCTTCTTCTATCCTAGAGAAATCAAGTTTACCGTCTTTTACCGTAGGAATAATTGATGGAAATATCTTTGGAACATCACGAATAACACTCTTAGCGAAAGTTTTAACTGTAGATTCTTCTTTCCTAGCTTCCTGTTGAGCCACCGCAAAAAGAGAAGGTGCAGTAGACACCGGCTCTTCCACTTTCTCATCTTGAAACAAACTACTAAAAAAACTCTTAGCTTTACCAAGAGCAGTAACCGGGCTTTTAACTAGTTCTTTTGCGTATGTTTTATAAAACTCCTCTGGTTGGTTATTCCAATTAAGAACACGCTGTCGTGCCTCATTTAATCCTATAGCACCAGACTTGTAGTCTTCAATAGCTTTCCATTCAACAAGCATTTTACCCTCTTGTCTATTTTTAGCAGAAGCAGGTTTGTTAGAAATTCTTTCTAATATTGTTTTTTTACTTTTCAATCTCTGCATGTTTGGATCATTCGAAGTACCGCCTAATGCAACCGGAATAATATGGTCACGTTCTGAACCGGCTTCTGTTTCTAACGAACCGTAACCACGTGGAGTAGTAGTAAGAGACGGCGCTCCAAGACTATCAAACATGCTTAAGAACTGACCACCCGATGGGAGTGTTTTAACTTGTGGTTGTTCTGCTTTCTTTACTTGTGGTTCAACATCTGGCGTAGGCTCGTCAAACAAGCCAGAAAAATCTATGCCAGTGGTTGACTTCTTGGTGGAGGTTGAGAATAATCCTTCAAACATAATTATTGCATTAATTTAGCAATCTCTTCATCACTTTTGCCTTCATCTCTGTATTTCTTTACTAGATCGTCTAAATAAGTTTTAAAATCCTTAGCTATTTTGTCCTCTTCGGTTTGTCTAACATCAAATATCTTAGAGTACTCTTTTCTTTCTTTACCCATGAACTTCAACTTTTGTTCATTAGTCAACTTATCAGCTCCGCTTAAAACGTCATCTAAAGACTTATCGACCTTAACAGTGCCAGCCTTAGTATTAACATAATTAGGATTATTCGGATTTTTATATCCTTTGAATTTTGTATCAAAAGTAGTTGGATTCAAACCTTGTTGTACCCATGCTACTCTAGCTTTTTTATAATTGTCCGGAGAAATGAAACCATCATCACCAACAATGGGGCCGCCAGTTTTAGGGTCTACCCCTGCGGTAATCTGTTCAATCATTTTAGCAACCGCGTCCTTTTCTGTAGTGTCTTTAGTACTCGCAGCTCTACCCTTGCCAATAGCGCCACCACTTGCCTTGCTAATGATATTACCTTCTTCATCAAGAGTAACATAAGTAACATTGCCATATGCGTCCTCTTCAGAGAATGTTTTATTTTTAACATCAGCAGTCTTCATGCCGGTATATTTATTTCCGCCTATGGTTATCTCCTCTCCCTCTGGTAATTTTAATAACAAGTTAAGTATGTTAGTAGCGGCTTTTACTTGTTCTGATTGTGACTTTGCATTAGCGGCAGATTGCGTGGCGGCTTTGTATTGTTCAGAGAAACCAGAGCCGTAAATCTCGTCTATAGAAGCCATTAAATCATCAGGGATATCACCGCCTACAGTAGCAATCTCTTTTAGTTGGTCCATATAACCAGCTTGTGTCTTTCTTTGTTGCTCTGCCTGCATTCTCCCTTCTTGTAACGACTGTAGCTGTTGATTATAGGATACTTGCTGGGCCTTAAAGCGAGTCTCTTCTAAATCTCTAATCTGCGCGTCAATCTTATCAGCCATCTCGAAGTCAAGCTTAGCCATGGCGGTTGCTTTTGTCTCAGTATAAGTAGCGATATCAGCGTCTATATTACTTTGCATTTCAGCCATGAACTGCATGCGAGAAGATGACGCGCCAAGACCACGAGTTATCCCCAGCCTGGCTCCTGCTCCGCCTATCTCTTTTTCCCCTCGTTCTTTTCTCTGGCCTATAAGTTCATCATACTCAGCACCGATCATAGCCTTCATCTGTGCAAGCCTCTTGTCGCCCTCTGTTTGAAACTCTCCCTCTTCTTCGTCTGAGACTAAGTCATCATAACTAGATAAAGGCTTTAACGGTACAGACGTTGAAATACCATCATTCTTTAAATTCTGGTTGATGGTTGGTTTCTGTGTGGGGTCGTCTCCCCTTTTCTCAAATTGTCCACCGCCTTTGTGCATAAAGCCACGACGACCTATCTCGTCAAGATACCTTTGGTTTTCCCATAGTTTTGGGTCATCAGCGACACTGCTCAATTCGCCTGTGGTTAGGTCTTTCCATGTTTGCGCGTAATCTATACCGCCTTTGGAGTCTTTTATAACTGGCATAAAATTAATGGTTAATAACTTTATTCAACTGCCCGATAAGCTCAGGCAGTTTAAAAGGTTATTGTTTAAAGTTCATACTCTATATAATTTTTCCATTGTGTCGCGTCTCCACCAGCATCAAGCCTAAAATAATTATATGGTGGCACAATAAAAGTAATAGGGATTTCATTTCTAGTCTCAAAATAACCACCCGAAGTACCACCGTACGCTGACGCAACAGCTATGACAGTTGATGGTGTCGCTGTGGCATCCATTAAAACAGTAACAGTTGTTGTAGCTGATTGCGATGAGACTCCAAGATAAACAGTTGCTATTACCATTATTGAATGGTTTGAATTATTTTGATAATTCTGTGCGAAAGCCATAGTAGTAGATGCGGTAGGAGTATCAACTGTATGATAATGAAGTGTAGTGGAATTTCCTTCTACTAATGAAGCTGTACTAGTTCCTCCAACATACAATGTAGTAGCCTCTACTATACTTAATGTAGAACTTCCACTTACGGCCAAATCCGTAATAGTCGTAGTAGCCATTGTAGTTGTAGCTTGAAATGTATGTTGTGCTGTCCAAGTGGGTTCCATATCACCCCGTATTGATAATCCATTACTATCAGCATATAAAAAATTCGTATTATAATCTACACCCAAAGATCCATCACTTTTAGCTTCTATTCCTTGTGTAGTGGAAGCATTGATATAAATTTTACTATCTGTTACTCCAATCCCTCTAGTGGAAGAAGCAGTAAGCACAGAGAATGTAGTTGAGGTAAAATTATAGCTATTAGTAAAACCATCTAATGACCACTGTAAGTTAGTCCCGCTTGATCGGATACAATAACTTGTGCCATTAAAACACAAACCTTTAGTATTAGTATAATCCCATAGACCGGAAACTGTGTTTGCTCCAGCAATAGTATGATCGCCATCAAGAGTTAAATATTGCTGAGAAAGATAAGTATCAGTATTAGATATAATAACTGGTTCACCAGGACTATGCGCTTTTATATTGTCGCTTGAAGTTGCTGTTGGGTTATCAAATCTATAGCCAAACGTACAACCAGTGAAAGTCTTGGTGGAGGTTGTAAGCCCGGTACAAGAGACTATCTCCGAGTTGGAAGCTCCTGGGTTAATAGACAGAACAATCAAATCACCCAACACAGAGGTTGCGAGTTCGTTGTCGTCCTTAGTGGTAATCGAGGTGACTTTTAGAGTAGTATCCGAATGGCCCTCTGTCTTCTGTTCACCTAAATTTGTTTTATATTCTGTCGGTCTTTTTGGAGTAGCACCCAAGAAAGACTCGACATTATTATCATATATCTCAACTAGGTAATTATTTCCAATATCAATTTCGTCTCCTGTGTATATCAAATCAGGGTTTTTAATATTATTTATATTTACAAGATTGGTAACCGTAGTGCCAAATTTATCAGCGATGATAGAAAGAGTATCTCCACCCGCGATTTCATAAGCTTGAACTGATCCAACTATCAGTAACGAAGCTAGTATATACATTAAAGTTTTTCTCATATTAAGATGTTATACCGAGTTCTTTTTGCTCAGTTGAATAAATATGCTGTTTAGCATTGTCTATATATAATGCATAGTAATCTACCACCACCTGCTGTCCGGAATCTTCTGTCTCAAACTCTACCTGTAAGTTGCGCGCGTATATTGTTGGCAATGGAAATATAACCTCAAATGGATTCAGATCACCAATATCGTCCACAGTACCGCCAAGAGGTTCGGTACCGAGAGCAAAGCCACCAAGCACATTTAGCTGTTGTTGCACTACATAATCACTATCAGTGCCATTAATTTCCATCTCTTGGGTACTTACACTACCATTAATACCATATTTAATCCTTATCTTAAGCTTAGTACCCGATGAAATAGCTCCTAGTATACCAATATGTGATGCTATCTTGCGCATCCAAGGTTCACCAAAGGTTTCAATTCTCTCTGTTCTAACCCACTTATACGGTGCTCCATTCTTAGAATAGCCATCTAACGCCTTAAAGTTATCGCTTTGAAGTCCAGATCCGAAGTATAAATTGCCCTGATATATGCACATATCAGCTATATACCAGTCATGTAAACCTAGGTTTACAGCTAATCTACCTTTATCATTTCTAGACATCCAAACATTTATCCCCATGTTATTAACAGTTTGGTCATCATCAGACTTACCAGACATGAACCACACGCGGTCTTTTGTTAGATACTCAAGGCAGGCCTCATCCCAAACAAATTTTTTAATTGTTGGCCTCACACCATCAGTCAGATCCGTAACATTAAATACACCTTGGTCAGAAATCTGCGCTATATATTTAAGTCCACCGTTGGGAGTAATATACCACACTTGATCTCCCATCTTTCTGATTGCCTTCTGGTTAGAGCAACCCTCGTCTGCTATATCTTTTCTTAGTACTGTTCTTGTTGTCGCTGTTGGAAAATCAAATTTAAAAGCTATTATCTTCTTTTTACTAAAAACTAATATCCAATTATCAATATACGAAAGAGCTGTAATATCACCATTCATCTGCGGAAAGTCTTCAAAGCCACCATCTGATGGATTCGCTCCACTCTCGCTTGTTAAATCTCCTATATCACAAAATGTAACTTGATTAGGCGTGGCTGTCATCCCAGCTTGGAATAATCTTGATTGTGTGCTTAATAATATAGAACTATTATCAAGTGCTGATAAGGTTGTGCTATCCACCTTTTGCGCTACACCAGCACCGTCATCTTCGCCGGTTGGATTAGGAGTAACGCCAGTAAGAGTATTAGTAGACAACCCAGTATAAGCATAGGCTGTCCCATCTACAATCACAGAGCCAGTTGAGGTAAAGCCTCTAGCAGAAGCCGTTGTGCTCCCATTCAAGACAATTGTTGTTGCAGTTGTTGAACCTATCTTGCCAAAAGCCCCATTCCATATTCTTCGAGTTTCAACTGCATTACCATAAACTAGTTGATCCGTACCAGTATCATTAAAAGGAGCAAAGCCAAAGTCAGCCAATTTAGTTGTCCCGTCAGACAATGTTCTTGACCTGGTTAAACTTCCTTCTAAAATACTCCATTCACCGTCTGCTGAATTTCTGGTGTCTTCTTTGTTTAAATATTCAAGTATATAATTTGTTGCGTCATCTCTTACCTGTAACATAATCTCCACGCCATCACCTTTTATATAAGTATACTTCCTAACAATTGCATGAGCAGCATTCTCTTGGTTACCAAACAAAGAATAGCCGGGCATAGGCGCGGCTTGAGATGACGAACCAAGATTAGAATTTAAAGAATACGCACACTCACCTTTTCCAAGCTCCGTGGCATTTCTTAGACTGTTCATTGACCCGAATTTAGTTGTGTTGATCCATTTAGGCATATTTACCATTGTTTAGCGCTGATTCTTCCATTACTATTACCCTCTACTTCAAAAGTGTTTTTTTCTCTTGTCAGTGGGTTGCCCTCCTGCAATATAGCGAGAGGCAAGTCTGTTTTAATTTCAGTCATGACCCGGACATAATCATTGTTATTCTGCTCTTTTTGTGGCACAAGATACTTCAAAGAGAGATTAACAAACAAATTGAATAAATGATCCGGCAACAACAGCGTTTCAGTAGTCGCAACAGTGCCTGTAGTAAAATGGTCCTGCCAAGTGCCACCGGCGCTAACCATATAGGTAGAGAAATAAATCAATTCCATTTCTAGCGGATCATACATATCAATCTTATCGATCCTTACATTAGAACTATCTGTCAACCCACTGGTGTATGTAACTCTAACTTCAAAATATTCTAAATCAGAACTATCTGGACTTCCAGTCTCTGTAGCGCCAGCCCAGTCGAAATTAACTCTATTCCAAGTATTTTGCCAGTCACCGCCGTCTGCTGGTGTGGTGACAGTTCTGGACCAGTAATTAGCCTTGGTGGCGGGTGTAGCAGAATCGTCAGAACCCCACACAAACGTCACAGAGCTGATTAGAGCGAGGTTAGCGGCTGATACGTTATGCAACCCGAGTGAAAGCCTAAAATGGCCATATCCCTCAATATCGCTACCGTCTATTGATGTTGTAAAAACAGTTGATGTGTAAATCTCAGCATAGTTATTAGCTGACTGGCTAACATCTATATTGAACTTCAATGAATTGCCATCTTTTCCACGATTTTCATCCAAAGTCAGTGTCGTAGCATCAGAATTTGTAGTTTCACTGGCCCAAGTTCTCCCATCAGTTAAACTATTCATCGAATCAACACCGGTGATACTATTTTTATAATGAGAAAGTACGCGCATTATCTTTGACCCTTCTCTATCTTCAAAATTCACCTTGTTGTCATGTATCTTTGATCCTTCAAGTACGGAGAAATCATTGGCGTCTATCTCCTCAAACTCTTTATAATGCCTATTGTTGTTATCGTTGACAAATCTCAAGTCTTTGAATGCCTTAAAATCACTAACACCGACGTTCGTTACCATAGAATAGTCAACCTCGTCAGTCAAATATTCAAAAAAAGCTCTCTTCTTTGTGAAATTCCAATTAGATTTTTGCTGTAAAAAATCAATGGCCCGGTTATAAGCACCGTATCTTGTGCCTTGAGACAATGGGGATTCGGTCAAATTTCTTAATTGTAACTGTACCTCACTATCTATTTTTGCTGCTGTAATGGACATATTTTTTAATTAATTTACTTATCCTCATCTCCTGATTATTGGAGACGAGGTAAATAAACTATTTGCCAGCTATGCCTATTCTTAAAGTAATTAAACCTAACCCTTCTAAAATTAGTTGATTATCGGCCTGTAAAATTCCTAATAAAATCATTAATGCACCTACGATGAAAGTCTTTTTACCTTTTAGTATCTCTATAAACTTGTTTAGTTGCTCCATATAAATTAATTAAGAATTAATTACTATTTGTTTTCCTTTGTAATTAGAAGGAAATTTATCTAATTGTTTTCTTGGGATAGCTTTGCTGTAATCACCGTAAATAGCTTTTAGTGCATCACCGTCTGACCAAGCTAGGTATTCTCCCTCGTATTTCCCGCCAACAGCTAATGATAAAATTGATGAGCCTACCTGGATATGAGTTGCTGTTTCTTCGTTCTTTTTTTTTACTATAAGCATCATCTTCATGGCGGCGTTAATCACATAATTTTTATCTAAAATCTTGGTATATGGATTGTAACTATCACCTACTACTACCTTTTCTGGAGTACCTCCATATAAAACCATGGCGTGGTCGCTCTGTACTCTGCCACAAAACTCTACATTAGTATCCCAAGGACTACACACTGGTACTGCAATAACTGGTGGAGCTTCTAAAACATGAGATAACATGTTCTTATAAAGGTCTTCTTTGTAAGCCTGTCTGCTATGGAATATCCATGAATATTCATTGCCAAAGTGTATAAGCCATTTTAACCCCAGTTGTTTCATTTCTAAGATTGGTTGTCTAAAAAAGTTTGCTTTACTTGAAAAATCATCTTTGTGCCTGCTCTCTGGTACTAATCCATAATGATTAATACTCCAAGCTACTTGTGTTAAAGAATTACCACTATCAGTAGTTCCTGACATTACAGCCTGAAAGCTCTCTGAATAGTTTACTTTGCCGTCTTCACCTATATAACCTTCATCTTTTAAAAATTTGACTGTTTCTTCTGGTAATAGCCCATTCATTAATTGGTAATTGGTTTGAGTTTCCATCACCTCACAACTTGATTGGTTAGTACAAGTTGAAGTTTCGCCAGCCATACCACTTGCTTGATTCTCTGGTTTGCTTTTGTACTGTTCCCAGTCTTCCCACTTTTCTACTAAGTTGGGATATTCTGCACTCCAACCAGCTCCTAAATTGTAATCAGTATCTAGTACTTGTTCTATGACTGCTGATTTTGGTACTATTTTACTCATATATTATTCTTAAAACTATTAAAGTCGCTAAAACTATTATTATTATCCAGCTTGCTTTGTGTAAAGCGTCTGGGTACATACTATCTAAATAAAATCGCAGTCAACATTCCCACCCCCTGCAAAATAATGAAACCACCTATTATCATCATCCACTTGATATTGCCTCGCATTTGGACTATATCTTTATTCATGTGGAATAAATGATTATTCATTATTTTACCTATCATGCCTTTTAAATCCTCCATCTTTTTATCTAGTTTTTCCATTTTATTATCTGACGTACTCATATAATCATTAAACCTCTGAACGTCTATCTCAAAATCACGTACCCTATTATGGTCTTCTTTTAACATCTTTAAAGTTTCGTCAGAGATTTGGTTCATATTAACAGTCACCTTTTTCTAGCCATTGGAAATACAAATCTTCAATAGGCACTCCTTCGCTAGCGTCTAATTCCATATAGCCATTGCATCTTTCTTTTTCGACCTTTTCTACTAATTCCATGTCATCATAACTGATGGCTTTCTTATCTTTAATATCCTTAAATACCTTAGCTTTCTTAACGTCATAATCACCTTTCTCAAAAGCCTGGCCATGCTTATCATAAACTAGGTAAGGTATCTCTTTCTTTTTACTTATCTTAACAGTTTCTCTTGCTACTTCTTTTTTACCCACGACAGGTTCTACTATCTGGTTCTTCTGCAAAATAATCCCTACACAAATCAAACCTAACACCAATCCTACAATTAAGATTATTACTTTTTCTTCTTTAATAAATTCTATTATTTTATTCATATTAATTTAATCATCAATACGTTTAAGATACATTTGAACTGCTACGGGAGAAGCATGACCTACATTGCCATCATATTGCGAAGTAAGAGCATCGACTTTCATCTGCAATATTAACCAGTCATTAGCTGCTAAATCTACGACAAATGTATTAGCGATATTAAATCCCCAACCACCACCAGCTGCTTGCACAACTTGGCTACCCATAGCTGCTGTACTACTATTTACTACCACTTGTGCAAAATGTGTATGAGGGTCTGTGTCTGCTATTCCATTAATTGAATAAGACACTTCATATTTACCTGCTATATCTACATATACATGGCTTGGATTAGTTGAAGTGCTGTGAGTAATATTATTTAATTCAACTTGACCACCTGTAAAATCAACATCTATATAACTTGTAGAGATACCAGTTACCTCTGCAATCCTATATACCATCCCGTAGGCTGGTATTTGTGTTTTGGATGTAGCTCTCAAATATTGCCCACCAAAGATATGGTCAGCTAAAGATACTAATCCGCCAATGCTTACTAAGGCTACTAGCCCGTATAATGCTATTTTTTTAATCATATTTTTAATCATCTATACGTTTAATAACTATTTGTGCTGCCACTGGAGTATCTAAATTGGCTTCACCATCCCAGTCAGAAGCAGCTGCATTATCCGTTCTTCCTTGTAAAGTAAAGTAGTCATTAGCATTTAATTCCACTATAACAGTGTCTTCTAATACAAAAGCATAACTAGCACCAGTTGATAATACTGTCCCACTACCTAATATTTCAGTACTATTATTTACTAATAACCTTGCATAAGTAGTGTGAACATTACTATTGCAGAAACCATTTACCATGTATGATATTTCATATAACCCGTCTTGGTCTACTGTTATTTGCGCAGGATTTGTTGATGTGCTATGGGTAATACCTTGCGATACCACACTTCCACCAGTAAATTCTGTGTCAGTCCATCCAGCATTAGTGAAACCAGCTTGCTCATCTAAACGATATATCATGGCGTAAACAGGAATTTGTGTCTTTGAAGTAAATCCTACCATCCTAGATTTGCCAAAGATGTGATCAGCTAAGGATATTAATCCACCTATACTTACTAGGGCTATTGCTCCGTATAATACTATTTTTTTAATCATATTTTTAATCGTCTATTCTTACTATACTAAATGTCCCTGAATAATCAGGAGTAAAATCACTAGCAAAATCTTCTGTTACTATATTGCCACCACTACCTGCGCACAATAATTCTACTGTATCACTAGCACTTAACCTAACAATAAAGCTGTGAGCAATGTCAGCAGCAAAGCCTGCCGTCAAAGTATGGGCAATAAAACCATCTTGCACCATAGTCCCATTTACTTCTACTTTACAAAAAGAATTTCTAATATTTGCAGAGAATAATCTCATGTGATAATTAATCTGATATAAGCCACTTAAATCAACGGTTAATGTCCCGTTATTTGTACTTGTGCTGTGTGTTATGTTTAATAATTCTACTTGTGAATCCCATGTGCTAGTGCTATATGCAGTAGTAAAAGTTTGGTCATCTGTCTTATACACATGTGCATAAGCTGATATTTGTGTCTTTGAAGTAAAACCTAACATCCCACCACCAAAAATACTACTACCTAATGAAAGTAAACCACCAATGGATATACACGTTATTCCTATGTAGATTAGTATTTTTTTAATCATATTATTTTATTACATACATGAGTCAGTTGAAGCTGTTAATACTCCGTCTAGTACGGTGATGTAAGTTATACCAGCACCGTCAGTATCTTGCATTGGTATACAACCAGGTTGGCTAGTATCGCCAATAGCGAATGTCGATGTACCAGAACCACTTACAAAACTAAGCATACCAGACCCTGTTGAACCTAAATTACAATCTACATTGGCATCAGTACCAGCACATGTAATATTTGGTCCAGTCCCAGTATCACCACTAGATATTTCTAAATAATTAACAGAATTATCAACTGGTGTGAATTTTAACATTGTGTTTACATTTCCTAGTGAATCCTCTGAACGAATTTCTTGATTGCCTACACCTGCACCACCTAGAAAGTCTAGCCTTCCATCATAATTCATTCCAAACAAATCACCGAAAGCATCAGCGATCACAAAACTTTTAGAAGAACTACTAATTACATCTGACCTAACAAAGAAAATTTCATCGAATGGAGTATTTGGATTATCTGCATCGTATGAACCACCTCTGAAATAAAGCGAACCAGAGTCTACACCGATGGTGGAGCTATTAACAGCAGTTTTATAATTAGAGCTGATTGTAAACGATTCAGCTCCTCCAGCAGTATCTGAAAGGCTGGTAATATAAGTAGCTTTTACTTGCAACCCTACCACAACACATGCGGTTATAACTATGGCTGCAAATATACCCAAGTATTTTTTCATATATTTTATTTTACATACCACGTTGACGAGGTATTTATTTTAGTTATTTTAGTTGCGTTATAAAGAGTCGATATCTCATTACCTGTCAAAACTCGATTATATATTCTCACATCATCCATCTTACCATCAAAATTGCCTTTTACAGTTGGATGATTAAGTGCTCCTACATAGATATTCTGTGCAGAAGAAAATTCACTCGGCTGAGTAGCACTAGAAGCCCTAGAAACTGCATTAAGATATAATCTAGTATTCTGTACCCCGTCATAAGTATAAACCAAGTGATACCAATTATTTGGATTATTATTACCAGTAGTGGCTGAAGTAATAGTCACCAAACTACCACCACTACCTTGCCCAATACGACCAAATACACTACCGTTGGCGTTCATATATATCTGAAAATATCTAGGTGCATCATAATAACCCATCATATTGACTGCTTCGACAACGTCTTGTTTATACCAAAATGCAATACTAAACGCACTTGTCTGACTGAATAAAGCATTTAAGTTGGTATTAGCTAGTGATACATAATCAGTATTACCATCAAAATCCCAAGCCTCATTTAATACACCATTAGCCCAAGAAGTGCCACCGTTATTTGTTCCATTATCATTGTGTCTACTCTTATCAAAAATTGTATTACCATTCACATCATGGGCATCAAAATTCCAATAACCCAACATTCCATCTCTAACCGCACCAGATACTTTTGTAACTCTATAAGCTGAATATCTTGCAATCTCGTCAGAAGTTAATAATCTTTGCCAAACTTTAAAAGAATGTATCTTACCGTCATGACTTGACCCACCAGAAAAAGAAGCACCAATATATATATTGGCTGGATTTTGTGGTGTCCAAGCCGTAGCATCAGCTGTTAGTATTTGATTTCCATTTAACCAAACATTAGTATTGCCAGAAGTACCAGATATATGAATTGTATTTACTTCATCTTTATTCCAATAAGGTTCGTAAGTTGCCAAAGGTATTGTCTCTACGATTGTATTTCCTAACAATATATACAAAATATTATTTTGAACATCAGCCCCTTTCTGCACA
>Ga0180009_10000661_pt1 | contig 45828 bp, 59 predicted proteins | sample OS_PC_MetaG_FD_123537 | JGI IMG/M metagenome (GOLD analysis project Ga0180009, IMG submission 123537) | Groundwater microbial communities from the Aspo Hard Rock Laboratory (HRL) deep subsurface site, Sweden - OS_PC_MetaG | ecosystem: Environmental > Aquatic > Deep subsurface > Groundwater...
ATGGCGCTCAAAGAGTACCAAGATACAAGAGGTAATAATCATGGCGCTCAAAGAGTACCAAGATACAAGAGGTAATAATAATGGCGCTCAAAGAGTACCAAGATACAAGAGGTAATAATAATGGCAATGTTTGACGTAGTAACTTTTGGAAGTGCGGTGATAGATACTTTTGTGGAGACAGAGTTCAATGAGAAGAGTAATTCGTTTAGTTATCCTGCTGGTTCGAAGATATTAGTGAATGATTTGAAATCGGATATTGGTGGGGGAGCGACGAATACTGCGGTTGCTTTTTCTCGATTGGGATTGAATACTGGATGTGTGTGTAAGATTGGAGATGATAATAATGGATTGGATGTTTTGAATATGTTTAAACGAGAGAAGATTAAATTTTTGGGTTCGATTGCGCAGGGCGAGACTGGTGAGTCGATAATCCTTGATAGTAAGGGAAACGGCAGGACAGTTTTGACGTTTAAAGGTCCCGGGAATAGTATTCGATTGTCTGAGATTCCGAAAATTAAAACTAAATGGTTGTATTATTCTTCGGTTTTGGGAGAGAGTTTTAAGACGCAAGTTGCTTTGGCTAAAAAGTTGAAAGCTAAGATTGCATTTAATCCTAGTGAGTATATAATTAAGGCGATGGATGTTCGTCCTCTTCTTAAGTTGACAGAAGTTCTTATTTTGAATAAGGAAGAGGCGCAATTGCTTTGTAAGAAGTATGCTCCCAAGGGAGTACCTGCCAAGGCAGGCAAAGAAAGAGATTTGATGGTTTGTCTTCGGGAATTTGGTCCAAAGATTGTTGTGGTTACTGATAAAAATAAGTTGGCTTATGCTTTTGATGGTGATAAGAAATATTCGATAAAGCCAAATAATGTTAAGGTTGTTGAAAGAACCGGCGCGGGTGACGCGTTTGCTTCCGGGTTTGTCGCGGGGGTTATTGTTGGCTGGGACATGAATAAGTGTTTGAAACTTGGATTGAAGGAAAGTGAATCTGTTATTAGATATTTTGGAGCGAAAAATAAATTGTTGAGGATGAAGTTGCGATGAGCATCCTTAGAAGAAAAATAAACTTTTGGGAACTTGTTAGAAACAAGAAAGCGATGTTTTTAGCTTATGACCAGGGAATGGAACATGGGCCGACGGATTTTAATGATAAGAATGTTGATCCGGAATATATCATAAAGATTGCGAAGGAAGGTGGATTCACCGGGATAATTTTTCAGAAAGGAATTGCAGAGAAATATATTGATTCGATTAAGAAGTCTAAGGTCCCTTTGATTGTGAAACTTAATGGAAAAACTAATTTGGTTAAGGGTGATCCAGTTTCTTTACAACTCTGTTCAGTTGATGAGGCTCGAGAACTTGGAGCGACGGCGGTCGGTTATACTCTTTATCTTGGGAGTGTGCATGAAGAAGAAATGTTTCAGGAATTTGTTTCTATTCAGAGAGAGGCACACAAAAAAGGCTTGCCAGTTATTGCATGGATTTATCCTCGTGGAAAAAGTTTGAAAGGTAAAAAGAAGGGGGAATTATTAGCTTATGCTACTCGAGTTGGTCTTGAGATTGGTGCAGATATCATCAAAATTCATTCTCATGGAAATAAAAATGATTTGGCTTGGGCGGTAAAAAATGCTGGTAAGGCGCGAGTTGTAATTGCGGGAGGAGCTAAGAAAAATGAGCGAGAGCTTTTGAAGGAGATTAAAGATGGAATTGATGTCGGGATTACCGGGATTGCTATTGGAAGGAATGTTTGGCAGTCGAAGAATCCGTTGGCGTTAGCTAAAAAATTGAAGAAGGTGATTTGGGTATGAAGTTCAAATTTTTGTATTGGACTCCGAGAATTTTATCTATAATTTTTATTTTATTCATCAGTATGTTTTCTCTAGATATTTTTGAAATGAATCTAGGTTTTTGGGGAACAATTGTAGGATTATTTATGCATTTAATTCCGAGTTTTGTTCTAATAATCATTTTAATTTTTGCTTGGAGATATGAATGGCTTGGAGGAGTTGTTTTTATTTTAGCAGGGGTATTTTATATGACTATGCTATTACTAAATTCTTCATTTGAATGGTATATGTTATCTTGGATTGCAATCATTTCGGGTCCTGCCATCCTTATCGGAATTTTATGGTTCTTGAGTTGGACGAAGAGAACTAATAAGGGAAAAAGGAAAAAAAGATGAAACCTATAATTATAATTAATTTAAAAACATATAAACAAGGTGATGCTGTTTTGAAATTAGTTAAACAGATTTCTAAAGTAGATAAGAAGATTATAATTGGAGTTCAGGCTTCGGATATTTCTGAGGCTGTTGGTGCAGTTAAAAATCCTATTTATGTTCAGCATGTCGATTCGCAGAAAATTGGTAGGAATACTGGATATGTTTTGCCGGAGGCCGTTAAGGCTGATGGGGCTATGGGAGTTTTTTTGAATCATAGCGAGCATCGGTTGAAGATGGAGGTGATTAAGAAAACTGTGAAAAGATGTAAGACCCTTAATCTTAAGACGGCTATTTTTGCGAAAGATTTGGCCCAGGCTAAGGAGATTAAGAAATTAAAACCTAATTATTTAATTATTGAACCTCCGGAATTAGTTGCGGGAAAAGTTTCGGTTAGTAGGGCTAAGCCTAAGTTGATTGAAGAGATTGGAAAGAAATTGAAATATCCGTTTATTGTCGGTGCCGGGATTAAGACGAATGAAGATTTGAAAATTGCTATGAAACTTGGGGCTGGGGGGATTGCGATTAGTTCTGCAATTACTAAGGCACGGAATCCAGCGAAGAAGTTGAGAGAATTAATGAGATAAAATTAATTGGTTAGATTACAAGGCAGCTATCCAGCCACCATCTACAACTATTTCACTTCCAGTCATGTAAGCAGAAGCGTCAGATGCTAAGAAGACTGCCGGACCAGCGATGTCGACCGGCTTGCCCACCCTTTTTAGTAAGAATTTAGACATCATACCTTCCAGAACTTTTTTATCTTTTGTAAATGCCGCTGTCATTGGAGTGTCGATTAATCCGGGATGTATTGAATTAACTCTAATTCCTAAAGGTCCGACTTCTGCCGCTAAAGCTTTTGTAAATAATCGGATTCCTCCCTTGCTTGCACAATATGCTGCACCCCCTGCCGAACCTTCTATCCCGGCAACCGAGGAGATATTGATTATTGAAGCTCCTTTTTTCATATATTTTAATGCAGCCTGGCTACATAAAAAAGGTCCTTTGAGATTTATATCCATTGTTTTTTCCCACTTTTCTTCAGGCAAATCTGAAACATTTCCAGCAATAAAAATTCCGGCATTATTAACTAAGATGTCTATTTTTTTGAATTGTTTGATTGTTTCTTTGATTAAATTTTCGACTTCCATCTTGCTGGAGATATCTGCCTTAACATAAATTGCTTTTCGTTTTAATTTCTCTATTTTATTAATCGTTCCTTCTTCAGGAATAACATCAGAAACAACAACGTCGGCTCCGGCTCTCGCGAGCTCTACTGCGATTCCTTGTCCGATACCTCTAGCTGCACCAGTAACAATTGCAACTTTTCCAGTTAAGTCGAATAAATCCATATTACCTCTTAGATATTTTAAGTAAATTCTATTATTTAAAAGTTCCTACTTTCTAACGAATAGATATTTAAATGTGTAAATTATTGTTATTCTATGAAAGTGAATTTAAAAATTCTCATTCATTCGTCTTGTAAAGAGGTACAATCCAAATGAGGGGGGTGAAGCGTCCGTGGGGAGACTTTAAACAATTTGTTTTGAATGAGAAATGTACGGTAAAAATTTTGACGGTTAATCCGAATCAGATTTTGAGTTTGCAGAAACATAAGAAACGAAAAGAGCAGTGGTATTTTTTGACCGAAGGATGGGTGCAACTGGGAAATAAGAAAGGGAAAATTAAGAAAGGGAAAATTGTGAACGTTCCAAGGATGCAGGCGCATAGGATTATTGCTAAGAAAAAGAAAGTTGAAGTTTTGGAAATTTCTTATGGGACTTTTGATGAAAAGGATGAAATACGATTGGAGGATGTTTATGGCAGAAAATAAAAAGAGGAAATGTGAAGCTCCCGGGATATGTAAGGTTTCTAAGAAGACGAAATTGGAAAAATCTCGGAAGGGAGCTACGAAGATTATTGCTATCGATATGGGTGGAACAAATCTGCGTATTGCACTTATTGAACATCGGAAGATTTTGAAATATTGGAAAGAGAAAACTCCAAAGACTTCTGAAGGGATAAAAATGAAACTTATGGAACTTGTTGAAGATTATATGTCTCTAGAGGTTAAGGGAATTGCGGTTGCCTCTCCAGGTCCCTTGAAGGATGGCACGATAAAGAATCCTCCAAATTTACCGTTAAGAAATTATAATTTGAAAAAGGAATTACAAGAGAGGTTTAAAGTTCCGGCGGTTGTAAAGAATGATGCAGATTGTGTCGCGTTTGCGGAATTAAAATTTGGTTGTAAGAAGAAAAATTTTATTATATTGACTCTCGGAACTGGTATCGGTGGGGGGGTTATTATTGATGGAAAATTATATCGGGGGGAGGGTTATGCTGGAGAATTGGGCCATATAATTTTAGATAATGGGGAGGATTTTGAATCGTTGGCGGCTTCAAAGAGATTGGAGAAGGTTACAATGGAAGCATTTGGAGAACCAAAATTATTTTATGAGTTGATGAAAATGAAAAATCCTAAAGCTAAAAAGATTCTTGATCAATTTACAGAATATTATGGACAAGGAATTGCGTCGATTATTCATTGTTTTGACCCTGAAGTTGTTATTTTGGCTGGGGGGATTAGAGAATGTGGAGATGGATTTTTAAGAATGATTAGAAAACATTCCCAGAAATATTTCCGTCTTCCTAAAAAGACCCCGATTCTCTGGAGTAAATTAAATCACCCAGGAGTCTTAGGGGCGAGTTTATACTTTGAATAGAATGAAAGGGAAAAAAGTTCAAGCCCCAGTTAGGGTAGATTTTGGTGGAGGAACTACAGATATTTATCCATTTACACATACGCATGGTGGAGCAGTTTTGAATTGTGGGATTAATCGTTATGTGGTCGGAAAAATTGTTAAAACAGATAAGAGTGTTCATTTAGAATATACTGGGCATACACCGACCTCTAGCGGTCTTGGAACGAGTGGGGTTATGAATTTGGTTTGGTTGGCATTGATTAGCCAAATTAAATTGAAAAGAAAAGGTGCAGTATCTTTCAAAAATCGGATGGAATTGGCAGAGGGAGTTTATGCTCTTGAACAATCGATGGGTTTGGTTGGGGGGAAACAAGACCAGTATGCAGCAGCATTTGGAGGGATTAATTATATTGAATTTAAGGGAGATAAAGTAAAAATTGAGCAATTGAAATTGTCGTCGCAGTTTGTGAAAAAACTGGAAAGTAAATTGGTTTTGATTTATACTGGCAAACCACATTTTTCGGGGAATACTAATAAAGATATGATGGATGATTTGAAAAAGGGAAAGAATACTAAGAATCTTATCAAAATTAGAGATATTGCAAAAGGGATGAAGAATGCCTTGAAAAAAGAAGATTTGCATAGATTTTCTGAGCTTATGAATGAGGAAACTATAGAAAGGAAAAAGTTGCATGAGGGGATCATTGGGTCGCGTTTACAGAGTTTTATCGATAAGGGATTTAAGAATGATGCAATTGCGGCGAAAGTTTGTGGGAGTGGCGGGGGAGGAAGCATATTATTTTTTACTGATAAAAAGAAAAAATTGAGCAAGGTTTTTGGAGATAAGGTTATAGATTTTAAGTTTGATTTTGGAGGACTGAGATGGATATAAAGGTTAAACGAGAATTGCTTATGAGTCCTACAAAAAATCCGTGGGAGGCTCGTGCTGTTTTGAATCCTTCAGTTGTCCAAGATAAAGATGGGACTGAACATATTTTTTATCGTGCGGTTGCCATGAATGGAATTTCAAGTATTGGATATGCAAGAATTAAGAATGGGAAACTTGAGCGATTTGATAAACCATTGATACGGCCGACGAAGAGTTATGAAATTAAGGGAGTTGAAGATCCGAGAGTTACGAAGATTGGAAATATCTATTACATGTTATATGTGGCATTTGATGGATCTGATGCTAAGGTAGCATATGCGATTTCTAAGGACCTTAAAAAATGGGAAAAGAAAGGAGTAATCAGCCCGAACATATTAGTAAAGGAAGCTAGAAATTTGGTGAAATTTAAAAAATATAGGGATAATTGGAAAAATCAGGAGATTTCTGGACCCCGGGTTGCATTATGGGACAAAGATGCAGTTTTATTTCCTAAAAAAATAAAAGGTAAATTTGTAATGCTCCATCGATTTTTGCCTGATATTCAGATTGTGAAGTTTAAAAAATTCTCCGATCTTAAAAAAGATAGTTTCTGGAGGAATTATATCGTAAATCTCAGTGAGGGGCGGGATGATATTTCATTGTATCAAAGATATAGCTGGGAGGGGGAACATATAGGTGCGGGGGCAATTCCAATAGAAACGAAGAAAGGGTGGCTTATAATTTATCATGGGGTAAGTTCGAGCATGAAAGAATCTGTTCCAAATATTATTTCTAGAGTGTTGCATTGGTTTTATGGGACCTTTCACCAACTTCGGAAAAAAAAGCGACATTTAATCTATCATGTGGGAGCCGCGTTGTTAGATTTAAAAAAACCCGAGATTGAAATAACTCGGTTAAAAGAACCTTTATTCTCTCCAAGTTATCCTTGGGAAAAAACGGGAGATGTTAATAATGTTGTTTTTCCGGAGGGAATTTCTGTTAGGGGGGATAAATTAAAGATATATTATGGATGTGCAGATACACAGATTGGCGTTGCAGAGGTTAGTTTGAAAGGACTTCTTAAGAGTCTTAAATAATTTTTGAAAATTGGTTAACTTCTTCGAGGAATAATCTTGCAAGAAGATAAGATAAAGTTGATTCGGCCCCTTGGTTCAAATTTAAACTGTACTCTCCCATACCATCAAAACATCCCCCAGTTATTTCGTCATAAACCATTTGATTTAGGTGATTTTTTCCGAAGAACCAATGAATTGTTTCAATGGCATTTTTATAATACTCAGGATTTTGAGTTACTGAATGTGCCGTGAGGTATGTATGAACTAGGGAAGAAGCATCTAATGGTTGTTGGTCGAACAGAGATCGTTTACCATTCCTTTTACACCAACCATTTTGTCCGATTAGGACAATTTTTCCTTTTATAAAAGTTAATTCACTCAGAAAAGCCAAAGACATTTCAGCAACTTTTAAGTATCTTTCATCCTTAGTTAGGTGATAGGCGAGATATAATGCCTCGGGGAGTTTTGAATTTGAGTAAGATAATATTTCTTCAAACCAATGCCAATCTTCGGAGCTTTCCTCATTATATCTTCGGATCAAATAGTCTGCCATTCTCCGTATTAATCCTAATAGCTTTCGGTTAGGTCTTTTTCTATAATAATGGTATAATCCAATTATGGCGAAGGCAACTGATCGTGGAGATTTTAATCTTCCAGAAAAGTTCAAAGATCTCCGAAGGATTTGTTCTGACCGTTGAATAACTCCAAGATCTTTTGATTTATTAATGGTATATCCTAGAGCCCAGATTGTTCGTCCGAAAGAATCATAGCTATGGGAGTTGAGTATTTCGTTGTCATTTTTGAAATTATTTTGAAAATTTCCTTTCCTATCTTGGCATCTTTCTATAAACTTCAGATAAATTTTTGCTAAATTTAATGATTCTGGAGAACTGAAAAGTCGATGATGTAGGATTGCAGCAATTAGTGCTCTTGAGTTGTCATCAATAGTATATCCGGAATTTATGTCTGGTTCAGAATGATTACAAAATTGGATCATTCCAAAATCATTAGTCATTCTTTTCATATGGTCGAGTTTTATTTCTGGAAGATTTTTGATATTTTTATCTTTCAATTTTAGTACTTTATTGAAAAGTTTACGATAACTCATAGCTACATTTTGCCAGGTCATTGATCTACTATAAGCATATGCATTCCTCTCAATTAATTGTTTATGTTCGGGATCGGATAAGAGAGAATCTATTTTCTTTGCGTATGAATCAGGATCTTTCTCCTTAACTACTACCCCCCTGTCCCTAGACAAAAATTCTTTTGCATATTTAATAGGTGTTGAGACAACAACTCTCCCACAACCCATAGCATAGGAAAGAGTTCCACTTACGATTTGATTTTTATCCAGGTTTGTACATACATAAATATCTGTTGCCGAAAGGTATTCTATTATTTCCTGAAGGGAGAGGAATTTGTTGAAAAATTTAACGTTCTTTTTTATACCTAGTTTTTCTATTTCTTTCATGAGTTCCTTCCGGTAGGATTCTCCCTCTTCTCGCCTAACTACTGGATGTGTTTCTCCAATTATTAGATAGATGAGATTTGGATATTTTTTTACTAATTTTGGAAGTGCTCGAATCATATATTCGATTCCCTTTCCCCGACTTAATAATCCAAATGTGGATAAAATTACCCTATTTTCAAAATTAATTCTTTTTTTTGATAAATCAGGGCTCACAAATGTAACATTCGGGATTCCATGGGGGATAAAGAATAATTTTTTCTCGTCTACGCCATAATCTCTCTTTAAAATATCTATTCCTTTTTTTGCCATTACTACGGTTGCAGAACTTTTTTCACAAAGAGACTGGACAATTCGCTTTAGAACTTTATTCGGATTTGGAAGGACGGAATGAAATGCCACTACTACAGGCTTTTTTAATAATTCAAGAAAGGGAATCAGGTGATTTCCATAGTCTCCCCCAAAGATTCCAAATTCGTGTTGGATACAAATTAATCGTATATCTTCATTTTCATTAATCTCCTTTGCTTTACTTATGTAATCATCTATGTCGTCTTTGTTTATCTCCATCATGACCTTTTTATCGTAATTATAGATATTTGCGTCGTCGTTTAATGCTATTATTCTGAAATCTATTTCAGGTTCAAACTTTTCAGTCATTGCTTGAGAAAGGTCTCGGGTAAATGTCGCTATTCCACACTCTTTTGGAGGGTAGGTCCCTAGAAAACATATTTTTGTATTATCTGGAACCTCATCTACTTCTTCCATGGAATTTTAAATTTTTAAAGCTTATAAGGATTATTGAGATTAAAAGATAATTGAGTAAATAGCTAAGCTCCTAGGGAAGATAAGATTGCTAGAAGTGTTGCAAAAGTTAAACTCCCGAGGATAATTGGGAGATACAATTTCTTTTTTGGATAGTTTATTGCTACAAGGTAAAGGATGATTAGGTCGTTAGGGAGGGGAGTAAAACTCATTAATAAATAAGTCGTTAGGGGGATGTGCTTGTGTGCTTTTTTATTTACAAAATTAGATAATTTATCTGCTTGCTTTTTCCATTTCCCGACGAGAAGTTCTCTGCCCTTTAATCCGATAATAAGCATAGTGATATCTCCGATTGCCAAGGCTATTCCTGCAGTTATTCCAAGGAAGAAAGGATTTAGACCCCCCGCTGCAAAAGTCACTAGGGTTGCAATAAAAGATGCTGAACCTCCAGAGGAGAAACCTCCGAAAAGAGAAATAAAAAATAAGAAAAGGTATGCATTTGTTATCCCAATCTTCCCAACGATTTCTTCGGAACTGAAAAAGAATAAGGAGGTAATAAGAGCTATCAGAAAGGTGGCTAGAATTACAAATAGTATCACCTTCTTTTTGTAGGGTTCCATAATTAGAATAAGAAGCAGGATTATTTAATATTATTCTTTTCCTTCAGCTAATTCGGCTTCGGCCTTCTCTAAATCAAAGATGCTTTTCTTTAAACTTTCTTGTTTCTCGCCTTCAACATTTATCGCTTCTTTCTCAATTAGCTCTTCGGCTATTTTGATATGTTCCTCAGCAAGTTCAATATTTTCTTTATCCATGATTCCATTAAATTATTTAGGTATATAAATTATACGCCCACACTCCTATTCGCACTTTGCATTTCGTGACTAGGTTTATTTACGTCACTCAAAGCGAAGATGCTCAAATCGAACTGTTCGATTCTAAAAGGAAAACGCTCACTACTCGCGATTTGCATCTCGAAATATTCATTTTAGTCTCAAAGCGAATCGTTCGCCCCGAAAGAACGGGGACCCGTTCGATACGCCCACACCCCGAATCGAACGGGGATGCCCTTTCGGGCCCGGTTTTCTAGACCGGTGCAATACCATTATACGATGTGGGCTCGTAGCTCATCATCGTATTCGCCGAAGCGAGACCAAAGGGACTATACGATGTGGGCTTGTAAATATTGAAGTAAGAATTGGTTTTTAAGTTTAATCTATATCCTATCTGGAAAGTCGGAAATGATTCCATCAACACCCATTCCTTTCATTTTCTCAATGTCTTTCAGTTTATTTACAGTATAGACAAAGACTTTTAGACCCCCCTTATGTGCATCATCTACAAATTTTTTAGTGATATATTTTAATCTTGGATTAATTGAATATGCCTTTAATTCTCTTGCCAACCCTATAATTTCCTTTGGGGCTTTTTCCATTAATAATCCGATTTGAATCCTCGGGTTTATTTTTCTTATCTCCTCCAACATTGAAAAATTGTAAGAAGAAACTAAAAAGTCGTTGTAAGACCAACCATTCTTAACATATGCTTTAACAATTTTAGAAATTGGTTCGGGAGTTCCGGCGCCCTTGAGCTCAATATTTACCTTACACTTCCTATTAATCAAATTTAATACTTCGGCCAGTGTAGGAATTTTTTCAGTCTTATTTATCTTTAATTCTTTTAATTCGGTAAGAGTTTTTTCTGATACAAGACCTCTTCCATTAGTTGTTCTATTTACTTTTTTATTATGAATTACTACGACCTCACCAGTTTTGCAGAAACGAACATCCAGTTCCACCATATCTACCCCGAGTTCGAGAGCTTTTCTAATGGAGGCCAAGGTATTTTCAGGAGCATAACTTGCAACACCCCTATGACCTATTTTTAGAACTTTCATAAAGGGAATAATTATTTAGGATATATAAAATGAACGCTCAGACGACCCAAAAATCTTAAATAACCCCTCCATTTACTTCCAGCATGGCAGAAAAAGGTCTTTCCTTAGAACAATGTATCAAAAGAGCAACATCAATCATTCAAAAACAAAACATATGCTTATTACTCTTTGAAGTGAAGGATTCTAGAAATACCAAAGACCTCTACGAAAAAATACAATCGATGACTTCTGGGATTAATACAACATTCAAAAAATACCTGCCCAAAAACGATCTTGGAGTTCCTGGAATCTTTATTCAAGGTTTTCGAGTTTTCAGGGGAGATTCTGCGTATGCTGGAATAAATTCGGTAGAAGTTATATCTAAGATACAAGAATACCAAAAAGAAAAATTTCCAGAAATAGAACTCTACTGGTCCATCGCCGAAGATGGCTTTGATGATGGCAGATTCAACTCCTTGTAATTAGTTTTGCTCAAAGCGAATTGTTCGCTTTGGCAACCTCGCTTTTCCAGACGCCCAGACGAGGAGTCGAACCTCGGCACCCCTAAGGGTCAAGAGTTCCAGTCTTGTGCAATACCGTTATGCGACCTGGGCTTTACCTATTATCGCGTTCGCTTAAGCGAGACTGAAAGGACTACGCGATATGGGCAATATAATCAGACATAGAAATTACTTTTTAAAACTAATCATTCTCTTTTCCCGAACACGATAACGCAATCGTTATCCGTCCCGTTAGCATTCATAGCACTCACAAAGAGTTCTTTATTCACTTTTTTATTAGGGGTGAGATTTCTAGGTCCAGATTCATGAAAATAAACATTTTCTTCATCAAAACCAGTAATAACTACTACATGTCCTTGAAAATCGCCTTTCTTGCCAGAGATTTTATTATTATCAATTACTACAATAGGTATGTGCCCCTGCTCAAGTTGCTCTTCGATTTGGTTCATAGAAGGTTCACCTTTTTCAAATACCTCAAAACCTAAAACCTTTTTAGTGGCATCAAGAACCACTGGCAAATCTGTATGCTTCAAAATTACTTCAGCATCTTTTCCATAGTGTCTTCGAAGGAAGGGTTCTCCTTCCAGAATGGGCTCAAGGTCAAATTTCGAGTAATATTTAACATCCAGGCCTTCATTATGGAGAACCTTAACTAATTGAGAGATATATGTCCACATGCCCGATTTTCTACCCATTAAATCATCTAATTTATCTGAAGAATATTTTTTCCCTAAGAAATGTTCTAGAACAATTTTTCCACAGATTGGAACACACCGATTACCATCAGCATCATTCTCATAAAATGGCAAATCCACTATCATACAAAAAAATACATATTAGAAATTACAAACTTACCTAATCAACCATCTCGATCTTGATCTTAACAGTTCGTGGAATAGAAATTCTCATAATGTTGTGAAGAATCTTATCGTTTGCTGGAAGGTCAACTACTCTTTTGTGAATTCGCATTTCGAATCGGTCGAAAGTTGCTGTTCCGTCACCGCAAGGGGATTTTCGAGTACAAACTCTTAATCGCTTTGTTGGTAATGGGATTGGTCCGCTGATTGGAAGGCCCGCACCGCTAGCAATTGTTTTTATTCGGTCGATAACGTCATTCAATTTATCGATCTCTACACTTTGCAATTTGATTCTTACTTTTGTCATAATCAATATCACTAAATTAGACTTTTAAACCTTACTATCTTAAAATCTATATGGAACTCAAACATCTGATTATTGTGATTTTGATGATTTCATCAGGAATTTTTTATTATCATATAACTGGCTATGTTGTCTTCGAGACTTCTGGAGAAATTGTTGCGCGAGTGATTGATGGAGATACTTTTGAGTTGGTCAATGGGCAGAAGGTGCGGCTTAAGGGGATTAATACTCCCGAGAAATCTTGGCCATTTAGCGAAGAGGCTGAAGAGTTTGTTAGAGAATTGGTAGAGAATAAATCTGTAGAGATTGAAAATTATGGTTTTGATAAATATGGCAGAATTTTGGCCCATGTTTTTATTGATGGGAGAAATTTGAATCGGGAAATTTTAGAAAATGGGTTTGGGACATTATATTATTATGAAGAAGATTCACATTATAAAGAATTGAAACGGGCAGAAGAATTTGCGAGGCTTAATGAGATTGGACTTTGGAAGAAATCTTCTAATGCGGATTGTCTTGGGATTGTTGAGTTTAAAACTGATGAGCCAGAGAAATTAGTTTTGGAGAATGATTGTGATTGGAGTTTAGAAATTATGTATAAAGATGATGCGACGCATATTTATGAAGTTGAAATTAGCGCGAATTCAATTTATACTGAAGAGTTCTCGCATATTTGGAATACTGAAGGTGATTCGATTTATGTTTATGATTCAGAAGGTTTATTAATATTTTATAGGTATGATTGATATGGATTGTTTGAAAAGGGAGAAAGGTAAATTAATTATCCTGAAGAAGGAGAAAAAATGTGTTGAAAGATGTTTTTTCAAGTATGCTTTTCCATGTGCTCAGGTAAAAGTGAAATTGGGAAGTTTGACTCCTGAGAAATATGATGAACTTGAAAGGGAATTTTTGAAGAATGATTTTCCTGATAAGGAAGATTTAGAGAAATCTTTTGGTGTGGCATTTAAAAGAATTGGGGCACTTGCAGAAAAAATGGGAAAGGAAATGTGGGATCCTAAAGTCATAGAAAAATATTGGACTGAGAATCATAATGAAATTATTGATGGCGGGGATGGGATGTATGGAATTGCTTCGGAGGATTTCAAGGATTTGTGTAAAATTCACGAGGCTGAAGTGATAAAGATTGGGGGAGATAAATTAACTGTAGTTTATGGTAACAAGCAGAGAATTGTGTCTAATTTTCTTGTTCCGGAAGTTGGAGTGGGGGATAAAGTTAGAATTCATTTTGCTTTTGCGATTGAGATAATTTAGATTTCTTCGTTTCTCTTTTCACTTTTTATCCAGATTACCTCAAATGCTCCGATTAGTATAAGTAAAGATCCTATCGCCTGAAGCATAAGAATTGTTTCTCCTAAAAAGATAACTCCAAGAACTAGGGTTATTACTGGGGCTACTAGCAACATTATCGCCGCTTTTGATAAATTAATGTATTTTAATCCCCAATACCAGGTCAGTACATATAGAAATAATAGGGCTCCTGAAATTGTTATGTAAAGAATTTGTTGGGCTGTTAAGGCAACTAGTAATTCTGATTTTCCAGTTAGGAAAATTATTGCGAATAGGATTATTGAACCGAAGAACATTCGACTGAAGACGACTACCCAATTACTTTCCTTGTCCATCATAGCTTTTTTTGCGATAGTGCTTTCGATTGCCCAGAGAACCGTCGCTCCGAGCACAAGCATGTCTCCCATTCTTATTTCGGCAGAAAGTTGAGATAGTTGCATTAATAACAATCCGAAAAGCATGATAAACATTGCGATTAATTGTTTCTTTGAAATTTTTTCTTTTAAGAAAATGAAGGCTAATATTGCGACGTAGATTGGGAGGGTTTTGTGTATGAACGCAGCCCGGCCGGCCATCGTCATTTTAAGTCCGATGAAGAATAACCAGAATGCGATGCTTCCCCCGAATGCTCCGATTAAAAGTAGATATTTCCATGATACTTTATTGAATTTCTTTTTCGTTGATTTTGAGATATATAATGAGATAAAGAAGAAAACGATACCTATGGCAAGAGCCCTCGTTGCAGTTAAGATTAATGGGTCGATTGATACTATGAAGAATTTGTTTACAACAATCGACGCACCAGATATTATTGCAGTCATTAGGATTAGGATTGTTCCCCACAACTCTTTTGAATTATTCACGCCTTTTTTCATTGGAGTCATAAAAGTAATAATGTATTTAAAGTTTCCTTCGGTATAGGAATATGAAAGTCCTTGTTTTTGGAAATCCGTTTCTCGAGAATGATTCTTTGCCGTTGAAACTTTTACCGAAACTTCGAGAGAAATTTCCAGATATTGAGTTTAAAGAAATTGATCCGACAGAGGATTTGGATAAGCAAGGGAGAGATTTAATTATCTTAGATACTGTTGAAGGAATTGATCGGGTGATTGAATTGAATTCGATTGAGCAGTTGCATGCGAATAAAGTTTATTCGATGCACGACTTTGATTTGGCTTATAACTTGAAACTTTTGAAGAAGATTGGGAAGATTGATTCAGTGAGGATTATTGGGGTGCCGATGGAGATTGGCGAGGGGGAGGCTATGAGGGAGATTGGGGAATATTTATAATCTTCTTAGAATGGGATATTAGATGGTAAAAAAGATTAATGTTAGAAGTAATAATCAGGGTGGAGGATTTACTATCGGAGTAATAAATTTAGCTTCTCCCAAAAAGAATAAAAAGAAGTATTCGATTATAGCTGTGAGTATGTTAATACTAATGGTATTGACTTTTTTTGGAGTAGATAAAATGTTTGGAAAAGATAAAACACCTAGCGCGGAATACCATGTGGAAAGTAATAATCAGAGTGGGGGAATAACTGTCGGTAAGATTGACAATGTGAATATTCTTACAGATAAGGAATCGTTGGGAATAAGAGAGCCAAATGGATTATATCAAAATGGGGGAAAAGTTGGAACTGTGATTAATTTTCGGGCGGATGATTCTTTGGGTACATTTACTATATCTATAATTGAGTTTGACAATCCATTAAGGGATGCAAATGTCGTTTGGCAACCCTATGAATATGGAAAGTATACAATCCAAATTAAGAATATTAATCATTTAGTAACTATGATGCCTCCAGGAGCAAGAGAAGTTAGTGGAATTATTCTTAGTAAAAAATAATTTTCAAATCCAATCTATCTTAAGAAAGTGAGCGGCGCAGGACATGCAAGGGTCGTAAGCTCGAATCATCTTTTCTACTTCGAATGAGATTTCTTCTTTTGTCTTGTCTTTTTTGATTAGGCTTTCGACATAAGCTGAGATGCTCTTTTCCATATGGAGAATGTTTTGTTGGGTCGGGATGCAGAGGTCCGCGAAAGTCACGATTCCTTTTTCGTCTAAGTCTAGTCTATAATATAAGGTTCCCCTTGGGGCTTCGATTACTCCGACACCGGTAGATTTTTTTGGTATGATTGTTATAGGCTTTTCAGGTTTGATTTCGGTGTTTAGAATGTTTATAGAATTATCTGTGATGTTTAACATTTCTATGGCCTGAGCAAGGTTGCTGTCGAAAACATTTGTCGATGGAAAGACTTTTAGATATTTTTCGATATATTTTTGAGTATGGGGGTTTAAGTGGTCTTTGTTGATATTCATCCTTGCTAATGCTCCTACGAGATATTCTTTGCTTTCGAATGCAAATGCGGTCGCATGAGAGTAAGGCAAGACGACCCGATCCAGATGATCTGCAAATTTTTCTTCTGGAATCTCAGTACCCCTTGCAGTTTTCAATTTTCCTTCAAGGAAATTATAATCGTTATTTACTAATCCAACATAGTTTGTTTTTCTTTTAAATAAGAAATCTTTTCTTTTATTATAAAGCAAATCGATTATTGCGATTATTTTTATCCGGACATCTTTCAATTTCTTTTTAGCCTCGGCGACCTCTTCTTTTGTCGGGAATTTGGTGAATCCTCCAACTATTGCGTTTGGGGGATGTATAGCTCTTCCGCCGATGATTGTTGAGAGATAGTTCCCAGCTTCTTTTACATCTAGGCCGTAATGAATCCATTTGTGTAGGTCATCCCCGAAATCTAATACCGAATCAATTCCGAAAACATCTGGGAGGACAAAGAAGTAAAGATGCATCGCGTGATCTCTTAGATGGCTTGCATTTGCTAAAAGGTTTCTTAGTCTCATTGTTTGCTCTGTTACTTTGGTTCCAAACGCTTTTTCTATTGCTTCAGTCGAACAGATGACATGGGCCGCGCTACAGGTTCCACAAATTCTTGACATTGTCATTGGAACGTTGCTGTATTTTAATCCTACGACTGCTTGAGTAAAGAAACGTTTATTCTCGCTTATTTTTAGATTGCACTCTGCAACTTGTCCATCACGAACTTTTAAATCCATGTGGGTATGGCCTTCAATCTTCGAGATGTTCTTTAGGTCTAGGTCGAAGCTATGCATTCAAATAACCCTCCATCTTTTTGATAAATAATTTTTGGTCTATGGGGCATCCAGGGATTTCATCATCAATCTTTACGAATTTTTTTATCGGAGAAACGGTTTCTATTTGGTTTAATTTTTTTATTAACTCTGCAATTTCTTTTTTCTTTACGTCGTTGAAATCGTTTCTTAAATTTGAAGGCCATCCATTGATTGCTCCAGACCCCAAAGCCACTAGTTTAGTTGCATTTTTTCGGATTAGTTTTAATTTTCTTATTTCACTCTGGGTGGAGATTGCGCCCTCAACAAAAGCGATGTCCATCGGTCTTATTGGTTTGACTTTTTTTAAAGCTCGGAGATATTGAATGTCTATTTTTTTTGTCCAATCAAAATATTTTTCGTTTAGAATTTCTATAAAGGAAATCATGCAACCTTCACAGCAGGTGAAAGAAAAGAACCCAACCTTTATTTTTTTAGCCATTTCAACCTCGTTTTACCTAATCAATAGACTTTTAAAAACAATTCCCTTTTGAAATACATGATATGTGATACAGTGGTGAATACGTTTATGCAATCTATTGAGAGTTCTGTGCTGGTCTCGATTTCAAAGGCAATTGCTCCGATTTTTGATCCGGTAGTTTTGATTGTTCTCTCGTTGGTTGTCGCGCCCTATATTTATATGAAATCTTCTAAGAAAAATGGGATAATATTCGGAGCTATGATTCTTATTACGGGCGGAATTATATGGGTATTGAAACAGACTTTTGGAAGATTGCGTCCTTTGGAGGCTTTATCTACGGAGCTAAGTTACTCTTTTCCTAGTGGGCATGCGACAATGGCGGTTGTTTTCTTTGGGATTCTTATTTATTTATTTGTTAGTAAAAAGTATAGAGTTTGGGGAATTGTTGTTGCGAGTTTGTTAGTTCTCTTTGTTGGATTTAGTAGACTTTATCTTAGAGTTCATTGGTTGACTGATGTTCTTGGAGGATTTATTATCGGAGGAGTTATTTTGGCGGCAGGAATATGGGCCTTTAACGCGCAAGGGCGTACCCGTCATTAGAGATTCTATGAATCTCGATTTATAACTTGGGCAAAGAATTCTTGATTAGATAAACTTCAGTTCCGTTTTTGACTTTTGACCCGAATTTGATTCCGATTTCTTGGCCTTTCTTTGCTGTCTTGACATCTTTGCTTTCGAACTCGATGCTTTTGACTTTTGTTCGTTTAATTGGTTCGTCTCCAATTAAATATACCTCGTCTCCAACTGAAAGTTTTCCTGCGTTCATTTTTACTGAACATGCTTCGACTTTTGGCCAGTATTTGTAGGTCTTTCCAACAAATTGTTTTTTCTCGGTTTGATCGCCATGTTCGCTAAAAGAGAAGTCATCTGCTATGGGCATTCTTAGGAAGAATCCTGAACTGAAGCCTCGGTTGTATACTTTCTTTAGATTAGTGATGCCTTCCAGGATTTCTGTGTGAGTTAATTTTTTATCCAGGGCTTTTCGGTATTCGGTTACAACAGCGTGGACGTATTCTGGGCTTCGGTTTCGTCCTTCTATTTTGAATGATGTGATTCCTGCTGCTTTCATTTTGTCTATAAAAGGTAAAGTGCATAAATCTTTCGCGGACATTACCCGGCTATTTTCTAATTTTAATTTGTTTCCACCATCATCAGTTATTTCCCATGCTCTTCGGCAAAGTTGTGCACATTCTCCACGATTAGCTGAAAGTCCGTGAGTGTATTGGGACATGAAACATCTTCCAGAGACTGCAACACACATTGCCCCGTGGCAGAATGTTTCTACTTCGATGAATTTGGAGATTTTTTTTATTTGATTTAGATTTAATTCTCTTGCTAGAACTACTCTTTCTGCCCCGAGTTTTTTGTAGAATTTTGCGGCCGCGATATTGGAGATGGAAGCTTGTGTTGAAATGTGGAATGGAATACCATATTTTCTACAGAGTTCGATAACGGATAAGTCCCAACAGATAATTGCATCAACTTTTCCTTTTGTGGCTTTAACAATTTTTTCTAATTTTTTTAGTTCTTCATCGTATACTACTACGTTGAGAGTTAAGTACATCTTAACATTTCGTTTTGATTCTTTGCAAATTTTTCTTATTTTTGGGAGGTCTTTGATGTTGAAATTCTTTGCTGCTGCTCGCATGTTGAAACCTTTAATTCCGAAGTATACCGCGTCAGCTCTGGCTGCAATTGCGGCATGTAGATTCCTAAAATCTCCTACTGGAGCTAATAGTTCGTGTTTTGTCATAGTCTATATTTCGTTTTTCATCTTTTAAACCCTTCTCATACAACTCGCCGATGTATTCCCAATGTATGTTGTCCCAAAATTCCATCCTTCCCCTCTCCCACTTGGTTGTGTCAATGCGGACGATTTTACCGACGAGATTTTCTGGGCCGTCCATTGAATAATGATATTTGCCGTCGGAGTCTTTTGAAATCCAAGCAGGATTGTAGCCGAGATTTTTGCCTTCGTCTAGTTTTGTGTAGTAATCGTACACTTCTCGTAGAGGGTTATTATAGTCTGTCATCTTAAAAAAGAGAAAGAATTTAGTTGGCTATTGCCATAGCTCGGGCTATTGCGATATCAATTCTCAAATTATTAATTTGTTCTCCGAGCATGGAAAGGTATACGGATTAGATATTTTAAAGGTTTTGTCGTAATTCCAGAGTTACTAAAAACACAACTTTTATAAATGCAGAAAAAGTGTAATATTATGGAAAAATCTGTAGGTCAGGTTGAAAAAAATGTTTCTGCAAGTTTCGCATATGTCAAGAAAGATATGTTGATGTTGAACGATGCTTTTAGCGATCTTCATGATAAGATGCAGCATTTGAGTTTGAATCATGCTATGCTTCTTGAAGAGATTGGAAAACTTCGACATGAGATGGCTAAAAAGGTTGAGAAGAAAGTTGATAAAAAAGTTGTTGTTAAGAAACCGGTAGCTAAAAAGGTTAAGGCTAAAAAAAAAGATGATTTGACTAAGGTTGAAGGCATTGGTCCAGCAATAAAGAAACTTCTTTGGAAGAATAAGATTGAGACGTTTAAGGATTTATCTAAGACTCATGTTCAGGAACTTAGAGATATTTTAGATAAGAAAGGATCAATGTTTAAGATGCATGACCCCTCTACTTGGGCTCGACAGGCAAAGTTGGCTTCTCAGAAAAAGTGGAATGAACTTGAAAAATTACAAGCGAAGTTACAGGGCGGTGTTAAGCTAGAGAAGAAAGCAGGGGTTAAGAAAAAACCTATGACAAAGACAGAAATTAAGATTCCTAAGAACAAAGAGATAAAAAAGATTGTTAAGGAAACAGTTACTTACGAGTAAGGAAATCTTTGCATCAGCGATGTACCCCTCGGGCAAAAAGCATTTTTAAGAATATTAAAACGTAATGTTTAAAAAAGGATTCTAACATTTATTCTCATGCCTCAATAGTATAATGGTTAGTACACGGCCCTGTCGCGGCCGAGACCCGGGTTCAATCCCCGGTTGGGGCGTGAGACAAAAACGAACGGTTTAAATAAATCGCTTGTTTAGTTATTCTATGAACATTAAGATTGATATTCACAATAGGAACTATGAATCTCGAAGAAAGGTGATTAAGACTTGGGAGATTCCCGACGTTGAGAAGAAAAAGTTTATTGAATTCTTGGATGAGATGGCTCTCGGCAGAGTAAACAAGGGCAAGAAGATTGGGGAGAATAGGCTATGCAAATATATTTCTATGTTAAGAGTTCCTTTTGAATTTTGGAATAAATCTATGACGACACTCACCCTCCAGGATGTTAAGAATTTTGAACAGGATTTTTCATCAGGAAAAATAAAGACTAAGAATGGTGAAGAATTTGCAGATAGTTCTAAGGTAGATACTCGAAAGGCTCTTAGAATTTATCTTAGATGGCGACTCGGAACTGATAGAGCAAATAAGTTAGTTGATTGGTTAGACACACGAACCCAAGTCAAAACCCCCGAATTTCTAAGAGAAGAAGAAATTGAATTGCTTTATCGGAGTTGTCGAAATGCCAAGGAAAGATTTTTGATTGCAGTATTATTTGATGCGGGTTGTCGTGCGGAAGAATTTCTTAATATCCGATATGAAGACGTATTTACTCCAAAGGATTCTTCGAACTTTGTTAAGGTTGCCCTAAAAGAGGAATACAGCAAGACTAAGGGCAGAACTATCTCACTTTATTGGAAACATTCAGTTGAAGCAGTTAGAGATTATTTAGATGAGAGAAAATTTAGGGGAATAAAATCAACAGAACAAGTATACGAAGGAACTTATGATAAGGCAAGACAATTTATTCGACGGCTTGGATTAAAAGTTTTAAACAAGCCTATCCATTTTCACCTATTTAGGCATTCTTCAGCGACATATTATGCTTCTCGATTGAATAGGCAACAACTTTGTATTCGGTATGGATGGGCTTTTAGTTCTAATATGCCTGATGTCTATATTTCTCGGGCGGGAATGGAAGACAAGGAACTCGACGAGAGAATGGCAGGGACTAAGATTGAAAAGATACAAGAAGACTTTTTGAAGAAAGAACAGGAGATGAAAATTGAAATGGGTGAACTCCGAGAAAGATTAGACGGGCAGGAGTCCTTCAATAAACAAATTCTTGAGAACATGAAGAAATTTAATCAGACACTTAATAAAAAATGAAATTTAATATTAAATCAATATTTGAAGCGACGCTGTGGGTGTTTGGGATTCTTGCGATAGTAGTTCTTATCTGGGGGATAACAAAAACATTCTAGAAAGGATATTAATTAAGATTATATTAAAAATTACTTTAAACAAAGTAATATAACAAATACATTGAGTTAATTTAATATTTAATTAATCTCAAATTCTAAGACTCATTCTCGCCCCCAATAGGGCATTTACCATTTTCCTATTTATGAGAGTTAGCTCTTTGATTAGAGTTTCTTTTGATTTTTCCCATGAACTATCATTATAATCTCTAGTTATACCGAATTCTTCATGATGTTTTCCCAATAATGAGTACTTTTTAGGCATCTCTTTAGGATTGGGAAATTTCTTTTTTGATTTTCTTATGAAATAATATTGTTTAATCTGGGAATCAGAATCGAAAGAAGTTATACCTGGACTATAATTCCACATATTATTAATTGTATTTTCTAAAATCTTTCTTATTACTCTTTCATCAATTCCATCTTCATTAATTTCGGGGGCATTTTCTAATCTTTTCTTTTCAAAAGATATTTCAGAGTAAGGGGTTACAAAATATGAAACATACCATTTTAACATCCCTTCAAGAAAATCTTCATCCCTAGAATATAAACTATAAATTTCTTGTCTGACAGTTTGACTAAAAAAACAATTCTCTAAAAATTTCTTCTCACTTGGACTAAACTCCATATTTCTCTTTTCTTTGCAATATCTAAAAAAAGGTTCTATATTGAAAATATACTTTGTAAATTTTTGAGTAGTTCCTATTTTTGTTTTTTCGGGTGATTTTTTTGAGTAAAAAAACTCTTCATCTTTCCATTTATTAAATGTTTTGTTGACGTTAGGCATGCTCCAACTTGTTCTTTTGGAAGCTTTATAATATTTTTTCATCGTTTTTTCATACATTTTTTTACTAACACCTGAAGGATTATTAAACTCAATAAAAAATTTCCACGCAATTTCACGAGTCTTTCCAGTTTTAATTAATTCCAACCAATTTTTATTATTTTTAACCATTTTAACCTATCAATACTTTATAGTTAATAGGTTTTATATGCTTTTCTACTATATTCTATTATGGCAATCAAAACATTACCAGTAAATTTGCAAGAAGAAACAATTTTAGAGATTGACAAAATTGCAAAGGCGGAATTATCTTCGAGAACGAGGATATTAAGATTGGCAATTAGAGAATATTTGGAGAATCAAAATGGAAAATGAATTTGACTCCGTCCAGAAAGAAATCTTAAATGAAATGAATAAACTTGGAGCGAATCTGATAGCCTTAGGGCTCCTCAATTCAGATTTTTCGGGGGAGGAATTTTTGTCAACCTCCCCCCTTTCTTTTAAGCCAGGGGTGAATCATGAGTGAAATAATATTCCATCTTGTAAAATTAATAAAACGGGGCATTAGTCCGATAGAGTTGATTAATGATTTTGATTATAGTTCTGATGATGTAAAAACTGCATCTAGAATAATTGCTTATATCGATACTTGTTATAAAAATAAATTAAAGGAGACTCTTTTAGAGTAGTTAGTTAAGTAGTTAGTTAACTAATTAATAATTAATAATATGATACTGAAAAAAGTAAGTGTTAATGAGTTTTCTAATTCAATTAAACGATGAGCGGTTCGACAAAGGCATTCTATGCAACTAGTGAAGTTCTTGAGATTATCAAAGGATTTGATAAGGGAATGATTTCAAAAATTTGTAATCAGGCACTTCTTGAACACAATAATGAAATTATAGATTTAGATATTCTAGCAAAAAAGGTGGATAGTCTCATCCAAGAAAAAGAAAAGATTAATGCCCAGATTAATTACCTAACTCGAAGAAAAAAGGCTTTAGAGGGGCAAGGAGAAACCCAAAAGGTGATTCAAAAAGAAGCCCTAATCCGGGAAGAAAAAAGAGAAAAACAACAGGGGATAGAAAGAGAGAGAAAGATTCTTGATTCACACATTGAAATTGCACTAAGGGAGTTTGATTTTCCTAAAGAAGTTGCTTTAAAAGTTTCTAAGGAATATATGGGACTTCCATCTCAAAAAAGGAAAGGTTTTACAACATTTATAGAATCTCTAGGATACACGAGGAAGGAGAAATCAAAAAGATTCGTTGGGGGAAAGATATGACTACTCCAATTAAATCTATCCGTTTGAAATGTTTGGACTGTTGCTGTGGCTCTAGTTATGAAGTTTCTAAATGTCTTTGTGTTGAGTGTTCCCTTTATGCATATAGATTTGGAAAAAGACCTAGAAGTATTCAAATATCTAAAAAGATTTCTGAACCCCTGAGTAAGCCCTCTATCGGAGATGAAATAACAGTATCTCAGGGGGAGGCTCTAGATGGATAAATGTTTTATTTGTAAAAGGGAAGCGAAAGCTTTTATTTTAGGGAAAAATATATGCAGAAATCACTATGAATTAATCTTAAGACTAAGAAATGACAAAAACCTTTGGGAGATTATAGAAAAATCATTTGTATAAATAGGATTAATTAAAATATCCATTCGCTCGTTCTGTATAGTGTATAAACAAATTTTAGATTTTTCAATTATCCTATTAAATCTCCAATATCACGGGTAATAAATAATAAAAATAATAAAAAATGGTGTATACTCATGTATAACAACTTGACTGCTCAGAAAAAAAAGTCATGGAATTTAATCCTTATTTTGTTAGGTGGGGGGCTCTTGTCCCCTATAAAATCTCAAAATATACCCACAGATTAGTTTCATATCCGTCCCCTTAAGAGAATGTATAAGCTAAACAGCGTCGAAAAGTTTGCTCATTGGCTAATTATAATCTCCATTTCTTAAGGAATAAATAATTATCAAGATAACTTCTAGAAACCCCCCCTTATCCCCCTGTGAATTCAAAGTGTCACCCAACTTTTAATGTATAAGCCTAGAACCCTAGAAAAGTTTGCTTACTGGGTAACTGTAGCATAAATGGATTAAGGGATTTGTATAAGGGCATAGCTTATACGGTGGCTTATACAGATTTCTCTCAGGGATTATTACAATCCTTTCATCCAAATTTTTCTTCACAGATGAGTTGATGTTAGAAAAACCTCGTAAATACAACAACTACGTTCTTGTTTATAATATATATAATATATGTGTTAATAAGTTAATAATCATTTTCTCATTTGTTCCTAGAATCGTCTAACTAAGGTTAGACGGAGGATTTAAAATTACGTTATCCAAATTTTTTTTCAGAAGAATTAATGGTGGAATAAAATCTCGCAAATACAACAAATACATATCTAACTAAAATATATATAATACAAGAGGCAATTAATCTATAATCTTATCATCCCTTACCCTTAAACTCCACTAATTACTATTAGCGGATATGGTAAAAAAGAAGTTATTATTTGAGCCAAAAGCAGAAAAACCAATATACTCTAATAAGGAAATAACTAATAATTCTTATTCAAATGTGCCTATATAACCACTAATGCGTATTAATGGAAGGTTCAGGAAAGAGACAATTTCTAAACGTTTTTAAGCTTTGATTTGTTGGTTCTTTTATGAATTATCCTCAAAGGGCAATGCTTAGGATTGTTGGAGTTATATTATTTCTACTTGCATTAATCTTTAATATATTTATTATGCCCTCCTCTCCTAATATTCGGATGGCGGATAATATTTGTAATGTTGCAGGATTATTTGGGGGTTCTGGAACTGAATGCGTTAAGGTTCATTTTCTAAGATTGGGTGTGGATTATTCTTGGATTCTTTTTGTTGTTGGTGCGGTTCTATTCTTTATCGGAGTTTGGGTAGGTTTAGGGGCGAAGGGAAAGAAGGAGATTCTGGGATGAAACCTTGTTGTAAATGTAAGAAAGAAGTTTCTTTTCTTGGAGGTTATACTGATAAGGGGAAAAGATATTGTCGTGAATGTTGGAAAAAGAAAGAAAGCGGAGAACTAGAAGTTGAAGGAAAAATATGGGAATGTGATTATTGTGGGGAGGAATTTTGTAAAAAGGAAGATTGCGGAAAACACGAGCAGAGGTGTAAAAAAGAAAGACGATTTAGCAATCACACCCTTATAAAAAATAAGAAAACGAGGGAAAGGTTTATCATAATAAAGAGTAGTAGTTTGATTGGTTGTTTAGTTGGTGGAAGTTATACTATTAGTAATATTAAAACAAAGGAGATTAAAATGATTACGGGGAATAAATTTGCAAAAGAATATGAGGTTTTGGGATAAAATGACAAAAGTTCACTGGACTCAATGGGTGGGGGCAATACCTTTTTTGTTTCTAATAGGGTTACTTATATTTGGATATTTAATAACCGGATTTACGATAATCCTTAATCTTATCTTTGTGGCTATATTATTATTAATTTATGTTTCAACATACCTCTTCGCTAATAATTTTTTTGACTTCGCGGAAGCAGGTCTTAGTAATGATATTGAATTACTCAAACTAGAAAAAGAAAATTCCGCAATTCTTTGGGCATTTTCAAATGGTATTGGTATAGCATTTTTAATTTCTGGGCTACAAGTAGCTTCTGAAAATCCATTAATGATTATAATAGGACTTGGAATGTTATCTGTTGGAAATTTAGTCTATGAATTATTTTATTATCCTAGATATGCCTTATTAGTTAAAAAAAGGGTTATTGAAATCATGGAGAAAAATGAATAAAAAACAATTGTATATTTTGGCTTGGGGATTTATGTTAATAGGAACTATGTTCATTTATATAGATACTAGTGCGGGCGTTCATTTAACTAATAGCCTTTCATCCGAAAGACCTTTTGATATATCCGATGCCTATTATGTAATGAACGCGGAAATGTATGACCCATTTATTTGGACATTCTTTTCCTTATGGGTTTTATTTATGATATTGGCTTGGCAGACTAAGGAGAAAAAATGAAAAAGAAATGGCATAGAAAACACGTTAAAGAACACGGAGGTTATACCTCCTATCACCAAAAGAAAAGTTATACTTGGGTTTGGTTTCTAGGGATTATTATTCTAGCAAGTCTTGTTTATGCTTATGATGTTGGTGGAGTTAAAACCTTAATTGAAGAAAAAATTAATCAAGTTCAAGACAATTCAAATCTCGGGGGGAGTCTTCTAAGTTCTGAATGTCCTGAAGGAATAGTCCCAGAAGTTATGATTATGGACAATAAGCAATTAACTTTTGTAAAAAATATGACTGGAATTTATAGGGATTATCCTGAAGCTGTATCATTTTCAAGTATGTTCTATTGGAATGACGGAGTTCAAAGTGATTTAGACGCAACAGATGACGGATTCTATTATTATAATCTCTGTCATAAGGGTCAAAGTGGGGGAGAAAATATAAATTATATTTATTGTGAAGATTTACCTTATTCAAAGACTATAACGCCTGTTTCAGATGAGGGAGTTATTGGAAAGTCCGAGACAATCTCCTATTCTATTGATTTGGTCTTGGAAGAAGAGAGTGTCCGAACTGTTAATGATATGATGTACGGGGATGTTCCGATTAGTTCAAATCGGATTATCTCTTCAAAGTGTAAGAGACAATAGATTCTGAGGCTTCTAAATGTCCGCCTTTATTCCGTAATTATTCAATTCCATAAATCCTTATAAAGATTAATATTAATTAATATTGATGGATAATAAAATAAAATATTGGACAAAACACCAAGAGCTTGATAAATTTAATTATAATATTTCTTTTTCTTCCCTCATTGGACAATTATCGATGAGTATAGCCGTTTTAATTGGTGTCTTAGTAATAATAGTAACCACTAAGCAATTAGGTGCTTGGGGGAGAGTAATTTCAGTAGTAATTGTGGGGGGTATTTTCCTTTGGTGGATGCAATCCAAACTAATTAAATCTCATCAAACAAAATTGAAAGAGACAAATAGAAGTTTTAGAATAAGAGAAGCGATGTTAAGAGTCTGGTATCAAGAACTTGGAGTAGATACAGATTTATTGGATAAACAATATGAAGAAATTAAAGCTAAATCAAATCCAGAAATTCTAGAGAACAAACACTTCGAGAAAATTGCGAAGAAAGTAATTTTGAAATCTAAAAAGTTGAAGAAAAAATGACTAAAGACCATTTCGTTCCAGATTTTATTATTGAGAGTTTTGCCAATTCTGAAGGCAAGATAATGTTCTATGATAAGGAGAATCACGAAGTTTCTAATCCGTTTCCTTATTCTACCCAGATGCGGAAAAAGAATTTTTATAGTAGGGAAACTCTTAATAAACTAAAAAATCAATTTGATTACATACTTCTTAATCCAATTTTTTTAAAAGGTCAAAACCTTAATTTAGAAGATGCTTTGAGTTTATGTTTAGAGACTCCGATGGGGGTTATTGCATCAAAGATTATTTCTGCATTCGGGCAAAAGAAGATGGCTCGCTTGACAGAAGAGGGAAAAAGATTTATAAAAGAGTACATTGCGGTACAACACATAAGAACCTTAAGTTTCAAAAGAAGGTCTATAGAGTTTAATAAGAAGTTTAATAACTTTCCATCAGAGGTTAAGGACTATCTTATAGAGAATGAAAACTCCAGAACAATCCAAATTCGGTCTCTGATAAAACTGAAAAATCCTAATAAAAACACTAAAGAGAGATTTGAGATAGAAAAAGGATGGAGAAAAAAGCTAAAGAAAAATCCATATCTTATTCAAGAGATAAGAGAAAAACTCTTCAATGAAAAACTAAATAAAATGATGAAAGATGCGGAAGAGAACATTAAGTATCTTCTTTTGCATCCCGAAAAACATTCTGTGGATATTATCGATAGGGGTTTTAGGAATAGTTTCTTTAAAAGATGTGATGTAGAAAATTTAAACGTGAGCATTATAGTAAATCAAACCCCAAACCATTTCGTTTTGACAGACACTGGGATTGTCTTAATGTCCGATAATCCATCGATGAATGAAAATCTTGAGATTTTTCTTCCCATTCATCCAAGAATTCTTATTCGTCTTTCTAAATCAGAAAAGGAAATCGAAAGTGTGAATAAACCCTTTGTGGATATTTTCAATAAGGTTTCAAAAGAGGATTCATATAAAAAAGTATACTCTGACTCAAAAGAAATCTTGGAAAGTCTTGTTTAGTAAACTATAAATAGAGGACCTAACTCTTTTAACCATGCCAAAAATAAGTCCAAAGATTACAGCAGTATTGTCTGCAATAGCATTAATTTATGCGTTGTTTGATAATTTTAATGTATCTGTGGCGATTGCTTCTATTTTAGTTCTAGTATTGTCTATTGGAATGATTATAGAAGGATAATTCCCTGATTTAAATAAAATCGTTCGTTAATGTCACGCACCCGGTTGGATGAGTTAAATTTTTAAAAGTATGTTGTCTTAAGAATATATGACTGATGTAACATTAGAACTTCTTGAATTTCAAGAAGAACAGCCCCTAGAACAAACTCATAAGGTTAATACAGATATTGTAAGTAAGCGTCTAAAAAATTTAGGAGGTTTTATATTAAAATTGATAAACAACAAGGACGGCTCAGTTTTCTTTTCTTGCCTCACTTCTTCTTCGGCGGAAGAAGGGATTTTAAAAGAGATACCTCGAGAGCCATTTCTTAGAGAGTTAAATAATCGCATCTTTGAGCGTAAAACTACTATAAAACAAAACTATGTACAGGAAATATTAGATGCTGAATTTAAAAAATCTATAGAAACTTTAGAGGTTATCAAAGTGGGCCATGTGTATCTCTTCAAAGACCACAGAAAATAAACTACCCCACTACTATCGGTTGGGAAATTCAACTAAATTTTTTATTTAGTTAATACTTATAAACTCCCCTTACCCATAAATTATATGAGAAAATGTCCATCAAAAAAAGTAATTGAGAAGTTTCGGAACGGCGCCAGAGAAGTAAAGGTCTGTGATAGTAGATATAATCAAAACGCTAAATTCGTTTCAAGGGACGGAGAGGGCGTTTGCACAAAATATCACAGGGAAGATATTCCAGAAGAGTGTATTAAAGATTAAACAGTTCGTTAATGTCACGCACTCGGTTGGGGCGTAATACACTTTTGGTATATCTAAGTAGTCTCTTTTTTCTAAATGATTTTTATCTTCGATAAAATAAAAAATGGTTAAATTAGTGCTATTTAGCACTATTTTTTACAAAATATGTAACTTTTAGTACCAAATAGTAACATTTATAAAGATTAGATTAGTAAATACACTATGGCAACAAAGTATGATGTTTTTGAATTAATATATGAAAATCGTGCCCCTATGAAACCGATTGAAGTAGTTAAGAAACTAAAAAAAGGTGAAGAAGACTATCATAACATCCATAAATTACTTAGAAGTCTAGTTAAGGACAGAATATTAATTAAGGTAAAGGATGGATTTGAAATTAAGATCACTCCAAAAACAGAACTGTTATACAAACTAATCTATTATTGTACTCATAATGGTATTAATTACAATCTTTTATTAGACAAAAACATAGCAAACTTTATTTATGAATCTTTAAAAAAAGAAGAATTTCAACAAAAATATATTAAAGTTAATCCAAAAACATTTAAAAAATATATAGAAATCTTAGATAAATTTGGATTAATTCTGATAAGTTCTAAAAAACCATTAAAAGCAAGAATATTTGATAATGCCCTAATTAATAATCTTTTGATTTATTTTGATTTTAAAACAAAACCTCAGAGAAAATACACAATTAATTACTTAGATGAAATAGAAAAAGAATTAAGTTTATACAAAAGATTAAGAAAAAATAATGAAAAAGGATACCAAAAAATAGTTGATGAATTTGAAATACATTTTGTTCAACACAGCCTTTCTTTAGAGGGCAACCCTATAACTCTTCCAGACACAATAAAAATTTTAAAAGAAGAGATAATCCCAAGAGATTTGAAGAATGAAGATGTTGAAGAAGTTAAAAATTATCAAAATGCTATTCTTAGAATGCTTAGAGAGGCTCAACAAAGAAAATCTTTAACACAAGAATCAATCTTAGAATATCATAAGTTAGCTATGATTAATAAACCAAAAATTGCAGGAATAATAAGAGATTACCCTGTTCGTATAGATAAAAATCCTAATTTTAAAACCGCAAAACCAGAAGAAGTAAAACCCTTACTTAAAGAACTATTAGAAAAATATAATGAATTTCTTAAAAAGAAAAAAAGTACAATAAAAGAGATAGTCAATTTTTCTGCATATTTTCATAATCAATTTCAATACATTCATCCGTTTGGAGATGGAAATAGTAGAACTACAAGATTAATTACATTTCACTTATTGCATTTAAAGGGTATTCCTATGTTAGATATCCCTTTCGGATTATTAGATGAATATCTTAGCTACACTAAAGGTTCAAAGAAAAGAGATGACAAACAACTTTTCGAAAACTTACAAAAAACAATTTTATTTAATCTTAAAAAGATAAATGAAAGGTTAATTTAAATTAAAAAGAAATTGTTGAAGAGTTCCCCGCATTAAAAGAAAAAAGGTCTTCTTTTGGTTACAGACTTATGTTTTGCAGAACTTATGAAGAATTAATGAACACAATCAAGAAATTAAAGAACGAGCCAGTTATGCCTTTGTTGCTGTGGATGTATAAGGAGGGTTAGGGTTTAGCTATTTTCTACAACCCATTAGAATATTCTTTAAATTCAAATCTTTCTCGTATTTTTCTCCAGTTTTAAGAAAGGCATATCCTACTCCAAGTAAATCAACCCCTGTTAGAATTTGAGGAAAAGGAGATAACCCATTTTGAGTGAGAAATTCTTCTCTTTCTTTAGGAGCGAGAAACCCATAACATTGCTGAGAAATTCTGCTAGGTTCAAGAAAAACTTTTAAGGGATTCTGTAATTTTTCATCAACCATCTCTTCTAAAATTAAATACCCACACCCTTTACGAATTGCACTGCCAATTTCCTTATTGGATTTGTTAGCATCAAAATCATAAAAACTATTCCCATAAGCTATATATTCTTCAATTTTTGAAGAGGGATAAAGAGATTTAATTTTATTATGAATATTTTCTATAACCTCTCGTGCATTTAGAATATTCTTTGCAAAGACTTGCTCATATTCATCATCAGAGTCTAGCCTATATTCAGTTTCTCCATGAGTTACAATTGATTTTTTATTTTCCATTTTATTAACCTCGTTCTAAAACTTTTTCAATCTTAAAGGAAAAATCTTTTTTCTCTGATAGCTCCATTCTATCAACTAACTTGGAATAAGGACATTCTCCAAAAAACATTCCTCCCTCAAATAAAGCCCTATACCCATTATTTGTCTTTAAAACATTCTTATCACAGATAAGTAAATCATTCCAATTACATCCATGATTTTTTGGGCATTGATATTCATGTTCCATTTTATTTTAATTTTACTTGAAATATACAGGTTTTAGGTATATATAGGATTTACTTACCCATTCATACCCAAAAAAGGGAAATATTTATAAATAAGGTATATTTATGGTTAAATATGGTAGAAATAAAGCCCACACTAGACAATAAAGATTTAAAAATATTATTTGAACTTGACAAGAATTCAAGAATTCATATTTCTAGTTTAGCTAAGAAATTAAGAATTTCAAGAGAGATCATAAAATATAGAATCAAAAAGTTAACTTCCGAAGGGATTATAAGAAATTTTACAACAATAACAAATCCCTCAAAATTTGGTTATTTAATCTATAAAGTCTACCTTAAATTTCAGAATTTTACAAAAGAAAAAGAAGAAAGACTAAATAAATACATTTTATCTAACAAGAATATTTTCTGGATTGCTAAATGTGATGGAAGTTTTGACCTTATTTTGGGAATTTATGTTAAGAATTTAATGGAATTTAATAATATCCTACTCGACTTCATGAGCAAGTTCAGCCAAAACATATTATCAAGGCACATTAGCAACTCGGTTTACGTAGACATATATAGAAGAGAATATCTAAATCATGGCAAATCGGAAAGGGTAACTTGGGGAGGAGATTTTTCAGAAGAAAAATTGGATAATTTAATGAAAGGAATTCTAAAAATAATCTCTAAAGATTCTAGGACTTCTGTTGTTGATTTAGCATATAAATTAAAATCAACCCCAAAAACTATTATTTCTAAGATTAAGGAAATGGAGAAAAAACAAATTATCTTAGGATATAGGGTAAATTTGGATTTAAAAAAAATAAAAAGGGAATATTTCAAAGCAATCATTTATTTTAGAAATATATCTCACGAAAGAGAAGAGGAATTTAAAGAATATTGTCAAAAAAATCCAGATATTGCTTACTATATAAAAACTATAGCCGAATGGGATGCAGAATTAGATATAGAAATAGAAAACTTCACTGAATTTAATAGATTAACAAGGGAAATAAAAGAAAAATTCGGAGATATAATAAAAACAATAGATACGGTTTTTATTTCAGATGAAATGAAGGGCGAATTAAATATCGTTCAGAATCTGTCACCCTCTTATGACAAGCCCTATCCACAAGATATATAAATAAAACCCCCTACACACATTCAACAATAAACACAAGTCCGCAAAAAGAACTTGTGCATCACTCTATTATACCAAAAAGGGTGCTTTTACGGTCGGGGCGTTGAGTAACTTTGTGTACGATTAGGGGCGTACTTTGTCTACATTATCAATTTTGTCTACATTAGAATTAGGAGGCTTCTTTCAAAATCTTAGCATCACCAATTATTCTACATCCATATTCCTCTAAATCAACTCCTAACTTTCCACACTTGCAAATATCCATTTTATGATGCTCCTTACTATAACTTTTTAATTTTTCATTACAATGAGGACATTGCCATTCAATTGTTTTATTTATCATTTAAAATTTTCTCCAGATATTTTAAAAACTCTCGTGTGTCTACAAAGTAATTAGGATAAGCCTTTTCTAAATCACTAGCTTTATCTGCCCCAACTAAAACAACATCATATCCATGGTTATTTTGATTTATTTTCTCTGCCCTAGAATAATCTGAAATTGCATGTTCCTCATCTTCTTTAGGATATCCTGTTAAGTTAAGTTTTTCTTGCAAAACATCAAGCTCCAAAAGGAAAAATTTAAGGTTCGGTTTTTCTTTAGCAACTTGTCTAAAAACCCTCACAGCCGATGACCACCCCTTCATGATCTTTATAACTTGCAATTCTTTTTCTTTTTCTTTTATCTGAGCGTATAATTCTTTCAAATCGGTGGGAGTGTTTGGAACAAGGGGAGTTTTTTCCATTATAGCGAAAGCTGAACTAACTAGTCTAAAGAAATCTTTCCACTCTTTTTCCCCTTCATTAGATTTTATCGCTTGTCTGGTAAACAAATCTACTGTCTCAATTGCTGTTGCCCAAAGATGTTGAAGTTTAGACCGTATTTGGATTTCTATTTGTAATCCATTATAATCCTTCTTGCCCTCCTTATTGCTTTTATATTTATATACCAAATGAATACTACGATAACCATCGGATTTTGGATATGAAATATAGTCTTTCTCGCTGACTTTAGTGTGTTTCAGGTCGCTATGAATATAGCCCTCTTTGTAGAGTTTTTTTGCTAAAAGAACATTAGACACAACAGCTCTACATCCTGCAATATCTTGCATTCGTGAAAGCTTCATTGAAGATTTCTCTCCAGAATACACTCTTTGTAATTTTTTTAAAATAGATGGGAGCCTTTTTAGCCTTTGAACGCTCACAGCATTATTATCAATTTTTTCCGAAACTAATTTTAATCTTTTTTTAAAAATGTGCATAGGGTATCTATGTATAGCTCTCCAATTATCTAAGATACGAAGTGCCTCATCTTTTTCATCTAAAGAACTATTCTTGTCAATTAGAATATTTCCTGCCCAATTCACTCTTTTCTTGCTATATCCTTCAGATTTTACCCAAACCATAATAAATTATAATGATAAGACTATTTAAATCTTTGTTTTGGGCGGTTTTTAATTGATAAAAATATAGTTTTGGGCGGTAATTTTTATGCATAAATCGGTATTTATAGAATAAAAATATAGTTTTGGGCGGTTTTATTACTTTAATTCAATGGCTTTGGGCAACAGTCCAAATTTTACCCTCAAACACATTCATCTCAACTTATACCAACATCTCTTTCACCCCCTAGTGGTCGACAAGATTTACAAGTAAAACCCACCAACCACAATAAAGCAAACAAAACCGACATCCCTTTAGGATGCACGACTGGGGTCGTGGGCGGTTGGGGCGTAGTTAGGGCGTAGCACCATCAGCGTCGATAAAACTGATGATTTTTGTGTTTGTCTTCGGTGAAATGCTGATTATCTCAGGTATAACAAAGCTTATATAACCCGTTTTTCTTCAAAAATATGAGGAAACTAAAATGTCAAAATGTACAGCAGTTCTAGATGCGAAGAAAGTCGAAAGCATCACATTGGAAGATTCTAGTGAATCTTTGAATGCCGATACTGAATCTTTAGATTAAGTCTTTCTTTTGAATGGTAAAGAAATTAGATTGCCCTAGTGTACCTCATTTGGTACACATCGAGACCACCTATAGGTGTAATCAAAAATGTATTTTCTGTTATAACCCTAATCGAGATTGTTCTATTGATTATGAAAAACTTGATCGGATCGTAGATAGTGTGTCAAAATCAAATATCCCTCACGTTTACTTAATAGGAGGGGAGCCTTCAATTTTGAAAATTGAGAAACTGAATGAGTATATAGATAAGCTTTCGAAAACTTCTTCGGTGACAATAGTAACAAATGGTATAAGATATCTTGATGGTTTGTCTAAAAATCTTGCATGCATCGGAATTCCAATTCATGGGGATAAGAAAACTCATGAGTATCTAACAAATAATCCGGGAGGATATGATACTACAATAACAAATGCTAAGAAATATATCAAGGAAGGTTTTGATGTCAGATGTATTCCCGTCCTTATGTCAATAAATTATAATCAAATGTATGATGTAATTAAACTTGCAGCGGAAATGGGTATGGAAAGTGTTTTCGTAGACCGTTTTGAATCTGGAGGAATTGGGAGTAAGCTGACAAATGAATTGATGCCTTCAAATGAACAATTTTTTAAGGCACTTGATCAAATGATTAAAGCAAGGAAAGATTTTGCAATCCCTCTAGGTTTTGGAACTGCAATTCCTTACTGCTTAGACAAAAGAATGATTGAAGAAGACATTAAGGCTAATTGTGGTGCAGGAGTTACATTTGGTGCAATTAATCCACAAGGAGATTTTAGAATCTGTAACCAATCTCTAAAGATATATGGTAATGTTCTTGAGGAACCAGTGGAAAAGATATGGAATAAAAAGGAACTTGACGAATTCAGGGATTTAAGTTGGGTGACTGAACCTTGTATTAATTGCGATTTGTTACATGAATGTGTTTGTGGATGTAAGGTTGATACAAGTTGTTCTGGAGAGTTCTGTGTCGATTGCTCTGTGAGGGGATGCAAAGAGCCAGTCAATAAAGTTGCAATTAAAAAAGAAGTTCCGAAGATTGGGGTTCCTGAAAAAATGAGGAGATTTAAACGAAATAAGTATCTGCGTTTAAATAGTTCACACAAGGAAATTTATCTGGTTACAAGATATCAAACAATAAAAGTTGATAAATTTCTTGAAGAAGTTATTGAGTATATTCTGAAAAATGAATATATTCTAGAAAAAGAGCTTATTAATAATTTTAATAATATGGCTGATGAAAAGACCATAAGGATTATTCTTTCCAAACTTTGTTTAGTTGGAGCATTAGATCAAATATAAAAATGGAAATCACAAACTGCGACTGGGAAATCACTACTGGCTGTAATCTCTCATGTAAACATTGTATAATCAACTGTAAACCTGAAATAGAACTTTCTACAACACAATGTTTTTATGCAATTGACAAGCTTAAGGAATTTGGTTGCAAGCAGATTAATTTTACGGGAGGGGAAGCTCTTTTTAGAAATGATTTTCCAGAAATTTTAAAATACTCTTTTGAAAAGGGTATCGTAAATACTGTTTTCACAAATGGTATACTTCTTAAAAAAGAAATTTTAGATAAAATAAAAAAGTATGTAACTTATTTTGCAATCAGTCTGGAAGGTCCTCAAGAAGAAAATGATTCAATAAGGGGAAGTGGCACCTTCACTAAAACATTGGTCGCAATAAGATTGTTAAAAATGGAAAATATCCCTTTCGGAATACATATAACCTTAACTTCAAAAAATTATTCTTCATTAAATAAAACATTAAATCTTATCAAAGAATTGGAACCGTTTAATATTAGCATTAATCAATTAGTCTTAAAAGGGAGAGCCTTAGAAAATAAAGAGGAACTTGATTTGGATATTAATGTTGATAAGATTCTTTCAATTGTACGAGAGATTTTTCCCGAAGAGGAATTTTCTAAGGATAAGGGATGTAAGGCAAAACCTTCTTCGATAGTTTTAACGAGTGAAGGAAATATTTATTCATGCACAGAAATTAGGCAGAATTGTCCTGCAAGAAATATTGGGAATATCTTAGACGATACCCCTAAGAAAGAATCTGAAATAGTTTACAACTCATGCAAATGTCCATATTATTCCTACAATTCAAGGAGGATAAGCATTAATTTTTTAACAGGGGATGGGTGTGCTGCATTAGAAGAAGATAATTGGGGGGATCAAGAACTCTTCCCAGGCATTGGAGAGATTTGTAAAAATTGTACAATTTGTTGTAAAACTTATGGTTGGTTAACTTCCTCCGAATCAAGGATGTTTGTTGAGCAAAAAATTCCTACCGTTAAATTTAATGGATGTGTTTCTTGTATTGATTCCTTCGATAAAGATTCAACTGGAGAAAGGATTTTAGAAGAAATTCCTATTTGTAGATTCTATAAAAATGAAAGATGTCTAATTCAAGATAAAAAGCCATTAGATTGCCAATTGTTTCCAATAAAGATAAAAGTCAGAAATGGGAATGTTTTTTTAGGCCTAAGTAGGGATTGCAAATATATTTCATCCCTAAGTGAAAATGAAAAAGAAGCCCTATATCTTAGAGTGATCAGATATCTGAAACATAACTTGGATGGAAAGTTAAAAGATTATTTAGATCTGAGAGTTGAGGTAGATAAAATTTCAATGCCAAAAGATTTTGCTATGAAAGAAATAGTCTCTCTATCCCAGAAAAAGGGTGGATGGATTATTGAAGAAACTCTAGTCTAATTTTTCCAATAGTTTATCTTTAGTTTCTTGAAAATGATCTATCATTTTAACATCAGATTTTGTTTGGGGTGAAATAATTTTAATTCCATTTATCCCATCAACAAATGCTCTTGTACAGTCATAGACATCATTATGATAGCCCCCCTCTAGAACTGCAAAAGTAGGAACTCCAAGTTCTCGAAAAAATCTTCCAATATATTGATATCCCCCCAGACTAAAGTTTAGGTTTCCTAAGGGATCTTTTGAATAAGCATCAAAACCGGCAGATATACCAATCTTCGTAGGGTTAAAATTCCAGATAAGTTTCGCGGCAACATCTAGAGAATCTTTTAGTATATCGTCCCCAGCACCCATAGGTAATGGGAGGTTTGCATTGCTCCCCCGTCCTCCCGCTTCTCCAATTTCCGAAGTATCCCCCGTATAAGGCCATTTTCCTTCTTCGTGTGTTGAAAAATAAAATACTTCAGGATCTTTGTAAAATATGTCTTGAGTGCCGTCACCATGATGGACATCAAAGTCATAAATAAAAACTCTCTCCCCATTTTCCTGAAGGTACTTCGCTAAAATTGCCATATTATTAAACAGGCATAAACCTTTAGCCTCATTTCTTTTCGCATGATGTCCGGGAGGATGAATAAGTGCAAAGTTATTTTCTATGGCTGCTTCAAGCCCTAAGTTTAAGGAACTCACACAAGAAATATATGATTCGGGAGATAGCCTTGCTTCTGCAAGAGTATAATGATTTTTGCATGCACCTTTAATTTTATCGATATGCTCTGGGCTATGAACTAAACTCATAAGTTTTTCTGCAGTATTCACCTCCGAACAAGACCTATTATGGGAAAATCCTGAAAGACGATAAGGACCTTCAACCTTACAATTAGGATTATGGCCCATTACAGATTTATTAAACAGTATCTTCATTTTATTTTTTTTAAGTCAAGATATAATGTTCGAGTTCTAGGATTATCAGGGTTTTTAGTTATAATATCTCCTACGAATCCATTTCTTTTAAATATACTTGCAGTTTTCTCTAATTCAGATTCACTTCTAGGATAAAATTGAAAAATTAGTGGCGCATTAGTCCCAAGAAGACCATAAGTCCCTTCAGCTACCTGCCGAATATCTCCCTCTTCCTTAAGCCACTGAAGAGCCGAAACAGAAACAATCCCGTCAAACTGTTGGCCTGCAAAAATTTCTCCGACATTTCTCATATCCCCCACATAAGCCTTAATCCCTCTTTCGTTTGCTTTCTCAACCATTTGAGGAGTTACATCAAGACCAATAACTTCAAAGCCCATATTTTGATAAACTGCTGAAGTGTATCCAGGACCACAACCCATATCTAAAATCTTAGAGCCTTTCCCTAAATTTAACATCTCAACAACATTATTAGCAATTCTCTCTTGAGCCTTCCTCATTCCCCCGGAACGAGCAGATTTCTCAACTTCCATAGGGGTATAAAAGAATAAAGGATTGCCATAGGTTTCCTCCGGCCGATTGTTCTTAACATTCCAGCCTTCATCAAATCGCTTATGACTATGTTTATTCTCATATGCATTTCTACGCCTTGTTTGTCCCATAAAAGTGGTAAAATCTAGATATTTATAAGCATTTGGGTGTGAAAAGATATAAAAATACTCTAATCAAAAAGAATACATGGAAAACCTAAAAGAAAAATGTATTGATCTCGCGAGATCTTTGCCGGATTGGTTTACTGATGTTGCGATCGAAAACATGAAGATTGACTTCGAGTTAAATGAAATTATATCTGAAGGAGATTTGGATGGATTTTTAGTTTATAATTCAGACAATGGGACCATTAAGATAATCTGGACTGCAGTAAAGAAAGAAGCCCAGCGTGGCGGGATTGGGACTCGTTTGATTAATAAGTTAATTGCTAAGGCAAAAGAGCTTGGAGTCAAGGAAATTATAGTTGAAACACTTTCTCCAAATCAGGAATATGTTCCATATAATCTAACGCGAGCGTTCTATGAAAAGAATGGCTTCAAGGTTAAGAAGATAATCCCTCCCGAGAAAGAAGGCTGGGATGAAATGGTCCTTTATGGGCTGGAATTGTAAAATAAGCCTAAGTTAAATCCCCATTAGCCCCCGGTCGGGGCGTGAGAAAATAGTTTTACGTACTGAAAAGATATAATCGTGGTATATAAACCAAAAAAGATTATATCTTTCAAGTACAATGGATATACATAACTACCAAAAAAGATTTGAAAGAACCTTAGAAAGAATTAACGAAGCTGATACTTGCCAAGAAAACAAGGATTCTATTTTTAGATTTAAAGATTATTTATTGAGTGAAAATCTCAGCATCGCTAAAATTGACAGATACCTCTACGACCTGATGAGGTATTGTGATATGCTTTCTAAGCTCATTGAAGCCGCAGATAAGCAAGATCTCCGAAAAGTCGTAGGAATTATTAACCAAAAAATTTGGACAGAAGAAACAAAGAAATGTTTTAAGGTAATGTTAAAAAGATATTACAGATTTGTGGCAGGAATTGAAGAAAAAGGAGTTTATCCTGAAATTATAAATTGGGTAAATACAAATATTGCCGAGAGTAAAAGAAAACTTCCCGAAGAATTATTAAATGAATCTGAAATAAAAAATATTATTCAAAAGTGTACTTGCATTCGGGATAGAGCTTTAATCTCGGTGTTGGCAGAATCAGGTTGTAGGATTGGAGAAATTGGAACTCTAAAAATCAAGAACATGAGTTTTGAACAATATGGGACAAGACTTACTGTTAATGGGAAAACAGGAATGCGGAAAATTCTAGTTATTAATTCAACCCCTTATTTGCAAGAATGGATTAATCATCATCCAGATAACGAAAATCCTGAAGCTTATATGTGGGTAAGGGCAGATGGAAACACCTTATGCTATGCAAGGATTTCCCATATCTTAAAAAGGTCTGCCCAAAAAGCAGGAATCAAAAAACGAGTTTACCCTCATCTATTAAGGCACAGCCGGGCAACACATTTAGCGTCAATCATGAGAGAAGCTTCCATGAAACAATATTTCGGATGGACTCAAAGTTCAAGAATGGCAGGAGTTTATATTCACATGTCAGGGAAAGATACCGACAACGCAATTTTACAAGCAAGTGGAATTAAGATTGAAGAAAAGGAAATCGCAAGAGATATGCAACCTAAAATTTGCATAAGATGTAGCTCGACAAATCCTGTGACAAATGTTGTCTGTGGAACTTGTGGTCTACCATTAGATAAAAAACAAGCAGAAGAAATTATTACCAATCAAACTAAGAAGGAGAATATTGATAGTTTTATGAATAAGATTGTAGAAAATCCTGAATTTCTAAAAGTGTTAGTTAAAAAAATGGCGGAGGTGAATAAGATACAGAAGTGAAGTGGAAAACGCTGCGCGTTTTCCAGTTTGTTTAAGTTTATATATTTATTCACCTCTTGAGAAATGATGATAATACTGAATAATCAGTAATATTATTGAAACATCAATAGTAAATCGTAAATCTCGATACCCCGTGGTAAATCGTTGGGAAAAGATTTAAATACCTGTTTTTATTGTTTTAGATTATACTATCATACATAGTTTTATCAAAAATGAAAAAAACAAAGAAAAATCAAGGTTTAAGCCCAAATCAGGAAAGAATAATGTCTATCTTGGAGTATAAAAAAATAACGATCATCGAGAGAAACGAAATAATAGATTTAATAAAAAAACACATGCAAGTAAAAGATGTAGGTGATTTAATTTCAAAGCTTTTATTTAAGGAAAGACTTATCCCAATAAAAAAGGGTGTCTATGCTGTTATCCCTCTAAGTTCCCTCGATAAAACTACAAAATTAAGTAATATTGAAATAGTAGATTATCTGTTGAGGGATAATTATTACATCGGACTTTTTAACGCTTACAACTTTCATGGATTTACAGAACAAATTCCCAATAAACTATTTATTTTCAATACAAAATATTCTGCAGATAAAAAGATACTAAATTACCAATTTAAACTTTTCAAGGTGAAAAAGGATAAGTTGTTTGGAATTTTAGGCAACCAATATTCAGACAAAGAAAGGACAGCTATTGATGCATTAAATTATCCAGAATACTTAGGAGGACTAAAGCAAGTTCTAGACCAAATTAGAAAAATATCCTTTAATCAGAAAATACTGGTAGATTATGCTATTAGATATAATAGCAATAAAGTAATTAAACTAGTGGGGTTATTAACAGAGAGCAATAAACTATTCAAGTTACTTGAAAAAAAGAAGGCTTTGAATTATTATACAACAATTAAAAAAACTGGAACTAAATTATTGAATAAAAAATGGAAACTGAGATTGATTTAAAAGAAGAAATTTTAAGAATAGGTGCAAAGAATGGCTTTGCTCCAAGGCTGATAGAGAAAGATTATCATCTTACGAGAATTCTTCATAAAATTAGTGAAAGGAATATAGAAAATCTAGTGTTTAAGGGTGGAACATGCCTCAATAAATGCTATCTTGGGTTTTATAGATTAAGTGAAGATTTAGATTTTGTTTTGAATCAAGATGTAAATAAATTCTCAAGATCACAAGTAAAGAAAATTTTAGACAATTTAAGACGAGAAATTATTGGTATATTGGACGAACTCGGACTAGAAATAAATAAGAAACTAGGTGTTGGATGGAAAATGCTGACTTCAAAAGAAGCTTCTAAAATATTAGGTTTAGAAGTTGCGACCAAATACAAATCAGTTCTCGATGATACTCTACAAAATATAAAAATAGAAATTTCATTCAGAAAGGCATTAATAAATCCTACAAAAAGACAGCCAATTCATCATGATTTTGTTGATGCTCTTGGAGAATTCATTTTAAAAGAGAATGTCGAGGTAGAAGCAATTGATCTAGTCGAAAATTTTGCGGAAAAATTTAGAGCATTAGTAACCCGGGAAAATATAGCGATTAGAGATATTTTTGATATTTACTTTATATTAGAAAAAGATATCCTAAATTTTAATGATAAAACTCTTGAATTAGCTTTACTTAAGATAAATGAAACTCCAGAATATTCTTACGAGATAAAAGATTTTGAAGAATTTATAAAAGATCTTCATTTAAAAGTAGATGGTCTAAATGAGAAAGAACTGTCGGCGGTTTTAAGATCTAATGGGGAAGCTAAAATACTCGAGATGATTAAGTTGATTAAGAAAAAAGTTTTGAAATCTAAATAAATTTCTTCAATTATATTTCAACTACAAAAATACCAAAATCTAGTACTTTTAGTACCAAATAGAAAGATTTCCTAAATCTCTCCAACAATCCTAATCCCATGCCCCTTAACAATTTCAATTAATTCAAATTCTCTTAATAAAAACATTAATTCCCAACATTGTTTTTTATTAATACTAAAATTCCTACATATTTTTTCAAATAAATGTGGAAAGGATATTATTTCTTTATGATATTGTTTTTTAAGTTCTTTAATTTCCCTTGTGGTTTTGTCAATTGTTTATGGAATCTTTGCTTTTTATTTAAGTGGAAATAACGGAATTATTCAGGGCGACGAAATCAATATTATTTGGCACACTATTTTATCAATTATAAATATAAAGAATTTGTTACCTGGGGGATTATATTTTATAATTTTATTTAATATACCTTCACTAATTTATTTTTTCTTTGGTAAAAAGAAGGAACAATTAAACAATAATCTTAAATAATTCATTTCCATTACAATATCATGAAAAAAATAATCTCTTTAATAATATTAATATTTTTAGCAGTTAGCGTATCCGCAGCCATGGATCCTGTTCCAGCATATTGTGAACATCAAGGATATACTTATGAATATGGTCAAGATGAAAATAATGAATATTACTCTTTTTGTATATTTGATAAAGATAATAAGTGTGATGCAAGAGAATTTTTGCGGGAGGAGTGTGGTTTAGAGTATAAGAAAGATATTGAGTGTAGGCAAGAGGGAGAGACTTTGTTTTCAGACTTTGAAAAATGTTGTAAGCGATTGGAATCCTCAAATGGTTGGGGGGATAAGAGAATCGGGCAGTCTAGCTGTGTTGAAAAATTGAATTTCTTTCAGAAGCTTTGGCGTTGGATATTTTAATAAAAGTTTCTGTCACCCACAAGTAGACCGACAAGATTTATAAATCGGCTCCATCTACACACTCACCAATGGAAAAACAACTAAACGACAAGAAAATCGAGCACCCATAAAATGCCGATAGAGTCTAGTATCCCCGATGTAGTGTTCCAGATTTATCCATCATTCAAGAAGTAGATTAATCCTTAATATTTTTTTATAACACTTTCTAAAAAATCATAACTCTTTCTAGTTTGTTCCAACATAAACTGATAATATTTTTTTGACATTCCATCGTTAACTTTTGCCAAAGAATTAAAATACGATTCCTTATTTTCCTTATAGACAATTATAGGCTGATATCCCCTGCCCATCAAAATCTTATTCATAATCAGCCTTCCTGTTCTCCCATTTCCATCTAAAAAAGGATGGATACCTTCGTATCGCTTATGAAATTCAAAGGCCAAAATTAACGGATGAATTTTACCTTTATTTTCCCTATACCACCTTAATAAACCAATTAACTCAGACTCCACATTTTCTGGAGCAGTTGTTATAGAATTCCCCACAACATTTTGAACTTTCTTAAAACCTCTCGGATAAGAAATCCCTTTTTGCATTTCCAAATCTTTTGTTAAAACATGATAGAGTTTTTTTATAGACTGGATATTAAACTTAAATGATTTTTTCAAATAATTAAATGCCTCAATTGAATTCTTTACTTCCTTAATTTCATTTTTATCCGAATATCTCGTATCACCCTTATCAATAATTTCCCTAACCGCCTGTGGGGGAATTTTGGATCCTTCAATATTATTTGAATTAAAAATAAACTCCTTTGCAAATTCTATATCCACCACTTCTTGACAATCCTTGGCATCAATTAGATTATTTAATTTAATCGAAGCTAATTCTATTTTTTCAGGCAATTTTTCATTATGAGAAATCTTGGAAATAATTTGGCTTAGATATTTTTTTCTAAAATCAAATTCTTCTTTTGTTATTAAGTCAATATTATCCAATAAGAATTTTTCTTTGTTAAGGGTAGAAGACTGCAGGCCCATGCTTTTCTTAATCACGCATGACTCTCCCATAAAAACTACCTTCTTTACAAATGATGCGTAATTATTACTTTTTGTTTTTTTAATTTCTATATGACTCATGATTATAATAGGTTTTCTTTATTTAAAAACCTTACTATTTGGGCAGGAAATATTATCAGTGTTATCGAGGGTATAGTTTGTTACTATAACCTTTTAGGCAGGAAAATATAACAAGAATATGACCTTTTAGGCATGAATTAATCCAATTCCCAGTTACAAATTTCATCCCCATTTATTTCTCTAATTGCCAATCTTATATCGCTTTCAGGAATATCGTCTTCGCCATTAACTATCGCAATAGTACAGCCATCCAAATAATGACCCTTCAAAATTTTGTCAATTAATTCCTTCCCGTATTTTTTTTCAAGTTCAGGTATTTTCATCAGATAATCTCTTGATTTAGGTTTATTTATATCTTCTCCCCGAGAGGTGTCACCTAACAGTAGACCGACAATACTTATAAAGTCCAACAGCGTCAATAAATCATACTAAAATAAATATTCGATATTGTCAACTACTCCGGACTAAAGTCTGGAGCGTGACCTGCCAATTTCCAAAACCTAATTCCAATGTTTACTTTGCGATTCCTCTATGTAATATCTAATCCTCTCCGTTGTGACACATCCGATACTTCGAGCGAAATATCCTTCACTCCAAAATTTCTTGCCCCATAGAA
>Ga0180009_10000662_pt1 | contig 45793 bp, 42 predicted proteins | sample OS_PC_MetaG_FD_123537 | JGI IMG/M metagenome (GOLD analysis project Ga0180009, IMG submission 123537) | Groundwater microbial communities from the Aspo Hard Rock Laboratory (HRL) deep subsurface site, Sweden - OS_PC_MetaG | ecosystem: Environmental > Aquatic > Deep subsurface > Groundwater...
GACAACTACGTTGACATTTACCGCGTTGCATCAAGCGCATTTTATCCTCGGCGTTGCGCCGCCATGTAATGTCCTGTATCGCGCCATAAATTCGCACCACCTGGCCAATGCGCCAATCCCGGATCGGCAATGCGTGATCGCTGAAATATCGGATATCGCCTTGTTTTGTGATCACTCGATATTCCGAGGTAATTTCGTCGCCGGCCAACAGCTTCTCGTTGCGGCTTTGGACGATTGCGTTATCTTCAGGATGGATGGTCAACTCGTAATTGCGCTGACGGGTTTTCGATGCGTTTGCAGTCGGACCGTATTCGCTCAAGAATTTTTTAAACGGTTCGGTCACCCATTCGAAGACTGGTTTGCCGCCGGGCAAAATCCGCATCGAATAGGCATAATCGGAAGTCAACCTCGAAATGGCAAGATCCCATTTTTCGCAGTATAAAATGTCCGATTCCGATGTTTGACATCCTTTTTTGTCGGCGATTCTCCGTATATATTCTGCAATTGCATCGGCAAGCGAGGCGCGGTTACTTTTTACAATGTAGTCTGTCATGCCTTTTTTAATGGCATCGGCCGCGACGTTTTCGTTCCCGAAAGCGGTTAGCATGTAAACAGGAACACAAGGAAATCGTCGATTGATTTCGGAAAATAACTGCAATCCGTCTGTCCAACCGAGCTTATATTCGGTAATCACTAGATCGAAATCCGGTTGATTCGATTGATTCATAATTTCTTGATATTTCAGGCGATCACTGACTCCAATGAAATCAGCCTCCGGAAATTTTGCCGACAACATATGCTGTGTCAATAGAAATTCGGTCGGGTCTTCGTCAATAATGAGAATTTTCATAAGCGCTAAGAAAGTTATCCGCTAAGTAATTATTCAGCATAAGTCATGTATGAGAAGGTGTCAGGGATTGATTTATAAGGCTGTCTGCAACAGGACGTTGCAGTCAGAGCTTACAGGGATGTATTCACGCGTCCTTAGAAATCAATGCCTGACATCAACCTACCGCATGCGCTGAATAGTTACTCCGCTAGTTTCATTGTTTATCCTAAATTCGGTAGTCAGTCCACGAAAATCAGGAAATACACAAAAGTAGTCACTCACTTACATAAATTTCTTGAATCACCTATTGAGTGAGCAATAAGGTGCCGAAACCGACGAGAGGTCCCGACCCAGGTGCGCGATGCGCACCCTACACTATGTATTCGGTAATAGTTGAAAATACCCACCACTCCAGGAAGCACTTATAAATCCAAAGTAAATTGTAGGGTACGCTGCGCGTACCTAATGTCGGCACAAGGGCGGCACATGAGGGCACGTTGAACTACGGGCGGGGCTACTGTGGTACGCACAGCGTACCCTACAGTCTTTACGTTTCGTGATTGGTGTAGTATTCACTTCAACTATTTTAGAAATTGCACACCGAATCAATTTATGCCGGTTCAGGCGTGGAAATTGCATCTCTGTTGATACAGCAGTTGTACGATGATTTATCGCTTGCCAAAATGATCGAAAATAAACGGGGATATCAAAAGCATTATGATATCGCGCTAATCCGAAAGCCATTAACTCGCCCCATCTTTGTGCGAAGGCACCAAAACAGGGCAAACCTTTCAGCGCATTACCCGTTCCTTACATCATACGCCCGAAAAGTATTCACCGCTGCTCGTTTCGTTTTTCGCTTTACCCGGAAATCGACTCAATCGAATAGGCTTTAATAGGATAAATATCATGACAATTCGCGTGGCCATCAGTCACAAAACTACCTACCTCTTCGACCGCGCCGTCTCGTTGTCGCCCCATGTGTTTCGCCTGAGACCGGCGGTACATTCGAGAACTCCCATCAAGGGTTATTCGTTGCGTATCGAACCCGAAGATCATTTCATAAATTGGCAGCAGGACCCGTTCGGAAATATTTTGGCCAGGGTCGTGTTTCCGAAAAAAACGCGGTCTCTCAAAGTCGAAGTGGAAGTGATTGCCGACATGACGGTAATCAACCCATTCGATTTTTTTGTCGAGGAATATGCGCAAAAATTTCCTTTTCAATACGACAAACAATTAGCCCGGGAACTAACACCTTTTTTGGAAGTGACCGAAGACGGCCCTTTATTAACCCAATGGGTGGCCGATTTTGATTTGACGCCGCGTAACATCAACGATTTTTTGGTCGATTTAAATCGCCAGGTCTTCAAGGATGTCAGCTATAACATTCGCATGGAACCCGGCATTCAAACGCCCGAACAAACGCTCGAAAAACGCAACGGTTCGTGCCGCGATTCGGGTTGGCTATTGGTGCAGATTCTAAGGCATCTAGGACTCGCCGCGCGCTTCGTCTCCGGCTATCTGGTGCAATTGACCGCCGACATGAAATCGCTCGACGGCCCGTCAGGTCCCGAGCACGATTTTACCGATCTGCATGCCTGGGCCGAGGTATATATTCCCGGTGCGGGTTGGATCGGCCTCGACCCGACCTCCGGCTTATTGGCCGGCGAAGGACATATTCCGCTAGCTTGCACGCCCGACCCAGTCAGCGCGGCACCGGTCACCGGCGCGACCGACAAGTGCGAAGTCGAATTCGAATTCAGCAATACGGTCACGCGCCTACACGAAGACCCGCGTGTCACGAAGCCTTATACCGACGAGCAATGGTCTTTTATCGATGCGCTCGGCCAACAAGTCGACGCGCAATTGCAGCAAGACGACGTGCGCTTGACGATGGGCGGCGAGCCGACCTTCGTGTCGATCGACGACATGGAAGGCGCCGAATGGAATACTCGTGCGGACGGCCCGCATAAACGCGAGCGCGCCCAGGCCTTGACCAAGCGTTTGCGCGACGTGTTCGCGCCGGGTGCGATGTTGCATTACGGCCAGGGCAAATGGTATCCGGGTGAACCCTTGCCGCGTTGGCAATACGGTATTTTTTGGCGCAAGGACGGCACGCCGATTTGGCGCAACCCCGAATTACTGGCCGATATCAAAATTGATTACGGACATGGGCCCGACCAGGCCAGGCAATTCGTCGAACACCTGACCGGCCGTTTGGGTTTGACGCGCAAACACATTTCCGCGGCCTACGAAGACGTTTTTTATCACCTTTGGCAAGAAGAGATGCTGCCGGTTAATATCGACCCGTTGCAGTATCGCTTAAAAGATCCGGCCGAACGCAAAACGTTGGCTAAATTATTGGATACCGGCTTGAATCAACCGGCCGGCTTCGCGCTACCGGTTAAATGGAGTTGGAGCAAACAATCCTGGCAAAGCGGTCCATGGCCATTCAAACGCGGTCAGTTGTTTTTGATTCCGGGTAATTCGCCAATGGGTCTGCGCATGCCTCTCGATAGCTTGCCGTGGATCGCGCCGGAAAAACGCGAAATTACCCATGAGCGCAGTTTGTTTGAGACGCTCCCGGAATTGGGCGATTATTACGGCGAAGTCGCACAGCGCTATAGCCATTTTGAACAAATCGGCGCTATCCATCCGGAAATTCACGAACAAAGCCCGCCTGCCGACGACAAGGACATCGATCTCATAGAAGTGCCGCATACCGCGATTTGTGTCGAAGCTCGCGAAGGACGGGTCCATGTATTTCTGCCGCCTTTGACGATGCTCGAGCATTACCTGGAATTGATCGCGGCAATCGAAGCGACCGCCGACCAATTGTCGATTCCTGTCGTACTCGAGGGCTATGAGCCCCCGCGCGATTACCGCATCGAACGCTTGATGGTCACGCCCGACCCCGGCGTTATCGAAGTCAATATCCATCCATCCCGAAGCTGGAAGCAATTGGCCGACAATACGCATATTCTGTACGATCAGGCGCGCCAAGTCCGCTTGGGCACCGAAAAATTCATGCTGGACGGCCGCCATACCGGCACCGGCGGCGGCAATCACATCACGATCGGCGGCGAAACGCCGGCCGACAGTCCTTTGCTGCGCCGTCCCGACATATTGCGCAGCCTGATCACATATTGGCAGCATCATCCAGGGCTGTCGTATCTATTCTCCGGTATGTTCATCGGTCCGACCAGCCAAGCGCCGCGTGTCGACGAAGGCCGTGATGAAAAACTTTATGAACTGGAGATCGCGTTTCAACAAATCCCTGAAGGCGAAGCGCCTTCGCCATGGTTGATCGATCGCTTGCTGCGGCATTTGCTGACCGATATTACCGGCAACACACACCGAAGCGAGTTTTGTATCGATAAACTGTATTCGCCGGACAGCGCTTCCGGACGTCTCGGCATATTGGAACTGCGCGCCTTCGAAATGCCGCCGCATGAGCGCATGGCGCTGGTTCAAGCTTTATTGCTGCGCTCTCTGGTCGCTTGGTTTTGGCGCGAGCCTTACCGGCATAAATTGGTTCGCTGGGGCACCGAACTTCACGACCGTTTTTTATTGCCGCATTATGTCAGAGAAGACATGCGCCAAGTCGTCGACGATTTGCAACGCGCCGGCTACCCGTTTCAATTGGACTGGTTCGACCCCTTCTTCGAATTCCGTTTTCCACATTACGGCAACACAATCGTCGATGGCGTCGATCTGGAATTGCGTTTTGCGATTGAACCCTGGCATGTTCTAGGCGAGGAAGTCAGCAATACCGGCACGGCACGCTTCGTCGATTCTTCGGTCGAACGATTGCAAGTAAAGGTGACCGGATTGACCGATTCGCGTTATGTGTTGGCCTGTAACGGACGACATGTGCCACTCAGAAATACCGGACGCAAGGATGAATTCGTTGCCGGAATCCGCTACCGGGCATGGCAACCGCCCTCGGCGTTGCATCCGACCATCGGCCCGCATACACCCTTGGTATTCGATATCATCGACACTTGGAACGGGCGCGCGGTCGGCGGCTGTACTTATTATGTCGCCCACCCGGGCGGCCGCAGTTACGAGACTTTTCCGGTCAATGCTTATGAGGCCGAGGCCAGAAGGATTACCCGTTTTTGGAATTACGGCCATACGCCTGGCGAGATCGAAAGACCACCGGTCATTTTGCCGTCCAATAGCGGGATCAGTTTCATACCGCATAAGAACCCGCCAAGGCCTATGGCCCCGCCGCCCGAGGAGCCTAATAAAGAATATCCGTACACGCTCGATTTGAGGCGGCGATATTAGGATGGCGAGTGTTGGATGCGTTCAAGAACAAAGCAATATTCACCATGAAGCTCATGAAGACAATGAAGAAAAAGACTATAAGATCAACAGTGTAATTTTTCATGTCGCTTCATGATCTTACTGTGAAAGTTCGCGGATTTGAAATCTTAATCTAGTTTTTCGATATTCAACACAATGCCGGTTCCGAAGAGGGGGCGGTTGCTCGATCGACAGGCGTCGGCGGCAGGGAGCCGCCGTCGAGCCTACATGGACGTATTCACGGCGTCCTGTCGGGCGAGTGACCGCACCCTCCCCACCAGAGAACTTTCATTTGCCGAGACGATGGCTAGACCTTCATGAACGATATGGTGAAATAATTTTTTCCAGGATACCCTAACGGAGCCTTTGTGACCCGACTCGATCGAATTAGCCTATGAATAGCGTTCTCGCAAAAGAAATCGGTGCTCAGCACTACGCCACGCAACTGACCGGCTACGATGAAATGTATGCCAATAAAGGCAAGGTACTGCCTTATTGGGAACATTTCATGAAATCGATCGAGCAAATCGGCCGTGACGAATTGGAGCACCGCCGCCGCGAAGCCCAGCGTTTACTGCGTGAAAACGGCGTAACCTATAACGTTTATACCGACGCACAAAGCCTAAGCCGACCATGGAAGCTCGACCCGATTCCGCTGTTGATCAGCAGTGAAGAATGGGCCGTGATCGAGGCCGGCTTGATACAACGCGCCGAATTGTTCAACCTAATATTGAAAGACATTTACGGCGAGCAAAGCCTACTGAAAAAAGGCTTGTTACCGGTCGAATTGGTTTACGGTCATGAAGGTTTCCTAAGACCCTGCGTCGGCACTTTGCCCGATACCGAGCGACAATTATTCTTGTATTCCGCCAACCTTGCGCGCGGGCCTGATGGACGCATGTGGGTACTGGACGACCGTACTCAGGCGCCTTCGGGAGCCGGCTACGCGTTAGAAAACCGGTCGGTGATGACGCGCGTACTGCCTGATTTGTTCGGCGAATCGCAGGTTCATCGTCTCGCCGGCTTTTTCCGCGCGCTTCGAACCGGATTGGCAAACCGTTCGCCGAGTTCGAGGACCGATTCGAGAATCGTCGTGCTGACGCCGGGCCCCTTCAACGAAACATATTTCGAGCATGCCTATTTATCATCGCAGCTCGGTTACACGCTGGTTCAAGGCGACGATTTGACCGTTCGGGATGGGAAGGTTTGGCTGAAATCGGTGCAAGGACTGCAACAAGTGGACGTCATTTTACGGCGTGTCGACGATTCATTTTGCGATCCCTTGGAATTAAAGTCCATTTCGCGCTTGGGCGTCGCCGGGCTATTGGAAGCGGTCAGGCGCGGTAATGTCGCGGTAGCCAACCCCTTAGGCAGCAGCGTTTTGGAAAACAATGCTCTATTGGCTTTTTTACCCAGACTGTCGCGCCATTTGTTAGGACAAGAATTACTATTGCCGTCGGTGGCCACTTGGTGGTGCGGACAACGTAGGGAATGTAATTTCGTACTGGAAAATCTCGGTCGCTTGGTGATTAAGCAAATCGACCGAACCTCCGGTATTCACGCAGTATTCGGCGCCAACTTGAGCTCCCAGGAAAAAAGTCGATTACGCGCCGCGATTTTGGCGAAACCTTATTTGTATGTCGGTCAGGAACAGGTCGGTTTTTCAACAGTACCGGCTTTCGTAGATGGGCAAATCGCTCCACGCAATGCGATTCTGCGTAATTTCGTCGTCGCCGGTGAAGATGGTTATCAAGCAATGCCCGGCGGCTTGACGCGGGTTTCGCCCCTCAAAGATAATTTGGTCGTCTCGAACCAGGCAGGCGGCATCAGCAAAGACACCTGGGTGCTGGCGGACCAACCGGATCAACAAGTCAGTATCTGGCTGCAACCGCGCCGAGATCATATCGTCGAGGCGATCAACGAGCCCTTGCCGAGCCGAGCCGCAGATAATCTGTACTGGGTCGGGCGCAATCTGGAACGTATCGAATCCGCCGCGAGATTGCTTCGAACCGTGCTGCAAAAATGGCGAGAAGCTCAGGATTACATCGAATACAGCGATGCCGATTGCCTCAAAACTTTATTGCGCGCATTGACCCATGTCACGGTGACCTACCCGGGTTTTGTAAAAGGCGATCCGTCATTATTAACGAATCCTTTACCCGAACTAACGGCATTGATCAAAGATGCCGAGCGCCACGGTACGATACCTTCAAGCATTCATGCCTTTACGCAGTCTGCTTTTAGCATCCGCGATCTATGGTCACAGGACACTTGGCGCAGCATAGACGATATTAGGCGTTGCTGGCGTGCAGGATCTTTTAATGAGCCGCTGGAGATCGGTGCACTACAAAGTAAATTAGACGATTTGATTTCAGCGATCGTCGCATTTACCGGTTTGACCAGCGAAAGTATGACCCGCGAAGCCGGTTGGTTGATGCTGGACGGCGGACGCCGCCTCGAGCGCTGTTTGTCATTAATTGCATTACTACGCGCCACGGTTGTGATCAAACAAGAGGAAAGCACCCAATATCAATTATTGGAAGCAGTATTGATAACCACCGACAGCTTGAGCATCTATCAAAGACGATACCGGTCGTTCGTACAATTACCGATGGTTTTAGAGCTGCTGGTGCTCGATCAAACGCATCCTCGTTCGTTGGTCTATCAGCTTAATCAACTTTACGAATATGTCAAAGCTTTGCCTCGGGAGCGCGGCAAGGTTCGCATTAGTGCCGAGGAAAAGCTAGTTCTCGAGGCGTTTACCAAAATACGCCTAATCGACATTACCGCGTTAAGCAAAGCTAAAGAAGACAGCGTTATCTATTCGGCTCTCGACGAAGTGCTGGCGGACACCTCGAAATTAATGTGGCGCACCTCGGAAATGATCGCAAAAGCCTATTTCAGTCATGCCGAAGGGCCGCATCAATTGAACCCGACGCAACTGGAGGATGAGTTGTGAAATATCGCATCACCCACATCACGACTTACCATTACGCTCATGAGGTCGGCCTCTGTCAGAATGAAGCCCGATTAAAGCCGCGCGATTTTCCGAGGCAGCAATGTTCAGCTAGCCGTTTCGATATTAACCCGGAGCCCTCGGACTTTCAGGAACGGCTCGACTTTTTCGGTAATCGAATCGCTTACTTCGCGATTCAAAAACCTCACTCTCAATTGACTGTCACTGCCGTAAGCGATGTTGAGGTGCTGACTGAATCCAATCAAGTTTTTCAAGACAACCCAATAAGCTGGGAAGACGCCAGGGACAAATTGTCCAACAATCCGGCCCAGCAAGTACAGAGTCAACAAACATTAGGGTACGGTTCTTATGAAGCGCTACTCGAAGCCAGACAATACACGCTCGACTCGCCCATGGTGACATCCGGAATCGAGTTAGGCGACTATGCCCGGCCTTCTTTCGCGCCCGGAGCTTCGCTGATTGATGCGGTGACCGACTTAATGAAGCGCATTTATCAAGACTTTACTTACGATCCGTCCTTCACGACGATTGCAACGCCGCTGGCCGATGTCATGCGGCATCGACGCGGCGTCTGCCAAGATTTTGCGCATCTGGCGATCGGCTGTTTGAGATCGCTCGGTTTGGCGGCCCGCTATATCAGCGGCTACATCGAAACTTTGCCGGCACCGGGAACCGAAAGATTGGTCGGCGCCGACGCATCGCATGCTTGGTTTGCCGTATTCGTGCCGGGCAGCGGCTGGCTGGAATTGGACCCCACCAATAACAAACTCCCTGCCGATCAACATATCACCTTAGCGTGGGGACGCGACTATGCCGATGTCACTCCGCTGAAGGGCATTGCATTCGGCGGCGGCAAACACAGTCTGTCGGTTTCTGTCGACGTACTGAGGCTAGAAAGTTAAAAACGTGCGGATTATTTCACTTCATTTTACTTAAAGGAAAACCAATGAGTACCATACATCTAATCGGCGGAGAAAAAGGCGGCGTCGGTAAATCCGTCGTTGCCCGATTACTGGCGCAGTATATGATCGACCATGAAATCCCGTTCATCGGTTTCGATACCGATCGCTCACACGGTTCTTTGCTGCGTTTTTATGCCGACTATGCGTCGCCCACTATCGTAGACAACTATGAAAGCCTCGATAAAATCATCGAAACAGCGGCAGAAAACCCGGAACAGCAAATACTCGTCGATCTTGCCGCGCAAACGCACTATCCCTTGTCTAAATGGCTCGAGGAATCCGGAGTGCTCGAATTGGCCGAAGAACTGGGCGTTACCATTCAATATTGGAATGTCATGGACTCGGGAAAGGATTGCGTCGACCTGCTAGGGAAACTTCTGGATCAATACGATGCGAAATTAAATTACGTCTTGGTTCTGAATCAACTTCGGGATGGGGATTTTACTATTTTGGAACAATCAGGCATCAAAGAACGAGCATTGGGTTTAAATGCCAAATTGATGACCTTAAAACGCCTGCATACACCGGTCATGACCAAAGTCGATGCAAACAGCTCGAGTTTTTGGGCGGCTCAAAACAAGACCGTCGACAATCCTAATGCATTGGGCTTACTGGAAAGGCAACGCGTCAAAACTTGGCTAAAACAGGCTTATACCGAATTGAAATCGATTGGTATTTGAATACGCAAAAGCGGACACCCATGAATTATTCGCCTTATACAAGTTGAATATTGACCATGGCCGGATGATAATGAACCGTTAATTATAAAAAATGCGTTTAGAGTTCGATTAAACTAATCGATTCATGGACAAACAATATTGTAGAATCCAAAATGCATTTTCATAACCCAGATCATTATCATTTCGGCCAAACCACTCCATGAAGAAAGCTCCGCAAAAAGTCCCTTCCGCACCACCCGACGCTAGTCTAGAAAAAAACGCCTCCTCGCACTTTTCGGCAGGGCGATATAAAAACGCCGCCGAAATCTATAAACAATTGCTAAAACACTCCGATAATCCGGATTGGCGCCGAAAGCTAGCCGAGTGTTATTTGCAAAGAGCATTGAATATGGCGGAAAAAGGCATGCCGAAGGAAGCCGCCGTATTGTGGGAAAATTATTCGGAATGGGCAGAGCCGCCCCTAGCCGCTTTAGAAGCTTATATTTTATGGCTGTTGTCGGTTAAAAACACAGAGAAAGCTTTCGCAAGAATCGATCGAATCGATGCCGAACAACTGGATAAAAACCATCCCGATCTTGCAGTCTGGTTGGGGTTTTTATTGGTTTGCGAATATCCCGATATTGAAGCGCATATACCGCATGACTCGGCTGTAATGCTACATTGGCAAACGGTTCGCGACGCTCTCGAGGCTTACCGGAGCAACCGGCTCGAACATATTGACGAATTACTGAAAAAGCTACCTTTCCGTTCCGCCTTCCGTGACCTTCGGTCCTTACTGAAATCGCAACTATCCCTTCCGGCGTCGATGGATCAAGCGCGCACCTTATTGTCGAAAATTCCGGATAACTCGCCCTATCGTCCGGCGGCGAATGCTTTGACCGCGTATATGCTTCAAGGATCGGCCTTCGTTGAGGCTTCACTGCAACTCGAAGATAGCCCACGCCGGCTGATCGCCAAGGCCAAAGGTCTATCGAATAAGCAGCTTGAATTGCTCGACGCTATAAACAAGCAACGCAACAATCTGACCGACAAAGCGCAATTCAATTTAACCATCCGCTACCGCGAACTGGTCGGAAACGAAGCGGCGAGCCGCTTTTGCCAAGCCATGCTGGCACGCTACCCCTCCGGACGTAAAGACTATCTAAAAAACTTCGCCGCGAAAGATTCGATCGAAAGCGAGCGTATTCAGGCCTTAATCCACGAAGAAAACAATGACCACGATGAAGCCGAAGGTCACTGGTTGCGTTACATTGACGCATTAAAAACCCAAGGACCGGAAAACCATAAAAAAATCGCCTTGATATACAGACATTTGGCTCAAAAGCTTCCGCCCAGCCTGGCTGTCGAATTTCTCATGGATAGCTTGCAATACGACCCGAACGACCGAGACAGCTATTTAAAAATATTGGATTATTTCGAACAGGAAGACCCGAATCCGGAAGAGCATGCGATATGGCTGGCAAAAGGACTGGAACACCTTCCGAAAGACATCGAGATGCTGGTTTGCGCCGCCAAGTCCGCCATGCGCAAAAAAGCCTTCAAGAAGGCCGCCAAATACGCACAAGACTTGTTGAAAATCGACCCGGTCAATACGTTGGCCAAAGACTTGTTGTTTTCAAGTCACTTAGCGCATGCCCGCAAATTGATTAAAACCCAAAAATTCCATCTAGTCGACAAAGAGCTCCAAGCCGCCGAACAATTATCGATCGATAAGACTCTACTGAGGCAAGCGGACTTAATTCGCGGATTTTATATTTGGGCAGCCGAAGATAAGGACCGCGGTCTCAAATCCATAGCCGATATTCTACAATCAATGAATCTGGGGCCTGCAACCGCCCACTTCCAAGGCTATATCGAGTCGGACTTGATGGATGCCCCCTACGCCCCCATCGCAAAACAATTGCCGGCCGTCAAAGCTTACGAACTATCCGAACCGGAACTACTGCACTTGACAGAATCGGTCGAGCGCTACGGCGAACAACTCGAAAAGCTCGACGTATTGTTCAAAGCGCTCGATAAAATCAAAGCGCCGCTCAAAAAATCGATGAAAGTGCTCAATTACGGCGAACAGGCGCTCCTAGCTTGGTGCCAAACGCTCGAAGAGATCGAACATTTCGATTTATTAAAACAATGCGCGAAATCGGCCGATGGCGTCTGGGAAAAACCGATCTGGTCGTATTACCGAGTCGTTGCGGAATGCCAGGGCGATCCGAGCCGCCTCGATATTACCTGGACACTAAGATTGCAAAACGCGATCGAAATTGCTCATGAACAAAAAGACAGTAAGACCGAATTCAAGATTAGACGCTTTATTGAACGCTCCATCGGCTTTCATAATCCATTCGGCTTCGACAGTGAAGACGACTTTTACGAAGACCGTTTTGACGAAGACGAAAGCGGATTCGACCCCGAAATTATCGAGGATTTGTTCGATCATGTGCCGAAGCGGAATATGATCAAAATCGGCAAAAAGTTTGAAGAAATGATGAATAAATCATCGTCGGAACAGCTCATGATGGATGTGATGACGAAATACGCCGGAAGAATCGACCCGAACAAACTCGTCGAATTACTCATGGATCAGAGCTTTCTAGTGGCGATCATGATGCTGGAAGCCGCTCAATCCTTGCGTATCGATATCGACCTAAGTTTCGATGAAATCATCGAATTTTTCCTTGACGACGAACCGTTTTCTTTCCCGTTTGACCCCTACTAACCGACATGACGACACCCTATCAAATTCTCTGCGTTTCCGAACATGCCAACGATACCGAGATCAAGCAAGCTTATTTAAACTTGGTCAAGGAAAACCCGCCCGATCGCGATCAAGAACGCTTTCAGCAAATTCAACACGCCTATGAAACGATCAAAGACAGCGACAGCCGCATTAATTTCGAATTATTTCATTTCCCGGAAACCGGCTTCAATGCCTTGCTGGATCACGCTTTCAAACAAGAATCCGAAATCCAGCCCATGCATCCTGACGACTTCTTCAGATTACTGAATGCCGTCTCAATCGACAAAGCCGTTATGGGCGACATTAAAAACAAGTCATCATGAACACCGAAACACCTCCAACTGAATTGCTTGATACCTTACAGCATTATTTGGAACAAACCGATTTTGCGCATTTGGCGGCGGTCAATCAACCGGATTTGACGGTTTTATTTACCGATCTAGCCGGCTTGAAAAGCGAAGTCAAAGCCGAGTCCCGGCAATTCAAGGCAACGCTCGACACACTGACCGAAGCCGTGTCCGCTCTCAAAACCGATAATCAAGTATTAGCGGACGAGCTGGCCGCGTCGGCCGAGCGCCTTAAGCAACAAGTAAGAGAGTCTCAGCGCACGCTGCTGCTCGACATTATCGATATTTACGACCGACTCAGCGAAGGCTTTCGAGTACTGCAAAATTACCGCCCGGTCGATGCCTTGTTCAATCATTCGAAAAAACAAGACGTACGTTTTATCAACGGTTTCGCCAAGGGCCAGGAAATCACGCTAAAACGCTTCGAACAGTTGTTGCAGCGACGAAATGTTTTTTCGATCGACTGCGTCGGCAAGCCTTTCGATGCCCATACGATGAAGACGCTCGAAGTCGGCCATGACCCGAAACTGGAAAACGGTATCGTGCTCGAGGAACTCCGCAAGGGTTTTCTATTTGAAGACCAAATACTGAGACTGGCCGAAGTCAAAGTCAATAAACTCTAACATTAGACAAAAACACTATGAATGAAATCATTATCGGAATCGACCTCGGAACGACTAACTCCGAAGTCGCCATTGTCGAAAACGGCAAGGTGCATATCATTACCGACGACGGCAAAAAAATATTACCGTCCGTAGTCGGTATTGATGACAACGGCGAAATACTCGTCGGCGAAACCGCCCGCAACCAATACTTGATTTACCCGGAACGCACCGTCAAATCGATCAAGCGTTTGATGGGACAGGATACCCACATCATCATGGCCGGCCTTGATTACACTCCGCAAGAAATTTCGGCAATCATCTTGAAGCGCCTAAAAGCGATAGCCGAGAAGCATGTCGGCCAATCGATAAGCAAAGCCGTTATTACCGTTCCGGCTTATTTTTCGGACGCGCAACGCCAAGCGACGCGCGAAGCCGGCGAAATCGCAGGTCTGGAAGTGGTGCGGATGATCAATGAACCGACCGCTGCCGCGCTGGTTTACGGTGCCGGCCGAGACGAAGCCAAACGCATGTTGGTATATGATTTGGGCGGCGGCACCTTCGACGTTTCTGTCGTCAATGTCCAAGCCGGCGTCGTCGAAGTCTTATCGAGCCATGGCGACAACCATCTCGGCGGCGACGACTTCGACCAACAAATCGTCAATCATATTCAAGACCATATCAAGGAACAGCACGGCATTAATATTTCCGAGCATAGTAAGGCGTTGGCGCGCATCACGCGCGCGGCCGAAAACGCCAAGCTGGTATTGTCCGACGAACCTTTTGCGCAGATCGAAGAGGAATACCTGCTCGAACACGAAGGCTCACCTATCCATCTGACCCTGGAATTGTCGCGCGGCGATTATGAAGACATGATCGAAGATTACATCAACGCGACGATGGATGCCCTGCATATCGCACTCAAAGGCGCGAAATTGACGGTTTCCGACATCGACGAAATTATCTTGGTCGGCGGCTCGACACGAACACCATGCATTCGCGAGCGCTTATTCGAAGAATTCGGCTTCGAGCCGCACAGCGAAGTCGACCCGGATTTATGCGTGGCCATGGGGGCGGCCACGCAAGCCGCGATGATAGCCGGCCAAGCCATCGATACGGTCTTGGTCGACGTCACGCCTTATACCTACGGCACCAGCGCACTCGGTTTTTTGGACGGCGAACCCTATCCCTACCAATTTGTACCGATCATCCATAAGAACAGCGTATTGCCGACGCGAAAATCAGAGGCATTCATGACCTTTCAAGACGGACAAGAATCGGTCAACGTTAGAATTTATCAAGGCGAAGACCCGGATGCGCTGAACAACATCGAAATCGGCGAATTTACCGTCGAAGATCTCCAGGACGTACCGGCCGGCAATATCATCACGCTGACATTAGCCCTGGATTTAAACGGGATGCTGCATGTTTCTGCCAAGGAAAAAGCAACCGGCCTCGAAAAGTCGATCACGATCAACAATGCGATTTCACGCTTCGAGACCGAAGAACTAGCCGGCGCGAAACGGCGCATCGATAGCCTATTCGGACAAATGGATTCTAGCTCGGACGAGATTGAAACAAGCGATGCGGTTTCACAAAGCAAAGCCGTCGCCGAGGCTCGTCAGCTAATCAAAAAAGCCGAAGCCTTATTCGACACGGTCTCCGATGAAGACAAGGAAGACATGGTCAATTTGATCGAAACTATCACAGACTGTATCGAAGCCGGCGATGAGGGCGCCTTACAAGAGCCTGTCGAACAATTGAACGACATCATTTATTATCTCGAATCGTAATGAAACGCTGCCCTTGCTGTAATGCGCGACTAAGCGACGCGCTCCTTTGCCCGCGTTGCGGGGCCGACTTGAGCCGCGCCCTGCGCTGCGAACAACTCGCCAAGCAATGGCTGGCCTTATCGCTACAAACGCTTGAGGCAGGCCACGCGACAATCGCAGCACATGCCGTCAATCGCTCTTTAAGCTATCGACAAACGCCTGAAGCCCGAATTTTTCGGGAATTTCTGATTCGCCACCAATACAGCGCGCTCTATGACTCTCTAGCACGGCAAGATTGGCCGAGCGTGCGCCGAACAGTCTCGAACTTGCATGTCTTACAGGGTAATAATGAAGCGCTAAGCCGCTTCCAGGAATTTATCGATCATTTGTCTGCCCGCTCGACAAACCATTCCGAACCTTTTAGTCGTTGGCATTTACTGTGAAAGTTCGTAGATTTAGACTCTTTATCTAATTTTTCGATATACGGCGCTCGACAGAGCAAATGCCGGTTCTGGAGAGAGTGCGGTTACTCGACTGACAGGTGTCGGCGGCAGGGCAGATTCTTGCTCCATGCAAAATCTACATTCATGCCATCCCTGGCAATCTGATAACCGCCGTCGAGCCTACACGGACGTATTCACCCAGCACCTAAATAAGCCATGATTTTGAATCATTGCCAAAGACCTATGGAATTTAGGTGCTGGATTTAGGTGCTGGGTTCACGGCGTCCTGTCGGGCGAGTTATCGCCCCCTCCGCCACCAGAGAATTTTCATTTGCCGGGGCGATGGACAGGTCATCATGAACGTTACTGTGAAAGTTCGTAGCCCGTATGCAGCGTAAGCGGAATACGGGGATTGCGTGACCTCGAACGTCCCGGATTGCGCATGCGCTCCATCCGGGCTACGCGGTTAAACTTTCATTTTCCGGGGCAAAATGCTTTTTCTTGGCTAATGAAATATCGTATCGTCCGGGTAGAACTCGTCGTCGATCGCGGGATCTCCGGGAATTCTTTTCTCCTCGGCCGCCCATTCGCCCAAATCGATCATTTTGCAGCGCTCGCTGCAAAATGGCTTAAATAGCTGCTGCGCAGTCCATGGAACGGAGCCCCCGCACTGCGGACATTTAACTACCAACGTTTTTTCATTACCGTTCATTAAAATTGACAGCAGGTCAACATAAAAGGAACGTTCTCCTGGCTTTGAGTGGGCCTGGAACCGTCGGGCGCAGGACGCATGAAGCGTATCGTGAAACGGTGCTTGCCGCCGCTAATTTCGGCAAAACAAGGGATGCTTCGGTCAACACTGATTCTGAGCAATTGCAGCGGAAGACTTTTATCAAGCGAGGACTGATAAAACCCTGCTTCCGCTTCTTCTTCGGTCGGCGTACTACTTTGCCTAATAAACCCTAGAATCATATCGATCGCTTTACGAATATCCTTAAACGGCTTAGTCCATTGCTCTAAGGCTTGTTGCTGAACAGTCTCATCTTGTTCCAGCCAATAATGAAAAGCAGGTAAATCGAACGAGCAAGTTCCGCCCGGTATCGAGCTTCGCTGCGAGATACTTTGAAACAAATCGTTTCCCATCACTTTCAAACCGATCTTTCCGCTAGCGGCGTAGAGGTTATGACTGGTTTGGTTAAGTTCGTCGAGGATTTCATTGACTTTTTCGGCATTGACTCCCTCGCTACCGGCCAGTTGATTCAACACCTTGATATGACGTTCAAGTTCTTTAAGAATTTCCGACTTGAGATCGTTACGACTAAAAATCGTCAGAATATCGAGCAAGGTATTGATTGCCGCCCGCCTATCAGCCATGGTGCTCCCTTCTAAAAAATGTCCCAGTTGTTTAAAAAGCAACTCGAGCCGTATTAAAATTCGGATTCGCTCATTGAGTGGAAATTCGTAGACTATAGGGGAATTCACTGATTAAAAATCCTGCCGTATGCTTAAGTAAAGATACAAATTGTGCAGTTTTTTAACTTGTTCTGCAAGCATGGAATCGGACGTGGCATTGTCGATAAGATCGTTGGCCAGAGCTTTTCGCTGTTCGCGTGTGGCTTGAGAATCAATAATCGCTCGAACAATTTTTTCGTCGAGACAATCTCTCTTTGTTACGCGCTCGATTTGGGTTTCAACAGGACAGTCGACTACCAAAACTCTGTCGACTAAATTGACCATACCGCTTTCAACCAACAAGGGAATGCAAATGATGCAGTAAGATGCGTCAAGCGATGCCACTCGCTTCAATATACTTTGCCGTACCATCGGATGCACGATCGCTTCCAGTTTACGTTTTTGTTCGGTATCGGCAAAAACCAATTCACGCATTGCGCTTCTATCGAGGTTGCCGTCGGCAGCAATCACCCGTTCGCCGAACGCGTGACGAATTTGTTCCAAAGCCTGACTACCTGGTTCGACGACTTCGCGGGCAATATCGTCGGCATCGATTACCGGAACGTTCAGCTCGGAGAATAAATCCGCGATGGTGGTTTTACCGGAACCGATACCGCCGGTCAGGCCGATTTTCAACATGGCTTTATAATCCGGCAAAATTGAGATAAGCCTGATTGATTTTATCGCCCCACAGTAAAGCGATCCACCCGGCCGCTGCCAAATAAGGGCCGAATGGAATTGGAATATTCTTGTCGCGCTTTACCAAAATAACCATCGCGATGCCGGTAACGGCACCGACCAAGGATGACAGCAAAATGATCGGCAGGATATATTGCCAACCCAACCATGCCCCAAACATTGCCAACAGCTTAAAGTCGCCGTATCCCATGCCCTCTTTGCCGGTCAACAGCTTGAAACCATGATAAACCGTCCAAAGCGATAAATAACCGGCGATAGCACCGATAATCGAGGAATGAGTATCGATGAAGATATCGAAAAGACTTAAGAACAAACCCAACCAAAGTAGAGGTAACGTAATCGAATCCGGCAAAAGTTGATGGTCAATATCGATCGCACTCAGCGCAATCAAGGACCAAGTGAGTACGAGCGCGAATAGCGCCTCTACCGAATAACCGAAATGCCAGGCGATTAAAACCGAAAAAAAACCGGTTAATCCCTCGATAACGGGATAACGTTTCGATATCGGCGCATTGCATTGAGCGCAACGGCCTTTCAACAACAAAAAACTGAGTACGGGAATATTTTGATAAGGCTTTATCGGAGTTTCGCAGTGCGGACAACGCGACAATGGAAAGATTAGATTAAATTTCGAGTCGGCCTCTACACTTCCTATACCGTGCTCCGCGCACTGCACATCCCCAGTGGACTGTAGATAATCGATGCACTCGCGGCGCCAACTTTTTTGCATCATAATCGGCAAACGGTAAATAACGACGTTAAGGAAACTACCGACCATGAGACCGATAACACCGGTTAAAGCCATTAGTGCAGCCGGCGAATCGGCGAATATTTCTAGTCCTTGCATGAGTATTTTTTGTTGGTTGAATTTAAATTAACCGTGACACCTAAAACCGCCGCACGCCGAAGCAATGAAAAAAACCATAAGCGCGGAAGCTACCTCGGGCAAGCCCCCTTGTATGAAACACTTTATTCAAACTGCCGAGCCCTCCATTCTCCATTCACTGCTAACTGCTTAAGATTTGGTCATAAATAACTTCCCTATTTTTAATGAAAGGTAAGGAACGAGCATGAAATAACTTCGACAACTTCTGTGAGGGGGGTCGGTGGCTCGATTGACAGGTGTCGGCGGCAAGGAAAGCCGCCGTCAAGCCTACACGGATGTATTCACGGCGTCCTGTCAAGCGAGTTACCGAACCCGCTACAAAACTCATAGCTCCAGGAAGTTATTTTTCACGAAATCCTTACTGCTAACCAACCCTAACCCACTGCCGCGCCCATTTTAAAGATCGGCAGGTACATCGCAACGATCAAGCCGCCGACCAAGACACCCAGCACCGACATGATCAACGGCTCCATCAAGCTGCTGAGATTGTCTACCAAATTGTCTACCTCTTCTTCGTAAAAATCGGCAACCTTGCTCAGCATCGTATCGATCGAACCGGATTCCTCACCGATTGCGACCATTTGGGTGACCATGTGGGGAAACAAAACGGTTTGCTGCATGGCAAATTGTAAGCGTTGGCCGGTCGCAACATCTTCGCGCATCTTCAACACGGCATCGGCATAAATGATGTTTCCACAAGCCCCCGCTACCGATTCCAGCGCTTCGACCAAAGGGACGCCGGCAGCGGACATTGTCGACAACGTTCTGGAGAAGCGTGCGATTGCCGATTTATTCAAGATCAACCCGACAACCGGTATTTTCAATAAGGTTCTGTCCAGAAAATGATTGAACGGTCTTGAGCGTTTATGGAAATAATTAAACGTATAGACAATCGCTACGATACTACCGACCATTATCCACCACCATTCCTGCATCCATTCGGAAAGATTGATAACCATCTTCGTGAAAGCGGGAAGATCGGCTCCGAAGCCCTGAAACAACTCTTCAAACACCGGCACAACGAAAATCAGCAAAATGGCGGTGACGACAAACGCGACAACCAGCACTGCAATCGGATAGGTCAACGCTTTTTTGATTTTTTTCTTGAGCGATTCGGTTTTTTCTTTATAGGTCGCTATTTTATCGAGCAATGTCTCAAGCACCCCAGCCTGCTCGCCCGATTCGACCAGATTACAAAAAAGTTCATCGAAATAAATCGGTCTTCTTTTCAGCGCTTCGGCCAAAGTATCGCCGCCTTCGATATCCGCCTTGATGTCTAGCAACATCTTTTGCATACTGGGGTTTTCATGGCCTCTCCCGATGATATCGAACGATTGTACCAACGGCACCCCCGCTTCGAGCATCGTCGCGAGTTGCCGGCTGAAAATAGCGATATCGCCTGGCGTAATGGCTTTGACACGCGTGCCGAACAAAGGCTTGGGTTTTTTCTTGACGCTAATGACGCGCACGCCCATTTTGCGCAATTCGCTCCGAGCAATCGTTTCGGATTTCGCGGCGATTTCCCCCTTGGTGCGTTTCCCGCTTTTATCTTTGCCATCCCAGATGAAATCAATTTGTTCGACTTGTTCAGACATAATTACTCCTTAGTGACCCGGTCGATTTCTTCCAGGCTAGTGATGCCTTGACTGACTTTTTCAAGACCGGACGCGCGCAGGTCGTTGATGCCTTCGGCTTTGGCTTGTTCGGCCAATTGCATGGTATTGCCGCCTTCCAGAATCAGTTTCCGCATGTTTTCGCTGATCGGCATAACCTGATAAATGCCGACCCGTCCTTTGTAACCGCTAGTGCAATGTTCGCAACCGGCAGGATTGGCCGTAAAAATTTTAATCTTAGCTAGATCTTCTTCTTTGAAACCGGCAGAAATCAACACCGAATCCGGTAAATCGGATTTGACCTTACAATATTCGCATAAGCGTCTAGCAAGACGTTGAGCCATGATCAAATGTACCGCCGAAACTATGTTAAACGGCGGCACGCCCATTTGCACGAGTCGATTTAACGTTTGCGGCGCATCGTTAGTGTGCAGCGTAGACAATACCAAGTGGCCCGTTTGTGCGGCCTTGACAGCAATCTCGGCGGTTTCCAAATCCCGTATCTCACCGACCATGATGATATCCGGATCTTGCCGAAGAAAAGCCCTCAAGGCACCGGCAAAGGTCAACCCGGCTTTTGGATTCATATTGACCTGATTGATACCCGGCACCGTAATTTCAACCGGATCCTCGGCAGTCGATATATTCCGTTCGACGCTATTTAGCAGATTCAAGCCTGTGTAAAGGGTAACGGTTTTACCGCTACCTGTAGGCCCTGTTACCAAAACCATACCATAAGGCCGGTTGATCGCCTCTAGAAATCGTTGTTGTTGGACGGGTTCAAAACCGAGTTTTTCGATGCCGATTTGCGCGCTGGTCGGATCGAGAATACGCAGTACGACTTTTTCACCGAACAAAGTCGGACAACTATTGACCCGAAAATCGATTGCCCGATTTTTCGACAACGCCATCTTAATCCGTCCGTCTTGAGGAACACGCCGTTCGGCGATATCCATTTTAGCCATGACCTTGATACGAGAAATAATCCGGGCCGAGATATTGGGAGGCGGACTTGCCACTTCATACAGCATGCCGTCTGCACGAAATCGAATTCGAAAGCTTTTTTCATAAGGCTCAAGATGAATGTCCGAAACCCCTTTTTTAATCGAATCGAGCAAAATTTTATTCACGAAGCGAACGATAGGCGCATCGTCCACATCACTTGCTGCCTCGTCTCCGGCCGGCTCCTGATCGCCGCCGGTAATTTCGAGATTATCCAGATCGGAATCCAGTAAATCGGTCATCGTGGTATCGGCAGCTTCCAGCGACGTCTCGATAGCCTTAGACAATTTATCTTCTTCGACCAGAATCGTGTCGATATTCAGGCGCGTATGAAACTTTATCTCGTCCTGTGCTTGAAAATTGCCGGGGTCGGAAACCGCCAAAAACAACCGGTTTCCGCGCTTAAGCAAGGGTAAAACATGATGCTTTCTGATCAGTTTTTCGCTAACTAAATTGACCGGCAAAGCACGAATATCGAGCGCGTCGAGATCGAGCTGCGGAATACCGAATTCTTTGGAAGCTTTGGCTGTTACGGATTTACTGTCAACCAATTTATTGGTCACCAAATAACTGATTAGCGGTAATTTGGCTTTCTTCGCTGCCTGCATATGCAACTGCATATCCGCCTCGGTAATCAGGCCGGCTTGTACCAAACATTTCGGTAGCCCGCCAATCGGCAGGTCGATTAAATCTGTTGCCATAGATGAGGTTTGAGGTTCAAGATTCAAGATTCAAGATTCAAGATTCAAGATTCAAGATTCAAGGTTTAAAGTTTAAGGTTCAAGATATAAGTTCCACCTTGCCCCTTTCTCCTTGACACTTGAACCTTGCCCCTTATTAAAGTGCCTTTATCTTTATCAATTGTGCTTCCAAATTGTTAAGTGTAGATCGTAACTCGATGAGTTTATGTTTTTCTTTATCGACTACCTCAGCCGGTGCTTTATCGGTAAAGGACGGATTATTAAGCTTGCCTTCGATCCTCGGTAATTCCTTGCTGATGCGTTGAATTTCCTTGTTTAATCGGACCGATTCGGCTTCTTTGTCGATCAACCCCGCCATCGGTATCAAAATTTTCATATCGCCGACCAAGGCAATTGCCGACTCGGGCTCGGCATCACCTTGAGTTAGCCATTCAATTTTTTCCAACCGCCCCAACTTTTCCAAATAGCCTCGATTATTCTCGACAAAATTACGGTCCTGATCTAAGCCGTTTTGCAGCAATACCGACAAAGGTTTTCCTGGAGCAATATTCATTTCGCCGCGAATTCTGCGCACACCTAAAATAAAACTCATGATCCAATCGATTTCATGCACGGCAGCCTTATCGATTTGCTCAGCATCGGATTCCGGATATGGCTGAAGCATGATGGTCGCCTCATGAACGCCGATCATCGGCGCGATGCGCTGCCAAATTTCCTCGGTAATGAAAGGCATTAGCGGATGAGCCAACCGCAAAATTTGCTCCAAAACGGACAATAACGATTTACGCGTTCCTCGTTGCTGAGCTTCGCTGCCCGATTGCAGCGATATTTTGGCCAATTCCAAATACCAATCGCAATATTCGTTCCAAGTAAATTCGTATATCGCTTGAGCCGTCAAGTCGAAACGATAAGTCTCGATATCGCGGCGAATCGTTGCGGTCACTTCATTCAAACGGGAGCTTATCCAGCGATCCGCCAGACTATATTCGCAATCGGCATCGTCTAGTCCGTTATCCTGGCCTTCGGTATTCATCAGCACGAAGCGCGCGGCATTCCATAGTTTATTACAGAAATTACGATAACCTTCTGTGCGCGCCAAATCGAAACGAATATCACGACCGGTCGACGCCAATGACGCGAACGTGAAGCGCAACGCATCGGTACCGAACGAAGGTATACCGTCGGGAAAATGTTTACGCGTCGCGGCTTCGATTTTCTTGGCTAAATGCGGCTGCATCATGCCAGAGATGCGTTTTTGCACCAACGATTCCAGGTCGATACCGTCGATCAAGTCGATCGGATCGAGCACATTGCCTTTTGACTTGGACATTTTCTGCCCTTCGGCATCACGTATTAAGCCGTGTATATAGACTTCCTTGAAAGGTACTTGACCTTGAAATTTCAGGCCCATCATAATCATCCGAGCGACCCAGAAGAAAATAATATCGAAACCGGTCACCAGTACGCTGGTCGGATAATGCTTGGCCAATTCCGGCGTGTTCTCCGGCCAACCTAAAGTCGAAAAAGGCCAAAGCGCGGATGAAAACCAGGTGTCGAGCACGTCTTCATCTTGACGTAGAGGATAGTCGTCGTCCAGCTTATGCACCGAGCGGACTTCCTGTTCGGAACGGCCGACATAGACATTACCTTCGTCGTCGTACCAGGCGGGAATTCGATGTCCCCACCAGATTTGCCGCGAAATACACCAATCCTGGATATTGCGCATCCACTCGAAATAGGTATTTTTCCAGTTATCCGGCACGAATTTTATCGTACCGTTTTCGACCGCTTCGATAGCCGGCGCCGCCAAAGGCGCGACTTTGACATACCATTGATCGGTCAAGAACGGTTCGATCACGCTGCCGGAGCGGTCGCCGCGCGGCACCATCAGCTTATGGTCTTCGATTTTTTCGAGCAAGCCCTGAGCTTCGAGGTCGGCAACCACCTGTTTCCGCGCGTCGAAACGGTCCAGCCCGAAATATTTATGCGGTATTAGTTGATCCGGATCGTCCTTGTTATCCCTGATTTGCGCATCGACCGTGAATATATTGATCAGCCCGCCATACGGCAATGCCTGCATAACGCTTTGATCGCGGTGTCGCAACCAGACTTCGTAATCGTTAAAATCATGAGCCGGGGTGATTTTGACGCAACCGGTACCGAACTCAGGATCGACGTATTCGTCGGCGATGATCGGAATGCGCCGCCCGGTCAAAGGCAGTTCGACAAACTCGCCAAGCAAATGCTTATAGCGCTCGTCATTCGGATGAATCGCAACCGCGGCATCGCCAAGCAGGGTTTCCGGGCGTGTTGTCGCGACAACAAGATGACCGGTACCGTTGGTCAGCGGATAACGCATGTGCCATAACGATCCGTTTTCCTCTTCGGATAAAACTTCCAAATCAGACACGGCGGTGTGTAGCACCGGATCCCAATTGACCAAGCGCTTGCCCCGATAAATCAGACCTTCTTCATAAAGCCGAATGAATACCTCGCGAACGGCGTCCGACATGCCCTCGTCCATCGTAAAGCGCTCCCTCGACCAATCCAGCGACGAGCCCATTCGACGCAACTGGCGCATGATCGTCCCGCCGGACTCTTCTTTCCATTCCCAGATTTTCTCAATGAAGGCTTCTCGCCCGAAATCATGGCGTGTTTTACCGTCGGCCTCGACCAGACGTTCGACGACCATTTGCGTCGCGATGCCGGCATGATCCGTTCCGGGTTGCCACAGCGTGCTGCAACCTTTCATTCGATGATAACGTGTCAACGCATCCATGATCGTGTCTTGAAATGCATGGCCCATATGCAGGCTACCGGTGACATTCGGCGGAGGAATCATGATGCAATAAGATTCGCCATCCTGCCGCGGCGCAAAATAATTATTTTCTTCCCAAGCCTGATACCAGCGTTGTTCGATTGAATGAGGGTCGTAAGTCTTGTCCATTTTTATGCGTTGTTAGTATTTAGAAAAATCGGTAGAAGTTGGCTTGGACATTGAAGCCCGGTGCATTACATTTTATGCGTAACGACGGAGAGTCCGGCTTGGCGGTATTGTTGATAGCGTATTCGACCAGGGCTTTTGCTTTCTTCGCTATCGTCCAATATTTCGAGGATGCGTTCGCTATTCATCCAATTATCCGGAATGCGTGTCGACAGATTGATGACTATATCGCGCCAATCGTCGGGCACGCCAAGATGCCCGATCAGAACGACATTGGCCCTATCGGGCGCCATGCCGTTGTATAATTGATGCGGTACAAAGCTTCCGGGTCTGAATGTCCAAAGGAGATCGTCAAGCATTGCACTTTGCTGAGGATCTTCGGTCAATAGGTAGCAAAGCCGACCGCTACGATAGGCTTTTTCGGTTAGTTTACAGGCGAATAAGTGCCTATCGCGTTCGGACCGGGATGCCAAGATGTAAAAACCGATATCGGGCATTGACGCACAGGTTAGGCTCGGCATCGGTCCAACAGAAATTGCGTCAACAAAGGGACAGGCCGTCCGGTCGCGCCTTTGGTCAACCCGGTGCGCCAAGCCGTGCCTGCGATGTCGAGATGCGCCCAGCGGAAGTTTTCGGCATACTTCGATAAAAAACAGGCTGCGGTAATCGTGCCGGCATCCTTACCACCGATATTAGCCATGTCGGCGAAGTTGGATTTCAGCAATTCTTGATACTCTTCCCAAAGCGGCAAGCGCCAAACACTGTCGCTCGCCGTCTCACCGGCTTTAACCAGATCGCTACAGAGCGCATCGTCATTGCCGAACAAACCGCTCGGCACACGCCCTAACGCAACAATGCAGGCCCCGGTTAGGGTTGCTAGGTCGATAACCGCCTCCGGATCGAATTTTTGCGCATACGTCAGTGTGTCGCACAGTAACAAACGCCCTTCCGCATCGGTATTGAGAATTTCGATCGTTTTGCCCGACATACTCGTCACAATATCGCCGGGTTTATTCGCATCGCCGTCCGGTAAATTTTCCGAGGAGGGAACCAAGCCTACGATGTTCAACGGCAACTGCATTTCCGCGGCGGCCTGTAAAGTCCCGAGAACGCTCGCACCTCCGCACATATCGTATTTCATTTCATCCATGCCAAGCCCCGGCTTCAAGGAAATACCGCCGGCATCGAAGGTCAAGCCTTTTCCGATCAACACGATCGGTTTCCCGTGTTTTTCGCCGCCATGATAATTGAGCGCGATCAATTTGGCCGGCTGACGACTACCCCGAGACACGGACAACAAGGCCCCCATGCCGAGTTTTTCCATATCCGCTTCTTCCAAAATTTCTACGCTCATCGAAGCAAATCGTTCGGCAATGCTTTGCGCTTGCTCGGCTAGATAAGTCGGCGTGCAAATATTTCCCGGCAAATCCGCTAATTGCTTAGCCAGTGAAACCCCGCCGGCAATAGCTTGTCCTTGTATTAAACCGGTTTGGGCATCAGCTTGTTGATTTTCGGAAACTACAATACTGATACGATCGGTCTTATATTCATTTTCGATAACAGTCTTGCAATGCTTGAATTGGTATAGCGCGTCGTCGAAGACTTCGACGATTTGGCGGGTTTTCCAAGTCAAATCGCGCTTCTCAACATTGATTTCAGTCAATGTGCAGGCGGCTGATTTCAATCCTGAATCACGAATGGCTTTTATCGCAGCGGCTAGAGCGTTGCGATAGTTTTTACCGTTCATTTCATCGGACTTGCCAAGACCGACCAACAGTACGCGCGCAAATGAAGTGTCCGGCAACCAATTAATCAAAGCGGTTTCACCAACTTTCCCTTTGCAATCGCCGCGTTCGATGAATCGGCTTATCAGGTTTTGCGAACACTGGTTTATATGAGACGCAGACGGGGTAAGCGATAGATTTTCATAAAGGCCTACAATAATGCAGTCGGTTTGCAGCTTGTCTAACGGAAGGCTTTCTATAGAATAGTCCATAATGTGCGATGTCTTGATTAGGTGTAATAATTGTAAATAATAAGCCTCAAGCAGTTGAGAGCGCTTTCGAGCATAATTTCGTTAATAATGGATTATACAGCAAGCGATTTTTCTACAAAGTGGAAAATGGCTTGTCTGTCTATCGGCATAAGAGTCGGTTTCGACTAGTGTTTGGCTATTTTTAGGAGCGGTTTTTTTGAATACTGATTGGAATAATGGATACAAGTCACGTCATAGGCCGCTAATCACGGTACTGGACAGCATGATCGTGGCTGATTTAACGCGAACGTTAACGGCGGTACTGTCGGTTATCGTCGTAATCATTGTCAGCCGACGCTTTATCAGAATACTGGAAAAGGCTATCGAAGGGGCCATTTCGAACAAAACGCTGCTGAATATTCTGGGTTTAAAAATGATCGAGGCTTCGATTGCCTTTTTACCGGCCGCATTTTTTATGGCGGTATTGATGGTGGTCGGGCGAATGTATCGAGATCAAGAAATGTCGGCAATGTTTTCCGCCGGCGGAGGAGCCGGATCGATTTATCGCTCGGTGTTTATCATGGCATTTCCGCTTGCCGTAATTGCAACCGGCTTATCGTTTTATGTGGGGCCTTGGGCCGAAACCGTCACGAAGGAAATGATGGCCGAGGATGAAAAATCCGCCGATATCCGAGGCATAGCGGCAGGACGCTTCAGCGAATACCAGCATGGCGACCTGGTTTTTTATGTCGAACAGATTGACGACGATGACATAATGCAACAAGTTTTCGTGCAGCACCGAAAAGGTGGCCAAACCGCGATTATCGGTGCCGAAACCGGACGTTTTGAAGACTTGGAAGGCGGTCTATACTTGATTCTTGAGCAAGGCCGCAGAGTCCTAGGCAAGCCGGGAGAAGCAAATTATACGATAGAAGAATTCGCCGAATATGCGGTCAGGTTGGAAGAAAGAAACCGTGCGGTTGTGCTAAACCTAGAAGCCATGCCGACCAAGGAATTGTGGAAAAACAAAGCCCCTAGTGAGTTGGCCGAATTACACCGGCGACTCAGCATACCTACCGGTCTTGTTTTCTTGGCGCTTCTTGCGGTACCACTTGCACAAATCTCCCCGAGGGGCGGCGTTTACGGCAATATGTTCGTGGCATTTTTAATATATTTCAGTTACGGCAACCTAACTCGCATCAATCATAGCTGGCTAGTCAAAGAAAAAATACCGTTATGGTTCGGTGGAATTTGGGTCGATTTAGTCTTATCAATACTGGCTGTTGCGTTACTAGTTAGACTTTATAGTTGGCGTTATGTGCTTATCAAAATTCAGGAAAAGGTAAAATTGTGAATGTATTGACCGGCTATATCGTCAAAGAAGTATTGAAGGGTTCGTTCATCGCACTGGTCTTGCTACTGACGCTATTTAATCTGTTTACTTTTACCGACGAATTAAAATCTTTGGGCAAAGGCAGCTATGGGCTACAAGAAATCTTTAAGTACCTAGCATTAACCAGTCCAAGAGTTCTCTATGAATTAGTCCCGTCTTCGGCCTTATTGGGGAGCCTGTTTGTCTTGGGCGCAATGGGCAATAACCGGGAACTGATCGCGATGCGCGCATCCGGCATTTCAGTGCTCGGCATCGTTAAATCGGTCATGCTGGCCGGCGCTATCCTCGCGGTTTTTGCCGTGGCGGTGGGCGAATTTTTCGCGCCTACTGCCGAGCGCAATGCTCGCATACTGAAAATGAGCGCTTTAAACAGGGACTTCATCGCACAAAGCCGATACGGCTTATGGTTACGTGAAGGATCGAAATTCATCAATGTCCGTGAAATCAAGGATAATGGCAATCTTAGCGAAATCTATATTTACGACTTAGACGACCGGAATTTTTTGCATACGGCAACAACCGCGAGTAAAGCACTTTTTCAACAAGACAAGCAATGGCTATTGAAAAACATCGAGCAAAGCAGCATTTCCACAGAACAAGTCGAGACGGAGCAAATCGAAAGCCGCCCATGGAAATCATCGATCGATCCCAAGTTATTAAATGTCGTCGTCGTTAAACCTGAGAACTTATCCTTGTATGACCTTGCGCTTTATATCGATTTTTTAAAGGATAATAAACAAAAATCAGAAACCTTCGAATTGGCATTTTGGGGACGGGTTGTCAATCCATTCGTAATTTTCGTAATGCTGCTGGTAGCAACGCCTTTTGCCATTGGCGTCAGACGCGGCGTCAGTACCGGTAGTCGAATGATGATCGGTATCATTATCGGCATGAGCTTCAACATTATCGATAAAATTACCGGTCATGTAAGCTTGATCTACCATTTAAACCCGGCATTCATGTCGGTATTACCGAGTGCCGTAGTGTTTTCATTGGCACTTTATGCGGTCAGAAAGGTAAGGTGAAAGGTGAAAGAGGACGGGCTGTCTTTCGCATTTGTCTTCTGTCTTCTTTTTTAACGAAATCCTAAGGCTTCGGGGCAAAAAATACTGCCGTTCGCGATAAGCGGTCGTGCCATGCCCGGCTGTCTTTATCAAATAACACCCAAAAAAAGCCCAACCCTAAAACACCCCAGGAAAGTATCGCGCCAATAAATCGAATCGATGCCTGGGCCCAAGTGATGGATTGAAGGTCTTCGGTAAGGATTTTGAGATTCCAGGCTTTAAGACCCAAGGTTTGTCCGCCATGCGTCCAAAACCAGCCGAAAAAGAAATAGCTGACCAAGACTAAATAGGCGTGAAAATAGAGATTATCCGAAGCAAATGCTTCGCCATGATTGAAAAGAAGGCCTGCGGCAGTTGCCACAAAAAGAACCGCCAATAGAAGTAAGCCATCGTAAAGCAATGCCGCGATGCGGCGAAAAAAACCAGCCGGCCTTATCTCGGAGCAGCCGGCTTTATTGATTGAGTCGCCGAAAATAACGTTATTCCTTGAACAGCGCCATTTTTTGACCGAAATACATACTCATTACGGTTAACGCTCCGAGCATTAAAAATGAAAATATAAAAGGCGGTCTGTGAAACAGCAAAATCGTCAAGTCCGTTACAAAAAGGCTGGTTAATAAAGGCCTGTCGATTAAGCCGCTGATGATCTTTTTGAACATGAAATACCTCAATGCTGTTTAAGTTTTATGAACAAGAACTGTTTGTCTCGGAAAAGCGCCAAGCCTAGTACTGCCACCGATTTTACAACAAAATACTAACGCAACTTATTGTTGGCCGAAATTCTACTATATTCAAAAGGGGAAAGTAAAAAGAATCGTGCGGATTGAGCTTGAATTGCTTCAAATGTTATGATTGCGTCATAGAGATGTTTTCACCCGGAAACGGCAAACAATCTTCATAATAAAAAACATAAGACCACACATCGACAGGGTGACGGTTTTCGTAAAAAGTTAACTCGTTATAAGTTACCAAGGACAAAGGCCATTTTAAACTTTTTTAAAAAAATCATTTCCTCGAGCACCGGAACCCCGTTAATACCGGCGAAAGATGACAGTGTTTCACAGCCGGAAGCACCTAGGATTTATTCTCGTTCCGAGCACAATATCTCAAGATCGCAAATTAGCGAGAATGCCTTGAAAGTGCTATACCGACTCAAAAAGTCCGGCTTTGAAGCCTATTTGGTTGGTGGTTGCGTTCGAGACCTATTATTAGGCCGAGAGCCTAAGGATTTCGATGTCGTGACCGATGCCCATCCCGAACAGGTGCGCAAAATTTTCCGCAACTGCCGATTGGTCGGCCGGCGCTTTCGCTTGGCGCATGTGCATTTCGGGCGTGAAATCATCGAAGTCGCCACATTTCGAGGCAATGCCGGAGAAGTACCGGACGACGACCTACTGCTCAACGATGAAGGCAGATTGGTGCGCGATAATATCTACGGTACGATTGAAGAAGATGTCTGGCGACGCGACTTCACCGTCAATTCGCTCTATTACAATATTCGGGATTTTTCGGTTACCGATTACGTCGGGGGCATGGCCGATCATACAACTGGGACATTACGTCTAATCGGCGACCCCGAAATCCGCTATCGGGAAGATCCGGTACGCATGCTGAGAGCGATCCGGTTTGCCGTTAAACTCGGCTTTACCCTGCATCCGGACTGCGAGAAACCGATAGCCGACCTCGCCGAGCTACTGTATCACATTCCTCCTGCTCGTTTATTCGACGAGGCAATAAAGCTATTTCTATCAGGCCATGCCTTACAAACTTTTGAAATGCTTCGCCATTACGGTTTATTTCAAATTTTGTTCCCGGCGGTCGAGCGCAGCTTGTCCGTCGAAGAACAAGGCTTTCCAAGACTCTTTCTGGTCAGGGCTTTGGAAAACTCAGATTCCCGAGTCGCCGAAGGCAAGACCGTTACCGCTTATTTTTTATTCGCGGCGTTTTTATGGGACGCGGTAAAAACCTATGCCGAAGAGCAAATAGAAAAAGGCGTTCCGGAAAATATTGCCTTTCAAGCCGCCGCTAACGAGTTGATTGCCGAACAAGTCAAGCGCATTTCGTTACCGCGTCAGATTACTTTAGCCATGCGCGAAGTGTGGAGCCTGCAACCGAGATTTGAACGAAGACAAGGATCAAAACCCTATCGTTTGTTAAATCATCCGAGATTCAGAGCAGCTTACGATTTTTTATTGTTGCGCATTGAAACGGAAGGCGTGGATCCTGAGCTCGGCGAATGGTGGACCCAATTTCAAGCTGCCGGCGAATCCGAACAAAAAAAAATGACTCAGCCGGCACAAAAATCGAATCGCAAACCGCTTAAGCGGAGGCGACCAAGGCCCAATAAACCGGGCAATGCCGATACTGCGAAAGACTAAGATTTTTAGCCTCTATAATGATGAATAACAACGACTTCGTAACGGCCTTTATCGGTCTAGGCAGCAATCTCGACCGGCCTGCAGAACAACTAATGACCGCCAGACAAACCCTCGCGTCATTACCGACTATAAAGGAAACCGGATTTTCGAGCCTTTACCGCAACCCACCGATGGGCCCTCAGGATCAACCCGATTATGTCAACGCGGTGATGGCCATTACAACATCATTGCCGGCAATCGACTTGCTACGACAATTACAAGCCGTGGAACGGTCTCAAGGGAGGATTCGAACAGGCGAACGCTGGGGCGCCAGAACACTGGATCTTGACCTTTTGCTTTACGGGGACCGGCAAATTGAAGTCACCGACCTCACCGTTCCTCATATCGGCATTGCCGAACGCGCCTTTGTTTTATATCCTTTATATGAAATCGCACCGGATCTGTCGATTCCGGGGCTCGGCAAACTGACCGATTTAATCGCGAAGTGCCCTAAAAACGACCTATATCGATTGACCTAAGTGAATAATTATTCTTCCGCTTCTCTAAGCAAACCATTGACGATCACCGATCTTCAATCGATGAAGCAGCGCGGCGAAAAAATCAGCTGCCTGACCGTTTACGATGCCAGCTTCAGCGCACTGCTCGATAAAGTAGGCATCGATATCCTTCTGGTCGGCGACTCGCTAGGCATGGTCATACAAGGTCAATCGACGACGGTTCCGGTCAGTATCGAAGACATGGCCTATCATGCCGCTTGCGTGGCTCGCGGTCGGCAGCGGGCATTCGTGATAGCCGACATGCCTTTTATGAGCTACGCTGGCAAGGAACAAGCCGCCGACAACGCCGCTCGATTAATGCAAACCGGCGGCGTACAAATGGTCAAATTGGAAGGCCCGAAAATCGACCTGGTCGAATTCTTATCCGAGAACGGAGTCCCCGTCTGCGGGCACTTGGGCTTGCTTCCGCAATCGATCAATCGCCTAGGCGGCTACAAAATACAGGGGCGCGAACGATCCGCGGCCGACCAAATGATCGCCGATGCCTGCCGACTGGAAAAAGCCGGCGCGGCATTATTGGTGCTCGAATGCGTCCCGGCGATCCTGGCCGAAGAAATCACCCGGCAATTGACGATTCCGGTAATCGGCATCGGCGCCGGAGCCGATTGCGACGGACAAGTCCTAGTACTTTACGATATTTTAGATATCGGCATCGCCAAGCGACCCCGTTTTTCTAAAAATTTCATGCAAGATGCGTCCAGTATCGAAATGGCCATAAAAAATTTTCATGAAGCCGTCAAGCAAGGCGCCTTTCCGGGCGAAGAGCACAGCTTTCAATGAGCCTGTCGACAGTCACAACAATCGAAGCATTGCGCGACACGCTAAAACCGTTGCGAAAAGCCGGCTACTCCGTGGCCTTTGTGCCGACGATGGGCAACTTACATGACGGGCATTTACAATTGGTTAAAAAAGCCAAGGAATGCGCCGATAAAGTGGTAGTCAGCCTTTTTGTCAATCCGACGCAATTCGGTGTCGGCGAGGATTTTGACCACTATCCCAGAACCGAATCGGAAGACGCTAAAAAACTTGATACCATCGGTATCGATCTACTTTTTTTACCTTCGGTCTCGGAAATTTATCCTGAAAACCATAGAACTTCGATCTCCGTATCCGGGTTATCGGACTTGCATTGCGGCAAAACAAGAGTCGGCCACTTCGACGGCGTCGCGACTATCGTTTGCAAGCTATTCAACATCGTGCAACCGGATCTGGCATTCTTCGGCGAAAAGGATTTTCAACAACTGACCATAATCCGCGCATTGGTTAGAGACCTGAACATTCCGGTCGAAATTCGCAGCATCGAAACGGTTAGAGAAGCGGACGGCTTGGCAATGAGTTCGCGCAACGGCTACCTGTCAGCAGAAGAAAGACTTGCAGCCCCCGTCCTTTATCGTTCATTATGCCAGGCGCGCGATCGGATATTAGCGGGCGAACAAAACTACCCGGCGCTTGAAAAAAGGTTTATGCTGTCATTGCGGGAAGCCGGATTACAACCCGAGTATTTTTCGGTATGCCGTCAGTCAAGTTTAATGCCGGCCGGCGCCGATGACATGGAGTTGGTTATACTTGCGGCAGCAAGACTGGGAAAAACCCGCCTGATCGATAATGTTTATTTTTCAAAAACGCCATTATGACCGCGGGCAATCTTCAAGCGATATTTTTATACTTCGCGCGGTCATGTTTTCGGCTTTTATGGCAATATGCTATTTTGTTCGGTAGCAAGGCGCGAAAACAGGCGCATAGCAAGCTATGTAACTGTTTTCGCAAAGCTTCCGCTCCTGCTCACGCCCCTTACCTACATCCATGTAGGTAACGTAGCTACCGGACAAAAGAGCGCGTTAAAAATCCGAAAATGTGGCCGCGCGAAGTATAAGTTGAAGAGCACTCTCTATTAAGCGATAATGCCCGGTTTCTAAAAGAATTTATCTTGTAAATAGTATGCAAACTACAATGCTTAAAGCCAAGCTACACAGGGCGACCGTGACCTACTCCGAATTAGGTTACGAAGGTTCTTGCGCGATCGATAGTGACATTTTGGATCGAGCCGGCATTAGGGAGTATGAGCAGATTCAAATCTACAACATCAACAACGGCGAGCGCTTTACAACCTACGCAATCAAAGCGGAGGCCGGATCGCGCATTTTTTCGGTTAATGGCGCTGCGGCTCGTTTAGCCTGTCCAGGCGACATCATCATCGTTTGCGCCTACGCCATCCTCGACCAGCAAGAGCTAGCCGATTACAAGCCTACCTTGCTCTATTTCAATGACAAAAACGAAATCACTCGCTCCAGTCATATCATTCCTATTCAGTCGGCTTAAATTCGGCGCCAAATAGACTTATTGCACGTCAAATTTCGCTACTTCAGCACCTTCTCCCCTCCGGGAGAAGGCTAGGACGAAGGCATAAAAAACCGAAATTTGATGCGCGAACACTGTACCCCCCAAACAATGAGCCTTGCAAGCGGGTTCGTTTACCATACGCATCAAGCTAAAAACGGCCAACCCGTATCACGCTCTTTGCCAAGCCCCAGCTCTCATCGTTATATATTTTTCGCACTTCAAATTTCGGCAGCGCCAGAGTAGGTGCCTGGGTGTCCGGTCGATTTTCGCTCCTGCAAAATCGACATTCACGCCATCCATGGCGTTCATAAAAGCTTTGCCTACATGGACGTATTCACGGCGTCCTTTAGCGGACACCCAGGCGCCGAATTTTGATCTACGACGGGTATACATAAGTCAAAAATTACCCTTTTGCAATCTTAGCCAATGAGACCTCGATACCCTTTATTGTCACTTAACATTAGCGGATCACCTAACGCTAGACGAACCGCGTAGGGTACGCTGTGCGTACCATGGTAACCCCGCGATATTAATGTGCAAACCTAACCGCCAGGGCACGGCTTTGGTACGCGCAGCGTACCCTACAATTTATGTATAACGATGAGAGCTCCAGCTTGGGAAAGACACTCCGGAAGATCCGGCGTCCTGAGACCGACACCTGTCAATCGAGCCCCCCCTTCCAACAGTTGTCTAACTTATTTCATGCTCGTTCTTAATAGACTCATGGCTGAGGATAAAGCCTTATCTATGCTTCCGAAAAGTCGATTTCATGATTTTTTTCGGTTAAGGTGATGCTTTGCTCGACTTGAACCAATACTTTTTGAATACCTTTTCTCGAATTGACATTGATCAGAATCGGCGATTTGATCGAACCTTTGATGGTAGGCTTACCCGACTCTTCGTCATTTTCGTCGGTGTGCAATAGAATCAGTACAGCTAATTCGTCCGGACTACTCAGCTCAAGCAAGGCTTGCTCTTCGTCAGTCAAAATAAAACTGTAATTGATATTGAAGTCGACAGGATTAGCCGCGGAAAACGTCAAATCTTCGTCATCGACGGATTGCAACCAAAAAATAATCGGATTATCTTCCTGATGGAAAAGCTTAAACCGGGTTTGATCTTCAAAACCGGGAATGCCTTTCGGAAAAACGATGATAGTATCGGGGTCGACGCGTTGTTCGCCAAGAAATTTTGATTTGATTTCCATGATTATTGCCTGTTGAATTTAAAATAGCCTTTAAGTATAGACCACACTATCGATTGATCGGTAACGAACGCAAACACCGCCGGCTTCATTTTTGATAGTTTTCATAATAGTCTTTTTGAATATCATAAATAAAGCTGTCGGTTCCGTCACGAATGCCATACATTAAATCATAAACGCCTCGCTCGGTATCCCTGATAAATGTATGGATATTACTAAAAAATCCGACCGTCTGCTCACGATCAGGCAAACTGCTTGCAGATTCGCCCCGATGATTACCGGTACAGCCGAAATTGACCGCGCTTAACAAAATCATTACCAATCCGATTATGGGTTTCATACAATTCTCCGACAGTTTGCTATTGTCAAGCAATAACAAAGCCAACTAAAAAAGAACCCCATAACCTATTGATAAAAAATACAATCATCCTCGCACACAGAAAGAACGCCAACTTTTCGTCACCCGACTATCCCTGATTTTTCTTTTTAGCTCCCGGACGATAACGGCTGGCACCACCCCAAATGAGGCGCCGAACATTGAAATAAGGGCCGCTAAAAATCATCAATGCAATGAGCGCCAAAATCCAGCTTAATTCGTAGCGAACCACTTGCTGCTGACGAAGATCGACGGCCCGCAATGCTCTACTAAGTTGCTCCGGCGTTTCCAGGTGATGATAGTGCAGGCCTGTAATTCCGGCCAAGCGTTGCAGAACCTGTTCTTTAACCGACGTCAAATACTCTCCCGATGAAGCCTGACCTTTGCGGACACGCCTATCCGCTTCATCGACTTGCCAATAGCCGGTTTGAATGTTGTTTTGATCGTATTTAGGAATCGGAACCGGCAATAGATTACCGACCCCGACCAACAAACCTTTAACCTTACCTCGCTCAAGCAGGAATCTCGGATCTTTGACAGACTCGGGCGTTTGCTGCCCATCGGTAAAAAAAACCAGACTGGGACTCGAAGCGATTTTTGCGGCTTCGCGAAGACTCGTATATAAGCCTCTAGCGATATGACTATCCGCAGCCCAAGCCATGCGCCAATCGATTTTCATTAGACTTTCTTCAATGACCGAATAGTGTTCGCACACTTCGAGCGGCTCGAACAACAAAAAACTATTTTTTGTGGTAAACAGACCCAAACCTACATGCGATTGACAAGGCAAGGCCGATATCACCTCTTTCAAACTTTCCTTAACAAACGAAAGACGGTCCGACGGCATGCCGTCGACATGGTAATCGCGCGCATTCATACTTTGCGTGATATCGATGACAAAAATCAGATTATAGCTGTCCTTGCGAAGTGGAATAGTCGGTTTAAACAAAGCAAGTAACAACAAGGCAGCGGGCAACATCAAAAACCAAAGGCGCTTATCCTTAAGCATCATTAAGGCCCGCCTTCCGGAATACCCGGCATAATCGCATGCACGCTACTTTTATGACCTTGCCAGTCGGCTTTTTCCTCTTCCTTGGCGGGCGGACGAATGCGCAGAGCGAATTCAAGATTGTAGCGCGCCTGCCAATGCTCAGGCTCGACCGCCAACACCTGTTTAAAGGCTTGCTCGGCCAAATCCAGCAACGTATTGATTTGCCCATATTCCCAAACACCCTTGGCATTCCATAACTTGGCCGCCTGCTGCAAATAAATCGCGCCCATGTTGTATTTCACATCGACACGAAAACCGGCATCGACAAGCGGCTCTATTTGTAAATAAAGCCGCAAGGCTTGTTGAAAATCCCCTTCCCTATTGAGCTCAACGGCTTTGGCAAAAATAACTTCGGGCGGCAAATTGTCGCCGGCAAGCACAATCGTGTCAGGCTGTCGAATCATCGCATTGAACTTCATCAGCTGTTGCAATTCACTGAGTTCGCGCACAGACCATGCCGACAACACAAGCAACAGTAACCAAGCCCCTACCGGGTGATAAGAATTCCAAAGCGTTATTTTTTTCGGTCGTTTAAATATCTGCATCATTTGCTTGTCAATTCGATATCGGCGGTAATGCCTCTCGTCTTTTCGGCATTCTACTGTAGATTTATGGCTTGAAAAACCGCTAAATCGGCGGACCGTCAAAAGCCTGGCAAAGACTCGCCGAAATCTAATATACCGAGGAGTTTGTCAGCAACTTACCGGCTAAGTTAAACTGATGCCGTTTACCCATGCGGAGTCGCCGTTCATGTCAGGTTTTTTCAGAAAATTACTCGGATTCGTGTTGCTGTTGACAACAATAGGCTTGGCAACGTGTCAATCGATGCTTAAAGCCGAACCGGTATTCGATCAACTGCTGCTTTCGCAATCCAAACAATGACGCAAAGCCAAAACTTTCGAAAGCCCAAGCGCTTTACCTCGGACGCCTTGCAAAAATACTCGCCAAGGGGCTTGTTGCTCTATTTTCTGCCGATCGCACTACTGCCGGCAATCGTGATTGCGCTGGCCAAAGGCCATTTGATCGCGATCCTCGTCAACGCCACGGCTTATACCTTGTACCTATTCTCGGCCTGGTGCTTGCGCAAAGGGCTTCAAGCCGAAGCGCGGCATCGACAAAGACCGATGGCCTCAGCAACGAAGTATCCATTAAAATTGCTTGCCGCTATCATTACCGCATTGACGACCGGCATGCTTGCCTGGCTCGGCGCACGGCAAACCTTACCGGTCGCGGCAGCATACGCAAGCGGAGCGTTTTTGGGCATGTTTTTAAGTTACGGTTTCGACCCCAAAGCCAAAAGCACACAAGGCGCTCAGGGCTATTCGGGCGAAGAACTCGGCAAAGCGCTTGCCGAATCTCACGGCATGATTCGGCGTATCGAGCAAGCCGGCAGCAAAATCCGCAATCACGAATTCAATAACCGCATTGAACGAATCTGCGAAATCGCCGACAACATAATCGCCCAAATCGAAGCCGATCCGCGCGATTTTCGAAGGGCCCGAAAATTTCTCAATGTCTATCTCGACGGCGCGATGCAAGTCACCGAAGGTTATGCCAAAACGCATAGTCAACTCCAACTCGGCCAACTAGAACCCGCCCAATTGGAACAAAACTTTCGCAATGTTCTCGAAACGATCGAAACATCGTTTCTGGAACAACAGCAAAAACTGCTTGAAGACGACATTTTCGATCTCGATGTCAAAATCGAGGTATTGACCGCGCAACTCAAACGGGAAGGCATACTGTAATGCTTTCTGACAACACAGGTACCCTCCATGACTGATCAACCTTTATCCACAGCGACCGCAACAGAATCGAACGAGCCGATCCCCGGAATGTCGACAGACATCATTTCCTATCAAGCCGCCCCGCCGGAAAAGCGGGAACAAGTCGAACAATTGCTACAAGAAATCGACATAAACGATACCCATTCGATACTGTTCTTCGGCAGCAAGGCCCAAGAACAACTGACATCGATTTCCGACCGCATGCTCGATGGCGTCAAAAACAAAGACATCGGCCCGGCCGGCAACGACCTCAATGAAATGGTCGCGACACTACGCGGCTTCGATGTCGACGATCTTGATCCGAACAAAAAGCCGAGCTTTATGGCGAGACTCTTCGGCAAAGCCAAACCCGTCGTCAAGTTTTTGCAGCAATACGAAGAAGTCCGAAAACAAATCGATACGATCAGCGACAAGCTGGAGCGCCACAAAACCGAACTACTCACCGACATCACATCGCTCGACCGGCTCTATCAAGCCAATTTGGAATACTTTCACACGCTCGAGGATTATATCGCCGCCGGCGAAGAACAATTACGCAGGCTCGATGAAGAAATCATTCCGCAGCGGCAACAACAAGCCGAAGCAGGACAAGAAATCATCGCCGCGCAACAACTGCGCGACCTGCGCTCGGCCCGCGACGATCTAGAACGCCGTGTTCACGACCTACGCCTGACCCGCCAGGTTTCGATGCAAAGCCTACCCAGCATCCGCCTGGTGCAAGAGAACGATAAAGGCCTAGTCAGCAAGATCAGCTCGACGCTGGTCAACACAGTGCCGTTATGGCGTCAACAATTGGCGACCGCCGTGACCATATTCCGCTCGTCTCAAGCCGCGCAGACCGTTAAGGCCGCGACCGATTTGACCAACGACTTACTAACCGCCAACGCCGAAACGCTCAAGCAAGCCAACGCCGAAACGCGCAAACAAATCGAACGCGGCGTATTCGATATTGAAACGATCAAACAAGCCAATCGCACCTTGATCGAGACGATCGAAGAAAGCCTGCAAATTGCCGATCAAGGCAAAAAAATGCGCAGCGAAGCGGTCGTTCAACTACAGGAATGCGAAAATGAACTACGCAAAACGCTCAGTTCTGCCCAGAGCAAGTCGGCGAGCTAGGTAACCCCTGGTTCCCACGGTCCTCCGTGGGAACCCATACCGAGGCCCAGTACAAGCACGAAACACATGCCGGCACGGAAGCGCCGGTATGCATTCCCACGCCGGAGCGTGGGAACGAGACGGACGCCCAATACAACCTACTGCCCTGATAATTCCCTTCCCTGGTTCCCACGGTCCTCCGTGGGAACCCATACCGAGGCCCAGTACAGACACGAAACTCATGCCGGCATCGGAAGCGCCGGTCTGCATTCCCACGCCGGAGCGTGGGAACGAGGTGAAGTCGGCGAGCTAGGTAACCCCTGGTTCCCACGATCCTCCGTGGGAACCCATACCGAGGCCAAGTACAAGCACGAAACACATGCCGGCACGGAAACTCCGGTCTGCATTCCCACGCCGGATCGTGGGAACGAGGCGGACGCCCAATACAACCTACTGCCCTGATAATTCCCTTCCCTGGTTCCCACGGTCCTCCGTGGGAACCCATACCGAGGCCAAGTACAGATACGAAACTCATGCCGGCACCGGAAGCGCCGGTCTGCATTCCCACGCCGGAGCGTGGGAACGAGGTGAAGCTTCCCTGGTTCCCACGGTCCTCCGTGGGAACCCATACCGAGGCCCAGTACAAGCACGAAACACATGCCGGCACGGAAGCGCCGGTATGCATTCCCACGCCGGAGCGTGGGAACGAGGCGGACGCCCAATACAACCTACTGCCCTGATAATTTCCAGCTTACTGTCAATTTAATCTCGAATTCTTGTAAATCCGAATAACGAGACTTTATCCTCAAAAACGCCAGGAATCAGCGGCGCAAATATTCGGGATTTATTCCTAAAGACAAGTGCGATAACGCTGACTTACACTATGCGCCCTTATGGGGGAGGGCCCCACGATGCGGTTAGTATTTGCCTGGCGGCTCGTTTTATGAACACAACAAAAATGGGCAGCAAGATTCTTATCAGAGTGTTATTGAACAGATTTAAAAAAGACATCGGACACATAGGCGTCATTCTGCTAATGACGCTCTCGCCGATGGCCGCTTTCGCAATGCCTTTCGAGATACAAGAACTGGAATTCAAAGGCTCTAAAGTCACCGACATCATCCGAGTACTATCCGAGGACGCTCAGGTCAACATCGTCGCGACACCGGAAGCCGGTAACAAAGAAGTGACGGTGTTTTTGAAAAAAGTGACGCTCGAAGAAGCGATACGCGCGATCTGCCGTATCAGCGGCTTATGGTATCGGCGCGACGACGGCGTCAACGGCACCTACCGGTTAATGACCAAAGAACAATACAGCAAAGACCTGGTCGTCGGACAAGACGACTCGATCCGCGTGTTCCAATTGCGCAATCCGAATGTGATCGCGATCGCGATGGCGATCGAGGATTTGTACGGCAACCGGGTCCAAGTGTCTTACGGCAACAGCATGATGATGGGAGGCGGATTTGGCGGATCTTCCAGTGGACGGGGAGGCTTCGGCGGAGGCGGTCGTAGCGGCGGTTTCGGTGGAGGCGGTCGTAGCGGCGGGTTCGGCGGCGGCCGATCGTCCAACCGCTTCGGCGGTCGCGTCGGAGGCAGCGGCGGACGCGGTTTTTCGGGCAATTCGCGCTCGGGCGGCGGACGCTTCGGCATGTCGCTGACGCAAAGCGAACAATTGCCCGACGACTTGACGGTCGAACAGATCGAAGCCCTGTCCTCAGGCGGCGGCAAACAAATCGAAGGCGAACGGCTATCGCAAATCTCGGGATTAAACAAGATCATTTTTGTGACCGTCAATACCGAACACAACCTGTTGATCGTCAAAACCAGCGACACATCGGTGCTGAAATCGATCGCGAGCCTGGTCGAGCAACTGGACCGCCCGCAAACCCAAGTGATGCTGGAAATGAAGATCATCGACATCAAAGTCGGCGAAGACTTCTCGTCGTTATTCAGCCTCGAATTCCGGGACACCGCGTTCAGCGGCGACAGCCTGAATCCGATCATCATGGGCGGCGCGGCGCCGTTCACCGGCGGAGGCACGTTGATTTACGAGTTTCTCAGCGAAAACATCAAGGCGAACATCGAACTGCTGGAGCGTAACAACCGCATCAATGTGGTTTCCAAACCGATGATCGTCGCCTCGAACCACCGCCCGGCGACCTTGTTCGTCGGCGAAGAACGCATCATGGTGCGCGGCTACTCGATCGACGCGATTGACAACCTGAATACCACGCGGACGGTGACGACGCCGGAAACAGAGCTGGAAGAAATCGGCACGACACTGGAGATCATCCCGCATATCAACAGCGACGGCAGCATCCATATTCAATTGCGACAGGAAAACGCGACGCTGAACGAAGGCGCTGCGGTGATACCGGTCACCGATAATATCGGAGGCGTCGTCAACCTGCCGGTCGACACGATCACGACCGCGCGACTGGAGGGCGAAATCTTCGCCAAACACGGCTACACGGTCGCGGTCGGCGGACTGATCCGCGACAGCTTTTCGAGAAACCGGCGCAAGGTACCGTTTTTGGCCGACATACCGATAATCGGCAACGTCTTCCGCTCGACGGTCGACGAAGACAGCAAGTCGGAAATGGTGTTGCTGATCACGCCGTACATCCTGAACGAAGGCGACGCGAGGGAAACTTACGACCCGACCCGGCAATACCATCAATACGCGCCGGATGCGGCCTACAAGCCGGACCCGCTACCGGAACGCAGCAAACCGGCTTTGCCCGAATGCGGCGAATACTGCGCGCCGGCCAAATTGAGAGAGTCGGACTTATGATATCCGGATTGAAAACGCTTCTTATCGCTTGGCTCTGCTTGATGCTAAACGCCTGCGCGCATTTCGGCCTGGACTCGGAAGCCGACATCGCGGCCGAAAACTGCTATGCGTATCGTTACGGCGACAAATTACGCCGCATCAACTTCGCGAAGGCATTCGACTGGTGTCACCGCTCGGCGCGCTGGGGCGACGCGAACAGCCAAGCATTGGTCGGCGAACTCCATTATATGGGACTCGGGGGAGAGCGCGATTTGTTTTCAGCCGCGCAATGGTTCGATAAAGCGGCGAGACAAGGCCACGCCCATGCACAATACATGCTGTACCGCATCTATTCGCTCAGCGACGACCCGGACCAGCGCGAACAAGCGATCTACTGGCTTCAACAGGCCAGGCAAAGCGGCTACAAACTAGCGCTGCAAGTGCCGTAGCACCTCTGGTTCCCACGGTCCTCCGTGGGAACCCATACCGAGACCAAGTACTGGTATGAGGCTAGTAAGGGTATGGAAGCATCGGTCTGCATTCCCACGCGTAGCGTGGGAACGAGTAGCCATAGATGACGACAATAGAAAACCTGCCCGCGCAAGACCGAAACGCGCGGCAGCGAGAACAAGAGGAAGGAAAAATGACAGCACAAAACACCGGCATCTTTGCCGAACCCGTCAAAGCCAAACTGAACGAACTGCTCGACGACGTCTTGCTGCATGACGGATTCGGCGACATTCGGGTTGAGGTCAAAATCCTGAAGCGCAAGCAGAAAGAAGTCATCCTACACTGCGGCAAGCAATACCGCTTTGTCGTGGACAGCCCGGTACAAGGCTGAGCGGAACAAGTACCGCTCTGGTTCCCACGGTCCTCCGTGGGAACCCATACCGAGGCCGAGTAGCGACGCGAAACTCATGCCGGTACAGAAGCGCCGGTATGCATTCCCACGCCGGAGCGTGGGAACGAGGTGAAGCTTCCCTGGTTCCCACGGTCCTCCGTGGGAACCCATACCGAGGCCAAGTAGCGGCGCGAAACTCATGCCGGTACGGAAGCGCCGGTCTGCATTCCCACGCTGGAGCGTGGGAACGAGGTGAACAAGTACCGCTCTGGTTCCCACGGTCCTCCGTGGGAACCCATACCCAGGCCTAATACAGGCACGAAACTCATGCCGGTACCGAAGCGCCGATCTGCATTCCCACGCCGGAGCGTGGGAACGAGGTGAAAGACGCCCTGGTTCCCACGGTCCTCCGTGGGAACCATACCGAAGCCGAGTAGCGGCGCGAAACTCATGCCGGTACGGAAGCGCCGGTATGCATTCCCACGCAGGAGCGTGGGAACGAGATAACAAACGAGTGCGAGCGAGTCGCATCGAATTCTTGCAAACCCGCGATGCGGGGAACGAAAACAAGACGCCAACAGACCGCGCGCGGCGGTTGCGGTATCGCGACACAATTGAAAAAGAGGCTTAATTGATGAAAACACAAACCTTAACCAACCGCGCCGCCGGTCAAAGCGGTTTTACCTTGTTGGAATTGCTGGTGGTCGTCACCTTGCTGGCGATTCTGGCCACCGGCGCGCTGGTCGCCTACGACGGCGCCGACGAAAAAGCGCAATCCTCGCGCGCGGCCAACACCATCGGCGCGCTCGATCAAGGCGTGCGCGCCTACCGGGCCGTCACCGGCGCTTATCCGAATCAGTGGGATAACTTGGCGGATCCGGTGACGGGGAACTTACCTGCCGGAGGCGATGATTTTATTCCCGCCCGTTTGCAGACTATTTTAGGCAGTCTCAATCTACGTGCGGCATTGGAAGGTGTTTATGGCGCCAGCACAGTCACAGATGATTATATGGAAGACTTTTTCGTGGAACGCTTCGGCTTCGATGAAATTCAGCATGTCTTTGGTACGGGTATAGGTGACAGAGGTCCTGTCGAACCTAACCGCGCTCACAATGAAGGCACCAACCCGCCAGATGGGTCAGGCAACGGCGCAGTGGAAACCGAGTTTGGTGATTTCTTGGCAGCAGGCAATTTAGCGACTGGTGCTCCTGCGTTTATTTCTATCTTAGCGTCAGATGCATTTGATAGAGATAGTGGTGCCTCCCTAGGTTGTACAGTAGGTGGAGAACTCATAACGACTACCTGGGGTGAAGTCGATGATGATGGCAACAGAACCCCGGGCATCGCCGATCCGTTGGTTCTCAACTCCATCAATGATGCCTTGAGCACCGAGCGTTGTAATCTGGTCTTGGCGGTCGGTTTCGGCGGCGACGCGGCGCAAAGCACGGTCGATTCCTCGGCCGGCGTGGTACAAGCGCCGACCTACACCAGCAAAAACGTCAATCCGGCTAATCAATATGCGCGTTACATCGGCCTGTTCTTGTTGGCGAAAGGAAATAAGGGTAATACAGGCGACGGTGCAGGTGTCGAAGACTTGGACGCTTCCAACTTCCTGGCCCGTCCACGTCTGTTGGGCTTCATCGACACCGAAGGCAACACCATTGACATGAACATCGCCGAAGCGACCCGCGACTAAGGCGTAGCACCCCTCTGGTTCCCACGGTCCTCCGCGGGAACCCATACCGAGGCTAAATACCGATAAGAGGCTCAGTGGCCATGGAAGCCCCGGTATGCATTCCCACGCGGGAGCGTGGGAACGAGGAAGCCGAATACCGCCAGGACGCCCTTCTCGCTATGGAAGCCCCAGTATGCTCTGGTTCCCACGGTCCTCCGTGGGAACCCATACCGAGGCTAAATACCGATAAGAGGCTCAGTGGCCATGGAAGCCCCGGTATGCATTCCCACGCGGGAGCGTGGGAACGAGGAAGCCGAATAC
>Ga0180009_10000663_pt1 | contig 45791 bp, 44 predicted proteins | sample OS_PC_MetaG_FD_123537 | JGI IMG/M metagenome (GOLD analysis project Ga0180009, IMG submission 123537) | Groundwater microbial communities from the Aspo Hard Rock Laboratory (HRL) deep subsurface site, Sweden - OS_PC_MetaG | ecosystem: Environmental > Aquatic > Deep subsurface > Groundwater...
ACCCCGATATTTATGGCCAACGAATAAAAAATACCGGCGCCCTGGACGGCAGCAATTTTGCCATCAGCACTGCATCTGCGTATCAAGGTGGGCGTCTTTCCATCGCAACGGAGACACAAAGCTTTCTGGTCACTTTTGATGACACCAGAAACTTATCTACCACCGGAGGCGATATTTACGCCCAGCGTGTCAGTGTCTCGGGTGCTTTATTGGGAAGCAATTTTGCGATAAGCCTTCAAAAAGATGCAAAGAGCAGAAGCTCCGTTGCTCATGCTGGCCCTGACGGTAGTTATCTTGTTATCTGGGAAGACTGGAGGAATATCAGTTCGACTGGCACAGATATCTATGGCCAGCATGTGGCTATAGATGGAAGCCTAATAGTAACGACAGCAAACGTCAACTTTCTCCTTAGTGTGCTTACAGTTAGTGGGCAGTTAAAGCCTTGATGCGGACCGCCTCCTATTTTGTGGATATTTAGTTAAACTTCTATCTGGAAATCAAGGCAAACAAAAATATCTGCTTGTTGCAAATTTTGTGTCCCAACCAAAAAATGTTCGCGCCAAGCCGGTGATTTAGACATGGCTTATTTTAACATCAGCTACAAGATTCCCTGGACTTTGAGAAAAACGAAACAACAATTGAGCCGATTAGTGGGTTAAACGACTCATATATCAATTCCATAAAAGGGAAAATCGACTTATCTCATGAAATATATTTGGCAAACCCGTGAAAATGAGCAGTTAGTTTGGCCTGACAAGATAAAAAAAGATTTATTAGGACCAATGCTTTACAAATCTGGATAGTACGTTTCATTTTTTTAAAGGAGGAAAAGATATGACAAAACCATCCGCTTGGTGGATTTTTCTAATCGCCAACAGATGTTGGACGTAGCCCTGCCCGAACCAGTGTACCTGCTCCAGTTCGCTGACGGACCGTCGGCTGTGGCTCTTGTGGTGAATCTTGATGGCGCAAAAGACGGTCGTGTTGAAGCGGACGTGCACCAAAAAGATCCTTCAAATTGGCTAGAATTGATGGCCAGCCGTGTCAGCCACGTGTTCCCACTTTATCCCAGTGGAGTGGAGATCCAGGTGGTTCCGTCGTTACCAGAGGCACAAGCAATTTTTCGAATGCATCAACGCGTTCGTCCGGGGAGGTGAGTTATGTCCATGTGTTGTTTTCTATTTAGTACCGGTATCACCAATATCGAGCAGGAGTTGGACGTGGAGCGCGCCCGTCTCAATCGGTTGCAATTCCAGCTATCTGCCCAGCAGTACGTCAGTCAGCAGTTGTCCGAAAAGATCACCGGGATGGCGGGTGCCACAGTCGCTGCCATCGGAATCGCTGCCGATGCAGCTTATGAAGCGATCAAGGCTCTTGAAACTGCTTATGCAACCGCGCGAAACAATTATAACCAACTCTTTACCCAATGGTCATCTATTCCCTTCGGCGATCCACAGCGACTCAATCTTCTACCGGACCTTCGAGAAGCGTACAAGGCGATGTGGACTGCCTCCATAGGATTGCAGGAAGCCCGATCGCTGGCCGCGGTCAAAGCGGCAGCTCTTGTAATAGCAAAGGCCATGGCCGCATTGTTTGTCGGAGCAGTGGCGGCTTGGGGTGCCTCAAAGGCGCTGGAGGAATTGTGGGAGGGGCTCATTTCATATGTGGAAAAAGACATCACTCAGCTCGAGGCAGATCTGGCACAGGCACAAGCCGATCTCGATGACTGTTTGAAAAAATATGCGGGTTGTATAAAGTGCGGCAAATGTGTGGGCACTGACAATCTCAATATTTGTGAAGGATGTGGTGGTTTGTATTGCAAATCGTGTTTTTCGTCTTGGGTTGAAAAACACGAGATAATCTCCCACTGATGTGGTTATGGACATTTTGGAATTTTCGCATTCGCAGTACCACTATTTCCTCTTGGTGCTTGGCTCATCCTATCAGCTATAAAACGCGGATATTTCCTTAAGGTCTATCCCGCCCAAAAAACAACAAAATTATCTTTTTGGCCTGATTTTGGGCTGCTTTTTACCCCAGTGCCCTTCCTGTAGTCGGTGGCCCCTGAAATCAACCGAACCAACAATTTATAAACAGGATATTTTTGGAAAGAAAAAACAGAAAGAAAAATAACTGAAGAAAATTTAGCAGGCCCCCGCCAAGGGGGCTAGTTACATTTTAAAATAGTCCATGATATTTGAAAAGGAAGAAACCATGTTCATACTCAAATCTCATTTGTACAGTTTAATAAAGAAAAACCTGGTGGTTTTTATTGCATTTTTTTTAGCGTTGTTCACTATTGGGTGTGTCTCATCAAGTAATTCTCCTAAAGACTTTTCAATTTTACCTTTTGTACCAATGGAGTACACAGAAGTGCCTTCTTATTTACAGATGAAAACTGTTTTTGAGTCAGATGAAGAAATAGTATTGTTGATCTCTTGGAAAAAAGTAAAAACATCTGAAAATCACATTTTAAAATGGGATATTGTGGACAGCCAAGATGATATTTTATTCTCAAAAATAAGGGAAAATTTCACCAGTCATCCTAATATGTACACCTACTGCACTGTTCCATTGGAAAGTGAGCTGAAAGACCGGCTGAACCCGGGCGAATTGACAGCTAATTTTTATATTGACAATGTATTAGCCATGTCAAAAAAAATTATGTATGAATCGAAAAAAATTGTAAATAAAACAGGTCGAAAAATAGTGATTCTGCCTTTTATAGAAAAATGTGACCATCCAAGCCCTTGGAACGAAAAATCGAGAAACTATTTTCAAAATACTATATCATATGCTTTATATGTAGAAATAAAAAGGATTTTCCCTGATACCACACCCCATTATGTGACAGAGCAGAAAATTGGAAATGTGTTTAAACCGGTTTGCTTTAATGATAAAGAATGTACCAGCTTTATGCAGGGTCATTTTGGGGATAGTATATTTATCTATGGGGATCTATGGATTCAAAGAGCACAGTTGGACGCAAGCATATTGAATGTTATAATTTTTGATTCCATATCTCATACAAAAAAACGATTCCATTTTAGCCACCGATATCTTAATACTTTCTCTGCCCTTATGAATGATTTGCTTGAAGGAGTTATGTATAAAGAAGGTGCCCTTGATTACCTTAAAACATATAATTAACATTAGCCAAAAAAACCATTAAGGGGAGAACATTTAATTTATGATATACTTTCGAAACTCACTTTTAATCTTTGTAGCCTTTTTACTTCTTTCCCAATTTTCATGCAAAACATCTTCCATAGTAGATAATGCAATTAAAAAACAAGGCGCTGCTCGATATGCTTTTAATCAAAGGGACTATAAAAATACAAAAAAATACTGCCTGGAAGCAAAAGATTTATGGGTTGCCATAAAAAAAAAAGAGCATCGTTCAATGCCTGACTGGGCGATAAACGAAAATATAGACAGTTGTAACTATTTATTATCTTTTCTTCCAGTTCCAGATTCTGTTGATTCGCCTGTTATTACACCAATAAAAATAGCAAAAAATAGGATTTTTGTGGATGTATTGATCAATCAGACATCTAAAGCTACTTTATTATTGGATACAGGAGCTACTTGCTCCCTTCTAACCCCAGAATTTTTAAATACACTTGGAGTAGATCCTCCAAAAGATCAACATGAATATACAGTAAAGCTCTTAGGTAAAGAACAAGTTAAGATGCCTTTTATATCCCTAAAAGAAATCAGGATTGATGAAGCTGCTGTAAGTAACCTCCATGTAGGAATTTATTCAGCATTTCCAGACCAGCCATATATCAATGGGATTTTAGGAGCGGATTTTTTAATGCACTATACAGTTACGATTAATCATGAAAACAGTACCTTAACGCTGACACTCGAATTGTGATCTTTTCCTAAAAATCTAAAATTGAAGTTAAACTAAATCAATATGGTCTTCAATTTTCTGAAGCAGTTCAAGCTCCTCTATGGAAACTAAAGCAGCAACGTCTTGGCCTCTGCGTGTCAAAATGACAGGCTCCTTGCCATTATCCCGTTCATGGCCTTGGGTGGTCCTTTTCAAAGGCGTTTAGCCTGTTTTCAAGATCTTTAAATCTATCCTGCCCGGTTAAAGAGACACACGCTCTCAAGCCTTCATGCCTGTCACTTCCCGTGGTGATCAAAGAAATGGCGCTGATGCCGTAATAAAGAAGTTCCTCCACCAGTTCAACCCCACTGAATCCAGGGTATGAAATGGTAAAATAAAACCCGTCTGCAATCTTTTGGCCATCGTCCATGTCATAGACAATCTGAAAGCCATTATCTGTGAACAGCTTTTTCATGATCTTTGCCCGGTCCCCATACTCTTTAACACTTTCCACAAAATTATAGTCGCCATTGTTGACTGCGGTTAAGAGACCTGCAAGTCCCCACTGGTTGGAATGGGAAACACCGGAACTCAACGCATACATGGCACCGAAAATATAGGCATACCCAAAGTTATTGGAACCAAAATAGGATTCAAGATTGTTTCCTTGAGAATGAAACAATTTATCGGGAATGGCGGTCATGCCGATCCTCTGGCCGGCAAGGGAGAAGGATTTCGAACTGGATATCAAGAGGATGTAATTGTCTGTGTGTTTGGCAACAGAAGGAATAAAGGGCGCTTGTCCGGGAACAGAATAGTCTTTTCGAAAATCCATGCCAAAATAGGCCAGGTCTTCCATGACAATACAGTCATATTTTGTGGCAAGCTCGCCGATGATCTGAAGTTCCTTGTCGGTAAAGCAGATCCAGGCCGGGTTGTTGGGATTGGAATACATCAGAGAGGCAAAGTCCCCTTTTTCAAGATAGGATTCAAGCTTGGGCAAAAGTTTGTCTCCCCTGTATTCATATACGTCAAAATTATCATAGGGAGCGCCAACCACACTGGCCTGGCGTTTGTTGACAGGAAAGCCCGGATCCAGAAACAGGATTTTGTTTTTGCCTTTTAACCGTCGAGTGGTGCACATCATGGCCATGTAGCAGCCCTGCATGGATCCGACCGTGGGAAAACAGGATTCTGATTTGATGTCCACATCAATAAAGTTTTTTACAAACCTTGAGATTTCAAGTTTTAGTTCAGGGATACCGTCAAAGGGCGGGTATTTTGAACCAACCCCTCTTTTTAGAGCCTCAATTTCTGCATCAACGGCTATTTTTGGGGGATCAAGACCCGGTACCCCCATTTCCATGCGGATGTATTTTTCATTGCCGGCTGCTTCAATATTGTTTACGATCCGGTTTAGCTCCCGAATGGAGGCAAGGCCAACGGATTTAAGCCCCATTTTTTTAATTTCCTGCTTGACGATGGCTGGGTCGATGGGCGTGTTTATTGCCGGTTTTTTCATTGGTATCCCCTGTTAATCTAATTTTAAAAATAATCAATTATTTAATCAAATCTTATATAAAGGATAATGCATAAAAAATGCAAGCGATAAACAGTAATTCTCAGGGACTGTTTTTTTTGCGTAATACAATCAAACTGATTTTTCTTTGTAAAGTTTTAAAATATAGTATAAAAGGCTGGGTTATGAGGCTGATCAAACTATATGATTTTAACGGCATCAAAGGATATAAGCTTGGCTGGTCCGTGTTTGGTCCGCCCTTGATGACGGTTTATTGCTATGTGATCGGTGATGTGATGGTGGATACCGGACAATCCCATCTGCAAAAAGAAGCCTGCAGGATTGCCGGGGATCATCATATAAAGCACATCTATCTGACCCATCACCACGAAGATCACAGCGGCAATGCAGCTGCCATAAAAAAGATGGTTAACGCAGGTGTTTACGGGCATGGGATCACAAAGGAAAAACTGTCTGCCCGATTTAAGATCTTGCCCTATCAAAAATATGCCTGGGGGAAAGCGGCTCCTCTTGAAATAGAAGTCCTGCCCCAAAAAACACAGACAGATCTGGGCGATATGACAGGTATCCATATGCCGGGGCATTCCAAAGATCATATTGTGTACCATATAAAAAAAGCAGGGGTTTTGTTTTCAGGCGATCTTTACCTGGCAGACAGGATAAAGTTTTTCCGTGCAGATGAAGATATCGGCGCCCAGATTCAGTCCTTGAAAAACGTGTTGACACTTGACTTTGACACCCTGCTTTGCAGTCACTATCCTAAGCGGGAAAACGGTAAGAAACATATTGAAAAAAAACTTGGTTTTTTAGAAGATCTTTATGGTGGTATCATCCGGCTCTGGGATAAAGGGGTTCCTGAAAGACAGATATTTAACACATTGGGCTTAAAAGAAAATTACATGATAAAGTATATTTGTTTTGGAAATGTCAGCATGATCAACGCTGTAAGGTCTGCCATCCGGCATTATGAGACAAACAAACAGAGGATAGGATGATTTTTCAAATCAGGGTTTGTTTTTTTCCTTCATTTTATCGTTGAATCGTTTGACATGATCCCTGATAATCTCCGATGCAGTCTTTGCGTCATTGACTTTCATGGCCTCAATGATTTTTTCAAAATCAGTAAGGTTTTCAAGGGTCCTTTCCTTGTCCATGGGGAGGTATTCTTCATAATACTGATGAATATTGTCATGGATGCTTTTTTGTACAAACTGGAACACAGGGTTTCGGGTCATGAAGCCAATATAGGTGTGCATTTTCTCATCGATTTTGAGAAACGTATCCCAATCCCCTTTTTCATAATAGGATTTTGCTTTATTGAAAAGGGTTTCCAGTTCCTTGATATCTTTTTTGGTGGCTCGGACGGCAGCCAGCTCTGCCAGGCTGCCCTCAAGTTTGATTCGAAATTCAGAAATATGTTCAATAGAGACCCCTTTTGAACGGATTAAAAGGGCCAGGGACTCGGCAATGGGTTCGGCGTCAATGCGTTTGACAATGGCACCGCCTGAGACGCCCAGTTTGATTTCAATCAGTCCTTTTTGCTCCAGCACCCTTAACGCTTCGCGTAAGGTTCCGCGGCTGGTGTTGAACATGTCTTTTAATTCCCGTTCTGCCGGTAGCTTGTTGCCGGGCGTAAGTTTGCCGTCTAGGATGGCTTCTTGTATCTGATCCACCACATCCTGGAACACTCTGTTTTGCTTGGCTTTTTTAAACATTGACTGGCCTTTGGGTCTTCTTATTTAAATTGTTCTATCCCTAAAAAATTTCTGTATAAATTAAAATGTTTTAAAACATCTATATCATCTTGTGTCAACTCGCAAGTGATAATTCTGGTTAATAATTCTCCCAGTCCCGGCCCCAGCATATATCCCTGGCCGCACATGCCGATGGCATTAATAAAATTGGGAAATTCTTTTGTTTCACCGACAATGGGAAACCCGTCAGGCGTCATGGGGTATTGTCCCCGCCATGTTCTTCGGACCTTAAGATTGGCAAGCTTTGGAAACAGCTCCACCATTCGTTTTGCCACCTGGGGAAGAAATACCGATGTGGATTCACTGGCGGTTCCTTTGATCAAATGCTTTGGGGTCAGGCAGAAAATCACCTGTCCTTCATTGTTCTGGTAGAAATAAAAATTGGCTGAATCTTCTGTAGCCGGATCCTGGGAAGGTCTTAAATCAACAATCATGGGGCCGAAAAATCTTTCGACCGGCTCTGTTATAGCCCCTTCATGGCTGTCGGGTTCCACGGGAAAATCAAGTCCGATAAGCTGACCGATCTGACGGGCATAATTGCCGGCAGCATTAATGACCTTGGCGGCACAGTATTCATCCTTATTGGTTTTAACTTTAATCTCAGTGTCACTTAAAATGGTGATGGAGGAAACGGTTTCTTTAAATTTATAGCGGGCACCATATTCAAGGCTTTTAAAATAAAAGGCATTTATGGCCAAAAGGGGGGAAGCACTGCCGTCTTTTGGTGAATAGGTTGAGCCTTGAAGATTTTTTTTATTAATACCCGGAACGATTTCAAGATATTCTTCTGGTGTGAGCCAGTTGATATCCAGGTTAAAGGATTTCTGGATTTTCATCAAATCCTTTAATTTTTTGGCATCTTCCTTTGTATAGGCAGGAAAACTGTATCCGTTTTGAATCCATCCGATATCATCGCCATAGATCTGTTTCCAGGTTGAAAATATTTCTATGCTTCTTTGACAGGTAAAAATTTTCCCTTTGTCGGAATGGGTAGCCCTGATGCCGCCGATGGCTTTTTTGTTCTGTCCCTGGCCAGGGGATGCCAAGGCATCGATAACCAGCACCCTGACGTTTTTTTGGGCCAGGGACAGGGCAGCCGGAACGCCGACAGACCCGGCACCGATAATGATAACATCATAATTTTTCATTATTGACCTCCATTGGCAAATTTGCCCAGGGGAACTTCAATATACAGGGGGCGCCGGACACTGTTGACAATATCTTTTTGGGCGATTTTCTCGGCCCTGAAGATCTGGCCCATCAGGTTGCCACAGGTCTTCTGCCCGCAGGGCCCCATACCGGCCCGTGAAATGGCCTTGATCTGGTTCATGTCGGTAATGCCTTTTTTAACAAGGTCCCTTATTTCTCCTGCTGTCACCCGTTCACACAGACAGACCACTTCATCGTCCTGGATTTGATCAAGGGGGATCTTTTGGGTCAGTTTTTTTGTAACCGCTTTTTCCTGTATATTAAAGGCCACCACTTTTTGGGCAATTTGTTTAGGGACTTTGACCCTTACAATCTGGGTCCGGTTACTGTCTTTTGTTGCCCTTGCGCCAAGAACCGTATAGGTGCCCAAAGGATTTCCATCCACATCCACAAGATCAATCGGATCATTTTTTTTAATTTCAATATTGGATATTTCATAGGGAAGAAAAACCACAGGGTTATCCTTGTCTTTCCTGTAATCCACAAGGGTGATGGCAAGACCCGGGCAAATGGCAAGACACTTCATGCAGCCTTTGCACTCACCGTCAAATCTGGGCCGGCCTTTAATGGGATCTCCTGTCATTTTAATAGACCCTTCAGCGCAAACCGTGCTGCAGGGGTTGCAGGGAATCTCCTGCTTGCAGTGAATCACCGGGAAAATCCCTTCTTCACGGTCCAGGGCTTCTATTTTTTGAACAGGTCCTGGATGGGATTTTAAGATCTCTGCTTTTTCATACCAGGATTCAGGGATTTGTTTAGCATCCGGTTTAAAATGCTGAACAACTTTTAATCCGGTAATTTTACCATTGAACATGGCGGATGAGGCTTCGGCGATTTCAGAGGCATCGCCTGCGGAAAAGATTTTTATGCCGGCTGATTGGGCTTCTTCGGTAAATTCTGAAACCGATTCAAGACCAACAGCAATCAGGATGGTATCACATTCAAAGGTTTTATGGGTGCCCTCAATGACCTGAAAGTGTTTATCAATCTGGGCAATGGTAACAGAAGAAACCGAGTCAGAGCCATTGGCAGATACAATGGAATGGGAGGTGTAGATGGGAACGCCAAGCCGTTTGAGCTTGTCTTCATGAACCTTGTACCCGCCGCATGCAGGAAGGGCTTCACAAAGGCCGACAACTTTAATGCCGGCCTGTAATGCATGGTATCCTGCGATAATACCCACATTGCCGCCGCCGATGATAAACAGTTTTTGGGTGGGCTTGATAAGATCCCTATTCACAAGGGTCTGGAAGGCGCCGGCACCATATACGCCTGATAATGAATTGCCTTTGAATCTTAAAAATTTTTCCCTGGCACCGGCTGCATTTAAAATTACTTTAGGCGTGACGATTTTATAGACCCCGTCTTTGAGGATGCCCACTTTTTTATCGTCAAATACATAAAGGGCTGTGCTGTTTTTCCAGACGTCGATATAGGTGCTGTCCTGGACTTTTTTTGCCAGCATTCGGCCGATATCCATGCCGCGCATGCCGGCATGGGAATCTTCCTGGGAGCCGAAAAATTTATGGGTCTGCAGGACCAGTTTCCCGCCAAGCTCATCTTTGTCATCCACAAGAATGGTGCTGATCTTATGTTCTTCAAGCTGGATGGATGCGGACAAACCTGCAGGCCCCCCGCCAATGATCAGTACGTCTGTGCTCAGATGTTCAATATTGCTGATGGGCAAAGGTTCATGAACATCCGGAAGTCTGGGCAATCCTTCAACACTTTCAACAATCATGTTTTCTTTGACACCGGTCATACACGCTTTTACGGGCACGCCATTGGCAATGACCATGCATTTGGCGCATTGGCCGTTGGCGCAAAAGATCCCCTGGGCTGAACCATCTTTATGGTGATGGCCGAAGATCTTTATATTGTTTGCAAAAAGTGCGGAAGAGATCATCTCATCTTTTTTTCCCACAAGTTTTGATTTGTTCCAGTAAAAAGAGACCAGCTCTTTTTGGGGAACATCCAACACCGGGTGGGTGTTGATTCTATTCTGCGTCATCTTCTCTCCTGCTATACAAAAGAATAATGAGGTTAACGATATACAAGTTGTTTATGCAATGGTTAAACCATTTAATATTATTTGTCAATGCTAATTTTTAATCTGTTCACATCAATTTGAATATTGACTCTGATAAGCGTTTATTTTATGCTTTTGTACATGAAAAAATTAATCAAGATTGTCTTTGGAGTGGTTTGCGTTCTGGTGCTGGGATTTGCAGGGTTTCTCGGGTTTGCCACGGTAGTGGATTATCGACCTGATCCAACTGCTTTGGTGTTTGAAAAAAAAGATGCTAAACCGGTTTTGGACCAGGACACTTATCGTCTTATGATCTGGAACATCGGATATGGGGGATTGAGCCGTGATATGGATTTTTTCTATGATGGCGGAAAAAAGGTGAGACCCGAAAAGCATATTGTTCAAGAAAATATATCCGCCATTGAAACGTTTATTTCCCAGCAAAACGACATTGATTTTTTTTTATTACAGGAAGTGGATCAACATTCCAAGCGAAGTTATTCCATTAACGAGGTTTTGAAAATAGCAAATAGTTTCCCCCAATTTCATACCAGTTTTGGGAAAAATTATGATGTCTTTTTTGTTCCGGTACCCCTTTTAGATCCCCTTGGATCTGTCTTATCAGGATTACAGACATTGTCCCGGTTTGAACCGGTTTCAGTTGTCAGGCATTCTTTTCCGGGAAATTTTTCATGGCCCCAGGGCTTGTTTATGCTGGATAGATGCTTTCTTGTGTCAAGATACAGGCTTGATAAGGGAAAACAGCTTTTGATCATTAATACCCACAATTCTGCTTATGATGATGGAACCTTGCGAAACAAACAGATGACATATTTAAATAATTTTTTGGTCAAAGAATATGAAAAAGGCAATTATGTGATCGTGGGTGGAGATTGGAATCAATGTCCGCCGGGCTTTGATCCTGATTTCGACCGCAATCTCATGGACAATGAAAATCGTATGGACATTGAAAAAGACTATCTGTCAAAATGGCAGTGGGCGTATGATAAAAAGATTCCAACCAACCGCCGCCTTATTGCGCCATATGATGAAAAAACCACCCTGACCACGGTGATCGATTTTTTCCTGGTATCACCGAATATTGAAATTAAAGAGGTTCATGGCATTCATCTTAACTTTGAGCATTCAGACCACCATCCTGTGAAACTGGAAATTAAATTAAAGGGTTAAGCAGGGCTAATCGTTGCAGGGGAAACAAAATGGGCGCTATACTTTTTCAAAACAATGAAAAGCGAAAATTTAATCGAAAGCAGTTGTACTATTATTTAAAGGTGAACCATCATCAGACCGGCATGCTTGCCGGTTACTTAGGGGACATTTCAACCAAAGGGCTGATGCTGTTCACCAAAGAGAAGATTGAACCGGAGAAAGCCGTTAATTTCAGAATCGATCTGGATGAAGAGTTCGGCATGGGGAAAAACCTTGTGTTTGAGGCAAGAAGTCTCTGGTGTGAGAAAGATGTCAATCCTGAATTCTTTATTATTGGATTCAAGTTTATTGATATCGACCAGGCCAGTATCGATATTGTGGAATATCTGATTGAAAAATACGGATTTAAACAATAATGGTTTAATTATTTTTTTGTGTAAGGTTTGATCGTAACCGCTTTTTTCTGCTTTTCCTTTTCTTTTGGATTTTTTTCAACAAACAGAGGTGCCAGTGTAAACGGATCCAAACCCGTGTAATACATCAGTGTTGAGTAGGTAGACGGGGACGGCGTAAAAATCTGTACCTGTTCCGGTGTTATTTTTAGTTTTTGAGTCGTAAAATTTTTTAAGGTTATCATATCTTTCATACTGCATCCAGGGTGAGCAGCGATTAAATAATAGGTTAAAAACTGTTTTTTTCCTGATGTCTTACTCAATGCATCAAATTTGTGTTTAAATTGTAAGAGCAGATCAATGGGTTGCTTGCCCATGGCGCTTAAGACATGGGAAACTGCATGTTCCGGTGCGATTTTCAGCTGGCCTGAAACATTGTCTTTTACAAGCTTTTCAAGGTATGCAGCCCCGTTTTTTTTATCATTTAATATAAGATCATACCGGATGCCGGAGCTGATAAAAACCTTTTTAATGCCAGGCAGTTGTTCAACTTTTTGAATCAGTTTCATATGGTTTGAATGATCAGGGGCAAGGGTTTTACAAGGGGCAGGAAAAAGGCATCGCTTATCTTGACACACGCCTTTTTGAAGTTTTTTCTTGCATTCAAATCCATACATGTTGGCAGTGGGACCGCCAAGATCTGTAATATATCCTTTAAAATCTTCAAGAAGTGAAATGGCTTTTGCTTCATTGATAATGGAAGCAACACTCCTGTACCGAACCGTTCGGCCCTGGTGAACGGAGATGGCGCAAAAATTACATTCCCCATAACAGCCGTAATGAATGGGAATTGAAAATTTTATGGTATCCAGAGCCCTGACGGTTCCTGATTTTTTGTAAAAAGGGTGAAGGTCCCTTTCAAATCCAAGAGAATGGATATGATCAAGTTCCCGGGTCGTGCTATAGGGTTCCGGCGGGTTTAAAATGACGTAACGGTCCGTGTGTTTTTGGCAAAGCCTTTGGGCTGTTACAGGATCATTGTTTTCATAGAAGAGGTGAAAACTTTTAATATAAAGGATTTTGTCTTTTTGGACGGCTTCAAAACTTGGCAGTTCAATTCCTTTTTTCTCTTTTGAAATATAGGCAACGCCGTTTAAAAGTCTTGGATCTTTATTCTCCTTAAGTGCGGTGGCAAATTTGACAATGGTGCTGTGGGCCATGCCAAACAGGAGAAAGTCTGCTTTTGCATCAAAAATGACAGACCGTCGTACAGCGTTTGACCAGAAGTCATAATGGGCGATTCGTCTTAAGCTTGCTTCAATTCCCCCCAGGACAATGGGACGGGTTTTTTTAAAATATTTCCTGACAAGATTGGAATAGGCAATTGCTGCCCTGTCCGGACGCAGGTTATTGATACCCCCGGGGGTATAGTCATCCTGTTTTCTTTTCTTTTTTAAGGCCGTGTAATTTGCCACCATGGAATCCACGCACCCCCCGGTGATGCCCCAGAAAAGATCAGGTTCCCCAAGTCTTGTGATATCTGTTTTGCTGTCCATGTCAGGCTGGGCAATGATTCCCACACGAAATCCTTTGTCCACAAGGACTTTTCCAATGATGGCAACACCCATGAAGGGAGAGTCGATATAGGCATCTCCTGTGACAAGAACCACATCAAGTCGGCTCCATTTGAGCTTTTTTACCTCTGCTGGTGTTGTGGGAAGAAACATGGGTGATATCTTTTGCCTTAAGGGTTGTATCCAATATTCAATACCGGGCATCATACTAGAGAAACCATTGGATTACAATCCAAGGCAGTCAGTTCCCAAATTTGGTTTTCATTTTCAAAAAGGGTATGGTAGAGTGTTGAATCAATCCAAATAAAACAGGTTTCATAAGAATTGTTGAATTATTTAAAAAAGATTGAATGCAAATTGCCCCTGAAATCAAAAAATAAAATTCACATGTCACCAAAAAGAAGAAAGTTTAGTCTGAAAAATCTTTCTATTCAACTGAGTTTGATTGCCATTGGCATCCCAACCCTGGTTCTATCTTTATTTGGAATGTATCGAATTCAAACCCAGACCATAAACCTAGAAAAACAATTGAATCTTTCGCTTGAAAATGAAGCGGTTCAGCTTTCAGCAAGCATTTCTACGGCATTGTTTAACTTTGACGATGAAACATGCGAAGTGATTTGCGTGGCAGCTTTAAAAAAACCTGAAATCATTAAAATAATTATTTGGGATCTTGAACAGGAGTATCTGTCCTTTCAAGATAAAGACTATACGGCCAAAAATCTGGAAAAAAGAAATAAAACCATTGTGTACCCCATTTATTTCAAAGGGGAAAAGATTGGAAAAATCGAGACGATTGCCACAATGGTTTTTTTGAATGAAAAAATTGAAATGCTCAAACTCAGCAGCATCCTCCAGGTTGTGATCCTGGATTTAATCCTGGGCCTGGTCTTGATGGTGGTGCTGAATTTAAAATTTGTAAGACCATTGCAGGAGTTGCAGAAAAGTTCGGAAAAGATTGCCGCAGGCCATCTTGATCACCCCATCAATGTTCGTCGAAACGATGAATTGGGAGCCCTTGCAGATAATTTGATCTTTATGCGGGATGCGGTCAAAGAAAAGATGGATTCCCTGCAATTTGAAGTTGACCGCCATCAAAAAACCAGTATGGCCCTTGAAAAGAGCGAATCATTTTTAAGATTGATCATTGACTTGATTCCCCACATGATTTTTGTAAAGGATAAGGATGGCAGGTTTCTGGTTGTAAATAAGGCGGTTGCTGATGACCTTAATTCTTCGGTGGAAGCCATAACCGGAAAACTGCATGCCCAGGTGAGCCGAGATCCGGAGGCTGCGGCCCGGATGCTGGCAGATGATCAACAGGTGATACAAAGCGGTAAAACATTGAGCCTGCTAACGGAATCCCATGGGGTATCGCCGGGGTCATCAAAATGGTATTCAACGAAAAAAGTCCCGTTTAAACTGGCTGACGGCGACATTGGAATTATTGGAATCACCATTGATATATCCGATCTCAAGCAGGCTGAAGAAGCCCTTAAAAAAGCAAAAAATTATATTGATAATATTATCAACTCCATGCCGAGTGCGTTGTTCAGCCTTGACAGGGAGTTTAGGATCACCCAGTGGAATTATAAGGCAGAAAAGCTTTATGGGATAAAAGCATCCCAGGCTATGTCTAAATCCTTGGACAAGGTTCTTCCGAAAATGAAACCGTTTATGGAAAATATCAGTAAAACCATTCACACCGGGGACCCCTATTTTTTCCCAAAACAGGCCACGCAGACATCAAAAGGGTTTATCTATGAGGATGTTACAGTTTACCCGTTGCTTGCCGACAGTGTTGAAGGAGCAGTTATCCGTGTGGATGATATCACTGAGCATGTACGCATGGAAGAAATGGTGGTTCAATCTGAAAAAATGCTTTCCATTGGCGGGCTGGCAGCAGGAATGGCTCATGAAATCAACAATCCGCTGGCAGGAATGATGCAGAATGCACAGGTGGTGTTACGCAGAATCCAGGAGGAAATCCCTGCCAGTGTAAAAACAGCGAAACAAGTAGGCATTACTATGGATCAGATACGGGCGTTTATGGAAAACCGCGGAATTATCCGGCAGTTGGAATTAATCCATGAAGCAGGGGTTCGGGCAGCACAAATCGTTCAAAACATGCTCAGCTTTGCCAGAAAAGATTTTTCCGGTAAGGTCAGGCAGGATATTGCCGTTCTCCTTGATCAGACCTTGGAAGTTGCTAAAAGTGATTATAACCTTAAAAAACAATATGATTTTAAAAAAATCAAGATTATCAGGGAATATCAACCAGATATCCCTCAAGTGTTGTGCGAGGTGAGCAAGATTCAGCAGGTGTTTTTCAATATTTTAAAAAATTCAGCAGAGGCCATGCAGGATTTTGTCCAATTGAAAGCGCCTGTTTTCAATCTTCGGGTGAAACAAAAAGGCAATCTTGTCCGCATTGAAATAGAAGATAACGGGCCTGGAATGACAGAAGAAATCAGAAAAAGAATTTTTGAGCCTTTTTTTACTACCAAACCTGTGGGCAAGGGTACAGGGCTTGGCCTGTCAGTCTCTTACTTTATTATCACTGAAAATCATAATGGTGAAATGAATTTGATCTCAGAACCGGGTAAGGGGACTAAATTTATTATCCATCTGCCCATCATGTGATCTTTTTGATACCCTATTTTTTAACGCTATGACATGAGCAGATAAATGCCGAACACGGCAGTCACTGCCCCAGCCGCTGCCCTGATAGAGACATTTTCCTTGTGAACAAAAATTGAAAACGGAATGATGAAAACCGGAACAAGAGAAAGAAAGGTGGACGCCACCCCGGTTGTCAGATAATGCAGTACCAGAAGGGAGAGGGATACCCCTAAAAAGGGCCCGATTGCAGACCCTGTGGCTGTAAAAAGTACGGCTTTTGTATCTTTTAAGGCGGTTATAACATTTTTCCATTTTCCGGTGACAGTAAAGAAAACAAGAAAACACAGGAATGCTGCAATGGCCCTGATCTGGGTGGCGGAAAAGGCATCCAGATAGCCTGCGTCTGCCTGCATTCCAGCCTTGCTTAAGATATATCCCACTGCCTGACCCAACATTGCCCCAACGCCAAAGAGCACACCTTTTATAGAGATGTCTCTGTTTTTCAGCTTTGATGGCCGGGATGTTTTTTGATTCCGCTCCAGGATGACAATCCCGACACCTGAAAGGGTAATCACCATGCCTGCCCATTGATGAAGCACATAGGTTTCATCTAAGAACAGCCAGCCAATAACGGCTGCAGTGGGCGCGGACAGGCTGAAAATCAGCATGGCAACCCGCGGTCCGAGTTCAACCAGTGCCTTGAAAAGAAAAATATCCCCCATAAAAAATCCAATGACACCGGAAAGGCTCAGAAAAATCCAGGCATGGGCAGGAAAGTGAATCGGAATGATATACCCATGCCTGAAAAACAACAAAAGTCCAAAAAGAATCAAGGCAACAGACAGCCGGATAATATTGACCGAAGTTGCCCCTACTCTTTTGGAAGCTGCTTCGAAAAACTGGACACTGATGGTCCAGCAAAACACAGTGCCAATGGCTATCAATTCACCGGTATAGGGCATTAAGATCCTCGTGCGTTATAGAAGCAAAAAATCATAGTTAGAGGATATGGGATAAAATTACAAGAATAATCTTTTTGAATTTCAATGCCTGTCTTCCAGGAAACATTTTTTTAAAATTGTGTATGGACGATCATTTGTGTTCTTTGAAAAATGGTTTTAAAATTTGTTTCACAATCATCCAGACAACAATTATTGCGATAACCACTGTGGCGATAATCATTATTCCAATATGAAGATGTGTCATAACGTCCTCTTTGGGATCTAAAGCGTTGTTCCGGGAAGAGGTGTTGTAATTACACCCCCCATGGCTCCGGAATATCGGTGGCAAACTTTTCAGGCATCTTAAAAAGACCGGAATAACACGCCAGGACAATCAGTTTTCTGGTCTGTTCCATTCCCAGTTTGTTCATGATGGCAAAAGGGCCTTCAGGCCAGGCAAGGGAGGTCCTGATGCCCTTTTCCAGATCGGTTGCCGATACGATGGTTTTTTCGACAAGATGAGTGGCAATGGCGAATATGGCGCCGAGCAGCCGGTCAATGACCACCTGCCGGATGGTCTTGTCTTCAATCACCTGACCGTCGTTCAGGTTCCAGGGGGTTCCGTTGTCAAAGCAGGTTTTCAACTGCTCCGGGACTTTTAAGAATCCCACATCCGTTCCATTCAGATAGTTATACAAAGAGGTTGCTGCATGAAAGCTGGTGCCGATTCCGGAACTGTTCTGCACCCACATGATGCCGTATTTCAACCCCAAAGCTTCTTTGGAGATGCTGTCCAAAGTGGCGACATTATAGTTCCCGTAAAAAGAATTCAAAACCATAAAACTTGCGATAAATACCGGGTTGATGGCAAATCCCGGAAAATCCTTTACAGGAATGACGATTTTTTTATTTTTTACGGCAAAGTCTCTGACCGCATCAAAGGTATCATCGCTGGTCTTTTTTTGCCGGACAACTTCCACCAGACGGTTCACATTTGCCGGGAAAAAATAATGCAGCCCTGCTGTCCGGTCAGGGTGGGGGACTTTTTTCATTACGCTTTCAATGGGAAAAGTGGAGGTATTGCTCACAAAAATAGCATCATCAGCGCAGATTTTTGACAGCGTCTCGAATATTGTTGTTTTCAGTTCCAGGTTTTCCACGGCAGCTTCAATGATCAGATCACAGTCTTTTAAATCCTCATATCGGTGAGTTCCCATGATTTTTTGGGTGATCTGATCCATCGCCTGCTGGGTGAGTTTGTTTTTTTCAACCCGGTTTTTCAATGATTGAATCACCCATTTGTCATACATTGAGGAAACAAGGGTTTCATTTAATTCTTTAAATATTACATTGAATCCTGAAGCGGCCGCGTTTATGCCGATGGCGGCACCCATCACGCCGAATCCGATGATTCCGACAGTCTTTATTTCTTTCATTTGTATTCTCCTGCATGGCTGTTGCCATAAATTTCATGGACGAAAAATGTGCTGAGCATCCATTTTTAGGGGTTTTTGAAATCGTTTGCTGTTTTTTGGCAGCCGTGCTCATCCGACCTTGAGGATGAGGGCGGCCGAGGTATCTCCGGCAGCACAGCCGGTAAAAAGGACATATCCGCCGCCCAGCATGGCCGCCTCCTCAATGCCTTCGATAATCGACCGGCCGGCCGTAGGGGCCTGGGGATGTCCGAAGATGAGAGAACTGCCGAAATTGTTAAAGGTGTTGATATTAAGCTTCATTTCCCGGGACATATAGATGTCATTGGCTGCAAACGGGTTATGGGTTTTAATGACCTTGATGTCTTTGATGGCAAGTCCTGCTTTTTCAAGTGCCATCACAGCAGCCGGGACGGGCGCCATGGGCATATGTGCTTTTTTGACCCTGGCATGACCAAATGAGATCACTTGAATTTGAATCCCCGGATCATCGCTCAATTCCCCGGCTTTTTCCTTGCCGGTTACGATCAGCGCACAATGACCATCCGCAGGATGGGTCTGGGAACCAAAGGTGAGCCTGCCGCCCGGTAATACGGGCCTAAGGCTCTTCAGGCCTTCTTCAGTGGTTTCCATCACCCCCTCATCTGCATCAATGAGAAGGTTTTTTTTCTTTGACACCTTGATTTCAACAGGGAACATGTATCGTTTTTGGAACGCCCGGTCATTGGCCAGGGCATCCAGGTATTGTTCATATCGCCTCAGGGCATTTGCATCACACTCTTTTCTTGTGATGCCGGTAAGTTGAATAACATTTTCAGCGGTCTGGATCATTGCCGACCCTGCCCATGGATCATTTCCAAAATGATCCATGACCCAGTTTTCCGAAATCACCTGGCCACCGGGCCCTTTGGGATTTGGCCAGACCGTATGGGGCCCGTTGGAACAGCGATCGGTAAAAAGGGTATAAACACATGAATAGGCTCTGGTTTCGATCCCCTGTGCAGCCTGGAATATGCCTGTGGTGGCCGTTGAACAGGCCTGGCTGATCAGCAGGCCGGCCGTCCCGGTAGCTCCGATCAGTGCCGCCGCCCAGGGGCTGCCGTAAAAAAGGGCGGGCTGGCCGATGGTGACTCCTAACATCAGGTAATCAAACATCTGCGGGTCAAATTTTCTGGTTGCAAGCCACCTTTTTGAGGTTTGTGCGCCAAGGGTAATGGAATTCTCGTTGGCAAGACTGCCCTGCCACTTGACGAATGGTGTGCTGTAATATCCTTTGTATGGAATAAATGCTTTTGATAACATCTTTGCCTCCTTGACTTATTTGCCGATATAGGTTGGTTTTTTTTTGCCGGCGCAGCTTAAGCCCTCCAGCGCATCCCGGGTGGAAAACATGTCCACCAGACGGGCAAGCTCTATCTCAATGGCTTCTCTGGCAGATTTTCCAACTTGCTGATCAATGATCTCATTGGCTGCCTTTAATGCCAGCGGTGCTTTTTTCTGTAAAATTTCAAGTATTTTTTTGGTTTCAAGGATCTTCTTGGAAAGTTGACCGGATAATGTGTCATATTCATTTCTTCCAATCTGGTCCATCAGGTATACAGATGAAAACAAGGCTTCCAGCTCCTTGAGTCTTTCCGATTTGACAAGGGGTTTGGTTGCCTTTTGAATTCCAAAACCAACGATCTTGTCAATTGTCTGGTCCAGCTCATTGGGAGATACAACCGCCTGTACCAATCCAAGGTCAAAGGCTTCCGATGCCAAGATACCTGCCCCTGTAAATACATAATATTTTGTGAGTGCCGGTCCTATTTTACGGCTTAAGCGAAACATTCCTCCCAGTCCGGGATAGATGCCGATGGCGGTTTCCGGGAATGCCATTGAACCGCTGTCGGTTGCCACAATCGCCTGGCAGGAAAGGGCAAGCTCGCTGCCGCCGCCAAGCGACAATCCATCCAGGATTGCCAGGGTGATTTTGTTTGAATTTTCAATGGCTAAAAAAAGTTCACTTGTTTTACGGGTAAACGAAAGGATATCCAAATAATTTCTGGTTTGAATTTTCTTAATGAAAAACTTTATATCCGCACCCGCCACAAACTGGTTTCCGGCTCCCCTGAGCACAATGGCCGTAACCTTCGGATCTGACTCAGCCTTAAAAAATTTTTCTTCCAGCCGGCTTATCAGTTCTTTGTTCAATGCATTCATGGCAAGGGGCCGGTTAAGGGTAAGGATGGCAATACCGTTGTCCCGGAATTCTGAAGTTACAAGATCCCTGTTAATATTCATTAATTCTTTGCTCCTGTTCACATTTTGCGGTCAATCGGTTTAATTATTCCGGGCGGTTTCTTCGGGCCGGTCCTCAATATTAAAACGCGGGATTATCCGGCAGCTCTGCGGGTTTCCTCATCCCTGACCTCCCGGCGCAGCAGTTTGCCGACCTTTGATTTGGGCAGCATGTCCCGAAATTCAATATATTGCGGGACTTTATACGACACCAGCGTCTTGCGGCACCACTTTATGAGTTCATAGCCGGTAATGCCTTTAATATCTTCTTTTAAGACTACATAGGCCTTGATCCGTTCCCCGACCTTTTCGTCGGGCACACCGATGACGCAGGTGGCTATAACCGCCGGATGTTCCTGGAGAACAGATTCTATTTCCGATGCAGAGACGCGATATCCTTTGTGCTTGATGGTGTCCTGGGTCCTGTCCACAAAATACAGATTCCCGTGGTCATCCATTTTCATGATGTCTGCGGTCCGGTACCATTTCTCTTTCTTGATGGTAATAAAGGATTTTTGTGTTTCTTCAGGCTTGTTCAAATAAGCTTGAACCATCTCATCCGAGTGAACCAGCAATTCGCCCGGGTCCCCGTTTTTCCGGGGGGTAAGATCAGGGCCTACAATCATGATTTTTTTGCTGTTAACCACCCGGCCGACACTTTTGGGGGGATTTTTCATATTCACCGGGCACATGGTAACACCGCCGCAGGTCTCTGTTGCGCCATACCCCTGGTAAATGCATTTGTTAAATTTTTCCTGCCACCGCCGCCCCACTTCTTCGGGCAATACATCTCCGGCACTGTACCAGTAATCCACGGAGCTTAAATCGTATTGATCCAGGCGGTCATGTTCCAGCATCATGCGGTAAAGGGCAGGGACCCCTATCATGGATCTGACCTTGAACCGGAAAATGGCTTCAAAGGTGGCATCCATGTTGATTTTAGGCTGCACAAGCAGGGCGCCGCCCACAAGGAGAGTGGCCAGACTGCAGGTCTGTCCCAGGATATGAAAAAGCGGGGCATTGCCTAAAATAATGTTTTTTTCCGGGGGGATGATGGGTTCACTGGTTTTAATCTGCTCTGTTGCCGACACAAGAAACAACCCATGGGACATGGGAACGGCTTTTGGATATTTTGTTGTTCCGCCGGTGTACAATATCTGGGCGGTTTTTTCCCGGTCGTCCTCAACCAGGGGAAGATCGGGGTATTTACTCTTGGACAAAAGGTGTTTTAACGAATAGATATGGTTTCCGGAGGGCAGTTTTCCTTTTGGGATAATATCATAGATCCGGCCGAAATATTGTTTCCACCACGGAAGGAGGTCTGCCATTTTTACATAGATGATCCGGTTGATTTTTGTAGTTGCCCGGACCTTTTGAACATACCCGAAGTTGGTATCTGCGCAGATAATAACCGATGTACCGCTGTCATTGGCGATATATTCCAGATCATGGGGGGTGTAAATCGGTGTAATGGGGACACTGATGCCTCCGATCCTGTGAATGGCTAAAAAGGAGACCACCCATTGAATACTGTTGGGAATATAAATCATTATTTTATCATTGGATGTTACGCCGATATCCAATAAGGCAGCTGCAAATTTTTCAGCCAACGTTTTTAAGGTGTGATAGGTGTATTTGGTTCCAAGGTAAATCACGGCAATATGTTCCGGATATTGGTCCGCCACCGACTCAAATGCTGAGAAGATATTGTTTTCTTTTAAGGGTTTCATTTGTCAGACTCCAAAATATGCTGCTTTGATTTCAGGATTGTTCATCAACTCTTCACCGGTTCCTTCCAGGCTCAGCATGCCGCTTTCAACTACATATCCCCTGTCGATCATGGGCAGGACGGGACGGGCAAACTGCTCACTTAAAATAACGGTGATGCCGATGGATTTGTTCAAATCCCTTATGGCATCCACCACGCTTTTCTGCATCATGGGGCTTAATCCCAGAAGGGGTTCATCTAAAAGCAAAAGATCCGGTTGAACAATCAATGCCATTCCAATGGCAAGCATCTGCTGCTCACCGCCGCTTAAGAACCCGGCTTTTCTTTTTTTTAGTTTGGTTAAGGCTGGAAAGAGTTCAAAAACATACTGCATGGTTTTCTTTATCTCTTTTTTACGTCTTAAATATCCTGCAATTTTCATGTTTTCTAAGACAGAGCTTTCCGGAAAGACAGGATGCCTTTCCCTGGATAACACAATGCCCATTTTGACCCGCTCATCCGGTTTCATAAGGGTGATATCCCGGGCCTGATAGGTCACATTACCGTAAATGGAAATCCGTTCCCCGCCCCGTCTTTTTTCTTTTATCTGCATGTCGATAATCAGCCCGGACAAGGTATTCATCAATGTTGTTTTGCCTGCACTGTTGGACCCTATGATGCCGACGATTTCGCCCTTGTTTACCGTGATACTCAAGCCGTTTATGGCCAGGGCATTCTCAAAAAAAACCATTAAATTTTTAACTTCAAGCATTTTTATATCTCCAGGTTCAGGCCTCGGTTCCAAGATAGGCGGTTTTGACCGCATCGCTTGCCATCACATGTTTTGCAGAACCATCTGCGATTTTTTCTCCATAGTTCATCACCATGACCCTGTCCGCAATTTTGAACAGTTCTTTTAGCCGGTGTTCGATCATGATGATGGCGATGCCCTTTTGCCTGAGTTTTTCAACAATGGGAACAATGCCGGCCACTTCCGCAAGGCTTAAGCCTGAAAACAGTTCATCTAAAATCATCAGCTCGGGTTGAAGCGAAATGGCCTTTGCAAGTTCCAGACGCTTTAAATATCCCTGGGGCAGGATTCCGGCAGGTTTATAGGCCACAAAGGAATCCCTTTCAAACCCGACTTCTTCCAATAAATCCAGTGCTCTTGCATCACGATCCCCGAATTTCCCGCCGATAAAATTTTTAACTCTGGGAGAATACAACGGAATAATCATATTCTTATATGCCGGGAGTTGATAAAAGGGCCTTACCATTTGAAAGGTTCTTGAAATGCCCAGGCGAATGATTTTATGTGGGGGAAGATGGTTGATTCTTTCCCCGTGAAACAGGACGTTTCCTGAACTTGCCTTGACAAAACGGGTGATTAAATTCACCAGTGTGGTCTTGCCGGAACCATTGGGACCGATGACCCCTAAGAGTTCACCTTTTTTTATATCAAAGCTGACCTTTCTTACCGCTTTAACCCCGCCAAAAGATTTACTGATATTGATTACACTTAAAAGTTTGGCCTGGTTCATTTGTCCACCTCCACCCATCTTTCAACCTGATTGTATTTTCGCTGTACATAGTGGAAAATACCTTCTGGCAATGCTACGGTAAAAATTACCAGGAAAATGCCGTAAAATACGATTCTCAAGCCGCCGAACCCACGGAGGACTTCAGATAACGGCACCAGTATGCAGGCCCCCAGAGTTGCACCGGCAAGTGTCCCAGGGCCTCCCACAACAACGGCTGCAATGGGAAGAATGGAATAATCCAGGGCAAACACCGGCATTCCGACAAACATATAGATATGGGTCATAAATGCACCGCAAAAAGCACCCAGACAGCTTGAAATGAAAAGCGCCTGAGCCTTATGCCAATAAATATTGATTCCGGCATTGGTCACTGACCGGTCGTTATCACAAATCCCTTTCAGGACAAGCCCGAAATCGGAATCCAGCATCCTCCTGAATCCGAACAGGGAAATGAGCATGGCACCTAAAATCAGATAGAGCTCAATCCAGCGGGAGGGAAGGGGTGCCATGCCGCTGAGTCCTTCAGTTCCCCCGAAAACTTTTGTTGCCTCGATGACCCGCACCAGCATAAGCGGTATGATCAGCGTGACCATGGAAAAATAGATTCCTCGAAGCCTCAGTACGGGCAGCAACAGAAGGGTGCAGATGATGCCGCCGAAAATCGTTGCCAAAGGGATGGAAACATATGGATGAAACCCGAAATAATGATTCATGATGCCTGTGGCATAGGCACCCACTCCGAAAAAAAGTGCCTGGCCCAGGGAGATCATTCCGGTTTGCGCAAGAATATCCCAACTGATGGCCAGAAGGGCAAAAACACCAACGGAAAGAAGCACTTTCTGCCAGTATACCCCGAGAAGAAACGGCAAAATTAAGAATCCCAGGATGGGAATCAAACGGGGTGCTGAAAGATAGAACATCTCTCTTAAGGAACAAAGGGCAAAGATATCTGTGGATCTGGCTTTAATCCCCCGATCGATTCTTTCTTTTCTTTTTTCCACTGGATTAAATCCTTTCTTCTAATTCTTTCTGATTTCCAAAAAGGCCGGATGGTTTGACAATGAGGACAATGAGAATCGCTGCCAGACTGACAATCATTGTCCAGTGCGATCCGATATAGGTGTCTGTAAACCGTTCTGCAAATCCGATGATAAAACTTGCCACAATGACACCTCCGGTGCTTCCCAGTCCCCCGATGATGCAGACGGCAAGGGCCTTGATCAGGACATCATATCCGTCAGAAGGGAAAATACTGCCAAGGGGGATAATGATGGTGGCGGCAATGGCCGCAAACCCTGCCCCCATGGATACTGCCAGGGTGGCAATTTTATCGGAATCGATTCCAAAGGTAAGGGCGGTCCGTTCATCCTGGGCAATCCCTCTGAACGCCAGACCCAGGGAGGTGTTGTGGGTAAACACCCACAAAAGTAAGACAAGGATAATGCCGATGATCACAATCAGGATCCGCTGCATATCCACATAGGTGCCCAGTATCATATGACTTGAATCTATAAATATCGGCAGGTTGTATTCAAATCCCACAAATCCGAAATACCGGAACAATTCCAATATGGACAGGCCGATGCCGAAGGTTGCAATGACTTCACAAATGGCCTGTCCCCTTACGCGTTTGAGAACCAGCTGGTACATTAAGGCTCCCAGCCCCATTGTGAAAAGGATGGATCCCATCACCGAAACAGAGTAGGGGAGATGAAATGAATGCATCATGATCCAGGTGGCATAGGCGGAAAGGATATAAAATGCACCATAGGCAAAATTGGCAACCCCGCTGATACCGAAGGTCAGGTTAAAGCCCATGGCGATTAAGGTCAGGATGACACTATTGATCAGTGCGTAAATAATCGTTCCGATAAACATTGATTTCATCTCCATTTTTTTTGCAATTTCAAGGTTGAGATAGAATGCTTACTCTTTAATGGCGGTAAGTCCTTTTGGAAGCTGTATTTTCCCTTCAGCAACAGATGTTGGAAAGACAAGGGTTCTTTTTCCGGTATCCGACCATTGAAAAACCGCTGCCAGGGCTGCTTTGTCAGGGTCCATATCATAAATGGCCTGATGCCCGTCATCAAATTGAATCCTTCCCATCACCCCTGACCGATTTGTTTTTTCAAGTTCTGCAACAATGGCATCGGCATCAAGGCTGTTGGCCCGTTCGATGGCTTGGGCAAGAATGTATACGGATTCATAGGAGGGTGCCGGGCCATGGCCGGCTTCCAGTTTAGTTCCCCATTTTTTTTCATAGGCGGCTGCAAATGTTTTTGATAAAGGTACTTTGTCCGAAGAAACGGCGCTTCCCATCTCAAAATTACAATTAACAGCACCCCCTATTTTCTTATCAAAGGTATTCCAGGCGCCCGGGCCTGCAAGGGGAGAGATAAATCCGGCCATTAAACTGGGCACCTGCATTGTATTCCATTGCTTGACCAGGGTACCGCTCTGGGGCATATCAAATATGGGCAGAATGACATGAGCGCCGGTGGCTTTTACCTTCATCAGGGCCGAGGAAAAATCAGACGTGCCTGTGGGAAAGCTTTCATGCCCGACAACTTCCCAACCGGCTTTTTCAAAATAAACCTTGGTAATAATTTCAGCGGTTTTTCTTGCCCATGCCACGTCCTGATTCACAATATAGACTTTGTTGAATCCAAACTGGCCTTTGATAAATGCCATGGTTCCGGCCAGGTATTTTACCAGGTATTTTGCATTGAGACAGGTTCTGAATATATATTTATACTTGTCAGGGTTTTGTTTTATTTTTGCTTCGGATGCAGGGGACATGGCAATGGTTCCCAAAAGAGGCACCTTGTATTTGGCAATAATATCCATCCCGGCCATCAGGGCTTCGGATCGAAAAGGACCGACCACCAGGGCCGTGGGTTTTTTCTCCAGAATAATTTTTTCAATTCCCAAAAGAGCTTCCGGAACGGGTACACCAGGAGCGGCATCTCTTATATCCAACGATTCCACCTTGAACAGTCTATGGTCATTTCCTATTTTTACACCGCCGTTCTCATTAATTTCTTGAACTGCAAGTTGAACTGATTTCAGACATTCTTTTCCTTCTAAAAAGCCGGTGGACGTGGGAACACCAATAACGATCGGATCAGCAGCCCAAAGACTCGATGCAAAAAGAAAGCTAAGGATGATGATCTGTATCATGCATGCTGTAAAACGGTTTCGTATCCTCATTGTAAGGCCTCCTTGTTTCGGGTTTAATATTAAATCACGCATAAAAAGCGGCACCGGGAAAACCCCCTGTGCTTAAGATGTAAAATAGAAAGATTGCCAAATGATGTAAATCGGTGAAGGGACTAATCGGTCACAGAGAAAACACCTAAAAAATTATAGGTAAATTGCCTAGGATTTTAAGCGGTTGGAAAAACAAGAATGGGGGGGCGGTCAAACACTATCTATACATTCTCACTCGAACATTCGATAAGCTGGATGTAGTTATTTATAATTTCTTGAACCTCATCCATGCTGTCAGGGTGGAGGAATTTAATACCAACAGCAATCTCATCTGATTTCTTTTTGGTATTTTTTATTTCCCCTGTAAAACTGACTTCTCCTTTAGAAGCCGGGAAATGGCACCTGAAATTAATGGTGCTTTTTAATAAATCATTTAGAGGCTTATTATCTTTAGAAAATGTTTCAATAACACAAAGGCATCCCCCTTTGCTGATATTTTCAATAACAGCGCCCCTTTCTTCCCTGTCTACTTGTGCCTGGGCAACGATGCTGCATTTAAACCGCTTGTGCGAACGAAGCTCATGGTGTTCTATCTTTCGGGGATACTCAATAAACATTAATTCTGTCGGTTCAAAAATGAGGCCCAGCAATCTTGATCGGAATGCGTAAATGGTCCCTTTATACAAGGACTTTATTGTCAGGCTGTCAACTCTTAACAGATCGTGATCAACTCTGCCAAAGGGGCTGGGTACTTTTAACAGCAGATATTTACCGTGCTCTACGCCGACAAGCGTGCTTCGAAATGTAACAGCAAGGTCATCAAAATCAATGAGGAGCTGAATGCCTATTTCCAGACAAAAATCTTTATTTTTGAGTATCTGGAGCGGAATACTTTTTGCGGGTCTGTATGTTATATCTTCTGAGACATTCAAGACATTGGTTGTTTTTGTTTCATCAAAATGTTGTGCACTTTCAATTAATATATGCATCAGCGGCAGGTTGATAACATCTTGTTTTTTAGATATATTTTTTTCCACCTCTATAACAATGTTATTCCATGAGAGGATCGCGTATAAGGCTTCAAGATGATTCAGAGCCTTGGTATTGGCGTCTATTAAGTTACCGTTCACAAAAAAAATCTGACCCATATCCTTTTTTGTAAAAATTTTTATTGTACAGGTCTGTTGTTCCATCTCAATCATCTGTAGAAAAGATGAAAGGTTCACGCCGGCGATTTGACCACTGATGTCCTTAATCTTATCTGATATCATAAAAAATCACTCTTAAAATTTCAATAAACAGATCCATATTGACAATTTGTTTATAACTCAGACAAGATAAATTTTAATCGCAAAATTGTAAAGGACTATACGTGTATTCAATGTATTTAGCAGATTCAACGGCCGTGTCCTCCCCAAAGAGTCGGCTGACCATGTAAAGGCACATGTCAATACCGGCAGTTACCCCTGCTGAAGTCAGAATTTTTCCATTGTCCACAAAGCGTTTGTCCCTGAGGATCTCGGTCTCCGGGGCCAGGGCTTCCAGTTCCGGAAAAATTCCATGGTGGGTGGTGGCCTTTAATCCTTTTAATAGACCTGTTCTGGCAAGAATCAGAGCACCTGAACAGACCGACAGGATATTTTCGCAAAGCGGGGCGGTTTGGGTAATCCATGCCAGAAATTTTTCATCTTCAAGCAGAGCCCGGGTGCCGAACCCGCCGGGAATCACCAGGTAATCCGGTTGAGGGCAGTCATCCAGAGCATAATCCGGGACCACCTTAAGACCGTTCCTTGCGGAAACGGGATCAGTGGTCAGGCCCACGGTATAAACGTTTAAAAGATCGTGGTTATTGAGTTCGTCTGTCACTGAAAAGACCTCAAAGGGACCGGCAAAATCAAGAACTTCAACATCGGCAAAGACAAGGATGGCCAGGTTTTTTTTAATCATCATATTCTCCTTTTTATCTACCGAATCGTTTCCGGTATAAATGGGGCAGGACATTGAGCTGCCGTTTAAAGGCCCGACGCATCCTCTCTTCACTGTCGAACCCGCTGATGTGTGCAATAAGCTTGAATCCCTGGTCGTGGGTTTCAATCTGCCGTACTGCATATTCGACCCGCATTTTTTCAACATATTTCCCTGGTGTCATGCCCACCTCCTGTTTAAAGATCCGTGCAAAATTCCGCTCACTCATGGCACAACGATGGGCCAGGGAATCAATGGACATGGCCTTATCAGGATTTTGATTCATCCAGGTCAGCGTCTCCTTTAAAATCCCTTTGACAGCAAATTGCTGGGCCAGACTGGTACTGAACTGGGACTGACCCCCCTGGGTTTTAATAAAATCCAAAAAGTCTTTTTGAAAACCGGCCTGGTATACACCATTTCCACCGGCAATGAGCAGGGTGTCCAAAGACTGCGGAGCAATGCTAAAAGAATCAAACGACTCATCAGCCACCAGTTTTAAACCCGATGACATGGCCACCGGCCCTTTTTTATGGGATACCAGAGAAATCTCATAGGCTGCCTCAATGCACTGAAAAGATTGGGTCAATATCTCATTGGCCTGGGCAAAGACCTCCATGGGACCGGTAATATCCAGGATTTGTGCATTTTTGAAAATGACCTGGGTTATTTGCCGAGTTTTTATTATTTTTTTGTTCATGATTATTTCCTTTTAAAAGGAATAATCCCAGAAAAAAGGCTTGAACACAATGACAAATAACCCGCAAAAACAGACAGATTGAAATTGAAAAGGTCTTTGCAATGAAAAATATTATATTGTTAACTGATCAGAATATAAATCGCCACACTGATCAGCATGACTGAAAATATCATATTGGATTTTCGGTCACTTTGATTGGATTTTATTCGCCGCGCAATCACATCCCCCATATAACTCCAGACCAAATGATTGGGGATGTTTACCAGTGCCAATGCAAAGGTTAACAAAAATATCTGTGCAACCATTTGGCTGCCGGGTCTGCCATCAGGCTGCATGAATTGACTGAACATCAGAATCATCAATAAATGCGCTTTGGGGTTAAACATTGTCAAAATTACGCCGTCTTTAAACCCCATGGGTTTTGACACATCAGGCCCTGGTTTGGGGTTAAGCATCCAGATTTTATAGGATAAATAAAGAAGATAAAAACTGCCTGCATATTTTAGTGCAAGATAAAGCCATGGATAGGCATCAAAAAGTTCCCCGATCCCAAATCCGATCAAAAGTGTAAAAACAATATAGGTCACATCAATACCGATAATTAAGGGGATCGTTCCTGTTCACCCTGACCAGATTGTTGTCACAGCCGGATGCCAGGAAGCATTAACCATTGCGTTAAGGTGTATTGGAAAGCCCGGAGACTTGATAGCAGTGGAGTCTCCTTGTTACTATGGTGTATTGCAGGCTCTGGAAGTCCTGGAACTAAAAGCCATAGAAATTCCTGCTTCCCCCATGGACGGCATTGATACGGACATCCTGGAATCGGCGCTGCAAACATGGCCTGTTAAAGGTATTTTACTCAATCCGTCTTTCAGTAACCCTTCCGGTTATGTCTGCCCCCGGGCTAAAAAACAAAAAATTGCACAACTGCTATTTGAATATGATATTCCCCTGATTGAAGATGATATTTTTTCTGACCTTGGATTTACCGAAGATCGGCCAACCACTATCCAATCCTATGATTCAGATGGCAGGGTGATTTTATGCAGTTCTGTTTCCAAAACCATTTGTCCGGATATGAGGATCGGCTGGATGACAGCCGGTCGGTATACTGAAAAAGCGCGGACACTCAAATTTATCTCCACATTGTGCGCTCCCTCACATACACAATATGCGTTGGCGGATTTTCTATCCACCCGGCAATATGAGCGCCATATTCGATCGGTGACACAGGATTATGCCAAAAAACAGCATGGATTGTTAAAAGCGATTAAACGCTTTCTGCCTGATGAGACAAATGCCACTCAACCCCAAGGTGGTTTTCTGTGCTGGCTAAAATCATCTGATGATATTGACGGGATTGAGCTGTATTCACAGGCCATCAAGCAAGGCATTTCTTTGACACCTGGGGAAATCTGTTCTCCAACCGGTCGGTTTAAAAATTATATCCGGTTAAATTATGCTGTTGCCTCACCTGAACAGATTGACTTTTCCATGAAAACCATTGCAAAACTGATGAAGTTGCAAAGTAAAAAATAAAATGGCTGTGACCTCAAACTTTTAGATTAAACCCCAGGTCAACTTCTCTTCCCGATTGACCACCACGTATACCCCAATTGTCCAGATTGGGTTCATGGAGCACAGTACAAGCGTCATTGTCCTGATAGCCAAGTTGTTTAAAAGGATGAATGCACAAGATCCAGGAGCTGCTTTTTTTCAGATCTCGACCTGCCTTTTAACAGGCTTATTTTAACCAAAGGCATTTTGGTTTCCTTTTTGTGTTTGAGTTACAACCCATGCTTAAATGCATCATGCGCCTACCCCCAATCTTAGACCACGAGGCGAGATTTCTTAAGTGGAAAATGCGCGTCCTTGTTTCGTGTTATAGGCGACCATTGAACCGCCTGTTTTCAGAAGTCCGGAACGTGCAACTGCTGTGGTAGCAGCGCATATCGCTGCGATAGGTTTTTGCGCTTCCTCCAACCGGTGCAACATTTGTTCAATTTCATCCTTTGGATAAGAATTTTAAATGATATCCGACCAAATAAATTGAAAAATCTGATCTGGGATTCCATATCAACATCTCTTAATTGCAACAAGATAAACTGACTGATCAAATTTATCAGAGTGTTCTGCTTCTCGTTCTTCATAATATACAATATGGAGGGACTCGAAAGCGTGCAGCAGTTCATTTGGTTCAAGACAATACTCTTTTTTCCCATCAATAAAGGATTCAAAGATAAGGACTCCACCGGGCTTAAGACCGGCCTGAATCATTGGAAACAGACGTCTGTCCATAAAGCGGATGTTGATAATGACCTGATAGCGATTCTGGGGGATTTGCCAGGTATCTATGTCCTGACAGATCATATTTAATTTTGGATTTTTGCCTGTAAGGTGATTTGCGGCAATGGTTGATATATCTATCGCATCCACTTGGAAACCTTTTTGAGCAAGAAATATACTGTTTCTCCCGTTTCCACAGGCAATATCCAGAGCGTTTCCACAAGATGCTAGAAAAATGTACTTTTCTATAATTTTTGAAGGGTCTAAGCTCCCAATATTATTCAGGTATTTTGAGTTCCATTTTTTTCGATCTTGTTCAGTCAATGTATCGCCTTCCGATCATAAGCAGATGAATATTCATATCATGGATAAGATACCTTCTACAATCATAAATCATCCCTGTCTTCTCAAGAAACCATCCAAGGCCTCAATCAACACAACGGTTACATCTGTCCCATTCTCTTTGGCATACCTTTCAACCCGTTCTGCAAGCGGACAAGGTAAATCAATGCTTATGCTTTGAGTAGGGTCCTGGCACTGGTCTTTTATCTCTTCTGTCATCGTGTTCCCTTATATTTTTCCATACTATACTTTTTGGCCAGCTTAAACCGTTCATCATCAGGTAATGAGGTAATATATTTTTTCCACCCTGGGCACCAGCCGGCATGCCATCTCCAGACACGACCTAAAAGTGACTTCGGATGGTTGTCATATTTCGCTCGGAATCCGCAATTCTTACAGTTATGCGCCATTTTTTTTAAACCTCTTAAATAAAAGCATTTCCTGCTTGTTGAGATATTCAAATTGAAATATCAATGAGTTGATTTGTTTGGCCATGGGAACCTTGACACTGAAACGGAAATCTTTTGGTACTGATCCAACATATTCCGACACAGTTTCAGATTTCGGCAGGACAACCTTGTCACCGAACAACGACCAGAACCATTGATTAACTTCCACGATATTATAAAAGTTGGCATATTCTGAAAGGTAATTTTCGCCGACATTATCCGAATAAACCAATCCTTTCCAGGAATCATATTTCCAACTACAGGTTCCTGTTTTTAAAAATCTGGGTAGCTTCCGGATCATTTCTTTGGCTGTATTCATTATCCCACTGCCGCCATTATTTTACATTTCGGACAAATCATTTTTGACCCCCATCGATTATTTTTGAGAGTTTTTATATTTCATATGATAAAAAAGATAATATTTCAATCGGGAAAAGCCATGAATTCCTCATCATTGGTTTTAAATTTATAAGAATCATTGAATAATAAATATTCATGCTTATTTTTATTTTAATCAGAATGATTTATTCCCTATAAACCTTACATGGTGAAAAGAAATGGACAATTTAAATATTGAAGAGTTGAAAGTTCCATTTTATCAAAGCGCTCCGAATATAAAAGAATACCGCTGTCCTCATTGTAAAAGGTTTCTTTTTAAAGGAAATGTCCAGAAACTGAATATGGTTTGTCATCATTGTCAAAAATTTATAAGTGCTGACGACAATGAACTTATGGGGTCTGAGAAAATTAGCATCACCTGAATGGATTCATCCCCTTTTTTCCATTTCCATGAATTCATAGAAAGAAATTTCACAAGATTCTATTCTATTTAAAAAAATGATTTTTGTTGCAAAAATCAGAGTTTTCCAGATCGCTGGATCGGAATCCCCTCCCCAAAAAAAAATTATCGGCAACAAAACAAAAGAATTTGGAAAGTAAGTAAATAGTGTTTGATTTGGAGGCGACGTCAGTCAATTAACCACGGTACCTTTTAGTCGTCAAAATTAAAAAATAGTTTTTGATTAATAAAGTGTTCTGCAAATAGCTCATGTTGACCATTTCACAGCCCTTCAAGCAGCTTGGAATACTCCTTGAGAGTCCGAATGGATTCCATTGTGGATTGGAACAAGATCCAACTGAGCGCAAGTATTCCTATTGTGAGTCCGATTTTCCATGCCCTTGTTATTTGTGGATGCCACCAAATTAGTGGCAATGCCAGTGGTCCTACACAACAGATTGCGATGATGATAAAGGATTTTCTAAAATACCATTGGATCTTTTCCCCTGAAAAGCGTGGAGCGTTGGAAGCATCAAGGAATTCACCACAGTGTTTACACTTTATCGCTTCGTCTTGAATTTCTTCAGCGCAGAAGGGACACTTTTTCATTATCGTCTTTCTTGGGTAGAACAATCAATTCAACTATTTTTTTTGTTATGAAAAAACAACGGGTCAAATAACACTTAACGGCTAACAAAACTGCCATTTTTTAGCAAATATTATTTATAAATTAAATTTTATAAATTCAGCCTCAATCAAAGAGAGCATCCTGTAAAGAGTAGGCTTAGTGGTACCAAGCTTTTTTACAATAAGTATAGACGGCTCACCTTTAAATTTAAGGTTGATAAACTCTCTGATTTTTGCTTCTGTCAAGCCGTGCATGCCTGATTTGAATTTAGGACTTTTGAAATAATCAGCAATACCAAGTTCCACGATACTTAATGAAATGAAAAGTTTAGTAGTATCAAACCTGTCAGCAATATTTTTTTTGTCCTGCCCTTTTTTCAAAAGCCGGCGCAGTTCAATCGTTTGGTTTTGGGTCAGTTTAAAATTTGTAGCAGGCTTTCTTGTGCCGGTTTTAGTAAAATGATAATGTAAAGAATTTTTTGAAATTCCCATATTTTTGCTTACCTGAGCATAGGTCAACCCGTTCCTGAAAAGCGTTGTGGCCTGAGCGCTTTGTCCCTTGGTTATTTTATTTTTTAACCATAGGGGGTCTATTGTAATCCCTTTGATTTTGAGAGCTCTCTGAAGTGTTTTTCTATTCACCTTGAATTCTCGGATTACTTTTTGTTGAGATACCCCGTTTTTTAACAGCTTAACTGCTTGTTCGATTTTCATATCCGGCATAGCTGTCCGGTTTTTATAAACATTTTTTATTTCAAGACCATATGATTTCAAGACTGTTTTGATTGTTTGGGACGTAAGTCCAAAGATGTCGCAGGCGCTTTTATATGAGTTCCCGGATACAAGGTACTGGTGGATTTTCTTCGCTTCTTCAAGGCTTATGTTCGTTTTCCTTATGACCATTTTTAAGTCTCCAAAACAACTGCATCATTTTTTGCTTATCCGGCAACAATTGAAAATTATAATCAATAAAGCAGTATCAATCTTTAAAGTTTGTGTAAAGAATTATTTGCTTTTGATTGGCCAGGCAATATAAAAACAAACAAATCTTCCCTTTTAATATATGCGAACTTAAGGGTTGACAAGTCTCAAAATAGGGGATATTAATATCCATATTAGTTAGTGCTAATTTACTAATTTAAAATGAGAACGTGATGGATAAAATAGATAAACTATCAGAAATATTTAAATTGCTTTCAGATCCCACCCGGCTAAAAATAATCAAGCTGATCGGCAAAGGGTCATCCGAGATTACGTTGGATGATTGCCAGCCAAATACCTGCACGGGCAAGGGCGGCCCTTTGTGCGTCAATGCGTTGGTAAACAAACTGGAAGTCACGCAGTCAGCTGTTTCACAACATTTGCGTGTCCTCAGGCAGGCGGGTATTGTTCGAGGGGAACGAAAAGGATCTTTTATCCATTACTCCATTAACCAGGAAATTCTGGATGAGTTTAAGGTGTTGCTTCAAGATGAACTGGGTGACTTTTTAAAGATGTAATATATTTTTTATTTATTAATATTAGTTAGTGCTAATATTAATATATGATGATATTAATTGTTGTTAATGTTATTAACACTCTAATTTGAAAGGAGGTGAAATGCCATGTGTCATAAACCAGCACCCCATGCTGATCAGAGCTGCAATTGCGGTTGCAGCGGCATGTCATGTTTTGCGCCAGGGTTGTGGAGCAAAAAAAAACAAGTGCAAGTGGTTAAGGACTCGATTGCCTGTCTGCAATCCCAGGTAAAAGACCTGGAAGAACGGCTAAATGAGCTGCAACAAGAAAAGTAAGCGGTATGAGCGAAAGGTGTGAGGCAATCTTATGTATTATGTGTATCTGATAGCCGGTGTGGTTTTGCTGGTGTCGTTCGCAGCAGACCCGCGTAAAACAAAAAAAGGAGTTTTCATTGCTGTTACAAGGTTTGGTAAAATTATTGGCGCCCTGCTGGTGATGCTGGTGCTTGTCTCATGCCTGCCGTTCCAGGTCTCGGTTAATGAGTTTTTCAACATTGTCGGGCACAAGAATACCGTGATCGGCATTCTGGCAGCATCATTATTAGGGTCTGTCATGATGCTGCCGGGATTCATCGTCTTTCCTTTCTGCGGTGTGCTGGCTCAAAAAGGGGTGCCGTATTTTATACTTTCAGCATTTACAACAACAATGATGATGGTCGGCGTTGTCACCTATCCTGTGGAAAAGGCGTACTTAGGGCATAAAATGGCAATTATAAGAAATATTCTCGGCTTTGGCATTGCCCTTGTTGTAGCGTTAGTCACGGGTATTGTATTTGGGGAGATCGGGTAATGGGCCTTAAACTGAAATCAAAAGGATTTTTTGTGAAGATGCTGTTGGGGGGATTTTTTTTTATTATTTTGATATCCGGTTTTTTGGGTTTTGATCCTGGAAGACAGGTGGGTCAAAATTTTCTGACTTTTGCAGTCAGTATGCTTAAGCTTCTTCCCTTGGCTTTCCTGATGATTGGTTTGTTTGAGGTCTGGATAAAAAGTGAAACCGTGGAAAAACATCTTGGCAAAGCATCCGGGGTGATAGGGCACCTATGGGCAATCGTGTTGGCAGGAATGGTAGTGGGACCCTTATATGTTGCCCTTCCTGTGGCAAATGCCCTCCGGGAAAAAGGAGCAGGAACTGGTGTGATTTTCACATACCTGGGCGCTTCTGCTGTCTGCCGTGTTCCCATGGCTATCTTTGAAACTTCATTTTTAGGGATAAAATTTACAGCAATACGGTTTCTCGTCTCACTCCCTTTAATTTTAATGACCTCGATAATCCTGGAACGGTATCTGGAGCAGAACTCGGATACAATCATGAAACAAGAAAACGAACAGTCAACAAAATAATGCAAAAAAAATAAAGGAGAAAAAACATGGAAAACATGACCGCAAATATCAGCGAACCGGCAAGGGAAGACAAACATGCGATTGACTTGAAGATATTGCAGAACATTAAAGAAATGAAAGGAAAAGTCCCCGCGCCGCTGCGGGTAATGGCAATGAGACCGGGTACGGTGGCAACGTTTATGTCCCATCGAAATCAGATCTTGGAAAACGGTCCCCTTTCAGAAAGGGTAAGATCTCTTGTCGGCATTGGCATTGCTGTGGCAATGCGATCATCAGAATGCATACAAACCCAGGCCAGCACGGCAAGACTGTCCGGTGCAAGTGAAGATGAAATAGCACAGGCAATTTTGATTGCAAGCCTTATGCTTGGCGCTTCACCGTTACGGGCAGCAGGATGCCTGGCTGTGAATGAACAGGCGTAAAACAGTTTCTTTTCTTTAGGGACTTGGGAATGCAGGACTGACAAGCTGTTGTCAAAATAGTATTTGTCAGTCCGCATTATTTGTCAGTGCCAGCAGTATTGACTTGTCAAGTGTTGCTAAGAATGACTCAACATCCTCTGTATAAGTACTATCCTTTCCCAATAGTTGATATCTGTACCAAAGGCATCGTCGTAGAACCCCAAATGTTTTGCTTTCATGATTTTTACAATATCCAATGCTGCACTATCGATGGAAACCGTTCCAAGCCATGGCGCAGCGCCGATATCTAAAGCCATGGAGGGGGATGCGGCATTGTCCGATAAGTTTGGTTGATCAGATTGATGTTTGGATATTTAGTTGCGAAGAGGGCCGGCTGCAGAAGCCTGGCTAAATATAAGCCATGTCGATACACAGGCACATAGGATGAAGTTTCTCTTTTTGGGTTGAATCAAATTCATGTATTTATTCTTCATAAATCAAAACAGGTCTGTTTCCAGCCAGAGAACGGCATACCGTACCATTTCACCGCTGGTTTTCAAACCCAGTTTGAGTTTAATGCGTTCTCGGTGGGCACCAATGGTTTTGACACTCAAATTTAGCTGTTCTGCTATCTGGCCGGATGAAAATCCCTTGCCGATGAGTTGAAATATTTCCAGCTCACGGTCTGTTAAACTTTGCACCGGAGATTCCTGTCCTTTTACCGGCGGGTTACCCAGCTTATTTAACAGGTTTTCCATGACCCGTTGACTGATATATTTTTTTCCGGCAAAAATATGTCGAATGGCTTTGATCACGGATTCTATGGTTTCATGCTTCATTACATATCCCTTTGCACCGGCCAGAAGACACCGTTCTGCATGAAGGGATTCCTCATGCATGGACAATACCAGCACAAGGATTTCCTTGTGGTATTTATTGAGCTCCTTGAGCAGTTCCATTCCATTGCTGTTTTTCAGGGTCAGATCCAGAATCACCAGTTCCGGGTGTTCTGTTTCAATAAGAGCCCTTGCTTGAGATACATCTTCTGCACTGCCGCAGACCATAAGATCTTTTTCCTGGTTGATCAGCTCACACATCCCCATTTTGAAAATCGGATGGTCCTCTACAATGAGTATTTTTCTGGGTTTTTTCATTTTATGAAGCACTCCCGGCTCATGTGGTGTTCTAAGTAATTTCCATTTCAAGCAAAACCATGGTTCCGCCTTGAGAACATTTTTTTATTTCAAGCAAGGCATTTATCCTTTTTGCCCTGTAGGTCATGATTTTTAATCCCATTCCCTTGCCTTTGTCCGATTGAGAAATGCCTTTGCCGTCATCTTTGATCATTAACCTGCTTTTTTTATTTTGGCTTGAAAAGTGGATGGAAATATTTTTTGCATCTCCGTGTTTGATGGCATTGTGAACCGCTTCATGGGCAATATAATAGGCGTGGGTGGCAATGGCATTGTCTGTAAACGGATTGGATTCATCACAGTCTAAATGACAGACAATACCAAAGACATCTTCCACATATCCCACCAGCTCGGAAAGGGAGGAGCCAAAGCCGTGATGAGCGATATCCACGGGGCAAAGCCCACGGGACAACAGCCTTGTTTTCCGAATGGATTCCTTGATCAGCAGCCGGATCTTGTCAGCAGACGCTGCTGTATCCGGCAATTCTTTGCTGAGTCTTTGCCTTAACAGTTCAATAAGGACTTCTATGCCGATCAGTTGAGGGCAAAGGTCGTCATGAAGATCAAAGGCGATTTTCTGCCGCTCTCTTTCACTCATGTCAAGGAATTGTCTTTCAAGGCGGTTGGCTTCCGTGTGATCTTCAAGTGCTGCAAGGATACACGGTTCTCCTGATATCTCCAGAACCTCGGCTGAAATTACCCCTTGCCGGATTTCTCCCGATGTCTTGCAAAATTCAATTTCCTGATGGCGAAGACTTTTTTCTTTTAATAATAACCGGAGCAGTTTCAGCCCTTGTTTTTTGTCTCTGAAAAATTCAAGGTCCATCAGATTTTTTCCCAGAACCTTGGCTGAATCATATCCGGAAAATGTTAAAAAACTCTCATTCACATTGATCAGCCTTCCGGTTTCAATGTTGGCCAGAAACATGCCGCTGGGACTGCAATGGAATGCTTTTGAAAACATTTCTTCAGACAACAAAAGCGCTTTCTGGGATTGAATCCTCTGGGTAACATCCCTTAAAACCCCCCTGAAACCGCTTTGGTCTCCTTTTTTATCTGTAATTGCGGACAGGGAAGTTTCAGCAAAACATATTGATGAATCTTTTTTTAATAATTCCCATTCAACAATCCTGCCGCTTTTCCCCGGAACTTCCAGTTTGTCAAAGGTCTTTGAAAACTCATTTGAAGTATTGATATCTGTTAATTCCATGATATTTTTTTGGGAAAGCTCTTCTTTGGAATATCCGGTAATCTTTAACATGGAGGGGTTGAAAAATGTAAAATCTCCATTCAGAGCCACTTCAAAATACCCTTCATCAATACATCTGAGGATGGATCTGTATTTCCACTCACTGTTCCGCAATGCCTCTGCCGTCAATCTGTGCCCGGATATTTCATCTTTCAAACTGGCATTATAGGTTTCAAGCTTTTCCATAAAGCTGTTGAAATAGATTGAAAGCTTACCGATTTCATCGGATGATTTTACCGGCATTCGGGTACTCAAATCCTCTGATGCACCCTTGGCAAAATGATTCATTAAAACCTTCAACGGCTGGATAATCAATGCACTTAACCAGAAAGAGGTTAGCAAGACGAGAAACAGCATGATGAAAACGCCGACAATGACAATTTCCTTGACAAGTTTAAGAATGGAATAAAATTCGTCAAAATAGCCGGATGATGCCACGATCCAATCATACTCGGGTATATAATTAAATATGACAATTTTTTTTCGAAAATTTTTTTCATCTGAATTTTTCCATGAATAGATAAGCCGTCCTGTCTTTAGCCGTGTTATCTTCTGGATAAAATAATTCCCGTCCCCATCCCGGGCATCAAAAAAATTACCCGTGAGCTTTGGATGAATAATGACATTGCCTTTGCTGTCAATGATATACGAGTAACCGGTTTTCCCAAATTTTAAGGCCAAAATACTTTCTTTGAAATCAGTTACATTAATCAGTTCTTTGAGTTCTTCTGAATAGGTTGACACGGAAATAATCCAGTCCCAGGGCTTAAAGTAGTTCATATATAACGCTTTCGGTCTGTATTGGTCTTCTCCGGGATTTTTCCAGTCATACTCCAGATATCCTTGTTTTCGTTTGATCATCTCTCTTACAAAAGAAAGCTGTGCCCAGTCACTTTTTCCTGCAACGGCAGGGTTTGGATGCTCCACAGGAATTCCGTTGCTGTCGACGCAATAGATATATCCGGTTTTACCGATGGTCTGGGAAAAAATAATTTTTCGCACTTCATTTTTAGCTGAGTCCTCGGTTATCTGACCGGATGCATATCTTTGATAGATATCTTCAATGTTTTCTTTGGTTTTCTCACATACTGCTCTCAGATAATTTTTTATGGAAACATTGGCTGCTGTTTTAACCATATTCAGCACAACACCGGTTGTGTTATTCAGCTCGTTTTGAATGTTTTGGGTTATGGTTTTTTTAACCTGGGAATAAATGATCATTCCGCCCAGCAAGGATGCCGCAACAAATATGGAGGTGTATCCTGCCAGAATTTTAAATCTTATCCCCTGGTTGCCAAGAAACCGTATCATGTTAATTTCCCCTGTTCATTTTTTTTTACCGGATCAGATTAAGGGATCATAAATTTTTATCCCCAAGTTAAGCATATACCTATCCGCTGATTTTAAAATTGTCAAAATAAAAAGCAGGAAAGAATTTCATGCAAACGTTCAGAACTTATACAGATAGTATTAAAGCTTGAAAGATAAAGCCTTTAAGGTGTACACTGCAGCTATCCGCTAATAAAATCAAAGGGAGGATATCTTATGGCTGTTGATAAAACTATAGTCGTTGATACGAGTACCCTGGTCCACGACCCCTTATGCATGGAATATCTGATTGAAAATAAAATTCTTGCCTGTATTCCCTGGACCGTCTTGGAAGAGCTTGATCACTTAAAGCGGCGGACAGATGTCGGATTTGATGCCCGTGAAGCATCCCGCAATATTGAAAAGCTCAGGCAGAACAAATCCCCATACCTTAAAATCATCAAGGAGATCAACTGGAAAGGCATTGAGTTCCTGGATCACCATAATAACGATCACATGATTATTGCAGCAGCCAATGCAATGCGTCAGACATTTTCAGAAGTTGAACTGATTTCCAAGGATACCATGATGCGTATTAAGGCCAGGGAACTTGGGTTCAAGGCCCAGGACTACTACCGGAATCAGGCAAAGAACAATATATCCCTGGAATTACCCCGGATTGAGGTCAAGGATACTGAAATAGACAAAGATCATTTTATCTTTGCCTGGACTTCTGAAAAGCATGGAACCGTTGGCTTGAATGATGCAGTTGTCTGCATTTCAGACTGGAAAGCAGATTTCAAGCGCGTGAAAGAGACAGGCGCCTTTAAGGAACGGTTTGCTGCCGTCAGGATCGGCAGTCATTTTCAAATCATTCCCAATACCATCCAGGCCTTTGGTATCCAGGCTTATGCAGGTCCGCACCTTGCCGACAGCAGTGACAGTTTTAACTGGCCCCAGAATATTGCATTGTATCATCTATCCAATCCCCAGGTGGCACTGGTATTTCTTGAGGGGGGTGCAGGAACGGGAAAAACACTGCTGGCCTTGGCCGCTGCCCTGGAACAGAGAAGAGCTTACCGCCAGATTCTGGTCAGCCGTCCCATGGTGCATCTTGAAGATACGGATAACATCGGTTACCTGCCCGGCAATATCAATGAAAAAATGTCTCCCTGGCTCAGACCGATATGGCAGAATGTAACCTTTTTAAAAGAGGTTTCTGCTGAAAATCAGCAGGTGATTGACAAACTTTTGCTTGACAAGAAAATCGATATTGAACCCCTGGATTATATCCGCGGAACCACTTTTTTCAAATGCCTGCTCATTATTGACGAGGCCCAGAACCTGACGCCTCACCAGGTAAAAACCATCATCACCCGGGCAGGTATGGGCACCAAGATTGTTTTTACCGGCGACCTGGATCAGATCGACCGAAAGCGCCGTCTTGACAGGCTGTCGAGTGGTCTTGCCTATGCTGTCGGCCGACTGGCCAATCAGAAACTTGTGGCTTCTGTCCGGTTCCATACCTCTGTTCGGTCGGATCTGGCAAAGATCGGGGTTGAACTGCTTTAGTCTGTTTTGTAACCAGGTGATCAAAATCTTGATATAAACCTTGCAAAATGATATAGTTCCAAACTTTATGAATGACAACCAAGCCAAGGTTAAAACAGATTGAAAAAAAAGGATAAATTTACATTCAGATGCCAGTCCTGTGGTGGGCAGGCCCCGAAGTGGATGGGGCAATGCCCGGATTGCGGGGCCTGGGACACTTTGGTGGAAGAACGGATCAGTTCAGCTGTTTTAAAAAAGAAAACATCTTCTTTTTTAGCAGAACCGGTATTGATTGATTCTGTAACTGTGGAAGAATCCGACAGGATCAAAACCGGTGTGGCGGAATTTGACCGGGTCCTGGGGGGCGGAATTGTTGACGGTTCTCTGGTCCTGATCGGTGGAGATCCCGGGATTGGAAAATCCACTTTAATGCTCCAGGTATTGTCAAGCTTATCCAATGCCGGTAAAAAGTGCCTTTATGTGTCTGGCGAAGAGTCTGTTCGGCAGATTTCCATGCGGGGGAAACGGCTGAATTCTCACGGGACCTCCCTGTTTGTTGTATCTGAAACCGATCTGGACTCCATACTGGCCATAGTGGGGCAGTCAAAATATGATGCAGTGGTTATTGATTCCATTCAGACCGTATTTCATCCTGATGTATCTTCAACGCCCGGCAGTGTGACACAGATCAGAGAAGCGGCCATGCAGTTTATGAAGCTTGCAAAGACAAGCGGTCTTCCCATTTTTCTCGTGGGGCATGTGACCAAGGTAGGTGCCATTGCAGGCCCCAGAATTATGGAACATATGGTGGACACCGTCCTTTATTTTGAAGGGGATAAAAGTCATGTGTTCAGAATTTTAAGGGCTGTTAAAAACAGGTTTGGTTCTACAAATGAGATCGGCGTGTTTGAGATGAATGAAAAGGGTCTCACCGAAGTACCCAATCCTTCTGCTGTTTTTTTAGCCGAACGGCCTGCCGTTGCACCGGGGTCTGTGGTCACTTCCTGCATGGAAGGTACGCGGCCCATCCTTGTAGAAATTCAGGGGCTTGTTTCAAGTTCAAGTCTTGGGACACCACGGCGAACGATTCTGGGACTGGATAATAACAGGGTCTCATTAATTGTTGCAGTGATGGAGAAACGGCTTGGGATGAATCTTTCCGGTCTTGATATCTTCATGAATGTCACAGGGGGAGTGAAAATAGTGGAGCCCTCAGCGGATCTTGCCATTGCAGCAGCACTGGCCTCAAGTTTTTTAGATAAACCGGCTGACAATAAAACAACAGTGTTTGGAGAGATCGGTCTTACAGGAGAGATACGGGCTGTCAGCCATGCCCAGTCAAGAATCAAGGAAGCGGCAAAGATGGGGTTTACAAGATGTCTTGTTCCCAGCAGTACGATCAAGCAGCTATCGAAAATAAAAGGAATGGCCATTGAAAGTATCAGTTTTCTAAAAGATGCCATGGAGGTATTGTTTTAATGGCAGCCCAAAAAAATAAGGCACCGAAAAAAAACCAATGGGAAGATCATTTAACAAGGCGGGCAAGATCGGAAAATTATCCGGCCCGGTCCGTGTATAAACTTGAAGAAATACAGAATAAATTCAAGGTGATCAAAAAAAATGACAAAGTGCTTGATCTTGGCTGTTCACCGGGTTCATGGCTTTTATATGCTGCCAGACAGGTGGGAAGTTCCGGTCATGTTTTTGGAATTGATTTAAAATCAATAGAGATAAAACTGCCCGACAATGTGGTTGCAATTAAAGAGAATATATTGAATCCGGATACCGCCTCTTTTTTAAATGAAAACAAAGGATTTAATGCAATCCTCAGTGATATGGCACCGTCAACCAGCGGAAGAAAGGATGTGGATGCATTAAGATCTTTTGAGCTTTGCAATATGGCCTTAAAGGTTGCCGAAGAGTTTTTAGTCCAAAATGGAAATTTTGTCTGCAAGATATTTCAAGGCAATGACTTTAATGTGTTTCAAAAAGATGTTAAGTCAAAATTTATAGATTGCAAAATATTTAAACCGGATAGTTGCAGAAAACAAAGTAAAGAAATATATATTATAGCAAAAGGCAAGAAGTAAGGAGGAGTAACAAAATGTCGGGACATAGCAAATGGTCAACAATAAAGCATAAAAAAGGTGCTGCTGACGCTAAAAGAGGTAAGATTTTTACCAAATTGATAAAGGAAATTACCGTTGCTGCACGGATGGGCGGGGGGGACCCTGAAACAAATCCAAGGCTAAGGCATGCATTGAATTCAGCAAAGACCCAGAACATGCCCAAGGATACCTTTGAAAGAGCAATCAAAAAAGGGACCGGAGATCTTGACGGTGTCAATTACGAGGAAATCGTATATGAAGGGTATGGCCCTGGCGGTGTTGCTGTTCTGGTCGAATGTTTGACCGATAACAGAAACCGAACCATTGCAGAGGTACGCCATGCGTTTAATAAAGCCGGCGGAAATGTCGGAACAGACGGGTGTGTTGCCTGGATGTTTGATAAAAAAGGATTGATTTCCGTCAGCAAAGAGGATTCAGATGAGGAAACCCTGATGGAAATTGCTCTTGAAGCAGGGGCGGAAGACATTAAAGAAGAAAGCGATTCCTTTGATATCATTATTGAACCGTCTGACTTTGATGCGGTAAAAGAAGCCATTGATGCGGCAGGGATCAAGTATGAAGTAGCGGAAATTACCATGATTCCCCAGAACATGACAAAGGTGGATGGAGCAGATGCCGAGCAGATGATCAAGTTTATGGATGTTCTGGATGACTGCGATGATGTTCAGAAATTTTATTCCAATGCAGATATACCCGATGAAATATTTGATG
>Ga0180009_10000664_pt1 | contig 45782 bp, 33 predicted proteins | sample OS_PC_MetaG_FD_123537 | JGI IMG/M metagenome (GOLD analysis project Ga0180009, IMG submission 123537) | Groundwater microbial communities from the Aspo Hard Rock Laboratory (HRL) deep subsurface site, Sweden - OS_PC_MetaG | ecosystem: Environmental > Aquatic > Deep subsurface > Groundwater...
TCCAGCCCGCGCATCTGCGGCGTTTTGCTCGGTCACGAATCCTCAACGTACTGTTCAAGTACGCCTGCGGTTCGTTCGGTCGCGAAACACCACAGCTACACGTTCTGGCAGCATCTCGTTACGTCAATTCATGAATAATGCGGGCTAGTGTCGTGCCGGAATGACCACATATCGGGCATCAGGTTACAATAGTCATCTTTCGGTGAGCCAACATGCCAATCTACGAATACCAATGCAAAGCCTGCGGCGAAAAAATGGAAAAGCTGCAGAAAATCAGTGATCCGGTATTGCTCGATTGCCCGCTGTGCGGTAAGCCGGCGCTGCAGAAAATGGTCACTGCAGCCGGTTTCCGCCTGAAAGGATCGGGCTGGTACGAAACCGACTTCAAGACCGAAGGCAAGCGCAATCTGGCTGGAGATCAGGAATCTTCCGACACCGCTTCTGCTGGCAGCAAAGCCACAGCGGACAAGTCTGCCAGCGCGAGCAAACCCGCCGCCGCCAAGGCAGCCGGCAGCGACAGCAAAAAAGCCAAACCAGCCAGCGCCAGCAAGCCTGGCGGCAAGACCGATGGCAAAGGCGAAAGCCCGGCCGCAAGCTGAACCCACCCCGATATACAAGGAATCCTGACTATGCGTTCTCATTTTTGCGGCCAGCTCGACGAGCACATGGCGGGCATCACGGTTACCCTGTGTGGCTGGGTGCAACGGCGTCGCGATCTCGGCGGCCTGATCTTTATTGGCCTGCGCGACCACCATGGCGTGGTGCAGGCGGTGATCGAGCCGGACAACCAGCAGGCCTTCGCCAGTGGCGAGCAGTTGCGCAATGAGTTTTGCATCCGTCTTACCGGCCTGGTGCGTCTGCGCCCGGACAGCCAGCGCAATGAAGCCATGGCCACAGGCGCGGTGGAAGTGCTGGTGGATGAGCTGGAAATTCTCAATGTCGCAGCACCCCTGCCACTGCTGATGTCGGACGACGACAGCGAAGAGACGCGTTTGCGTTATCGCTACCTGGATCTGCGCCGTGACCGCATGCAGCGCAACCTGCGTCTGCGCACGCGGCTTACGCGGGCGCTGCGCCAGTATCTGGACAGTCATGATTTCCAGGATCTGGAGACGCCGATTCTCACTCGCGCCACCCCCGAGGGCGCGCGTGATTACCTGGTGCCATCGCGCGTGCATCCTGGCAGTTTCTACGCTTTGCCGCAGTCGCCGCAGCTGTTCAAGCAGCTGCTGATCATGGGCGGCATGGACCGTTACTATCAGATTGCCCGCTGCTTCCGCGATGAAGACCTGCGCGCCGATCGCCAGCCGGAGTTCACCCAGCTGGACATGGAGCTGGCGTTTGTGGATGAACAGGATGTGCGCGCTACGGCCGAAGCGCTGATCCGGCACACTTTCCGGGAGGTGCTGGATGCCGACCTTGGCAGCTTTCCGGTCATGAGCTGGCATGAGGCCATGCAGCGCTATGGTTCTGACAAGCCGGATCTGCGCAATCCGCTGGAGCTGATCAGTATCGATGCGCTGGTCACAGACAGCGAGTTCAAGGTGTTTGCCGGACCGGCTGCCGATCCGGCCGGGCGGGTGGCTGCACTGCGGGCACCGGGCGCTGCCAGTTACAGTCGCAAGCAGATCGACGATCTGGAAGCGCTGGCGAAAAAACACGCCGCCAAAGGGCTGGCCTGGATGAAGATCAACCGTGCCCAGGACGGTGCCGCAGGCGTACAGTCTCCGATCGCCAAATTTTTCAGTGACGCCCAACTCAATGCGATACAGACGGCGGTGGCAGCCGAGACGGGTGATCTGCTGTTGTTCGGTGCCGGGCCCGAGAGCCAGGTCAATCAGTTCATGGGAGCGGTGCGACTGCAGCTTGGGCGCGATCTTGACCTGGTCGAGCCAGGCTGGAAGCCGCTGTGGGTGGTCGACTTTCCGATGTTTGAATACGATCAGGACAGTGCTCGCCTGTATGCACTGCATCACCCGTTCACGGCACCGGACTGCAGCCTGGAGCAGATGCAGCAGGCGCCGGAGCAGGCGCTGTCCAAGGCCTATGACATGGTGCTCAACGGCGCTGAAATCGGCGGCGGTTCGATCCGTATTCATCGCCCCGACATGCAGCAGGCCGTGTTTGATCTGCTTGGCATCGCTGCCGAGGAAGCACAGGAACGCTTCGGTTTTCTGCTGGAAGCGCTCAAATACGGCTGCCCGCCGCTGGGCGGCATCGCCTTTGGCATCGACCGCATCGCCGCCCTGATGGCCGGTGAAGCCTCCATCCGTGATGTCATCGCCTTCCCCAAAACCACCACTGCGGCCTGTCCGTTGACGCAGGCACCGTCGCAGATCGATCAGGCGCAGCTGGATGAGCTGAGCCTGCAGGTGAATGCCGGGGCGGAATGATCTGCTGGCTGCGGCACAGCTGCAGCGGATGCAACGTCACACAGCCCAGCAACATATACTAATACTTGTGCAGGTATTAGTAATTGTTGCCGGAATCACGCATTTTAATGTGGGGTGGGTAGTGTGGCCTTGGCTGCTAAGAAAATCGGGTTTTTCGCATTCGCAATCAGAGCGGCAGCGGCAGCTCATGCAGACATTGCTGGCCGATGCTGAAAGCACCGTGCCGGGTAAGCGTTCGGCTGAATTGCGTCGCATCAGCAGAAATATGCACGCCGTCATAAAACCAAAAACCGCAACGCGCCAAGGTCATAGCTGGCAAGTAATGAGGGTGATCAGATATCTGTCAACATGCCTGGTGCTGCACAGCCTGGCAGCAGGTACCTGCATCGCCGGGCGGACATTCTCAGCCGAATGTGCATGATCAATTCGGCGAAGGTTTCACAATCACGAGTGAGAGTGCACACAAGGATTCTGCTAACATCAGACTTGCAAGGATCCAAGGGCAGCTGATCATCAGGAGTTTCATAATGTACACAAGGGCAAGATTTAACGCTGTTGCATGCATCATCGTCTGCGCAGCCTGCTGGAACACCGGGCATGCCCTGGTGCTAAATCGTATAACCACGCTTGATGCCCAGATCGCTGATCCGAATGCGCTGCTAGTCAGTGACGGCATGTTGTATTTTCTTGATCAGCAGCAGCGCCTGCTTGTCACTGACGGCACTTCAACAGGTACCCTGCAGCTCAGCGAGCATGTCGCCGGTGAGGGCATGCAGGCTGGGTCTGCTGACCTGGTGGCGCTCGATGGCATGGTGTATTTCATACGCGATGAGGCCGGGTCGCAACAAGCTTCCCAGGCTGATTACAGGCTGTGGAAAACCGATGGCACACCAGCTGGCACACAACGGGCGCTGGATGTGAATCTGCCTGCTCTTGAAAGCTCCAACGGCATGCGTGAACTGGGTGGCAGACTGCTTCTGCTGGCAGCACCTGATGTTGACCCGGACAGTACCTCGATCGATCTGGTGGTGACGGATGGCACACCATCTGGCAGCTTTCGAATCAACGCAGTCAGGCCAGAGTTGAGCAACGCCTGCCAAATCAACGAGGACGTCTTCTATTATGTTGACAACAGTCCGGACAGCAACCCGAATACCAGGCTGTTTCGGGTTGGCGGCGGCCAGGTTGAGCCGGTTGTGCTGACCTCGTCGTCGCAACGCTTTAAGCGCTTCACAAATAGCTTTTCGCTTGCCGGAGACTGTGTTTTCCTCACCCGCGATGAAGACAGTGGCAGGACTGTGTTGCTGGCGCTTGATGCAGGTTCTGAGTACAGATTGCTGGATGTGCCCAACGCACACGCCGATTTAACTGACGACAGACTGCTGAGCTATGCCATCGAGGAGCGTTTGTACTTTACCCGCAGCACTGATGGTTTTGCCGGCGTCCCAGGCGCTCGACCCTCTTCCAGCTGGTTGCATGAATATCTGCCTGGCGCTCAGGAGCTGTTCAGGCACGATCTGAAAGCGATAGCCGGGCTGGAGATTCCAGGATTTATCGCCTCCCTGGATGTGACGAACAACTTTTTCTACCTTGGAGTTGGCAGCGATGTGGCCACTGGATCCTTTCCCATGGGAGTGCTCACCAGCGAGCTTGAATTTGTGCGTAATCTGTCAACCTCACTTGCATCAGCCCAACGAGAAGTAACTCTGCCACCGCGCAGTGTATCCGTCGGCATGGTTGTGGATGCTGGTGGCGAAGACTGGTACTTCACTCTTGCAAGTCAGCGACTGGTCAGGCTGGATGGTGAGGAAATCGAATTGCTGTTGCGCAGTCATGACAAGCGCATCAGCAACATCGTCAGTCTCACCGGTGCGGCTGGCAAGCTGCGACAGCTGGTGTTGGCAAGCGAGCTTGATGCCAATCGATTCGCGCTGTATGAACTCGCAACAACCGCAACCATCTCAGAACGCCTGGCCGGTATGTGGACCAATGCAGAGCTTGAGCGCAGTGCTGTGATCATCAACAGTGCACTGGGCGCTGACAATAAATCGCGCTTTCTGTCTATCAGCGTTCTGACCTATCTGGACGGGGTGCCATTCTGGCTGTTTGGTGCAGCACCCATGCCGGATGGGCTGCAACAACTTGACTTTGATCTGAACTACACAACCGGGCCGGGTTTTCTCGGCAGCAACCCGGTTGGCGCGACCACGCTGATCGCCGCAGGCACGGCGAGATTGAGTACAATTTCCTGTGACCAGATTGAAGTCCGCCTGCAGCTGTCGCCAACTGCAGACGATACTGCAAGCGAACAGGATATCGAGCTTGACCTGTCCAGGTTGCTGGATACTGCATCGTCATCCCTGTGTATTGATTAGGGCCCATGGACGTAGATTTACAGGTTCAGTTCGGTCGGCATGACCAGAGCTTTTGCGCGCTGATGTAGCACTGTAATGGGTGACTCCGAACCCGACATTCTGGGACAATCGGCTGGCTTTGTTCTGGGCACAGCCTATGTTCTACTTTTCGCATTTCTATTTTCTTTGGGTGACGATGACTCCATCAGCGTGCTGGAGTTTGTGTCCATCGCGATGCTTGTCATCACGCCGCTCTCGGTCGGTTTTATTACTGTTGTGCTGTCCACCAGGGAGCAGGCTGCGAGCAGAAAATACAAGCTTTACTCGCCATGGGTTCCGGTTATTGTATGGTCCCTCATCTCTTTGTCGTTTGCCTGGGAAACGATCATATGCATTGCTATGATATTGCCACTATATCTGCCTTTGGCCAGTATGGGTGGAATCATCGGTGCCAATGTTCGACTGAACCATTGCGATAAAACAAAATTTGGAGTGTTGTCGTGCTTCTCGCTGCTACCCCTGCTGGTTGCGCCCATAGAGTCGCCCATTCAGTCCCCGACCATCAGGCATGCTGTCGAGGATGCAGTAGTCATTGACGCACCGATAGACCAGGTCTGGAACAGTCTCGCAAACATTGAAGACATTCAGGCATCAGAGCTGCGATGGAATTTATCTCATGCTCTGGGGTTGCCCCGGCCAGTGGCTGCAAGGACCAAAAATTTTGCCGTGGGCGCTGTCCGAGAGCTTTATTGGGAAAAAGGTGTGCACTTCCAGGAGCTGATCACCCGCATTGAAGAAAACAGACTGCTGGCATATGAGGTTCTGGTTGATGAAGATTCCATGCAGATTGCCGAACTGGATACACATATTACTGTTGGTGATCAGTATTTTGATGTGGAATCGGGCTGCTATCGCTTGCAAAGTATGAATGGTAAAACGCAGCTTTCTTTAACGACGACGTATCGGATGACATCAAAAGTGAACTGGTATGGGCGGCTGTGGGCAAACTATGTGCTGGATGACTTTCATAAATCAGTGCTTAATTTAATCAAGCACAGAAATGAAAGTCATCGATCCGATCAGATCTGATCATTGCTCCTGTTGATGCTTGATTTGCCACGTGCTTGAAAATGCGCGCAGGCTCAGCGTTGCTGCAGCAGTACCACGTTGGCGGCAGGCAGCTCGATGTGCAGCCGATAACGCTGTGCAATCCAGTGCATGGTCTGTAAGCGGTAAAAACAGACATGCGTGGGGTCGCGCCGGTAATGCCAGTTGGCAAAGCGTTCATCGTCGTCCTGCAGGCTGGTCATCAGTGCCAGCCAGCCGTGCTGCTGCAGCATGCCGGTGAGAAGTGTGAACTGTGCAGCCGGCTGGTGAAAATGCTCCACCACTTCGGTGCAGGTGATAAACCCGTACTGCTGCAGCAGGGCGTCTGGGTCATTGGCAAACAGCGGATCGAACAGGCGCACACTGTGCCCGGCTTCACGCAGCATCTGCGCCAGTGCCGGGCCTGGCCCGCAGCCATAATCCAGGCCATGGCTGGCTGCCGGCAGCCGCTGCAGCAACGGCTCGGCCAGACGGGCAAGGAAGTGGCGATAACCGGCGTCCTCCGGGTCGTTGTTGTGCAGGCGGTAATGCGCCAGTTCTTCGCTGAGCGTTGGCCGACGGTCTGCCTGCAGAAAGCGCAGGCCGCAATCTTCGCAACGCCAGTAATGGCGTTCCTGTACGGTGCAGAATGCAGTGGCGGATGCGGTCAGACAAAGAGGGCAGTTCTGCTGGTGGGCGATTGGTCGCATTGAATCGATATCTGGGCGCAAGCGTTTGGCCAAGCCATGCTGATGTCGGCGTTGATTGCTGTAGGATAGTCGAATTGTCGATCAAGCTGACTGGAAACTCAACATGCCATCCATCATGGTCAATCCATCCAATCGCGGCGGCCCATTGCTGGGTATCGTTTTGCTGCTGTGGACATTGTGCCTGCCGGTAACTGCGCAGCAGCCTGAATTTGCGCAGGGGCGTGCGCTGCAAGGCATGCCGGCGGTACTGCCCATGCGCGAGCGCCCGGCGGTGGAAAACCGCATGCTCAGCGAGCGTCTGCACAGCCTGTTGCCTGATCTGATGCGAGAAACCGGCATCGACATGTGGCTGGTGCTGGCACGCGAGTATGCCGAGGATCCGGTGTACTACTCGCTGGTGCCACAACCCACCCATGCAGCGCGGCGCACCACCATGCTGGTGTTTCATCGTCAGGCCGATGGCAGCGTGGACAAGCTCACGGTGAACCGCTACCCGCTGGGTGAGCCGTATGAATCGGTCTGGTCCGGCGGCGATCTGGACGCGCAGTGGCAGGCGCTGGGTGAGCTGATCGCCGCGCGCAATCCTGAGCGCATCGGCATCAACAGTTCCAGACACTGGCCGGTCGCCGATGGCCTCACCCATGGCCTGCACCAGCGTCTGCTGGAAGTGCTGGATGACGATCTGCAGCAGCGTCTGGTGTCGGCCGAAGATCTGTTCATCCGCTGGCTGGAGACGCGCAGCGAATCCGAGCTGGCGGTGTATCCGCAGATCGTGGCGCTGGCGCGCAGTGTCATTGCCGAGGCTTTTTCCAACCATGTCATCACCCCGGGCGCAACCAGTACCGACGATGTCGCCTGGTACATTGCCCAGCGCTTCACCGATCTGAATCTGCCGATCTGGTTTCAGCCCTATGTCAACCGCCAGCGGCGCGGCGACAACTGTGCAGCCGACGACACGTTCTGTGGCCAGTCCGGCCTCATCATGCCCGGCGATGTGCTGCACACCGATGTTGGCATCTGCTATCTGAAGTTGTGTACCGACACCCAGGAGATGGCCTACGTGCTGCGCCCCGATGAAAACCGGGTGCCGGATGGTCTGCGGGCAGCACTGGCCACGGGCAACCGCTGGCAGGATTTGCTCACCACCGAGTTTGTCAGCGGTCGCAGCGGCAACGAGATTCTGCGCCGTGCCCAAGCAGCCAGTGCGGCAGCCGGTATTGTCAGCAACATCTACACGCATCCACTGGGCATGTTTGGTCACGCGCCGGGTCCGGCCGTGGGCATGTGGGATCTGCCGGCAGCGGTGCCGCACACCGGCGAACGCAAGCTCTACCCGAACACCGCCTATGCCATTGAGGGCAACATCAAACAGGCGCTGCCGGAATGGGACGACGAACTGGTGGCGATCAAGCTGGAGCAAAGTGCCTGGTTTGATGGCCAGCGGGTGATCTACCTGGCTGGACGCCAGACCCGCTGGCATGTGATCCGCTGACTTGACTTCACATTAATTGAGACCAAATGCCATGCAACGATTTCTACTGGTACTGCTGATGACTTCTACTCTGATTGGCTGTGAGTCGGGCGATAAGCCCACCGACAGCGATGCTGCGAACACCTTCGCTGACAGCGCGGCAGTCAGCGTGCCGCCTGGCACGCTGGCGTATCCAGTCACGCACAAGGTCGATGTGGTGGACAATTACCACGGCACCGAAGTGGCCGATCCCTATCGCTGGCTGGAAGACGACGTGCGGGAATCGGCTGCGGTTGCCGACTGGGTGGCCGCGCAGAACCGGCTCACCGACAGCTATCTGGAGACCTTGCCGCAGCGAGCTGACATCCATGCCCGGCTCACCGAGCTGTGGAACTACGCGCGCTACAGCGTGCCGTTCACTGAGGGCGGGCGCATTTTCTTCAGCAAAAACGATGGCCTGCAGAACCAGGCCGTGTTGTATGTGCAGGACAGCGCTGAGGCCGATGCGCGCGTACTGATTGACCCCAATCAGTGGTCTGAGGATGGCACCATGGCCCTGGGTGCCGCGGTGCCCAGCCCGGATGGGCGCTACCTGGCCTATGCGATCCAGGATGGCGGCTCGGACTGGCGCAGCTGGCGCATCATGGAGATCGATTCCGGCAAACTGCTGGATGATGAACTGCGCTGGCTGAAATTCACCTCGGTGAGCTGGGCCAGCGACAGCAAGGGCTTTTACTACTCGCGCTATCCGACACCCGAGGAAGGTGCGGCCATGCAGAGCCTGAACCTCAATCAGGCGGTGTATTTCCACCAGATCAACACCGCACAGTCTGCCGACACCGAGGTGTTCGCCACCCCCGAGCACCCGGAATGGGGACACTTTGCCGAAGTCAGCGAAGATGGCAGATGGCTGATCATCACCACGTTTGTCGGCACCGACAACCGCTACCGTGTCACCGTGCGCGATTTGCGTGAGCACAGCACGCTGGCACTGATCGATCATTTCCGCCACGATTACAGCTTCATCGGCAACCTGGGCAGCGAGTTCTATTTCCTCAGCAACGATGCCGCGCCGAAGTACCGCATCATCGCCATGGACCTGCAGCAGCCGGCTCCCGAGCACTGGCGTGAAGTGGTGCCGGAAGCGGAGCATGTGCTGGTCGGTGCCAGCCTGTTTGCCAGTTCGGCTGCAGCAGAGACGACCGCAGGCGACGAGGCGGCATCCGGTCGACTGCTGCTGGAGTACCTGCAGGATGCCAAATCGAGCGTCATGCAGTATGCCCTGGATGGCAGCCTGATCGGGCCGGTAGCATTGCCAGGCATCGGCAGCGTGGCCGGATTCGGCGGCAGACAGGATGCCAGCAGCACCTATTTCAGTTTTTCCAGCTACAACACACCGCCAGCCATTTATCGCCATGACATCGCCAGTGGCGAGCGCAGCCTGTTTCGTCAGGCCGAGGTCGATTTCGAGCCGGAAGACTACATTGTCACCCAGGTGTTCTATGCATCCAAGGATGGTACCCGCGTGCCGATGTTCATCGCCCACCGGCGTGACCTGCAGCGCAACGGCAGCCAGCCGACGCTGTTGTACGGCTACGGCGGTTTCAACATCTCGCTGACGCCCGATTTCTCGGTGCGCTGGCTGGCGTGGATGGAAATGGGCGGTGTGGTGGCGGTGGCCAATCTGCGCGGTGGCGGCGAGTACGGACGCGAATGGCATCAGGCCGGCACGCGCCTGAACAAGCAGAACGTGTTTGACGATTTCATCGCCGCAGCCGAATACCTGCAGCAGGAACAATACACCGACCGCCAGCATCTGGCTATCATGGGCGGTTCCAATGGCGGCCTGCTGGTGGGCGCGGTGCTCAATCAGCGTCCGCAGCTGTTTGCTGCGGCACTGCCTGCGGTCGGGGTGATGGACATGCTGCGCTTTCATCGGTTTACTGCCGGCAGGTTCTGGACCGACGATTACGGCTCGGCCGACAATGCCGAGGAGTTTGCCGCCCTGTATGCCTATTCGCCTTATCACAATCTGCAGCCGGGAACCGGGTATCCGGCTGTGCTGGTGACCACCGCAGATCGTGATGACAGGGTGGTGCCGGGACACAGTTTCAAATATGCGGCACGCCTGCAGGAAGTGCAGTCAGGCCCGGCTCCGGTGCTGATCCGCATCGAGACCCGTGCCGGTCATGGCGGCGGCACCGCCACCGACAAGGCCATCGAACTGCTGGCCGATCAGTACGCTTTTCTGGCGCAGCACCTGGGTATGAAATAATAGGCTCACCCGTTGCTGATGCAGTGTGCTCAGACCGCGCTGGCTTATTTGCCGCATGATCAGTTATAATGCTTGATGGTACGGAGGGTTATGCGCCCGTGGGGCATGGCCGATAAGCTGACAGAGTGTATGTCTGGTGCATACATCATCTGATTTTAGAGGCCCCGCATGGGGCCTTTTTCGTTAATGCGCTGGAGAGCTTTGCGGACGGCATGAGTCGATTGATCACAGAACTGCAAACGCTGCTGGGCGGGCTGGTCGAGGATCTGGGCTACCGGCTCTGGGCGCTGCAGCTGCTGGGAGAAGGCGGCAGCAAAACGCTCAGGCTGTTCATTGATCAGCCCGACTTCAGCGGTGACATCGGGCTGGAAGACTGCGAGCAGGTCAGTCGTGAAGTGGCTGCGCTGCTGGACGTGAACGATCCGATTCCTGGCCATTACACGCTGGAGGTGTCTTCGCCGGGTGTGGATCGGCCACTGTTTGATCCGGAACACTATCGCCTGTGTCTGGCGCAGGACGTTAACATCAGGACATTCAGCAAGCAGGAAGGGCGCCACCGTCATCATGGCAGGCTGCTGGCGGCGGATGCCGACGGCATAAGCCTGCAGCGTGATGACGATGTGCAGGTCACGCTGCCGTATGCGGAAATCCGCAGCGCCAAGCTGGCGCCGGACTACGCCAGGCTGCTGGCCGGGCAGGCAGAGTGATGCGTGCCGGCATGAATTGAACAGCCCGCTGCCATGCGCACTATACGAAAGTGTGCTGGTGATGGGTCGATTTTGGAATGATTGAATTGCGGGTTGAGGAATAACATGGCAAAAGAGATTTTGCTGGTAGCCGAAGCGGTTGCCAACGAGAAAGGTGTCAGCAAGGCGGTGATCTTCGATGCGATCGAAGCCGCACTGGCATCGGCTGCGCGCAAGAAGCACGATCTGGAAATTGATGCGCGTGTCAGCATTGATCAGAAAACCGGTGAGTACGAGACTTTCCGGGTCTGGCACGTGGTCGACGATGATGAGGAAATCGAGTTTCCTGATCAGCAGATCACGGTCACCGAGGCGCGCCAGCAGGATGCTGATCTGAATCCCGGCGATCGCATCGAAGAGAAAATCGAAAACCCCGGCTTTGGACGCATCGCCGCACAGGCTGCCAAGCAGGTGATCGTGCAGAAAGTGCGCGAAGCCGAACGCGAGCAGGTGTATGAGGAATATGCCAACCGCTCCGGCGAGCTGATCAGCGGCATCGTCAAACGCTTTGACCGCGGCAGCGTGATCCTCGATCTGGGCGGCAACGCCGAAGCGTTCATTCCTTCGCGTCACATGGTGCCGGGCGAATCGGTGCGTCCGGGTGATCGGCTGCGCGCCTACCTGTATGAAGTAAAGCAGGACCAGCGCGGACCGCAGCTGTTTGCCAGCCGCACGGTGAAAGAGTTCCTGATCAAGCTGTTCACGCTGGAAGTGCCGGAAATCGACTCCGAACTGGTCGACATCCTCGCTGCCGCCCGCGACCCTGGACGCCGCGCCAAGATTGCCGTGCGTGCCAACGACAAGCGCACCGATCCGGTGGGGGCCTGTGTCGGCATGCGTGGCTCGCGCGTGCAGGCGGTCAGCAACGAACTCGCCGGCGAACGCATAGACATCATCCTGTGGGATGACAACCCGGCGCAGTTTGTCATCAATGCCATGGCTCCGGCAGAAGTGCATTCGATCATCGTTGATGAGGAAAAGCAGTCCATGGACATTGCCGTGGAGGAGGAAAACCTGTCCCAGGCGATTGGCCGCGGTGGCCAGAATGTGCGTCTGGCCAGCGAGCTGACTGGCTGGAAGCTCAATGTCATGACCATTGACGACGCCGAGGCCAAGAGTGATTCGGAAGCGCGCGAACTGCGTGAAATCTTCACTGTTGGTCTGGATGTGGATGAGGATCTGGCCGGCATTCTGGTCCAGGAAGGCTTCAGCAGCATCGAGGAAATTGCCTACGTGCCGGAAGCCGAGTTGCTGGCCATTGCTGAATTTGACGAGGACATCGTCGAAGAGCTGCGGCGGCGCGCACGTGATGCGCTGCTGGTGCAGATGATCGCCAAGGAAGAGGCGCTGGATGAAAACAAGCCGGAACAGGATCTGCTGGAGTTGGAGGGCATGACCGAAACACTGGCCTATGCACTGGCAGAGCAGGGCATCCGCAGCCGTGAGGATTTGGCCGATTGCGCCACCGATGATCTGGAGGAGATTCCGGGTCTGGATGCGGAACAGGCCGGCGCACTGATCATGCAGGCGCGCGCGCACTGGTTCGACGAGGACTGAGGCGCACGGTCAACATGAGGTTGCGTCCGGGATGGGCTGGCCATGTGCACTGCTCATTCCCTACACTATGAATTCATTGCAAAGGTAGATTAGATGTCATCAGAAATGACGGTTGGACAATTGGCACAAGTGCTGAACTTGTCGACAGACAAGTTGCTGTCACAATTCAAGGAAGCCGGGATTGACATTGCCTCGGCCGACGCGGTTGTGTCCGGCAAGGACAAAAAAGCCCTGCTTGAGCACCTGCGCAGCAGTCACGGCAAATCCGATGCCGTTGCTGGCGCGGCCGCTGGCAAGGTCGCCTTGCGTCGTCGCAGCCGCAGTGAATTGTCAGTCAGCGGTGGCACTCGCCCGGGGGGACGTCCGGCACCGGCGAAAAAGATCAATGTGGAAGTGCGCAAGAAACGCACCTTACTGAAATCCGATGCGCAGCGCAACGCCGAAGCCGAGCAGGAGCGCGAGAAGGCCCGTCAGGCACTGGAGGAAATCCGCCAGCAGCGTGAGGCCGAGCAGCAGCGCCTGCAGCAGGAGGCCGCTCGCAAGAGTGCTGAAAATGAAGCACAGGCAGCGCCGGCAGGAGACGCTGACAGCGCGCCTGCCCAGGTTCCGGAAAAGGCTGTGGATGAGCACGCAGCAGTGCCGGAATCCGTTGTCGCAGATGCCGGGCAAGCTGACGAGGCTGCCGCGCAGTCGCAGGATATCCCGGCTCAGGATGAGGCCGATGCGCCTCCGCCAGCCACAGACAGCGCCGCCGAAGCGCCCGCCAAACCGGCTCGTGCCGACAAGGCAGGCAGCGATGAGGACAGTGGACCGGCGGTGGAGATTGACGAGGAAGCGGCCAAGCGCATCCGTCAGTACGAAGAGAAAAAGCGCAGCCAGGGCAAGCCCAGAGGCAAGGGCAAGCGGCGTGATGAAGATGAGCGCAAGCCGCTGCACGTCACCCCTGGCAGTGGCCGTCGTCGCAAAGGCAAGTCACGCCGTCCGGCCGGACTGAACCTGAATCAGGAGCACGGCTTTCAGCGCCCTACCGAGCCGGTACAGCGCGACGTGGCCATCCCTGAGATCATTACAGTCGGTGAGCTGGCAAAGCTGCTTGCCATCAAGAGTGGCGAATTGATCAAGGTGATGATGAAGCAGGGCATGATGCTCACCATCAACCAGCCGTTGGAACAGGACACAGCGATACTGATCGTGGAGGAGCTTGGCCATAGCGCACATCCGGCCGAGCAAAGCGACATTGAAGATGAACTGGCCGCAGAAGCATCGCTGCAAGAAGGCGAGGGCGAGACGCGTCCGCCAGTGGTCACCATTATGGGGCATGTTGATCACGGCAAGACCTCGCTGCTTGACTACATTCGCAAGAGCAAGGTGGTCGACAGCGAGGCGGGCGGCATCACTCAGCACATTGGCGCCTACCATGTGGAGAGCGACAACGGCGGCATCAGCTTCCTGGATACCCCAGGGCACGCCGCCTTCACGGCAATGCGTGCACGCGGTGCCACCGCCACCGACATCGTGGTGGTGGTGGTGGCAGCCAATGATGGCGTCATGCCGCAGACCGAGGAGGCCATCCAGCACTCGCGCGCGGCCAATGTGCCGATGATCATCGCCATCAACAAGATGGATCTGGAAGACGCCGATCCGGACCGGGTCAAGAATGAGTTGAGCAAGCTCGAGGTGATTCCGGAAGAATGGGGCGGCGACCAGATATTTGTCGAAGTCTCAGCAAAATCCGGAGCCGGTGTGGACAACCTGCTGGATGCCATCCTGTTGCAGGCAGAAGTGCTGGAACTGAAGGCCGATCCGCAGCGCAAGGCGCGCGGTGTGGTGATCGAATCGCGCCTGGACAAGGGCCGTGGCCCGGTTGCAACCCTGCTGATCCAGGACGGCACGCTGCATCAGGGTGACATGGTGCTGGCCGGCGAGACCTATGGTCGCGCCCGGTCCATGCACAATGAGCGTGGCGAACGGGTCGATGCGGTGGGACCATCGTTTCCGGTGGAAATCCTCGGTCTGTCCGGGGTGCCCGATGCCGGTGATGAAATGATGGTGGTGGCCAACGAGCGCAAGGCCCGTGAAGCTGCCGAGCAGCGCTCGTCCAAGAGCCGTGAGGGAAGACTGGCCCAGCAGCAGGCGGCGAAACTCAAAAACCTGTTCGAGAACATGGGCACCGACGGCCAGAAGCAGACCATCAATCTGGTCATCAAGGCTGACGTGCAGGGCAGTGTGGAAGCACTGCGGGATGCGCTGACCAGATTGTCCAACGATGAAATTGAAATCAAGGTGATTTCCAGCGGGGTTGGCGGCATCACCGAATCCGATGCGTCGCTGGCGCAGGCCTCCAACGCCATCATCATCGGCTTCAACGTGCGTGCCGATGCCACCGCACGCAAGATCATCAAGGACGAAGATCTTGACCTGCATTACTACAGCATCATTTATGAGGCCATCGATCAGGTCAAGGCGGCCATCACCGGTCTGCTCGGCACCGAAACCCAGGAGCAGATCATCGGTCTGGCCGAGGTCAAGGATGTGTTCCGCAGCGCCAAGCTCGGTGCCATCGCCGGCTGTCTGGTGGTGGAGGGCGTGGTCAAGCGCGACCGTCCGATTCGCGTTTTGCGCGACAACGTGGTGGTGTTCGAAGGCGAACTGGAATCCTTGCGCCGGTTCAAGGATGACGTCAAGCAGGTTGAATCCGGCACCGAGTGCGGTATCGGTGTGAAAGCCTACAACGATGTGCGTCCGGGCGATCAGATCGAGTGCTTCGAACGCATTGAGGTGGCACGTACGCTGGATTGAGCGGTCACAGACTGATTGCAGTACTGTCGATCACAACCGGGTTTTGACGCCAACAGCGTGCCGGTGGAGATCGTCGCCGAGCCCCAGGCGCAACGGAGATACATGCCATGAACAGCAGAGGATTTGCCCGTCACGAGCGGGTAGCGGCGCAGTTGCGCCGTGATCTGGCCACTTTGATCCAGCAAGAGGTGAAAGATCCGGAAGTCGGATTTGTCAGTGTCTCAGACGTTGAAGTCACCCGCGATCTTGGTCACGCCAAGGTGTATGTGACCGTGTTCGACAGCGACACCGCGAAGGTCTGTGTGGGCGCGCTCAATCGCAGTGCCGGCTTTCTGCGCACCAGGCTTGGTCAGCAGTTGCGCATGCGCAGCGTGCCGGAACTGCATTTTCATCATGACACCTCGGTGGAGCAGGGCGCGCACATGGATGCCCTGATCAGCAGCCTCAACGTGCAGGCCGTTGACGAAGAGGAATAAGACCATCAGCGCGGTATCCGGTGCTGCGGCCACAACGCCGCCGGCACAGCAGGCTCCAGCGGGCCTGCTGTTGCTGGACAAACCGGCCGGTATCAGCTCTGCCCAGACCCTGACCGCCGCCAAGCGCCTGCTCGGTGTGCGCAAGGCTGGCCACGCCGGGACGCTGGATCCATTTGCCAGCGGCATGCTGATCTGCGCCTTTGGTCGCGCCACCCGCGTCAACGCCTTCATGCTCGAATTCGACAAATCCTATCGCGCCGGAGTCCGTCTCGGGATGGCCACCAGCACCGGCGATCCGGATGGCGAGGTGTGTGCCACAGCGCCGGTGCCACAGCTCACGCTGGCCCAGTGGCAGACCCTGGCAGACACTCTGTGCGGCCAGCTTGCACAGGTGCCACCCATGTATTCAGCCATCAAGCAGCAGGGCAAGCGTCTGTATCAGCTCGCGCGCCAGGGCATCGAGGTGGTGCGTGAACCGCGCCAGGTGCACATTCACGCATTGACCGTGACCGCCGTGGATGGTGACGATCTGTGCTTTGAGGTGCGCTGCAGTAAAGGTACCTACGTGCGTACCCTGGCGCAGCAACTGGCCGGGTTGGCCGGCACACAGGCGCATTTGCACAGCCTTCGACGCACCGGTATCGGGCCCTTTGTCGAAGCCGACATGGTGACACCGATCCAGCTGCAGGACGCGCCTGATCGTTGCAATCTGCTGCAACCGGTGGATGCGGCATTGCAGCATCTGCCGCAGATCAGGCTGAATGCGGCACAGACCGAAGGGTTTTTGCATGGTCAGAAGCTGACCTCGGTAGCCTGTCCGGATGGTGTGCAGTGCGGCCAGGCGGTGCGGGTCTACGGTGATGCGCGGCTGCTGGGGGTTGCCAGTTATGATGATGCGCTTCGGCTGTGTCCGAAACGAGTGTTTTGATGCAGATTTCTATGCTCGCTCAGGCATGTATGCAAGCGGCAGCGTAGTCAATTCAGATCGCCCACCCGTTCAGGCGAAACGGTCAGCCAGGCGGTGAATCATATAGCTGCTCTCGCTCATCGCGGTCTGGCTGAACTCACCAAAATACCTGCTGATGGCCTCGAATTCGGCAATGAACCCGGCCCGGTCGTTGTTGCGGATCAGTTCAGCCAGATTGGCGTGATGGGCGCAAAACTCTGCCAGCAGCTGCCGGCGCTCCGGATTGGCCAGCACGATGTCGGCGTACAGTTCGGCCTGCTGGGCAAACATGCGCCCGATCATCATCAACTCGGCGCGATAAATCGGACTGGAGCAGCGCAGCATGTCTTCCGGCTGCATGCCGCAGTGCTGCAGAAATGAGCCATGCAGCCAGGCGATGTAGTGGCGCAGTCCCTGCACCAGATTCATCATACGATCATGCTCATCGGGCGCGCATGCGAACACACGCATGCCCCAGAGGTGGCACTGCTCCAGCAGCCATGCTGCCTGCTCGCCGTTACGCACCGCACAGGCAATCATGAGCTGTCGGGACACCTGGTGCACGTCGGCACCATGCATCGGGTGCAGACCGATGACCGGGCCTGAGTGCGCTGCCAGCATGGCATTCACCGAGCTGGCCTTGTTGCTGGTGAAGTCGGCCAGTATGCAATCTGGCGGCAGTCTGCCGGCAAGCCGCTCGATCACCGCCACGGTGGCATCGATGGGCACACTGACGATGACCAGATCGGTGCCCGGCAGCATGGCATCAAGCTGGCTCCAGCCATCACGGTCGATACCGGAGACCCGATGTCCGCTGCGTTCGAACATCTGCGCATACAGCCTGGCCATGGCGCCATCGGCACCAATGAACAGCACCTGCCGAGCGCGCTCGCCGGCACGCACAAAGCTGTCGCGTGACTGGCTGGCGCGTGAGGCGGCCATGATCATGCGCAGAAAATCTTCCGCCCAGTCCGGTTGCAAACCCAGCGCTTGGGCCTGATCACGAAAGCGCCGGGTCTTGTCCTGCTCGCGTTGAGCCACATACACCGGTTGCCGCTGCCGGCGCTTGGCGCTGACCACCTCGGCCACGACCGCATTGCGCTGCTGCAACAGGGCCAGAATCTGCTCGTCGATGTCATCAATGCGATGCCGCAGCTTGTCCAGCGGTTCGGAATGTTCAGCGTTCATGCTGCATCCGGACGCGGCCACCGGCAGGACAGCGCTTCGTCTGCAGTCCGAAGATACGCTGAGGTTTACAATTCATTGTCACAGGTAGTAAAATAGCGAGCTAGACATAATACAGGCAACGGCGAGGCTTTGTGCAAGTGTCTGTGGCTGCTCACGATGAGTGCGGTGCCTTCACACGGCCATTTGCATAAAGCCTCGTTGCCATGATCCATCGGTTGCCATACGCCTGCCCGGTCTGAATCTGGCAGGCAATTGCGGCAACGAACACATTTATATTTGGAGAACGACGAGCATGTCACTGAGTCCACAGGAAAAGTCCGCGATTGTTGCTGATTACCAGCGCGCGCCCAACGACACCGGTTCACCGGAGGTGCAGATTGCCCTGCTGACCAGTCAGATCCAGCATCTGACCCAGCATTTCGCCACGCACAAGGGTGATCACCATTCGCGTCGCGGTCTGCTGCAGATGGTCAACCGCCGCCGCCACCTGCTTGCCTATCTGAAAAAAATTGATCTGGAACGTTACCGCGAACTGATCGGACGTCTGAATCTGCGCCACTGATCTGACCGCGACGATCATCACCGTCCCGTTCATGCCCAAGCAGCCCAGCCTGGAACTGCGAGGCCTCCGGCCCGCAGTTCTTGTGCGTGTGCCCACATGTCATGCGCCTCATGACCGTCTGCGATCTGGTTGCGGCGGCAAATTGCTTTCTATCCAAAGGACTACATAGTTGTGAATAAAATATCCCGTACTTTCAAATACGGTGACCATGAGGTCACTCTGGAAACCGGCCACATCGCGCGTCAGGCCGATGCCGCCGTCATGGTCACCATGAACGACTCCACCGTTCTGGTCACAGCAGTGGCGCAGAAGACCGCCGATCCGGGCCGTCCGTTTTTTCCGTTGACGGTCAACTATCAGGAAAAATTCTACGCTGCCGGCCGCATTCCCGGTGGTTTCTTCAAACGCGAAGGCCGCCCCACCGAAAGTGAAACGCTGATCTGTCGCTTGATTGATCGCCCGATCCGGCCGATGTTTCCCAAGGGTTTCATGAACGAAACCCAGATCACGGCGACGCTGCTGTCGTCCAATCCGGACGTGAACCCGGACATTCTTGCTCTGCTCGGCACCTCTGCCGCGCTGGCGCTTTCCGGGGTGCCGTTCAACGGCCCGCTCGGTGCCGCCAGGGTTGGCTACCGGGATGGCGAGTATCTGCTCAATCCCGGTGTAGACAGCCTGAAAACATCGGATCTGGATCTGGTCGTTGCCGGCACCAGTCAGGCCGTTCTGATGGTGGAATCAGAAGCCAACATGCTGTCTGAAGATGTCATGCTCGGCGCCGTGACCTTTGGCCACCGCGCCATGCAGGCAGCCATTGAGGTGATCACGGATCTGGCCAGCGAAGCCGGCAAGCCGGCCTGGGACTGGCAGGTGCCGGAACAGGACACCAGCCTGCAGGACAAAGTCGCGGCCATGCTTGGCGACGATCTGCAGCAAGCCTATGAAATCACTGACAAGCTGCAGCGCCGTGACGCCGTGGCCGCACTGCGTGACAAGGTCATGCAGGCCATGGGCGAGGGCGATGATGCCCCCAGTGCAGACGACATCAATGCGGCCTTCAATCGCATTGAGAAAGCCATGGTGCGTGACCGTATTCTTGATGGCAAGCCGCGCATCGATGGTCGCGATCTGACCACCGTGCGTCCGATTGACATTGAAGTGGGCGTGCTGCCACGCGTGCACGGCTCAGCGGTGTTCACCCGTGGTGAAACCCAGGCCATTGTCACCACCACGCTGGGCACCACCCGCGATGCACAGATCATTGATGCAGTGGGTGGCGAGTTCAAGGATCACTTCATGCTGCATTACAACTTTCCGCCATACTGTGTTGGCGAGACCGGCTTCATGAGCGGACCCAAGCGCCGTGAAATCGGTCATGGCCGGCTGGCACGGCGTGGTGTGGCCGCAGTGGTGCCGACACTGGAAGAGTTCCCGTATGTCATGCGTATCGTGTCGGAAATCACCGAATCAAACGGTTCCAGCTCCATGGCCTCGGTCTGTGGTGGTTCGCTGGCGATGATGGATGCCGGTGTGCCGCTGAAAGCCCCGGTGGCCGGCATTGCCATGGGTCTGGTGAAGGAAAACGAGCGCTTTGCCGTGCTCACCGACATTCTCGGTGACGAGGATCATCTGGGCGATATGGACTTCAAGGTGGCCGGCTCCAGTGATGGCATTACTGCCCTGCAGATGGACATCAAGATCGATGGCATCACCGAGGAAATCATGCGCATCGCCCTGGCCCAGGCCAAGGAAGGGCGTTTGCATATTCTCGGCGAGATGAACAAGGTGCTGGACAAGCCACGTCAGGAAATGTCCAGTTATGCACCGCGCCTGATGACCATGAAAGTGCATCCGGACAAGATCCGCGACATCATCGGCAAGGGTGGTGTCACCATCCGTCAGATCACCGACGAGACCGGTGCCATCATCGACATCGCCGACGATGGCACGGTGACCATCGCCTCCGCCAACAAGGAAGCTGCCGAGGACGCGCGTCGTCGCATCGAGCAGATTACCGCCGATGTCGAGCCTGGTCAGATCTACGACGGCACCGTGCAGCGACTGATGAACTTCGGTGCCTTTGTCAGCATTCTGCCGGGCAAGGACGGGCTGGTGCACATTTCGCAGATATCCGACGAGCGGGTGGAAAACGTTTCCGACAAGCTCAAGGAAGGCGACAAGGTCAAGGTCAAGGTGCTCGAAGTCGACAAGCAGGGTCGCATACGCCTGAGCATGAAAGCCATCAATGGCGACGACAAGGTGCATGGCGATCACGATTGATCCAGGCTGGTTCGCCGATGGCGGCTTGCCATGCCGGGAGCAGGCATCGTGTTCAGACTATGATGCCATCGCAGACACATCAGGGCCTGGTACGACCAGGCTCTTTTGTATCCGAACATGGACACCAACCCGCGTTGTTCATGCAGCGGCATCTTGGCACGATGACGCATGATTTATTCCGTCTAGTCGGAGCAAAGGGCCAATGAACACCACCAACAACAATCTTCAGATACCGGTATCACCGGGTGAACTGCTGGACAAGATCAGCATCCTGCTGCTGAAACAGGAACACATGACGGAAGCCACCCAACTGAACCATGTGCGGCACGAACTGGCATTGCTGCAGCAGGTGCGTGAGCAATTGCCTGACAATGCTGAGTTGCAGAAGCTGTTCGAGCGCCTGACTGAGGTCAACCAGCAACTGTGGCGTATCGAGGATGGTCTGCGTGCCAAGGAAGCCGCTGGCAAGTTCGATCAGAGCTTCATTGAACAGGCGCGCATGGTGTATATCAACAACGATCAGCGGGCGGCGATCAAACGCGCCATCAACGAACTGCTGGGATCCGACATCCAGGAACAGAAGTCCTACACCGATTATTGACTATCCCGCATTATTCATGACCAAACGGCAACCCGGTGGGTTGCCGCCATGGCCTCAATAGCCTGTCAGTCACGCCTTGGAACAGTTGATGGCTCAACGCCCGATCGGAATCCGATGACTGGTTGCCTTGTCCGGCTTGCTGCGTCCGATGCGGATCTTGAGCACGCCTTTTTTGACATCGGCTTTGATGTCGTTGCTGTCGGCGTCATCGGGCAGGTTGAGCACGCGCTGGAAACTGCCATAACTGCGCTCTACCTTATGAAAGCCATTCTCGTCCTTGCTGCTTTCCTGCTTCTTCTCACCGCTGATGGTGAGTAGATTCTGCTCCAGCGTGATGTCGATGTCGTCTTCATTGACACCGGGTACTTCCACCGCAACGGTGTAATGCTTGTCGGACTCGGCGATGTCCAGCTGTGGCCGCAGGATCATGGTCTCCAGGGTGCCGCTGTTACCAAATGGTGTTGGGAAGTCAGCTAGAAAACGATCAAACATTCGATCAAGCTGATCATGCATGCTGGTCAGTGGATCATTATGACGCGTGAGACTGGTTGACTTGTGCTGATCCGCTTCCCGGTTGAACCAGTTCCACGGCTTCAGGCTGAGACGTTTTTCCGCTGTAGATTTCATCATGACCTCCAGATCAAAAGATCATTGCAGTTAACCTGTCTCTAATATAGCGCTATCTGATATGGAATCAAGCGTTACCATGTGGCGAATGCAGCTCTCGACAGCAACATCTGCTTCCTGTTGGGCATTGCATTGCCGCGTAATCACCGCATGACCGCAGCTGTCAGACCTCTTTGCTGCGGGTTGAAGTAGTGCTTGGGTGGAGAAGTAGAATCAATCAGATCGAAGATTTATTTCAGATTCTTCACGCACCTGATCAAGCCGGGTGATCACCGCATCGACGCTGATCAGATCCATCACCCCCGGGACTTCGATGCGGCTGCCCCAGCGCAGCTGTGCGGCCGTTTTGTGGCGAAACTGTTGCGCCGCCTGCTCGAAGCGGTCGACGCACAGGTGCAGTGAATGGTACGGGCCGCTGCGCCGTGACCAGGTGGCCGCGTGCAGGCCGATCACCGGCGTGCCCAGTGCGCTGGCCCAGTGTGCCGGACCACTGTCTGGCGACAGCAGCACATCGCAGCGTTGCAGCAATGCCAGCATGCGCGTGGGCGAGTCACGCCCGATCAGGTTGCACAATGCTCGGCGGTCGGCCTGGCCCATGGTTTCATTAAGCTGCTGCTCAATCGCTGTGCCCATGCGCTGCTCGGCATCACCCGGGCCGCCCAGCAGGCACACGCGCATACCCGAGCGGATGGCATGGGCGGCGACGGCGGCGTAGCCGGCAGCATGCCAGTTGCGCAGCGGGTGACTGGAACAGGGACTGATGCCCAGCAGCGCTTGCTCACCGGGCAGCATCTGCGTGGCAAACGCCTGATCCGCAGCGGCGATGCGGATGGGCCAGTGCGGTTCGTGGACAGGACAACCCAGGTGGCGGGCAAAAGCGAGAAAACCCTGCACCTGATGCTGCGGGGCGTGCTCGGCAATGGTTTCGTTGCAGCACCAGCGATGGCCCTCGCGCTGGCGGCTGCGATCCCAGCCGATGCGGCGATCGGCGCGGATCATCAGGCTGAGCAGATTGGCGCGCAGCGAGGTCTGCAGTTGCAGCAGAACATCATAGCGTGAAGCCAGTTGCTGTCGCAGTGCGCTAATGGCGGCACGTCCGCCCCGCTTGTCGTAAGTCAGTAACGTCAGACCAGGCAGATCGGGGATCAGTGCCTGATGGCGCGGATCGATGATCCAGTCAATGCGGCATTCAGGGTGGGTCTGCAGCAATGCATGCAGCACTGGCAGCACATGGGCGATGTCACCCAGTGACGACAGGCGCAGGATGCAGATGTGCAGGCTCATTGGCGCCGACGGGTTCGCGGTGCGGTATCATGAGCGCCCCGGTAACATGCAACAGCAGTGAGTACAGGCCCGTGCAGGCGGCTTTGAATCGTCAACAACATCTGCGTATTCTATACGATGCCGATCAACTCCAGCGGCCGGTCCCGGGCTGGTTTGAGGTGGACTACTGGGAGCATCTGCAGGCGGTTGTGCACATCAGCGGTGGACGTGGTGGGGTTTGTCGGGTGCAGACGCCGTCGGGCGCGGCGGCCCTGAAGCGCTATCTGCGTGGCGGACAGATGAGCAGAATCAGTCGCGACCGCTACCTGTTTACCGGCTGGGAACGCTGTCGCAGTTTTCGTGAGTGGCGCTTGCTGGCGCACATGCGTGACTTGCAGTTGCCAGTGCCGCAACCGCTGGCGGCCTTGTGCAGCAGGTCAGGCCGTCGTTATCAGGCGGCATTGCTGACGCGCTGGATCGACAATGCCGTGCCATTGCATCAGCGGCTGGAGCAGGTCAGCGACGCGCAGGCTGACGGGCTGTTCAGCCTGGTGTTGCAGACCATTGCCGATTTGCATGCTGCCGGTGTCTACCATCCGGACCTGAACTTTGGCAATGTGCTCATTGATGCCAGTGACAGCGTCTGGCTGATCGATTTTGATCGTGCCAGATTGCTCGACCAGGCATCACGACGTCACCGGCTGGCCCTGCCGTCCATGCATGCGCGCCTGCTGCGTTCGGCTCGGCGTCTGCAACAGGGTGCCAGGCTGCAGCCGCAGCATGTGCTGCGGCTGCAGGAACTGCTGGTCAAACAGCAGGACTGACGTCAGTCGATCGGCTGACCGTTTTCGTCCAGATACTGGATCGGGCCCAGCTGCAGTGATTCCAGTTCTTCGCTGATCGCTGCGCGATCACCCACCAGCACCCAGAGCAGGCTGTCGTCATTAATGTGCTGATTGGCGGCAGACTGAATTGCCTCCAGTTGCAGCGAGCGGTAGCGTGAGGCCAGCGTCTCCACATAATTGTCCGGGCGGCCATAGACATGGTTTGCGACCAGAGCACCGAGCACGGCCCGGGCGGTCTCGAACTGACCCGGCAGGCTGTTGGTGTTGTTGTTGACGGTTTTTTCCAGCTCCTCGACCGTGGCCGGTGCTGCGCCCAGATAGTCGGTCAGCTCGCGTTGAATTTCCGCGATGGACTCGCCGGTTTTGTCGGTCTGCACTGGCGCATAGATCAGCCATGGGCGCTGACCCCTGGCATCCTGCATGAAGCTGAAGGCACCATACGCCCAGCCTTTGTCCTCTCGCAGGTTCATATTGATGCGCGAAGTAAAGCTGCCGCCAAAAATCTCGTTCATCGCACTGATCTGGAGATTGCTGTCGGTGCCGGTGGGCGGAAACAGCTGACCGGCCATGATCACGGTCTGGGGTGAGTCCGGGCGATCGATCAGATACACGGCAGTCTTGTTGCGGGCGGGCACGGTCGGCAGCGTTTTGCTGATGCTGGCAGACGATTGCGGCTGCCAGTCGGCAAAGTGCCGGTTGAGCAGCTTGAGCAGCTCATCCAGGTCGCTGTCACCCACCACGAACAGCCTGGCATTGTCAGGACGCAGCCAGTTCTGGTGAAAGCTGATCAGATCATCGCGCTGCAGACTGGCAACCGATGCCTCGGTGCCGGATCCGGTGAACGGGATGCCATAGGCGTGATTTTTGCCGTACAGCAGCGGTGGCAGGGTGCGCAGTGCCAGACCGACCGGCTGGGCTTTTTCCTGCTGTATGCGCACCAGCTGACGCTTTTTCTGCAGTGCCAGATCGTCCTCGTGGAACGCCGGATTGCGGATCACGTCGCTGTACAGCTCTATCGATGCATCGAGATTGCTGCGCAGCGCCGACAGCGTGACACTGGTCGTGTCCAGGCCACTGCCGGCACCGATGCGTGCCCCCAGCTCTTCGCTGCGCTGGCTGATCTCCAGCGCAGTGCGTCTTTGTGTGCCTTCACTGAGCATGCCGGCGGTGAAACCGGCCAGACCCAGCTTGCCGCCGGCATCGGCGGCGTAACCGGCGTCAAACACCATTTGCATTTCCACCACCGGCACCGCACCACGGTGCGCGAACACCACTTCGATGCCATTGTCCAGTTGGGCGCGCTGGATGGCAGGGAAATTGAGATCGGGCATGCTGCCTACCGCCGGCAGTTGGCTGCGATCGGCCTCGGTTTCGACCGTGGCGTAGTTCGGGAACGGTAACACCGTGAGCTGGTGATAGGGACGCGTCAGCCACTGTTCTGCGATGTTTTGCAGATCCTTGCCCGTGGCGGCATTGATGCGTTCCAGGCTGCGCTGGAAATGTCCCGGATCATCGGCGTACAGCGCACCCTGGGCCAGCGTCACCGCCTTGCCGCCAAAGCCGCCAATCTGCTCCAGGCCGCGGATGACGCTGGCATTGATGCTGGTCTTGATGCGTTGCAGCTCCTGCTTGTCCGGTCCCTGCGCAATCAGCCGCTGCAGTTCCTGCTCGATGATGTCGGTGACTTCGACGGCGTCGGCCTCCGGCTGCAGGCTGGCGGTGATGGTGAATATGCTGGCCAGTTCGTGACGCTCCAGGCTGGCGCTGATGTCGGTTGCCAGTTGCAGCTCCTGCACCAGTTTCTGATACAGGCGTGAGGTTTTGCCGCCACCGAGCAGGTCGGCGAACAGGTCGAGCTGATCGGCGGCTGCGGTGATGCGGCCGGGCACGGTCCAGCTGCGGTAGATGCGCGTCTGCGGCACCTGATCATACATGCTTTCGATGATGTTGCTGTCCGGCTCCGGCACCCAGTGATTGAGCTTTTGCAGCGGCGGCCCGGCGGCAATGTCGCCGAAGTATTTTTCCACCAGCGGTCTGGCGCTGGCGGCGTCGATGTCACCGGCCAGCACCAGCACGGTGTTGGCGGCACCGTAATAGGTGTTGAACCATTCCTTGACGTCGTCCAGGCTTGCGGCATTGAGATCCTCCATCGATCCGATGGTGCTCCAGCGGTATGGGTGTCCCTGCGGAAACAGGCCTTCCTGCATGCGATAGCGCACCTTGCCATAGGGCTGGTTGTCGCCCTGGCGTTTTTCGTTCTGCACCACCCCGCGCTGCTCGTCGAGCCTGGCCTGATCAACCACGCCCAGCAAGTGTCCCATGCGGTCGGATTCCATCCACAAGGCCATCTCCAGCGCCGGGGTCGGCACGGTGGCGAAATAATTGGTGCGGTCCAGCCAGGTGGTGCCGTTCATGCCGGTGGCACCCACCTGCTCGAACGGTTTGAAATACTCGTCGTTGTAGTTCTCGCTGCCGTTGAACATCAGGTGCTCAAACAGATGCGCGAAGCCGGTCTTGCCGGGCTTCTCATCCTTGGAGCCGACGTGATACCAGACGCTGACGGCGACAATCGGTGCCTTGCGGTCTTCATGCACCACCACGCGCAGTCCATTGTCGAGCTGAAACTGCTCGTAATCGATATTGATGTCGGGGCCTGTGGCCAGCGCGATGTTGCTGATGTACAGCAGCAGCAGGGTCAAGCAAATGCGGTGTCGAATCATGTCGGTGTTCATCCTGATTGGTTTTATCGGTCAATTGGCCTATTATCCGGCTATGCCCATGCATCGGCCTGTGTAAATCGTCATGTCCATCGATCGTGTTGAACTGTTCAGTGTGCCCATCTGGCGCAGCCGCATACCGGAAATGCAGCCTTTTGCCGAGCAACTGCGCGAGCAGCTGCTGCAGCAATGGCGAGATGGCCAGTTTCAGAAGCATCAGTATGGCTACGGTTACCAGACCCCCAGCGTGCTGTTTGATCGCGACAATCTTCTGGCCAGTCCTGCCATGCAGACCCTGCAGCAGGCGTTTTTGTCACGCGTGCGCGAAATTCTGCGTCAGCGTGTCAACCACACTGTGCATCTGCCGCCGGACATTTATGCCAGCATGGCCTGGGCGCTGATCCAGACCAATGAAGACTGGGTCAACGGCAGCTGGCATGATCACGCTCCGGCGCTGATTAGCGGCTGTTACTATCTGCAGCAGCCTGAGACCACGAACGAGACCGAAGGTGCACTGGCATTTCAGCGCCCTGGCAGTGTGGATGCATTTGTCCAGCAGGTGCAGTTCGTGAAGCCGCAGCAGGGTGATTTCATTCTGTTCCCGTCCTATCTGAGTCATCGCCCCACACCCTGTCCCTCGGCGCAGGATCTGCGCATCTCCATCAATATGGACGCTTACGTGCACTGGCTGCACTGGGATGAGGCGGGCAAGCCGCGCATCCACCCGGAGCGCTACCGGCAGCTGCGTGAGGATTCATTGTGAGGATCACTGTTCAGCTGCGTTTGCCGTTGGGTCTTCGGTTACCGGCAGCTCACTGATCAGCACCAGCGCGGCCAGGCCCGAGCTGTCGAAATATTCCATTCTTCCGGCCTGGATGCGACGCTTCTGCTGCAGTGCGCGCACACGATAATCGGCCGGGTTTTCATCGTCGCTGGGTATCTGGCGGTCTTCGCTGCCGGACTGGTCGTCATTGCCGTCAGCGAGATCCTCATTGCGGTAGTACAGCACGCGCGAACGCTCACGCACATTGAGTTCGGCCACCCCGACCTTGCCGGTGTTGATTTTCAGGCTGCCATCCAGCACGTACTGGAACTGTGGCGCGGCATCAGGCTGGGGCGGGTTGTCCGCAGCGCTGGCCAGGTCAGACGTTGCCGAGACCACTGACTGCGCGGTGCCAGTGCTGTCCGTTGGCCCTGAATCAGCGCTGATGCCGTCTGTGCTCAGCGGTGCTTCACCATGGATGCGCCAGCGCCGCCCAATGCCTTCCAGCTGGTTCCAGCGGTAATAACCAAGCAGGTCATACCGGCCCTGCATGCGCTGCCAGGCGCTGGCCATGGGTTCACTGGCGAATGGTTCGATGTCTTCGCTGTCTGTGTCAGGCGCGCTGGCCACCGGTATGGCCGGCATCACCGGCAACGGGCGGAAGTCCTGCAGGCGGGTCTGCTCACGCCAGGCGATGTCACCGGGACGATGTGCGAACAGCAGCACCTCAACGTGCCAGATGTTCTCTGCGGGCGCGGTTTCGGTGGACGGTTGGGACTGACTCCATGCCGGCACCGACAGGGTCAGCAGCAGGCCGCACAGCCAGTACGGTGATGACGATTTGTGCTCAGTGCCGGTCATGCTGCTGCTGTTCTCCGCTTGATTTCCGCGCGTCAGGCTGGTTTGCCGGATCGGGTTTCAGATCCTGCAACAACTGACGAATATAAAGCAATCGCTGCTGGTCGTCATCCAGCAGCGCTTTCAGGCTCAGTCGCTGCTGACCCTGCAGCTTGAATTCGTCTGCCTGGTATTGCACTTTGGCGATCAGTTTCGCGCTGTCTATGCGCGGCTGTTCGCTGAAATCGATCCAGCCACCACCAGGGCCGAAGTCGATGCGTGCCAGCCCAAGCTGTTTTGCCTGCAGCTTGAGGTTGCTGATGGCGATCAGGTTCTTTGTTGCCTGCGGCAACAATCCGAAACGATCGATCAGCTCGATCTGCAGCTGCCGCAGGGCCTCGTTGTCGCTGGCCATGCTGATGCGCTTGTACAGGGTCAGCCGCATCGGCACATCAGGCAGGTAGTCGTCGGGTATGAATGCCGGCAGATGCAGCTCCACCGTACCTGTGCGCAGCATGGGCTGACTCAGATCGGGCTCCTCGCCGGCACGCAGGGCGGCCACGGCCTGTTCCAGCATCTGCAGATGCAGTTCGAAGCCGATGGCGTGCATCTGCCCGCTCTGCTCCTCGCCCAGCAGTTCGCCGGCACCGCGGATTTCCATGTCATGGGTGGACAGGGCAAAGCCGGCCCCGAGGTCTTCCAGCTCACTGATCGCCTGCAGCCGCTTCTGGGCATCGGCGGTGATGTTCTGCCAGTCTGCAATCAGCAGGTAGGCAAACGCGCGATGGTGCGAACGGCCGACGCGTCCACGCAACTGGTGCAACTGGGCCAGGCCGAAATGATCGGCCTTGTTGATGAGAATGGTGTTGGCGCTGGCCACGTCGATGCCGTTTTCGATGATCGTGGTGCACACCAGGATGCTGAAGCGCCGGGCATAGAAGTCGCGCATCACCCGTTCCAGCTCCGGCTGCGGCATCTGGCCGTGGGCAATGGCAATGGATTCCTGTGGAAACAGGCGACCCAGCTGAGTGGCCATGGAGGCGATTGTGCGCACTTTATTGTGCACAAAGTACACCTGTCCGCCACGCTGCAGCTCTCGCTCGATGGCATCGCTGATGAGGCTGTCGTCCCATTGTGTCACCGTGGTCTTGACGGCAATGCGGCGGGCCGGCGGGGTGGCGATGATGGACAGGTCGCGGATGCCGGACATGGCCATGCCCAGGGTGCGCGGGATTGGTGTTGCGGTCAGCGTCAGCATGTCCACCTCGGCGCGCAGGGTTTTCAATTTTTCCTTGTGCCGCACCCCGAAGCGCTGTTCTTCGTCCACGATCAACAGACCGAGGTTGGCAAAGCCGATGTTGTCCTGCAGCAGCTTGTGCGTGCCGATGATGATGTCGAGCTTGCCTGCAGCCAGCGCATCCAGCAGTTCCCGGCTCTCCCTGGCGCTACGGGTGCGCGAAAGCAGGCCAATTTTCACCGGCCAGTCAGCGAAGCGGTCCGAGAACACGTTGAAGTGCTGCCGCGCCAGCAGCGTGGTCGGGCACAGCAGCGCGACCTGATGACCGCTCTGCACGGCCACGAATGCGGCACGCAGGGCCACCTCGGTCTTGCCGAAACCGACGTCACCGCAGACCACCCGGTCCATGATCCTTGGGCTGGTCATGTCGGCAATGACGGCGTCAATGGCAGTCTGCTGATCCGCAGTTTCCTCGAACGGAAAGGCCCCGGCAAATTCGGTATACAGTTTGCGATCCAGGGTCATGGCGGTACCGCTGGCGGCTTCGCGGCGGGCATAGATGTCCAGCAGCTCGGCAGCGGCATCCCGGATCTTGCGCGCTGCCTTGCGCCGGGTTTTCTGCCAGCGGTCGCTGCCCAGCCTGTGCAACGCGGTGCTGTCCTGATCGCCGCCGATGTAGCGGGTGATCAGCTGCAGATCGCTGATCGGTACATACAGTTTGTCGCCTTCGGCATATTCCAGCGTCAGATACTCGCCCTGCATGCCGGCCACCTCCAGCACGCTGAGCCCCTGGTAGCGACCGATGCCCTGTTCTTCGTGCACCACCAGCGCGCCCACCTGCAGATCGGCCAGGCCACGGATCACGGCGGCCGGATCGCGTTCGCCCGGGCGGCGCTGCTTCTGTCTGACGCGGCCCTTGAACAGCTGTGATTCGGTCAGGATCAGCAGCTGTTCCTGGGGCAGCTCCAGGCCGTCGCTCAAAGGCAGATCGACCACCGCCAGCGGCACATCCGGACTGGCGCGGAATGCATGCCAGTCGGGCAGATGGCGTGGTCGCAGTCGGAATGCCGCCAGTGACTCACTCAGCACCTCGCGTCGGCCGGCGCTGTCGGCCGCGAGCAGTATGCGTCCAGGGTAATGCTCGGCAAGATGGCTGAGGCTGTGTTCTGCGTGGCTGCTGTGCAGATCCAGCTCCGGTGCGGGTTTGACATCGAACTGCGCCAGCGCAATGTGCTGACCGCTGCGCGCGCTCGGCTCGGCGAGCAGCTCGATGCTGCCGCGGCGCTGCAGCCATGGTTGCAGTTCGGGCAGACTGATGAACAGTTCAGCGGGCGTCAGAATCGGTCGCTGGATGTCATGCCGGCGCTGCTCATGGCGCTCATCCACATGCTGCAGAAACTGTGCCGCCGTGTCCTCAATGCCGGGCTGCAGGATCAGTTGCGGCTGTGGGCCCAGATAATCGAACAGACTGCTGGTGTGCTCGAAAAAAAGCGGCAGAAAGTATTCCAGCCCCTGCGGGTGGTAGCCCTTGCGCAGATCCTGATAGATCGTGCAGTGGCGCATGTCCAGGCTGAAGCGCTGACGAAAGCGCTGGCGGAACTGCTCACTGGACTCCGGCGTGAATGGATACTCGCGACTGGGCAGCAGTCGCACCGATGTCATGGCCTGCAGGGAGCGCTGGGTTTCCGGGTCGAAACTGCGCAGCGAGTCGATGTCGTCGTCCAGCCACTCGATACGCAGGGGCAGGTCGATGCCGGCCGGAAACACATCGATCAGGGCACCGCGTTGGGCAAACTGACCACTTTGATAAACCGCGTCCACCGGCTCATAGCCGGTGTTGATCAGGTTTTCCCGGAACGCCAGCATCGGCAGTGTCTCACCGACACTGATCTGCAGACTGTGGCCGCGGATGAACTCGATCGGTGCCAGCCGTTGCAGCAGCGTGCTGACCGGCACTATGAGCAGTCCGCGCTGGGTATCGGGCAGGCTGGCAAGCGTCGCCAGGCGTGCCGAAATGATGTCCGGGTGGGGCGAAAACAGGTCGTAGGGGAGGGTTTCCCAGTCCGGGAAATGCAGCACCGGCAGGCTGTCGTCGTCTCGCAGCAGCAGGCAGTCCCGCTCCAGCATGCTGGCCTGCTGCGCCGAGGTGCAGATCACCACGGTCAATCCGGCATGTTGTCTGGCAGTGGCGCAGATGGCCATCGCTGCGGCGGCAGCAAGCGCCGGCTGACCATACAGGCCCGACCACAGGTTGCGGCGATCAGCGACGGGAGAAGGTGGCTGCAATGGCGAATGAATGTCTGGCATAGTGAACGTGACGGTGGCAGCAGACCTACGAGGTCAGAGCTGTTGGTGAGTGAGTCTCGCCGCCTGTGACACGGCTGGCCGTTGGCGTCAAGGGCGGTAATTGATAACCGGTTTACCCAGCCAGCGCAGTATTATAAACAGACTCAGCGCGGCCAGCAGCATTCCCAGCCACCACGGCATGCCGTATCCAACCGGGATCATGGCCACCAGCATCGCCACCACGCCTACCAGCAGAGCATACGGCAGCTGGGTGCGCACATGCTCGATGTGATCGCAATGACTGGCCATGGATGACATGATCGTGGTGTCGGAGATCGGCGAGCAGTGGTCGCCCCAGACCGCACCACCCAGCACCGCTGCGGTGGCGGTGTAGAGGATGTGCCAATGCTGCTGTTCGGTCATGCTCTGCATGTCCAGCATGGTCCAGGCGGTGGGCACCACCAGCGGCAGCAGGATGCCCATGACCCCCCAGCTGGAACCGGTGGCAAACGCAGTCAGTGCAGCAATCACGAACACCAGTGCCGGCAGCAGTTGCACCGGCAGCCAGGTACCAATCAATGCCACCAGATAAGCCGCGGTACCCAGCAACTGGGTGATTTCTCCCAATGACCAGGCCAGCAGCAGAATGACCATGGCAAACAGCATGTTCTGCACGCCGCCGAACCAGGCCTTGACCGTGTCCTCCATGTTCAGCAGCCCGCTGAAGATGGTCATCACAGCGGCCACCAGCACGCCCAGCATGGAACCCCACAACAGCGCCTGGTAACTGTCTGCTGCGCCAACAATGTTGCGCAGCGACCCGGTCTGACCATCCAGGGCATTGACCCCGGTGTGCCAGAGTCCGCCTAGCACGGCCACGATCAGCACCAGAATCGGCAGCAGCGCATTGCGTGCTTTGGCGCGGGTGGCTGGAATGCTGTCCTCGATGTCGTGGTGGCCGTTGCCGCTGGCTGCGCGCGGCTGATCAGCGGGATCGGCACGCACCCGTCGTTCGGCCTCCAGCATGGGGCCAAAATCGCGGTTGCCGAGGGTGATCAGCAGTACAAAAAACAGAGCCAGCAGCGGATAAAAGCTGTACGGGATGGTGTTTAAAAACACCAGATAGGCCTGCTGGTTGAAACCGTCGATGTTGGCCACGGCGTCCTGGATCAGACCGACTTCGTAACCCACCCAGGTGGTGATCAGCGCCACGCTGGCCACCGGTGCGGCGGTGGAGTCGACAATGTAGGCCAGCTTGGCGCGGGAGATGCGCACACGGTCGGTGAGCGGTCGCATTGTGTTGCCGACCACCAGTGTGTTGGCGTAGTCATCAAAAAATATCGCCAGGCCCATGGCCCAGGTGGTGAACGCGGCGCGTCTGGCGTCGCCGGCCCAGTTGCTGACCCGACGCACGATGCCCTGCATGCCGCCATTCGCCGAAATGATCCCCACCATGCCGCCGATCATCAGCGAGAACAGCATGATGGCAGCGTGGTCGCGGTCGCTCAATGCATTCAGCACATAAACCTGCAGCACCTGCAGCAGGCCGGTGAACACGGCGCCGAAGTCCTGGCCGGCCAGCACCCAGGCTCCCAGCCAGACGCCGGCAAACAGTGCCGGCACCACCTGCCGGAACAGCAGTGCCAGCAGTATGGCCAGCAGCGGCGGCAGCACCGACCAGATGCCGGCATGGGTATTGACCGGTTCGGTCGCTGCCGTGACCACTGCGGGCAACAGCAGCAACAGCAGCAGCATTGACCTTGCTGCCGGCAGCTGGCGCACGCAGGACGTGCGGCGGTGAGAAATCCGGGCTGGGTTCATGCGTGGCGGGTCTCCCTGATCGGCTGGCTGAGCTCAGCCTGTCAGTATCTTCTCTGCGGCGGCGATGGCTTGATCGAAACGAGCCTGCAGCGTGGTGTAATCATCCGGGTGCATCGGCATGCAAGCATACCAGTTTTGCCGTACCTCCCGCAGCTGTTGTGCCGGTGAGGTCTGTTGTTTGTCGCGCAGATGCTGACTCAGGCGTTCCACCTGATACTGCATGCGCTGCGGTTGATCCTGTGCTGGCGAGGGCAGTCCGGCCATGAATTCCGCAGCGATGCAGACTGCCCTGGCAGCCTCGCTTTGCTGCTGCAGATGTGCTTGCAGCGCGCTCGCACTCAGCTGCTGCAGGGGCGCTGGCAAGGCGTCGTCTTCGCTGTCACTGCTGGCGCTGTTGTTGCTGCCTGCCAGCAGTGCCTGCAAGTGCTCGCTGGCGGCACGCTGTTGTTGCTTTGCCTGGCTGTCGGCAGCCTGCCAGGCAGCTTGTCGGCGCTGTTGAATGGCCTGCTGCAGACGCTGCTCAAACTGATCTGCGGCCTGGCGCAGGCGTTGCTGCAGGGCGCGATCCGGACGTTGCTGCAGGCCAAACTGCTGCTGCAGCGCTTCGCAGCGGGCGCGCTGGTCGGCCAGATCGCTGTCAGACAATTGCAACAGCGACTCCAACTCGGCGACGATCTGCTCTTGCTGCTCACGCTGCGCCTGTTGTGCGGCCTGATGCTGCTGGCGCTGTGCGTCCTGAGCGGCAAACAATTCGTCCATCGGCGCACGGAAACTTTCCCACAGTGTCTGCTCCTGTTTGCGCGGCAGCAGCGCTTGCTGCTGCCATTCACGCTGCAGCGCTTTGGCCTGCTGCAGCGCCGCCGCCTGATCGCTTTCATGTGGAAGTTGCTCAGCCAGCCGGATCAGGCGCCGTTTGTGCTGTTCCGCTGCTGCGGTGAGGCTCTGGATGCGCTCTTGCAGGGCCTGTTGATTCTGTCGCAGCGCAGCCAGCAGCGCCTTGCGCTGATCGCCAGCGACATTGCCGATCTCCTTGAACGACTGGCCGATCAGGCGTTTCTGCTGCAGCAACTGTTGCAGCCGTACCTCGCTGCTGGCAAGTAGTTGCGCACAGGCCTGCAGCCGTTCCTCGATCAGTTTGCCGCGCTCGTGACGCAACACGTCGCGTTTCTGCAGAAACGGTTTGGCACTGCGCATGAGCATGCCGCAGACCCCCTGAAACTGACGGTTGAGGGCATGCTGCGACCCCAGTGGACGCATGCCGGCGAGCACTTCACTGCGCTCCAGCTGTTGCCATTGCTGGCGCGCGTCCTTGACCAGACTTACCAGGGCGTCGGCATTGAGATCGCTGTCATTGGCGGCGCGCAGATCAGCCAGCAGACGTTGTCGCTGCTGGTTGTCGGACCAGCGCTGCCATTGTCGCAGTTCAGCAAGTTTGCCCTGCAGTGCTCGCAACTCGCTGCCTTGTTGCTGCTGGAAGGATTTTTTTGCTGCGGCTCCGGCCTGCTGCAGTGCCTCGTTGAGTGCGTCCTGGCTGCTGTTGGCGTCATGCAGTTTGCCGTCGGCGGCCTGCGACAACGCCTGTTGCAACAACTGCTGCAGGGCACTGTGGTCCTGCTGCTGTTGTGCCTGGCGATCGTCGAGGCGATCCTCACTGGCCTGGATGCGATTGATCAGCTGATCCTGCAGTCGCTGATCGGCGCGGCTGATGTGATCCAACTGCTGCCATTGCGCGCGCCAGCGCTCGCGCCAGGGCTGCAGTGCCTGGCGCAGGCTGTTGAGCTGTCGGTGGCGTTGCTGCAGCAGGGTATCCAGTTCTGCGGCCAGTTTTTGCAGTGCTGGCCGTGGCTGATCCGGCTCGCTGTCAGCAACGTGCTGCGCAAAGTCATGCTCGGCTGCGCTGCTGTCCGCGTCGCGTGAATGGTTGTCCTGTGCAGGTGTGGCGATGGCAGCGGGCTTGGCCGCAGCGGCCTGCTGCAATATCTGCATGGCATTGTCCCAGCGACGCTGCAGTGCCTGGCCGGCATCGCTGTTGCCATCAATCTCCCCGCTCAGTTGCTGCCAGCGTTGCTGCGCCTGCTGCAGCGTCTCGCTCAGCGACGCCTGGCCGTGAATGGCCTGCAGCGGTGCCCGTTTGCCATGCAGCAGCATTTCAATCTCGCCGAGCAGTGCTTCGGCCGCACGCGCAGCGCTGTGTTCGGCCTGTGCGGTGTCGTCGCCAAGCTCGGCCAGTCGCTGCTGGCAGGCCTGATACAGCGTCTTGTTGCGCTTGCGCAGGTTTTTGCTGATGCGTTCCAGGGTTGAGGTCTGATCGATGCGGGCCAGGATGGCGGTCTGCAGACCTGGATCCGGTTCCCGGCAGTAGAGGTCGCCGAGCAGCCCCTGGCGGCTGATGCGTTGCAGCGCCAGTTGCCGCACCTGGCGGTCTTTGGCCTTGCTCGCCAGTGCCTCGATCTGACCTGCTGCCCAGTTCTGGTTGGGCGCGGTGTCAGTCAAGGTCTCCAGCAGTGCAGTCAACTGCTCGCGGCTGCTGGCATCGCTGTTTGCACATTGCTGATGCTGCATCAGCAGGTGGGTCAGAATCCATTGCCGGTTGTGCTCGTTGCGCTCTGTGGCCAGGGCGCTGTGCAGCAGGGAGTTATCGTCTGCGCGTTGCAGCGCCGCCAGCCGGACACCTGCATCGGTGTCGCTGCGGGCAATGTCTGCCAGCGCGGCCAGCAGTGCCGGCTCGTCAGAATTGGCCACCGCGCTGGCGCGCACAGCGGCATCTGCATGCTTCCATTTCGGCGTGAACCAGTGACTGGCCTTGATCATTGTGCTGCCATGTAAGGTTGCTTAGCTGGGTGTATTGTTGGCCAAGTATACACATTGCAAATCACTGGCCAATGCCAGTGGTCCGGCATAGTGTTCGCGCACCGCAGCCAGCGTGGCGTCAAGGTCATTGGTTGCGCGCTGCATGATGTGCGACAACAGCAACAGTTTTGCCTGCATGGCAGTGGCCATGCGGCCGATGTCGGCCGGACGAGCATGCAGTCTGCTGGCAATCTGACCGGCCTGCTGGGGGATGGCCAGGTGCATGATCAGCAGATCGGCGTTTGCCGCCAGCTCCACGAACGCCGGATTGACGGCGTTCATGTCGCCGGGGATGGCGATGCGCACGCCGCCGGCGTCGATCACGTAACCGATTGCCGGCACGATGCCGTGCCTGACCTTCACTGCAGCCGCGCTGAGGTCGTCATCGTCGATGATGGTCTGCGCTCTGTCGCTGCGCTGGATTTCGTGTGTATCAATGCGGAACATGCCACGGCTGCCATCGGCAATGCCGCCCAGATAGCGGTACGCCGCCTCGGGACCGGTGAACAGACTGTCCATCCAGGCGCGAATGCCGGGAAAGCGCTCGTTGCCATCGGGGCCGAACAGATCCAGTGTGCGCCGGCGGCTGGAAAAATAGCTGTTTTTGATCAGGCCAGCAAGATCGCCGATGTGATCGACATGGGCATGGGTGATGAGTATGGCCCGCAGGTCATCCACGCTGGCACCGGCCTGGGCAAAGCGCAGCAGACTGCCGCTGCCAAGATCGATCAGCAGTCGGGCACGGTCGTCTTGCCACAGCAGGTAGCCGCTGGAGGCGCGCCCGTCATCGGCGATCGGCCCACCGGAACCAAGCACTTGCAGGGTGAGGGTATGGTCGCTGCAGACCTGTTCGGCGGCTAGCGGCGTCGGGCTGCTGCGACGGGCAAGTGCCTGATCGGATGGTGTGGCCCGTATGAGGTGATCATTCTGTGCTGTCGTCATCACGGGTAACAGCATGCACAACAGGGAAGCAATTGCCGAACGGAGTGACCGCAGACGCATGCCGTGGTCGATGGGATGGCGCTTGCTTGTCATTGCTGCTGGCTTCAGGCAGCCCGGCATAAGCCGGAGTCGGTGGGCGCAGCAAGCTGAGTTTGTACCGCCGCTGTGGCAGGTGCATGCTGCAGCAGCTGCTCCAGCATGCGCAATTGCTGGCAGGCATCATCGACCTGCAGCAACTGACGCGGTATGCTCTGCGCGGTCGGCAATGCCTGCAGCGTCCAGCCGATGTGTTTGCGTGCCACCCGCAGCCCCTGCTGCTCGCCATAAAAGGCGTGCAGGTTCTGAACATGCTCTATCAGCACCGCTGCGCGCGTCAGCGCGTCAGTCGGGGTGGCGATGATGCCGCTGCGCAGATACTGGTCCACGGCAGCATACAGCCAGGGGTTGCCCTGGCCGGCACGGCCGATCATGACCGCTGCCGCACCGGTGCGGCGCAGCACCTGTGCCGCTTTCCCGGCACTGTCAATGTCGCCATTGGCAATCACCGGAATGCGCACGCTGGCAACGACTGCGGCGATGCTGGCGTAATCCACTTCGCCCTGATATTTCTGCGCGCGGGTGCGGCCGTGCACGGTGAGCATGTCGATGCCGGCCTGCTCGGCCAACTGGGCAATGCGCACGGCATTGATGTGCCGGGCGTCGCTGCCAAGGCGGATTTTCAATGTGACCGGCACGGTCACCGCCTTGCGCACGGCGGCCAGTATGCGCGCCACCAGCGCTTCATCGGCCAGTAGTGCCGAGCCGGCCGCCTTGCGACAGACCTTTTTTGCCGGACAGCCCATGTTGATGTCGATGATTTCAGCACCGTGGCGGACATTGAACATGGCGGCCTCTGCCAGATAATCGGGCTCGGCACCGGCAATCTGCACCACCACCGGCGCCGGCTCGTTGTCGTGCTGACGCCGCAGTCGGCTTTTGCGGGTGTGGCGCAGAGCGGGGTCGGCAGCGCTCATTTCGGCCACCGCATACACCGCCCCCAGGCGCTTGCAGAGCTGTCGGAAGGGCAGGTCGGTGACACCGGCCATCGGCGCCACCAGACAGCGCGAGGCGATCCAGCGATCGGCCAGGGCAAACCCGAAGCGCTGCTCGCTGGGTGTCGCGCTGGTCATGACAGCAGCTGTTCCAGAATCGAGAAGCCAGCCACCCAGGCCCCCAATGCCGAACCCAGATTGGTCAGCACAAACACCAGCAGCGTGCGCGAAACGCGATTGCGCCACCAGCCGCTGACGGCAGTGACATCGCTGCGCAGCGATTCGAAGTCGGCCACGGTGGGTTTGCGCAGGGTGGCCTCAACGCTGGCGGAGACCATGCCGGCGGCGACCATCGGGTTGAGTGAGGTCAGCGGCGAGGCAATCAATGCGCTGAGCACGGTAAACGGATGGCCGCGGGCGATGGCCGCTCCCAGTGCGGCGAACACGGCATTGAAGATCACCCAGGTACCGAGCAGGCTCAAGCCCAGTTCCGGGCTGCGGCTGAAACCGATGGCAAAGCCGGTAAACACCACCACTGCGAGAATCCACGGGATCAGTCTGGGCCAGCGTGAGGGTGGCGGCAGCTCGTTCAGGCGCGCCAGCGACGCCTCCGGCGCGGCATCGTGTTCCTGCAGGTGCTTGTGCAGACCCTGCATGTGACCGGCTCCGATCACCACCAGCGTGTGTGTTGCCGGGTCGGCATCGCTGGTTTTCGTGTCCGCTGCAGCGTCTGTGCCTGACAGGGTGGCGGTGTCGACCTGACCAGCCTGGATGGCGGCCGCCATGTAACGATCACGTTCATCGATCAGGGTCTGGTAAAGCGCTGGCGATTGCTGGGCAAATTCGGCAAACGCGCTCTCCAGCATGTCGCCTTCCTTGAGCTTCTCGATTTCCTCTGCGCTGATCGATTCGCGGCTGAACACGCTGGCGAACAGGCCGCTGAACAGCAGCATCCGATTCCAGAAGCCCAGGCCGCGCCAGATGCGCTTCATGGTGATGCCCAGGTCGCGGTCGATCAGCAGTACCGGCAGCTGCATCTCATCGGCGCAGCGCATGGCCGCACGCATTTCGGCACCGGGCTCGATGCCGAACTGATCCGCGAGGCGCTGCTGATAGGCCGACAGCACCAGATTGGCCAGCATCAGGCCGGCACGGCCTTCACGGATCAGCTTGAACAGATCCTGCGAGCGCCAGTGATCCTTGTTGTTGAGCATGCCGTAACGCGCCGGACACAGCTCGATGGCAACGCGGTCAAAACTGCCGGTCTGCAGCAATGCGGCCACGGTCTCGGCACTGTTTTTTGACACATGGGCGGTACCCAGTATGGTGATGTGCTGTGCTCCGAGCTGGAGCTCACGCCAGGGCTGGTCTGCCAGCAGTGTTTGCACAGTCTGCGCTGGCGCTGGCGCTGCCGTGGTGGTGGTTGCTGCATCGTTCATGGCGTGATCGGGCTGTGGTGGCTTCAAAACGGGGTTTCCATGCTAATGGCTTGATGAATGATTTGGCTGCTGGCCCGCTGTGTGCGCGGTCTGATGTCTACACGGCCTGAGGGGCAGACAGCTGAGCTGCTGAGCAATCAAAAACAGTACCCAGACACCTGACTGCCAGCACAGCCACAACACAGGCGTTGCCCTGGTGCATTGCCAGGGCACATTGCCCGGACTGGTCAGGGATGCGGTGCTGTCGCTCAGAGCTCAGCAAGCAACGCGTAAAACCGCTTCAGTTCTGGCCGCTGTCGTGGTGCAGCACCGCAGAGATTACCCGATCGTACTCGAAATACACACTGTAGCTGTCGTAGCGCCAGCGTGTGATCGGGGGGTCACCCACCGCCGCATAGCGCTGCAGCGGTTCTCCCCAGGCCTGCGCCACCTGCTGCTGGCGCAGACCATTGCCAGGCAGCTGCATGGCTTTCGCCCGCTCAATGTCTTCGATCAGCAGCACATCGGCCGCTGCATTCATGGTGCCTGCAGTAGCCAGCAGCAGCGCAACACAGGTGAGTTTCAGCTTCATGATGATCGTCCGTCTGCCTGATTAATCAACAGAATTGTGTATGTCCGCCAAATCGTTAGCATAGCAGAAAACTGTCAATACACGGTTCACATGGTCGCCATCGACTGCTTGAAGTCATGCTTGCCGCAGCCCCGGTCGGCTCGATACACCATAGTGTATCCGCGCACAAAAAGGCCGCCAGCGGCGGCCAGATCAGATCATGACAGCATGGGCGCTGTGTGGCGCGCTGTGCCGATCAGTCTTCGCCGGCGAAGAATCCCAGCAGATGCATCATGTTCTGAATCAGGCTGTATAGAGCCACGAACAATGTGACAGTGGCCATAATGTAATTGGTTTCGCCACCATTGACGATCTGCTGCGTCTGGAACAGGATCAGACCGGCCATCAGCAGGATGAACATGCTGGATACCGCCAGTGACAGTGCCGGCATCTGGAAGAAGAAGGCACCCAGGCCGGCAACAAAGGCCACAATAATGCCGACCAAGAGTCCCTTGCCCATCCAGCTGAAATCGCGCTTGCTGACCAGGGCAATGCCGGACATGCTGAAAAACACCACGCCGGTGCCGCCTAGGGCCATCATCACCAGTTCGCTGCCGTTGCTGTAGAAGTTGACGTAGGCATTAATAATTTGGCCCATGGTTACGCCCATGAAGCCGGTGAGGGCGAAGATTGACAGCAGACCCCAGGCGCTGTTGCGCAGTGCGGAGGTCAGAAACAGCAGACCGAGATAACCGACCAGTGTGATCATGAATCCAGGATACGGCCAGTTGTTGGCTGCCGAAATCCACGCCATCGCGGCACTGAACAACAGCGTCATAGACAGCAGCAGGTAGGTGTTGCGCAGCACCTTGTTGCCGGCTTCGGTACGCACCGCCGGCTGGCTGGCAACAGTCTGGTAGCTCTGGGTAACAGGCTTGTTGGTGTTCATGGATGCATTACCTCGCATTGGATAAACAGGTTCTCAATCAGACATTCTATAGTGTTGTCGGCTTGGATGTTCAAGATGTTGGCTGGTTCCCTGTATTCGCATCAACGCCTGCTTATATTGTTGATGCAAGAAAGTCATTCAGTTCTTCTGCGGTCATGATTTTTTCCCGAAGTGTGCCCCTCAATGCAAGTATATCGGCATCTCCAGACACCAGTGCGGTCGCGTGGCCCACATGAGCCAGCACCAGAAACACCTGGTCGCTGTCATCACGACAGGCGGGCAGGTCTGGCCAAGAGGCAGGCAAATGCACGATATCCGTATAGGGCAGGAAATCTGCCAACAGTGCCTGTTGTTCAGCTGCGTTTAGCTGAAACTTCGGGTAGTTCAGAACACGCAACAGTTCCTCGGTGGTTTCCGGGCAGACCAGTGGCACGATCTGTTGCCGCTTCCAGGCATGTCGAATCCAACTCAGCCTACCTTCACTAAAGAGCAGTGCCGAGAGGACAATGTTGGAATCGAGCACTACGCGATGCGGCATCAGCGACGCGACCAGGCAACGGCTGCATCAATGTCCTCCTTCGTGATACCGAGTTGTTCCAGCTTTTCACGTGCTGCTTGAGCCTGCTGTATGTGGACAGGGGTCAGTATGATGCGACCGTTGTCAACGGAAACATCAAAATATTCCGTCAATTCCACGCTGGCAACCACCGCCTTGGGCAGAGTCAGCTGGTTTTTTGCTGTCAGTTTGGCGAGCATGCTTTTTTCAACTTGATTGACACAGTAAGGAAATCTTACATCCTTCCCATGGGGAAATGCAATGTTTTTACTGGGCATGTTGTCGTGCCGGTGCCGCCAGACTACTGAGAAGCCCGGCATGATCCGATTTTCCTCGCGCTTGCGCTTACATGCACAAACAGACAGCAAACCCGTCTGGCAACCCGTCTGGCAACCCGGAGTAAAACCATGCAGCTTTTCAAACACCTGATTATTCTCTCTGCACTGTTTCTCGCTGGCACTGCGCTGGCGCAAACCGGCCAGCAGTTTCTGGCCGAGATTCAGCAATCGGCCCAGATCGTGCAGACCAGGTATGCCACCGCGCAATCGATGCTGAGCATCGCCGAGATGGCCGGAGACGCCCAGGCTTATCAGCTCGCCCAGTACGAGTTGCAATACAACCAGCAGGTTTATGCCCATTTGCAGCAATTGGCGCAGAACCCGGCGGCCCTGGCCGATCCGGCGGCGTATGAGGATTTTCAGAACGGCATGTGGGAGTATCACTACCGCAGCAGCCAGCGTGACTATCGACCCTACGAGCAAATCACCGCCAATCTGCAGGCCTATGTGGCGCAACGGACCTGGGAGATTTCCACCCCGGAAGGCAGGCAGGCCTATCAGGCACGCCAGCAGGGCAATCAGGCCGCGTTCGATGCCCATCAGCGGAACATGGCGCAGCGCTCGGCGATGATGGATCAGAATCATGCCGGATTTATGAACAATCTGCGCAACACGCCCAGTCGACCGGTCGACAGCGATTACGACAGCCATGACGCGTTCATCGACGGCATCCACGACAGCACCAGCTTTCAGGATCCTTACTCCGGCCGGCAGATTACGCAGGATGGCGATTATGATTACTGGTATCAGGACAATCTCGGCAACTACTATGGCACCGATGATCCGGGTTTCGACCCGCACAGCCTGCAGGGCAACTGGGAGCGGATTGAGCCGCTGAGTCCTCGGCAATGATCCTGGCAATGAGCTGATTGCAACCGATCCAGCGAGGCAGAGATGACAAAGCCTATAGTAGCCCGCGTTAATTTAAGAGTCGATGTGGCGGGATGTTGCCAGGGCCTGCCCCGGACTTGATCCGGGGGCCTGTAGCTGTGGTGTTTCGTGACCGAGTGAACCGCCGCAGATGCGGGCCTGGAGGCATCGCAGTTGACGATTTCATGAATAATGCGGGCTAGTGGGCCATGCGGATAATTCGGTGACAGTCAGCCGTCGCACAAGCGTCGCCGGCAAGGTGGCGAGTGCATGACTGTTTGCCCCAATTCAAGCGAGCGGAACGCCGCCCGCGGCGCTTGTGCGGCGGCCCTTCGGGAGCCACTGTGTCGGCGCGACTCGGCGTTGCGTTGCTTGACAAGGGGGCGGCCATTGCCTGCACAACACGCCTTGATTCGCACCGGCACAGCGGCTCTGAGCGTTACCAAACTATCCGCATGGCCCACTAGGCAGGCTTGTTTGAAATGGAGGTTCAGGAACAATTACCACAACAGTTTGTGTGCCACAGGTTATTACTCATCAATCAACTCAAAGTCGCCCAGCTCAACACGTCCAGGATTGTATTCATTGATGTATTCATTGAGGCCTTTCTGCACGGCGCGAATGGTAGATGGCATGACATTATAACTGCTCAGGCCAAGTGATCCTATGCGCAGACAGTCAACGGATGGCAGTCTATCCGTATCGTTGCCCTGACCATTGCCTACAGAAATATCACAGCCTGGCCAGGATACTGAAATCTTGTCGCAGGTATTTCCAACCCTGGATCCTGCGCATTGTTTGAGCATGCTGTGCAGAGTTTTATTGCTGTTCATTGCATATGAAAACATGCCAAATTCTTCAATCAGTGCGCCAGCACGCTCTCGCGCCATGGTCAATTGCTCTTTGTGCAGTCGTTTTTTGATGTCCTCATGGTAGGCGCGCAATTTCTGGCGACCGGATTCTGCGGCAAGAAATGACCAGGCATAGGCTTCTACAAGGCTTTGTTCAACATGCAGGCCATCTTCATACATGGTGGCGATGCGAAAAGCAGAAAACTTGTCGCCAGCTTCATTCAAAAGCTGATACAGCTTGTACGCATGGGCATACGAGCCATTGTTGTAGGCCTGATCTGCCTGCTTTTGTGTTTCTTGAAACCTGAACAGGGCATTCTGTGCAAAAACGGGTTGAGTTGACAGGCAAGCAACCAGTAATAGTAATAACTTGGACATGTGATTTCTCCAGTGTTGCGCTGAAAGCAGATGCCGCCCGGGTAATACCCGGACAGGTGTCTACGTGCTGCTACGATCAAGCCATAGCTTTGGTTGTTTATGGAATAACAGGTGGTGCAAAGCCGCAGAAATGATTGCTCGGTGTGCAGAGGCCGCCTGGCTCACATGGCAAGCTGCCTGCTCCAGTATCCGTCATGCCATCTGACAGCGAAGCGATAAATTGATAGCCGATGCTGGAGCCGCTGCCACACCTTACAGCCAGCAAGCCTGTGGTCTGTGCAATAATGGTGCCGCTTGTGGTCAAGGACCATGTCTGAGATAGCAAAGAGGCACCATCTCCAAACGTATCGCAAACAAACTCCCGTGGTGGGTTGGGATTGATCATTTCGCATGTTGTAATGGCGCCTCCGCCATAGGCGTCATGCGAGAGCAGCGCAGTCAGTATCAACAAGAATAAAAATGATTTAACTGCACGGGATCTTTGATCGAGTGAAAAAGTAGGGGGGGGTAAATTTTTCATGTCAATACTCCGTTAAACATATCAGTAACATTCCATGTCTCTGATCCAACCCTTGTTATTCCCTTTTCTTGTCTCAAAATAATACTGAATCCGATATGTGGCTGTCAAGACTGAACTTGCTAATACATGATGAGATATGCGCTTGGCAGAATGAAACTCATTATCAATGCCATCGTGTTGAATATGCGCCTCATTGAAGACTCAACGAGATTGGCGATATCCCCGTCCAACTGCAGCCATCGTCGCAATTCACCAAGTGTCCTGAGATCGCTCTGTTATCGAACTCTATGAGATCGTGTAAAGGTTGAAGATGTAGATGTATAGGTTGTGGTGGGTGCGAATTCTTGTATGGTCGGCTTGGTATGGAAGAAATCGGCTGCTTGGTCTCAAGCTCCCGGAGGAGATTCAACGCATGGATCCTAATCGGATTTGGCTCACAGTCCAATCACGCAGCAAACAAAAAGCCTCCACCAGGGAGGCTTGTTTGAAATGGCGGAGAGGGAGGGATTCGAACCCCCGGAAGGCTACAAACCTTCAACGGTTTTCAAGACCGCCGCATTCGACCGCTCTGCCACCTCTCCGCGAAACTGAATTGTATCTAGTGTTCTGATCGCTGCAGCATGCCATTGAGGCATGCTGAAGCGATTTTCAACGGTTTTGATTCGCGA
>Ga0180009_10000665_pt1 | contig 45765 bp, 49 predicted proteins | sample OS_PC_MetaG_FD_123537 | JGI IMG/M metagenome (GOLD analysis project Ga0180009, IMG submission 123537) | Groundwater microbial communities from the Aspo Hard Rock Laboratory (HRL) deep subsurface site, Sweden - OS_PC_MetaG | ecosystem: Environmental > Aquatic > Deep subsurface > Groundwater...
GCGATATTTTCTGGATTACTAGCTATACCTTTTGATTTTAGAAAGTCTTGGTATAAAGCTTCTGCTTGAGGGTTTATATGTTTATTTACATGTTCATGATAGGTTACTTCGCTTAAAGTTTCTCTTAATCTTTCTCTACCTGCTGGGCTGCTTGTCGCAGGGGGGGGTCTAAGATTGCTCCTATTAGATAAATCTGTACCATAAGCTGTAGCAGGTATAGACAAAACTACAACTAAAATTAATGAAATAAGCCTTGTGCTTAAAACTTTTTTAAACTTTATCATAATATAATTAAAAAAATAGCCTTATTTTGGCGTAGTTAAAGTATACTATACTAATTCTCCTATGTCAAGGAGGGCTTATTGACTATATCTTATATATCTGCTATTATAATGTCCTTATGAGAAAAGCATATGATGTTATAGTTATTGGCGCAGGGCATGCTGGTATAGAGGCGAGCCTAGCCGCAGCTAGGATGGGTTCCAAGACTCTGCTTATCACAATGGATCTTAGTAAAATAGGATATATGTCTTGTAATCCTGCTATAGGAGGTATTGGTAAGGGTCAGCTTGTAAAAGAGCTTGATGCGCTTGGCGGTGAGATGGCTAAGGCAGCTGACGCTTGTGGCATACAATTCCGTATTTTAAATAGAAGCAAAGGCCATGCGGTATGGTCTTCCAGGGTTCAGATAGACAGGCTAATGTACTTAAAATACACGCAAGGCGTTATTAAGAAAACTAAGAAGCTGGATTTATTAGAGAACTCTGTAAAAGAAATAATCGTTAAAAATGGCGTTATTAAAGGCGTTAAGCTTACGAATAATGTTTCTATAAAATCTAAAACAATAGTCCTTGCCCCTGGAACTTTTTTGAATGGCCTTATTCATATAGGGCTTACTCATATGCCTGGCGGCAGGTTAGGAGATCCGTCTTCTCTGGGCCTTTCAGAAAATTTAAAATCATTCGGATTTAATGTGTCAAGGCTTAAGACAGGCACTACTGCTAGATTAGATGGCAGGACAATAAGATTTTCTAAATTAAAAAAACAATTAGGAGACAATCCTATAATACCATTTTCATTTTCAACTGAAAAGATAAATAAAATTCAAGTAGCCTGTCACATTACCTATACAAATAAAAAAACCCATCAGATTATACGCGATAATCTTGACCGTTCTCCGCTCTACACAGGAAAGATCTGTTCTACAGGCGCAAGGTATTGCCCTTCTATTGAAGATAAAATAGTAAGGTTTAGCGATAGAGACAGACACCAGATATTTTTAGAGCCAGAAGGCTTGAAAACAAACCAGTATTATCCAAACGGGATATCTACGAGCTTGCCTTTAGACGTCCAGCTAAAGATAATAAGAAGTATTGTTGGCCTTGAAAAAGCTGAAATCCTTGTGCCAGGATATGGAATAGAATATGATTTCATAGATCCCACGCAGCTGAAACCTACGCTTGAAACAAAACTAATACAGAATCTATACCACGCTGGCCAGATAAATGGCACTACTGGCTATGAAGAAGCAGCAACCCAGGGTTTTATTGCAGGAGTGAATGCCAGCCTGAAAGTAAAATTAAAAGAGCCTTTTATATTGGACCGCTCAGAAAGTTATATAGGAGTTTTAATAGACGATCTTGTTACAAAAGGCACAAATGAACCTTACAGGATGTTTACATCCCGCGTAGAATACAGGCTTCTACTTAGAGAGGATAATGCTGACCAGCGCCTTATGGGGCTAGGCTATAAAAAATTAGGCCTTATAACCAGAGAGCAGTATAAAAAGATGCTTGCCAAGAAAAATAGTATAAATAAAGCCATTGAAAGGATAAAGATGGTAAAATTTTATCCGAATGCTAAAATCAATAATAGGTTAAAAAGGTTAAATATAGCGCCTATAAGCAATGTAGCCAGCATGTTTGATTTATTGAAAAGGCCAGGGGTGGATTTTAATATGCTGGAAAAAATAAATAAAGATGATAAAATATCTCTCTCTGATGCAGAGATTCAGGGAGTGGAGATAGAGGTAAAGTATAAAGGTTTTATTGACAGACAGTTAAAAGAGATTGCGAATTTCAGGAAAATAGAGCATATAAAGATACCAGAAGTCTTTGAGTTTAAAGATGTCTCGGGCCTTTCAAAAGAAATAGTTGAAAAACTTTCCAGGATAAGGCCTTTGAATTTAGGCCAGGCATCCAGGATTTCAGGCGTGACGCCGGTGGCAATATCAATACTAATGATTTATCTTAAAAAATGGAAAAACCTGAAGAATATAAAAAAGAACTAAAAAAATTTACTGAAGATTTAGGCATAGCGCTTTTTGGCGTAGCGTGCGTGAAAACTATAAAAAAAGAATTTCTTTTTTCTGATGAAACTTTAAAGGATTTGGATTATACTATATCTTTAGGCTTGAGGCTTTCTGATGGCATATTAGAGGATATAACGAGTTTTCCTACCAAGATTTATTACCATCATTATAGGCAGGCAAACGCTATATTAGATCAGATTGCTTTTAAAGTTTCGAACTTCATACAAAGTAAAGGTTATAAGGCATTACCTATACCAGCATCCCAGATAGTTGATTGGGAAAAACAGACCAGCCATCTTTCTCATAAGAGAATAGGAGAATTAGCAGGCATTGGTTTTATGGGCAGGAACAATCTTTTAGTAAACCCTGAAATAGGGTCTAGATTCAGGCTAGTGACTATCCTTACAAATATGCCTTTAAAGCCTGATAAAAAGCTAAAAGAAGATTGTGGAAAGTGCAAGGCTTGTATAAACGTTTGCCCCATAGGCGCAATAAAAGAAAAAAAAGAGGATTTTAACCACATAAAATGCTTTGAAAAATTAAAAGAATTCAGAGATAAGCGTTTAGTAGACCAATTTATATGCGGTGTATGTGTAAAGGCATGTAAAAATAAGCTTCAAAGTTGACACTCTGACAATGTAAGAAGTGTCAACTTTGATTTGATGATATGCAAAAAGATACGGTTGTAATTTTAGATTTCGGGTCGCAATATAACCAACTCATAGCCAGGCGTGTTAGAGAGTGCAGGGTGTATTCTGTTTTAATGCCGTATAATATTCCTATTGAAAAAATAAAGTCATATAACCCTAAGGCAATTATACTTACCGGTGGGCCTGCGAGCGTAATGAAAAAAGGCTCTCCAAAAGCAGATCCTAGGATTTTTAAACTCGGGGTGCCAATTCTTGGGATTTGTTACGGCATGCAATTTACAGCTTATGCGTTAGGCGGCAAGGTTGGTAAAAGCAAAAAGCGGGAATATGGCTACACCGAACTGGTTTTAAATAAAAGAGAAAAGTTTTTTACAGGTTTCCAGAAAAAAGAAAAGGTTTGGATGAGCCATGGTGATAAGGTTCAAGAGAAGCCCAAAGGTTTTATAGTATTAGCACATACAAAAAATAGCCATATTGCAAGCATGGCAGATCCTATAAGGAAAATATACGGAGTACAATTCCATCCAGAAGTTATACATACGCCAAAAGGCATGCAGGTTTTTAAGAATTTTCTCTACGATATAGCCGGGCTTAAACCTACATGGACAATGTCCTCATTTATAAAAAATTCAATCGAAGAGATAAAGCAAAAAGTGGGAAATGAAAGAGTAATATTAGGCCTGAGTGGAGGAGTGGATTCCAGTGTGGCAGCCATACTTTTACACAAGGCAATTGGATCAAAGCTTCACTGCATTTTTGTAGATAACGGGCTTCTGCGTAAATATGAGCGGGAGTATGTTGAAAATACATTTAAGAAACATTTTCACGTAAATCTCCATGTAGCTAAATCTGAAAAAAGATTCTTGAAAAAATTAAAAGGCGTTATAGATCCTGAGAGAAAACGCAAAATAATAGGCAATGAGTTTATCAGGGTATTTGAAGAGGAATCAAAAAAATTAAGTGATGTGAAATTTTTAGGGCAGGGTACGCTGTATCCTGATGTTATAGAAAGCGTTTCTGCTAAAGGCGGGCCGTCTAGTACTATAAAGACACATCACAATGTAGGAGGCCTTCCTGAAAAAATGAACCTTAAACTTATAGAGCCCTTAAGGGACCTTTTTAAAGACGAGGTAAGGCTTCTTGGAAAAGAATTAAAACTTCCCGACCACATGGTTTACAGGCAGCCTTTTCCAGGGCCGGGCCTGGCTGTCCGGATAATAGGCGATATAACAAAAGAGCGTTTGGAGATTTTACGTAACGCAGACTTAATAGTGCAGGAAGAAATGGAAAAGTATGTTGAGTATAAAAATATATGGCAATCATTCGCAGTACTTTTGCCTGTAAAAAGCGTCGGCGTTATGGGGGATGAGAGGACATATGAAAATGTTGCGGCATTAAGGATAGTTACTAGCCAGGACGCCATGACAGCTGATTGGGCTAAAGTGCCATATGATATTTTGGGGAGAATTTCAAATAGGATTATTAATGAGGTGAAAGGTGTAAATAGGGTAACATACGATATAAGTTCAAAACCACCAGCAACGATAGAATGGGAATGAAAAATGTCTAATGATTATTTAAAAGATAAATGCGGGGTTTTTGGGATTTTTGGCCATAAAGATGCAGCTCGTCTTGCATATCTCGGACTTTATGCACTTCAGCATCGCGGCCAAGAATCAGCAGGCATTGTGACTTCTGATGGCCGTCTTGTAAGAGAGCATAAAGGCATGGGCCTGGTGTCAGAGATTTTTAACGAAGAAGAAATTGCAAAACTTAGTGGCAATATTGCAGTAGGCCACACCAGGTATTCTACCACAGGTTCTTCGAACATAAAGAATGCCCAGCCATTTTTAGTTGAAACCTTGTCAGGCCACATAGCGGTTGCCCACAATGGCAATCTTGTAAACGCGCTCACTTTGAGAAAAAAATTGGAAAAAGAAGGCGCTATATTCCAATCCAGCATGGATAGTGAAATCGTTATCCACGCGATCGCCCATTCAAAGAAAAAGGATTTTAAAGAGAGGATTAAAGATGGCATATCGCAGCTTGAAGGAGCATTTTCAATGGCGCTTCTTGTGGAAGATGGGATTATAGCAGTGAGAGATGAGAGAGGTTTTAGGCCGCTTTCTCTTGGTAAATTAGACGGCGCATATGTGATTGCGTCTGAGACATGTGCGTTCGACCTGATACACGCTGAATTCGTTAGAGACGTAGAGCCAGGAGAAATACTTTTTATTACAGAAAAAGGCATTAAATCAGTTTATTTGACAGATGAAAAACCAAAATCTTCATTTTGTATCTTTGAATATATTTATTTTTCAAGGCCTGATTCAAATATATACGGCCATAATGTGCATCTTACACGTAAACGCCAGGGTATAGAACTAGCAAAAGAATCTCCCGCTAAAGCAGACCTTGTAATAGCTATTCCTGATTCAGGCTCTTCAGCTGCTATTGGATATTCAGAACAATCTGGAATCCCCATTGATATGGGCATGATTAGGAATCATTATATAGGAAGGACGTTCATACAACCTGCTCAGCACATAAGGGATTTATCTGTAAGAGTAAAATTAAACCCTATAAAAGATGTTGTGAGAGGCAAAAAAATAGTTGTTATAGAAGACTCAATAGTGCGCGGCACTACTTCTAAAGCCAGGATTCGCACCTTAAGAGAAGCAGGCGCAAAAGAGATCCACATGAGAGTAAGCTGTCCGCCTCACATATCCCCATGTTACTATGGCATAGATTTTCCAACAAAAGAAGAATTAATAGCCTCTTCCCACACAGCGGAAGAGATCCGCAGGTTCATAGGCCTAGACAGTTTAGCATATCTTAGCCTGGAAGGCCTTTATAAGGCCATGCCTTTGCCAAAAAATAAATTCTGCGTATCCTGTTTTACTGGCAAATACCCTATCTTGCCTGAACAGGGCATAGGCAAATTTAACCTGGAAAACCAGCTCTCATTTCTTAATAAAATTTAATTCAAGAATTTATGGATTATATGCGCTGCGCGGGAAGAGGCGCCGGTCTCGCCTAATTTGGATTTTACTTTCCTGAGGTTTTCTTTTATTTCGTGGATTTTTTTATGATTATTCAGAATTTCCAGGGATGCGTTGGCGATATTCTTTGGGGTTACTTCGAATTGCGTAAGTTCAGGGACAATCCTTTGCCTGGCTACGATATTTACAAGCCCTATGTCAGGGATTTTAATCAAGTTTCTTGCAAGTAACCAAGTTAAAAAAGACGTCTTATATACAATTACCATTGGTTTTTCCATAATTGCTACTTCCAGGGTTGCACTTCCGGATGAAACTATCACTAGATCAGCTATATCCATAATTTCATAAGGCTTGTTATCTAAGGAATGCAGTTTTATTTTAGATTTATGTATGGTCTTATTATATAAAGACTGGTCTAATTCTTTAATTCTAGAGACTATAAATTCAGCATTAGGGATTTTATTTTTAATAATCTCGCACGCTTGCAGCATACTAGGCAGGTGCTTTTCAATCTCTTTTTTCCTGGAGCCAGGCATTAAAGCAATCTTGATAGAATCATGTTTCAGATGAGCTGTTTTAATAGTTTCTTCTTTTTTCCATTCAGGTTTTACAATATCTAAAAATGGATGGCCTACAAAACTTACCTTTACCCCAGTTTCTTTATAGAGAGTTTCTTCAAAACCAAATATGACAATCATTTTATCTACGTATTTTTTAATTTCGTGGATTCTATTTTTTCCCCATGCCCAGATTTGAGGGCTTATGTAATAAATTACATGGATATTTTTTTCTTTTGCAGCTTTTGCGAACCTAAGGTTAAAGCCAGGATAATCCACAAGGATTACAGCGTCTGGTTTTTTTGTTTCAAGGAGCGCACTGAGTTTCTCAAATATATTTTTAAATGTGAATATGTGTTTCAGGACTTCAAAAAAACCTACGATAGCGAGATCTGTAATGTCATAAATTATCTCCGCGCCTTCAGCTTGCATTTTTTTGCCGCCCATGCCGAATATTTCTATGTGAGGATTGATGGATTTTAAGGATTTTATGAGGCTTGCGGCCTGGAGGTCGCCGGAGGATTCGCCGGCAATTATCATTAATTTGAGTTTTTTCATTTATGGATTTTTTTCAATATATCCAACGCCACTTTCAATGCTTCGTACGCTTCTTTTCCGGAGACAATGGGTTTTTTATTATTGGCCACGCAGTCTATGAAAGACGCAAGTTCTTTTTGAAGGGGCGCTTCTTTTTGGATGTCTATTTTTTCCGAGACTATATGGCCGTTAATTTTTTTATAAATAAGGGCTTCTTGGGCCATATAATCTATGGAAATGTAGCAATCATCTTGAAATATTCTTATTTTACGCAAAGAATCGCTTGTTACACGGCTGGCTGTCAGGTCGCATACAGTGCCGTTTTGAAAACGGATCCTGGCATTTGCAATATCTTCATGGTCTGTGAGAATTTTCATGCCCAAAGAGTCGATATTTTTAACCTTTGATTTTGTAAGACCAAGAACTATGTCTATATCATGTATCATTAAATCCAGGACTACGCCTACGTCTTTTACTCTGGGAGTGAACGGGCCAAGCCTATGGACTTCAATGAATCTAGGCTTATTTGAAAGCTTTTCTATTGCCTGAATAGCGGAATTGAATCTTTCTACATGGCCTACCTGAATTATAAGATGGTTTTTAGCAGCAATTTTTATTAAATCACCGGCCTCTTGCAGGGTCTTTGTAATGGGTTTTTCTATAAGGACATGGACTTTATTCTGAAGGAAGAACTTTGCTATTTCGTAGTGAAGCATGGTAGGAGTTACTATGCTTACAGCATTTAAATTGTTCTCTAAAAGATTCTTATAATCAGTGGACCAGCTTGTTTTGAGCGTTTCCGCAGTATTTTTAGCTATATTTCCATCAATATCGCAGATAGCGCTAAGTTCTGCATTGTCTGATGTTGAGTAAATCTTGGCATGTATTGAACCAAGCCTCCCAAGGCCTACTACGCCAACGCGGATTTTTCTCATATTTATCATACTAACAAATAGGTTGGCAAAAGTCAATTGAAGTGATAAAATAAACTCCAATATGAGAGAGTATATAAGATTTCTAAAATTTGTTAAACCCCACCTATGGGTCATGATTTTTGCGATCATATGCATGATTATTTCCTCAGGCCTTGGAGGCGTGTCCTTGGGCATGATAATACCTGTAGTGGATAATATCCTTTCAGGAAAAAATATAGCATTGCCTGGAACTACTCATGCCCCGAATTTTTTACTCCATATTATAGATAAGATAAATAGCATACCAAAGCCTTTGCTGCTCAATTGGCTTGTTATCATGATGTCCATTTTATTTTTTATAAAAGAGGCGTTTTTATTCTTTCAGACATGTTTCATGAATCAGCTGGGCCAGTCAGTGCTTAAAGATGTAAGGCAGGCTATATATGGAAAGCTTCTCGCGCTATCAAATGATTTTTATTCAAGCGTGAAAACAGGAGAGCTGGTTTCGAGGGTTACTTTTGACGTAGGTATTATAGTAAACTCTATCACAGAAGGCCTTACAGACCTATTGCTACAGCCGATTCAGCTTCTGACATATATAGTTATCCTTATCTGGATAAAGGTTTATTTCTCAATATCGTGGGGACTTGTATTGGTTACGGTGATTATATTTCCACTGATAATATATCCTGTTGTGAAGATAGGAAATAAGCTCAGAAAAATCAGCACGTCTACTCAGGAGAGCATGTCTGATATAAATTCGCTTCTTTTTGAAACAATATATGGTATAGGCATAGTGAAATCCTTTCTGGCAGAGAAGTATCAGAAAGAAAAATTCAAGGTTTATAATAATAGATATTTCAAGATGATGATTAAATCAGTTAAACGCATAGCAATCATAAGCCCGCTTGGAGAGTTTGTAGGGATAATCTGCATGGGCGTTGTATTATGGTGCGGTGGAAAAGATGTAGTAAATGGCCGCTTAAGCGCAGGCGCGTTTATAGCGTTTCTGGCAGCGTTGCTTTCACTTCTTAAACCACTGAAAAGGCTTTCAAGGCTTTATGGCATAAATCTCCAGGCAATGGCTGCGATAACAAGGGTTTTTGATATATTAGATAGAGAGATAACAATAAAAAATAAGAAAGATGCGACAAAGCTCATTGATTTTAAAGATTCAATTGAATTTAAAGATATAGATTTCTCATATAATCAAGACAGGGTTATATTAAACGGGATTAATCTAAGGCTTTTAAAAGGCCAGGTTCTTGCTATGGTTGGAATGAGCGGCGCAGGCAAGACCACATTTGTAAATTTACTGCCAAGGTTCTACGATCCTTGGAAAGGAGCTGTTCTTATTGATAGCAAAGATATAAGAGATTTTACAATAGAGTCTTTACGCGAACATATCGGAACGGTCAGCCAGGAAACAATACTTTTTAATGATACTGTAAGAAATAATATTGCATTTGGAAAGCCTGATGCAAATATAGAGGATGTAATAGGAGCTAGCAAGGCGGCAAATGCCCATAATTTTATTATGAAAATGTCAATGGGCTACGAAACTATTGTAGGAGATAGGGGCATTAAGCTGTCAGGCGGAGAAAAGCAGAGGATAGCTATTGCCAGAGCGCTTTTTAAAGATCCGCCTATACTTATACTTGATGAAGCTACAAGCCAGCTGGATACTGAATCAGAAAAACTGGTTCAGGAGGCAATTAACAGGCTAATGACCAACAGGACTGTATTTGTAATTGCCCATAGGCTTTCAACAGTAGAGCATGCAGATAAAATAGCGGTATTTGAAGGAGGAAGGATTATGGAGACAGGCACTCATAGCGAATTATTGCAGAAATCAGGCGTTTATAAGCACCTCTACGAGCTCCAGTTTAAGTCCAGGCCAAAGTGAAAAATAGCTTGAAATAAAAGGCATTGTATTATATAATACCCAATCTAACTAAAACTGTAAATTTATAAGGAGGAAATGTGGACACAGAGTTAATTAAACAATTGCTGGAAGCAGGGGTTCATTTTGGCCATCACGTGAGCAGATGGAACCCAAAAATGAAGAAGTTTATATTCGGAGAGAGAAGCAATATCTATATAATAGATCTCGAAAAGACAGTGAGCTTCCTGAATGAGGCGAGGGATTTTGTAAAAGACATTGCGTCAAAAGGAGAGGCAGTCCTTTTCGTAGGCACAAAACGCCAGTCTCAGGATCTTATATTGGCGGAGGCCCAGCGCTCGGGCATGTATTATATAAAAGACAGATGGTTAGGAGGTACGCTGACCAATTTTAAGACCATACGCAATAGCATCAAACGCTTGGAAAAAATTGAGGCCATGCAGAAAGACGGCACATTCAGCATCATTACCAAGAAGGAAAAGGCAATACTTACAAAAGAGATGGATAAATTAAAAAAGAATCTGCAGGGTATAGTCAACATGAAGAAGATGCCGGGCGCGCTTTTTATCGTGGACGCTAAAAAAGAGGATATTGCGGTAAAAGAAGCCAGGAAACTCGGCATACCCATAGTGGCTATAATAGATACGAATGCCGACCCTGACCTGATAGATTATCCTATACCTGCAAATGATGACGCAATGCGTTCAATAAAACTTTTGACAGGACTTATAACAGACAGCATTGTGGAAGGCAAAAAGCAGTTCGACGAATCCAATATCGCAGAATTAGCAAGGCTTCAGGAAGAAGAAGACACAAAGGAAATCAAGGATAAAGAAAAATCAGAAAAACTTGTTGAAGCAATAAAGGAAGTGCCTGTTAAGGATAAAGAGGAAAAGAGAATAAAGCCCGTTAAGAAAAAAAGCTATAAACCGCAGTTTTCAAAAAACGGATAAAATAGAAAGAGGTATATTGATATGGCGATAACTACGGATTTAATAAAAAAATTAAGGGAAAAGACCAATGCGCCTATGATGGATTGCAAAAAGGCGCTGGAGGAGTCGAGCGGAGACCTGGAAATAGCAACTGATATATTGAGAAAAAAAGGCCAGATTGTAGCGCTTAAAAAAGCTGGCAGATGCGCTAAAGAAGGCGTCATAGGGTCATATATACATTCAAATAGCAAAATAGGCGTACTTTTAGAAGTAAACTGCGAAACCGATTTTGTAGCCAGAAACGAGGATTTCAAGCAGTTTGTAAAAAATGTTTCAATGCATATCGCAGCCACGTCTCCGAGTTATGTGTCTCGCGAAGAAGTGCCAGGCCATATCCTGGAAAGAGAAAAAAATGTTTTAAAAGACAGCGTTAAGAATAAACCCGAGAATATTATCGAAAAGATAGTCCAAGGTAAGCTGGAAAAATTTTATTCAGAGGTCTGCCTTTTAGACCAGCCTTTTGTTAAGGATGACAAGATAACCATAAAAGACTACCTGAACGAGCTTATAGGAAAAATAGGAGAGAATATATTAATCCGCAGGTTCGTAAGATTTCAGGTGGGCGAAGATATAAAATGACGCAGAAAAAATCAACGTATAAAAGAGTGGTGCTGAAGATGAGCGGCGAGGTGCTACAGGGCAAACAAGGCTATGGCATAGATCCGGATGTGACCCGCTCTATTGCTGAAGAAATAAAAGATGTTAAGAAACTTGGGGTAGAAATTGCTATTGTAATAGGCGGGGGAAATATCTATAGAGGTTCTACTGCCCAAGGCCAGGGAGTCGACAGAATTACTGCTGATTATATGGGCATGCTCGCAACTGTTATAAATGGTCTGGCGTTGCAGGATAGCCTTGAAAAAGCAGGGGTTTTTACGCGTGTCCAGACTGCCATAGACATGCAGGAGCTGGCTGAGCCGTATATAAGGAGAAAGGCTATAAGGCATCTTGAAAAAAATAGGGTAGTGATATTTGTAGCAGGAACAGGCAATCCGTATTTTTCTACAGACACGGCTGCAAGCCTCAGGGCCATAGAAATAGGCGCTGATGTTATACTTAAAGCCACAAAAGTAGACGGGGTATATTCCGCAGATCCAAAAAAGGATAAATCCGCTAAAAAGTTCAAAACCCTTAAGTATATAGAGGTTCTCAAAAGAAGGCTTAAGGTTATGGACGCAACCGCAGTAAGCCTTTGTATGGATAATAAACTCCCCATCATAGTTTTTAATCTCACGAAAAAAGGCAATATAAAAAGGGTTTTAATTGGCGATAAAATAGGCACCATTGTTTGTTAATTACAAAAAGGAGGGTAACCTATGGAGCCATTACAGAAGCATATACATGATACAGAAGAAAAACTTAAAAAGACAATAGATTCTACTGTAAGGGAATTTTCAGAGATTCGTACAGGCCGCGCAAATCCTGGGATTGTAGAAGGCGTGATGGTAGAGTGTTATGGTACTCACATGCCCATAAAACAGGTTGGGACCATATCAATTCCCGAGCCGAGGCTTATTGCAATACATCCCTGGGATGCAGGAAATCTCTCTGCGATTGAAAAGGCTATATTGAAATCAGAACTCGGTATAATGCCTGTCAATGACGGAAAGATTATAAGGATATCAATACCAACGCTTACGAGAGAGAGAATAGAAGAATTAAAAAAGATTTTACATAAGATCGCAGAGCAGGGAAGAGTTTCTATAAGGACTGTCAGAAGAGACGCGATGGCAGCTGTTGATAAATTAGAATCTTCCAAACAAATTACAGAAGACGCAAAGTTTAAAGGCCACGACGAGATACAGAAACTGACAGAAAAATATACAAAAAAGATAGACGAATTCCTGACGAATAAAGAAAAAGAATTGGTATAAATAAATGGGCCACTAGCTCATCTGGTAGAGCACTACCCTTTTAAGGTAGCTGTGCCGTGTTCGAGTCACGGGTGGCTCACCAAATTTTATGAAGTCTTTTGAATTTATCAATCATACTGCTGATGTAGGTATAAAGGCATGGGGCGCCACCCTTACAGAATTATTCGAAAATGCAGCTATAGGCATGTTCGCTGTCATAGCAGGAGAAAGATACAAGGCGCAAGGCTCTAAGATTGAAAAAAAGATAGAGATAAGTAAAAATACAGACAATCTTGAAGAGATATTAGTCAGCTGGTTATCAGAGCTTCTGTATATCTTTAATAGAGAAAAAATATATTTTAATAATTTTAAGATATCGAGTTTAAATAACAGCGGCATAAAAGCCGAAGCAAACGGCGTTAATATAGACCTTTACCAGAGCGACCTCTACACAGAAATAAAGGCAGTTACTTTTCATAATCTCAAAATAGAAGAAACTGCAGATGGTTTTAGCTGCACTATTATTTTTGATGTTTAACTATGGCCCAGGCCTGGCAAGGTAAATTAGAAAAGCTAGATAATTTCCGCTGGAAAATCCCCTCATCTTACAAACCAGGAATGAAAGTTCCGGGCCTCATCTATGCAAATGAGTCACTTCTTCCAGGAATTCTTAATGATAAAGCGCTTGAACAAGTAGCTAATGTGTCATTTTTACCAGGCATAGTAAAATATTCGCTTGCCATGCCTGATATCCACTGGGGCTATGGTTTTTCTATAGGAGGCGTTGCAGCTACAGATCCTGATATTGGAGGAGTTATTTCGCCAGGTGGAGTAGGCTATGACATAAATTGCGGGGTAAGATTAGTTAGAAGCGATTTAATCCTGGAAGATACCAAATCCAGATTAGAGCAATTAGTAAATTCTTTATTTAATAATATTCCGTCAGGGGTTGGGTCAAGCGGAGATATAAAAGCGAGCGCTAAAGAGGAAGAAGAGATTTTTTTAAAAGGCGCAGGATGGGCAATTAAAAAGGGCTATGGCATAAAAGAAGATCTGGAATTTACAGAAGATAAAGGGTCGATAGAAGGCGCTGACCCTTCTATTGTTTCAAAAAGGGCATATGAGAGAGGCAAAGACCAGTCTGGTACGCTTGGTTCAGGAAACCATTTTTTAGAAATTCAAGTAATAGATGAGATATATGACAAGAAAAAAGCAGATGTGTTTGGTTTATTCAAAGGCCAGATTACAATGATGATTCACTCTGGCTCAAGGGGCCTTGGGTACCAGATATGCGATGATTATGTTAAAAGCATGGCTAACTGTTTAAGTAAATACAGTATAAATGTGCCTGACAGGCAATTAGCGTGTGCGCCTGTAAATTCTCAGGAAGGAAAAGCTTATTTAGCCAGCATGAAATGCGCTGCAAATTATGCCTGGGTAAACAGGCAATGCCTGATGTATTTGGCAAGAAATGTTTTTGAGAAGGTTTTTAATAAAAGCTGGAGCTCTCTTGGATTAAAACTTGTTTATGATGTGGCGCATAATATTGCTAAAATGGAAAAACATAAAGTAGACGGCAAAGAAAAATTTTTATGCGTACATAGAAAAGGCGCCACCAGAGCGTTTCCTCCTGGCCATCCTGATATACCTGATACATACAGAGAGGCTGGGCAGCCTGTTATTATCCCAGGAGACATGGGCACGGTTTCTTATGTATTGGCTGGCGCAATAGGCTCTATGGAAGAGACATTCGGCAGTACATGCCATGGCGCAGGAAGATGCCTTTCTCGTTCAAGCGCTATAAAGGCTTGCGCAGGAAGAAATATTGATAGGGAACTTTTTAATAAAAGTGGTATAATAATTAGGGCAAAAACCAGGTCTACGTTGGCTGAAGAAGCGCCGGAGGCATATAAAGATGTAAGTGAAGTTGTGGACGCAGTGCATGGCGCAGGATTGTCAACAAAAGTTGCCCGCATGCGTCCATTAGGAGTCATTAAAGGCTGAACAAGCTAAACCAAGTTGACACTTCTGACAATGTCAGAAGTGTCAACTTGAGCATGATTAAGGAGCAGGTATGTTAGATATTAAATTTATACGAGAGAATCCAGATATGGTAAGAGCTTCTATAAAAAACAGAAATATCAAACTTGATATACAAGAGGTTCTTGATCTGGATAGCGAAAGAAGAAAAATCCTGGTAGAGGTTGAAGGTTTAAAGGCAGAAAAAAATGCTATTTCCAAGAAAGGTAAGCCAGATAAGGCAATTATTGACAAAATGAAGGTATTATCCCAAAAAGTAGGTAATTTAGACATAAAAGTGGATGAAATTGATAAAAAATTAGGCAATTTAATGCTTTATATCCCAAATATACCCCATAATTCAGTACCTATAGGAAGCCCTGAAAACAATAAGGAAATTAAAAAATGGGGAGAACCTAGGAAGTTTGATTTTAAGCCAAAAACTCATATAAAAATAGGCGAAGAGCTGGACATACTTGATTTTCCAAGATCTTCAAAAATATCAGGATCAGGTTTTTGCCTTTTTAAAGGGTTAGGGGCATTGCTTGAAAGAGCCCTTATTAATTTTATGCTGGATCTTCATACAAATCATCATGGATATAAAGAAATATTTCCTCCTTTCCTTGTAAATAGAGCTAGCATGACAGGTACAGGGCAGCTTCCAAAACTCGAAGAAGATATGTACAGGTTAAAAGATGACGACCTGTTTCTTATACCAACAGCAGAGGTGCCTGTTACAAATATCCACAGAGATGATGTCCTGGAAGAATCTGAGCTGCCGGTATATTACACTGCGTATACTGCCTGTTTCAGGCGCGAGGCAGGTTCTTACGGCAAAGATACAAAAGGCCTCATGCGGGTTCATCAGTTTGACAAAGTAGAGCTTGTGAAATTTGTAAAACCTGAAACGTCTTTCGATGAACTGGAGAAATTATTAAATAACGCTGAGCAGGTCCTCCAGAAATTAGGCCTTGTTTACAGAGTGATCATGCTTTCTACAGGAGATATAAGTTTTGCTGCAAGTAAATGCTATGATATTGAAGCGTGGGCCCCTGGGATAGAAAAAAAATTAGAGGTTTCAAGTTGCAGCAATTTTACTGATTTTCAGGCGAGGCGCGCTAATATAAAATACAGGACAAAAGATAAAAAATTAGAATACATCCATACGCTGAACGGTTCCGGCGTTGCAATGGCCAGGACTGTTGTTTGCATACTTGAGAATTACCAGCAAAAGGACGGAAGCGTTGTCATTCCAGAAGTCTTAAGGCCATACATGGGCGGCAGAGAGAGAATTACAAAAGAGTAACATATGATGATATTGTGTTTTATTATAAGCATATTGCTAATGCCAGTCTGTGTGATAGCCACTATTAGTTTTTATAATGGCATATTTAGCATACAAGATGTTTCGAAATCCGGATTATATTTTATTTTAGGCGCTCTTATGTATTCTATCATGCACCTATTGCTATTCAGGCTGGATTTTCTGTATGTATTCGGCCATGAATCCATGCACGCATTCGCTACGGTCTGCTCAGGCGGCAAAGCAAGTAAAATGAAGGTCTCAAGCAAAGAAGGCAGCGTAAAAACCACTACGCCTAATTTTTTTGTTATGCTGGCACCGTATATGATACCTGTCTATACGGTTATTATAGCCATAGCTTATTTTATCTTATCTTTTTTTATTGATATAACGAAATATTCCGAAGTTTTCGTATTCTTGATAGGATTTACATTAATGTTTCACCTGGCCTATACAGCAGAAAGCATCAGGCAAAAACAATCGGATCTTATAAGGACAGGGTATTTTTCATCAATATCTTTTATTTATATTGTTAATCTGGCTATAGTTTTTCTTATAATGAGCCTCTTTTTCAGAGATGTGTCTTTTGTAGGTTTTATTTCCGATATTTACGAAAAAACAAAGTTTTTCTACTGGTCTTTTTGGAAACAATTATTCTTGTGAATAAAATACGGAGAGGTCGCGTAGCCCGGTTTAGCGCGCACGCCTGGAGAGCGTGTGTACCGAAAGGTACCCAGGGTTCGAATCCCTGCCTCTCCGCCAGTGATACCAATTCGTACTGTTGGGTTCTTGAAGGGCAGTACGATTCGATTGCTGTCGGGTCCGCCAGTTAGGATAGGAGACCTCTTTCTAAAAAGTTAAGGTTTTCTTGATTTTGTACCGAAAGTAATATATACTAATAAATGACTATGGATTGGAAAATTAGTCTTTTAATATTATCTATATTAACTTTTTTATCAGGTTTACTTCTTTTGTTATTTTCAAAGCAAGTAAGACGTCTTGCTGTTTTTTTGAACAGATGGTTTTCTTTAAGGGTATTCCTAAAACCATTGGATATGATGATATCTATGGATGATAAAATCTATAGAATGCATAAAATTTTAGGCGGCATATCTTTATTATTAGCAGTCATTTTTTTTATTATTCAATTCAGGATGGATCACCAGTTTTTTAAGAATATTGCTATATCATTGGTTATATTAAACTTTTTAGCAGCTGTAACTTTTTTATTATTCCATAGGGTATTAAAAAAGTGGGATATTGATCTAAATAAATGGTTTTCTTTGAGGAAATTTTTGAAGCCATTAGAATTAATAAGAAGCGTAGAAAACGAAATTTATAAAGCGCATAAAGTTTTTGGGATATTAAGTTTGATATTGTCTTTAATTATTTTTTGTTGGTGGATGAACTTAAAAGCGTGTTAGTATTTTTTATATTTCCATCAAATTACGCCATCCTGTATATAAAATAACTACAAACAACCAAATAAGTCATGCCCAATAAATGTAATTTTTTACTTTTTAAGTTAATTTTTGGTATAATGGTATTCGTTCAAGAGGCTAGATTATAATCTTATATGAAGATCCGCATAAAGATACAGGGCGCGCTTATGTTTTTAGGACTAGGCGCAATTATTTTATTTTCCAATTATGTGTTTCCTCGCGGGAGACAAGGCGTTTTGAATGAGATTTTATATATAGCTGGCATGGGCTTTATCTTATTCGGTTTTTTATTCCGTATTTCAGCAAGAGGGTATAAAGAAGAAAAATCCTCTAACGGCAATACCTTGGTTAAAGATGGCCCTTACGCTATTATCAGAAACCCAATGTATTTTGGGACATTTATTATAGGTACAGGGGTTGTTATGATACTGTTAGGGCTATGGTTTTTTTTCTTATTCTGGATTATCTTTTTATTAATATATATCCCTCAGACAAAAAAAGAGGAAAATGTGCTTTTGGAAAGATTTGGCCAAGAGTATAAAGAATATTGCAAAACTACCCCTAAATATTTCCCGAGGTTTTATTATTTATTAAAGCTTAATAAATATATATCATTAAAACCTTTCTGGATACGAAAAGAGATAGTTTCTATGATAACCACAGTTATAGTAGTTGTATCCATAAAAATCTGGGAGTATATCAGATTGTTTAAGGGCAGATAATATGAAAGAATTTTTTATAGGGGTAATATTTTTAATATTAGTTGGCGTCTTCGCGAGCCTGGGATTCTTACTTTTCCCGCTGCTCCTTTTAATAGCTTTTGTTTTACGCTTTGTGTTGAGTGCCGTCATCCTTGTATTTTTCATATGGTTATTAGGTAAACTTATTCTTTTCCTCAGTAAAAAATAATGCACAGAATAATATCTATTGTAATCTTTAGTATATTTTTCAGCTTACATTTTTCTGCGTTTGCGGAAGCGGCATCAAACGAAATCAGCTTTAGTGAAAACGACAGAATATTGATCCTTGCTCCACATCCTGATGATGAAGCCATAGGCGCGTGCGGTGTCATAGAAAAGGCTCTGAAAAAAAATGCGAAAGTTAAGGTTGTATGCTATACAAACGGAGACAGTAATGAGTTGTCGTTTATTGTATATGAAAAAAGAATTACCTTTAGAAAAGGCGAATTCTTGCATATGGGCGAGGTGAGAAGAAGAGAAACTATACGGGCTATGGTTTTCTTGGGAGTAAAACCAGAGGATATTATCTTTTTAGGTTATCCTGATATGGGGACATTGGAAATATTTACTAAATACTGGGGGAATGTTGCCCCATATAAAGGATTATTTACAAAGGTGTCTAAAGTTTCTTATCGCGAGGTGATGTCTACGAATGCTCCTTACGTAGGGGAAAGTATCCTTGAAGATATAGAAAAAATAATATTAGATTTTAAGCCGACAAAGATATTTGTCTCTCATCCCGGGGATGTAAATAGGGACCATAAGTCGCTATACCTTTTTTTGCAGGTGGCTTTATGGGATTTAGAAGGAAAGATCGTTGTTCCCCAGATCTTTCCTTATATCATACATATTGTACGCTGGCCTATACCTCGAGGCTATTATCCTGAACTAGAGTTGAAAAGGCCGGACCCATTAGCTAATAGCGATATAGAATGGCATAGTCTGGAATTGACCCAAGAAGAGATAAAAACAAAACATACTGTTATTTCGTATTATAAGAGCCAGATTCAATATAACCCGAAATATCTTTTTACATTTTGCCGCAGAAATGAACTATTTGGAGATTTTCCTATCATTAGACTGAATAGGCAAGGCTCTGAAGAACTTATGTGGCAGGATATGAAAGGCCCTATAAATATTGAAATAGATCCCGAACATAAAAAAGATGCGGAAAAGAGTATAACGCCCGATATTGCTTACGCAGCCAGGGAAAATAAATTGCTTATCAGGCTACAGCTCAGAAAAAAGATAGAAAAGTATTTAGGGTTTTCTATTTTTCTTATAGGCTATAATAAGAAAATAAATTTTAGCAATATGCCAAAGTTATATATTAAAATAGATACTCTTGGATTGCATGTTAGAGATAAAAAACGCTACCTAAAGATTAAAGATGTTGAGCTTGAGAGCAGCGACCATGTATTGATTCTAAAAGTTCCTTTTGATTTGCTTGGAAATCCTGACCGTATTCTAACCTGCGCCAGGACCCATCCGAATGATTTGCCTTTAGATGAAACAAGCTGGCGTACGTTATATTTAAAATAAATAATGCAAGATATTGTCATAAGGAAGTATAAAAAAGAAGACAGGCAATCTGTCAGAGATATTGCTTGGGAAACAGCTTTTATGGGGGAATCTGCAAGCGTATTTTTTGGCGACAGAGAGATATTCGCGGATTTCCTTACGTTATATTTTACGGACTATGAACCAGAATCATGTTTTGTTGCAGAATATAATGGGAATGTAGTTGGTTATCTGATAGGCGTGAAGGATGAACCCCGGCTAAAAATTATTTCTATGTTTAGGATAAACCCAAAGTTATTTTTTAAGGCCATGGTAAAAGGCGTTTTATTAAAGAAGAAAAACGCCAAATACCTTAAAAATTGTTTTACCAGTTTCTTAAAGGGAGAATTCGATGATCCGGATTTTTCTGTAGAATATCCTGCTATCTTACACATAAACATATCAAAAGGATTCAGGAAAAAAGGTATTGGTTCCAGGCTTATCTCCTCTTTCATTGATTACATTGCAATGTTTAAAATAAAGGGAATACATCTTTCAACTATGTCTGAAGAGGCGGGAGAATTTTTTAAAGCAAATGGCTTTAATCTAATGCATGCTGTTACTAGATCGTATTTTAAACATATACTCAATAAGGATATAACAGTTTATATTTACGCAAAGAGACTAGTCAGTTTATGATTAAAATAACCGAACGCATAAGACATGTATTAATATTGATAGTTCTATCTTACCTGTTTTTTATGCTCGGCAATAATCTTCTGAGCCTTACGAATCCGGACGAGGTTTTCTACGCCCAGACAGCAAAGGAAATGATCAGGCATCATACTTGGCTTACGCCGTATCTATTCGATAAGCCGCAATTTGAAAAACCGATATTTTTATACTGGCTTCTGCGGTTCGCCTTCATGCTTTTTGGGGTGTCTAGTTTTGGCGCAAGGTTTTTCCCGGCTTTATTTGCGATACTTGGAGTAATAGCTGTGTATTTTTTAGGCGTGTTAGGATTCAGAGACAATAAAAAGGCGTTTATGTCAGCTCTTATCTTGATGTCCTCAGGCCTTTATATAGGGCTTGCAAGAACAGTATTCACAGATATGATTTTTACGGTTTTTATTTTAATGGCTCTTGTTTCATTTCTTTGGGCATATTGCTGCCGCGAGAAGAAGATGCCTGGGATTTTGCTATTTTTTATTTTTTCTGGAGCAGCTGTTTTAACCAAAGGGCTCATAGGTTTTTTAATCCCATTTTTAACCATAATTTTATTTTTGCTGGTAAAAAATGATTTAAAATTTCTGTTATGCAGATACTCTTTGTGGGGTTTCATTGTTTTCTTAGGAATATCTCTTCCATGGCATATGGTTATGATACAGAAATATGGCCATGATTTTACGCATGAATTTTTTTATAACGACCACTTTAGACGGATTATTGAAGCTGAACATAGGAGATATGATACGTGGTATTTTTATCCCTTTACTATGATTGCGTATATGTTTCCATGGAGCGTGGTTACGCTGATAGCTTTGGCCTATTTTTTTAGAAATCTTAAACATGATTTTAAAGCTATTTACGCTTTTTTAGCCTGCTGGATATTTGTTGTTTTTTGTATATTCCAGCCAGCTCATTCTAAATTATCCAGTTATATCTTGCCTTTATTTCCCGCTCTCGGCATTATTGCCGGAGATTTTATTTACGATTTGATATTATTGCCACGCCAGAACCGGATAAGGTTTCTTATTTCATTAGCCATATTTTTTTCTATTCTATTGATCCCGATAGGATTAGTTATTGCATTGAATAAGCCGGCATATCTGGAATATAAAATGCCGGCTTCTATTTTAATTACTATTTATGCAGGATTGGTTTTATTGAGTCTAGTTTTTATAATCAGCCGCAGTTTGTTAAAAAATGTTTATTTATTGGTTATTTCAATATTTATATTATTATGGTCGGCTTTATTTATGCATGCTTATGCAGAACCTTATATTTCTTCTAAAGTTTCCTGTGATTATCTATTGAAAAATTACAATGTAGAAGGTTATATACTTTGTTCAAAACCTTTTGTAAGAGGCGTAAGGTATTACACGGATAAACCTGTGGCTGTGGTAAATATCAGTTCTTCAGAAGATAATTTTTTCAGCCCTCACCCAATACCTTATCTTCATTCAAAAGAAGAGTTGAAAGAATTCCTGAAAAAACAACCTATTACATATTGCGTCCTTAAAAAGTCTTCTGTGGATGAGATTAAAAGTTTAGCAGGGAAAGAATTTAATTTTATCCTGCTGAAGACCGTTGGGAACCAGCACATTTTTGTAGTTTCTTTTATTGGCAAACTATGATAAAATTCTAGTCTATGGGATATCTACCTTTCGCGCGTAAATGGCGGCCGCAGGATTTTGACGAGATAGTGGGGCAGGAGCATATTACCACCACCCTTAAGAACGCTATTTCAATGGATAGGCTTCACCACGCTTATTTATTTACCGGCCCCAGAGGCATAGGCAAGACCTCTACTGCCAGGATATTCTCTAAGGCCTTGAACTGCGAAAAAGGCCCTTCTATAAAGCCGTGCAATGCGTGCACCCTCTGTAAAGAAATAACAGCCGGTTCTAGCATGGATGTAATAGAAATAGACGGCGCATCCAACCGCGGCATAGACGAAATTAGAAATTTAAGGGAGACAGTAAAGTTTTCTCCTTCAAAAGGCCGTTTCAAAATATATATCATAGACGAAGTCCATATGCTTACCACAGAGGCTTTCAACGCTCTTTTAAAGACTCTGGAAGAGCCGCCCATGCATGTAAAATTTATATTTGCGACGACAGAGCCACACAAAGTTCTTCCTACCATACTCTCCAGGTGCCAGAGGTTTGATTTCAGGCGTATACAGATTAAAGATATAATAACGAAGCTCCGTGAGGTGGCCAAGCTTGAAAATTTAAATATAGACGAGGACGCATTTTTATATATCGGAAAAGCGTCTGACGGAAGCATGCGCGACGCAGAAAGCATACTTGACCAGATAGCGTCTTTTGCTAAAGGAAAGGTCCGTTTGGAAGATGTGATAGCGTCTCTTGGGATGATAGATCAGGAGACGTTATTTAGAAGCGCGGAGTTAATTATTAATAAAGATACAAAAGCGAGCCTCCATCTGGTGGATGAAATATTGAATTCAGGAAAAGACACAAAACAGTTTCTCTTGGAGTTTCTGGGGCATTTCAGGAATATAATGATCGTAAAATCAGGCATCGAATCAGATGAGATAATCTGTCTGCCTAAAGATTCTATAGACAGGATTAAAAAGCAGGCAAATTTACTTACGCAAGGAGATATATTTTATATCATAAGCGTTATCTCCAACAGCCTGAGGATGATAAAACAGCTTCTTCCTGAAAGAATAGTTTTTGAGCTTTCAATGATAAGGCTTGCTTCCAGAGAGTCTATTGCTTCAATAGAAGAGATACTTTCGAAATTGCAAGGTGCAGGGAGCAATGTTAATGAAATGCCAAAGCCTCAGCCTGTTCAAGTGCATATTCAAAAATTCGAAGCTAAGACTATCCTCCAGGAAAAACCTTTCTTTAAAAAGATTTTGTCTGTTTCTGAAAATACCAAAAACCCAGAAACCTCTAGCCCTGCACAAGACAGCGGCGCTCACACATCGATAGATATAGCTAGAGTTAAAGATGCCTGGCCAATACTTGTAAAGGCAATGGCTGTTAAAAGGATGTCTATAGCTTCATATCTTGCAGAAGGAGAGCCTGATTCTGTAAGAGGAAACACTGTAATCATAGGTTTTCCTAAAGAGCTTAATTTTCACAGGGAAGTGCTTGAAGAAAAGAACAATAAAGATGCTATAGAACAGGCGCTTTCGCAGATAATGGATACACCTGTAAAGATGAGTTTTGTAGCAACTGATAGGAAGCTAAAAAAGCCTGCGCCTGATAATAATGAAATAGAAAAAGGACTAAAAACCAAAGAGCCTGCGATAGATTCTGCTTTGAATATATTCGGCGGAAGGGTTTTTAAAACAACGAGGTAACTATACATTGAGTGCTTATACTAAGTCAATGCAAGAGTTAATAGAATGTTTCAAAAAAATGCCAGGTATAGGAACAAGGACTGCTGAAAGAATGGTTTTTCATGTGCTTAAGGCGCCTTTGGATGATATGGTAAAATTTTCTTCCGCGATACGCAAGGTAAAAGAGGAAGTCAGATTTTGTAAAATTTGCGGGAATCTGAGTGAAGCGGAAACCTGCTCTATCTGTAATGACCCAAGAAGAGATAAAACTATAGTTTGCGTTGTAGAAGAGCCAACGGATTTAATACTCATAGAAAAATCAGGCAGATATAAGGGCGTTTACCATGTTCTTTTTGGAGTCATATCCCCATTGGAAGGGATAGGGCCTGAGGAATTGCGAATAAAAGAGCTTATAACTCGCATTAAAGAGGATAAGATAAAGGAAATAATACTTGCTATGGACTCAAATGCAGAAGGAGAGACTACGGCATTGTATCTTTCAGAGACTATTCAGCCATTAAAGATTAAAATAAGCCGCATTGCTTATGGCATTCCTGTAGGCGGCAACCTTGAATACGCTGATCAAGCTACTCTCATAAGGGCCATTGAAGGAAGACTTCCTGTATCTAATCGAACTTGACAAATCAAGACCAGGGCTATACAATAAAAAGACGTTTTCTTGATAGAAAGGTATTTTTATGCCAATGGTAGAAATTGCGTGGCACGGAAGAGGCGGACAAGGTGCAAAGACAGCCTCACAGTTTCTTGGTGAGGCAGCTCTTGATATAGGTAAGTACATACAGGCGTTTCCTGAGTACGGGCCTGAAAGGGCAGGCGCGCCTATGAAGGCGTTTACCAGAATTAGCGATGAGCCTATTTATGTTCATAGTTCTGTCAGTGAACCTGATATAGTTATTGTTATAGACCCTACCCTTTTAGGCAGCGTGAATGTAACAGAAGGCCTGGAAGATAACGGGATATTACTTGTGAATACGGAAAAATCTCCTGAAGATATAAGAAAGATTGTTAATTTCAAACATGGCAAGGTAGGCACAGTGGACGCTACAAAGATTGCGCTTGAGACATTGAAAATCCCCATGCCTAATATGCCTATGCTAGGAGCTTTCTTAAAAGTAAATAATATTGTCTCAATAGACGAAGTGAGCGAAATAGTAAAGGCAAAGTTTATTAAAAAATTAGGCGAAGAAAAAACAAAGGCAAATATTGAGGGCATTAAACGCGCATATAGCGAGTTAAGATTAGGTTAAAACAGTAATGAAACATGAATTCCTTAACCAATTTTACCCCAGTCGCTTTGTTTCGCAAAGCGAAACAGATGGGGTAAAATTCAAAGGTGACTATGCATCTGGCTGAGAAAAAGAAATCCTGGAAAGAAATACCAATAGGCGGTTTAATCTTGGAAGCAGGCAATGCTAACGAGTATAAAACAGGCGGATGGCGTACATTCAGGCCTGAAAAAAACGACAAAAAATGTATCAATTGTCTTTTCTGTTGGATATATTGCCCTGATTCTTCTATAAAGATAGAAGATGGGAAAATGGCAGGTTTCGACTATGATCATTGCAAGGGTTGCGGCATATGCGCACAGGTGTGCCCTGTAAAATGCATTGATATGAAAAAGGAATAATATGGCACAGACTAAATCCAAAAAGATACCCCTGACAGGCGACCAGGCAGTGGCAACTGCGATGAAACAGATAGATCCTGATGTAGTAGCTGCTTACCCTATTACGCCTCAGACTGAGATAGTAATGTATTTCTCAAATTATGTTGCAAATGGTCAGGTTTCAACAGAATTAATACCTGTTGAATCAGAACACAGCGCGATGAGCGCATGCGTTGGAGCCTCGGCAGCAGGCGCGAGGACCATGACAGCCACTTCTGCAAATGGCTTAGCGCTTATGTGGGAAATAGTTTATATCGCAGCTTCTCTAAGGCTTCCTATAATAATGCCTGTTGTAAATAGAGCGCTTTCAGGCCCTATTAATATTCATTGCGACCATTCTGATACAATGGGTGCCAGGGATTCAGGCTGGATACAGATTTATTGCGAAAGCGGCCAGGAAGCGTATGAAAATACAATACTTGCTGTTAGGATTGCAGAGCATAAAGATATTCTTTTACCTGTAATGATATGCCAGGATGGTTTTATAACAAGCCATGCTGTAGAAGGTGTTCAATTATTCGAAGATAATAAAGTAAAAGAATTTGTAGGCGAGTACAAAGCAGCTCATCCGCTCCTGGATGTTGAAAATCCCGTGACTTATGGGCCCTTGGATCTGCAGGATTATTATTTTGAACATAAACGCCAGCAGTCAGAGTCAATGAGGGGTGCACTAAAAATAATACCGGGATTATTTAAAGAATTCGAAAAAACATTCGGAACAAAATATGATTTTATAGATACCTATAAATTAGAAGACGCTGATATAGCTATAATAGCGTTGTCGTCTACGGCAGGCACTTCAAGAGGGGTTATCGATGAATTAAGGGGCCAGGGCATAAAAGCAGGATTATTGAGGCCCAGAGTTTTCAGGCCGTTTCCTAGAGAAAAGATTATAGATGCGCTTAAAAATGTGAAGGCAGTAGCTGTGCTTGACAGGGCAGAATCATTCTCAGCAGAAGGCGGGCCTCTTTATACTGAGATTAAAGCTGTGCTGTATAATTCAGACATAAAGCCTTTAGTAACAAATTATATATATGGCTTAGGCGGGAGGGATATATTTCCTGATGATATAAAGAAAGTCTATTCTGACCTAAGCGCAGCATTAAAAAATAAAAAAGTTTCTAACCCTATAAATTATCTGGGTTCGAGGGAGTAACGAATTCCTTAACCAATTTTGCCTAGCCGCTTTACGAAGCGATAGGCAAAATTCAGCGGTGACTATACATATGGCTAATATAAAAGAACTTGCAAAGATTCCAGAAAGACTTTCAGGCGGGCACAGGCTTTGCGCAGGATGCGGAGCTTCAATAATAGTGCGCCAGGTTTTAATGGGTACAAAGGATTACGTGGTAGCAGGCTCAGCAACAGGATGCTTGGAAGTAGCTACAACGATCTATCCTTTTACCGCGTGGAAAATACCTTTTATACATAACGCGTTTGAAAATTCAGCCGCCACAATGAGCGGCGTAGAAACAGCTTACAGAGCGCTTAAGAAAAAAGGCAAGATTACCAAAGAGATAAAGTTTGTTGCTTTTGGCGGAGACGGTGGCACCTACGACATTGGCCTACAGTCTCTTTCTGGCGCATTGGAAAGGGGTCATAAATTCGTTTACGTTTGCTACAATAACGAAGCTTATATGAACACCGGCGTGCAACGTTCAGGAGCTACTCCAAAAGGTGCGGCAACTACTACAGCGCCTAACGGCAAAGAAAGTTACGGTAAGCATCAGTTTAAAAAAGACCTTACTTCTATAGTAGCCGCACATAGGATTCCTTATGTGGCCCAGGCATCTGCGTCTAACTGGAATGACCTTGTCACAAAATCAGAAAAGGCATTCAAAGCAGACGGTCCGGCGTTTTTAAATGTAATCGCTACCTGTCATAGAGGATGGAGATTTCCGCAGGAAAAATCAATAGAGATATCTAAACTGGCTGTTGAAACTGGCGTATGGCCTTTGATAGAAATAGAAAACGGCGTATGGCGTTTTACTTATAAGCCCAAAGAGAGAAAGCCGGTAATTGAATGGTTAAAATCCCAGGGCCGCTTCAGCCATCTTTTCACAGAAGAAAATAAATCTATTATAGACGAGATCCAGCAAGGCGTAGACGAAAACTGGATGCGTCTTGAGAATCTTTGCAATTCAACCTGTAAAGTAGCATAATATAAGTATACTCCCTGGTAGCTCAATGGTAGTAGCGACTGGCTGTTAACCAGTAGGTTGCTGGTTCGAGTCCAGCCCAGGGAGCCAAATATTTTAACTCCTTGCAACAAAATAAATTGCAAGGAGTTTTTGTTTGGAATATAATGCATTAAAAGAGGAGGTGCTAAATGACAATTGAAATAATACGTGCAGTGTTAGGCTGGTGCTCAATTATCAATATTGGATTGCTGATGTTTTCGTCAATTTTACTCATTGCCATTCGTGGGGTAGCGTCACGTATCCATGGTAAAATGTTTAATTTGGATGAAAAATATCTATCACAGGCTTATTTTCAATATTTGGCACAATACAAAATTGCCATAATAGTGTTTAATATCGTTCCATACTTTGCTTTGCGTATTATTGGATAAAAGATAAAAAAGAAGATTCAATGGGGCATCTTTTTTTATTTCATCAGAAAAGCAATAATTCCTAAACTTCTCCAAAAAGTTGCGAAAATAGTTCTCTTAAGGAAACCATTGATTTATCAACCCTCTGTGACAAAATATGTTGCAGAGGGTTTTTGTTTGAAGTAAAATAAATTGAAATAACAGATAGAATAGATAAACGTGCTATGGCAAAAATTAAACTGGATTTACATGATATTTTTAACCGGGGACAGGCGATTGAAGAGGAGCTTCATCGGGTTGTAGAGAAGGCCATAGAAAAGAGAATACCCTTAATAGAAATTATTTCAGGGAAGGGAAGTGGCCAGTTAAAGAAACATGTTTTGCGGTTTTTGCAGCAACCGGGAATAAAAAAACTTTATCATCGGATAGAGAAAGACGACAAGAATTTTGGCAGGATTTTTGTACATTTTCGACATTAAAAAGATTGCCTGCGCAGAATAAACCCTATCAGGTGTTTTCTATGAAAGCTAATGAATATGCTTAGCACCTCAGGTTTTTCTTTTACTAATCTTATTCCTGGTTTTATTTTTAGCGGTATTGGCTTTGTTGCCTTTATCTATGGGAAAAAACAAGACAATTTCAAGTCGTTTTCGATCGGCATAGCTCTTATGGTGTATCCCTACTTTTTAACAAGTACTTTTTGGCTCTATGCAGTAGGGATTGGCTTATGTTTACTACTGTATTATTGGCGTGATTGAAAAAAAGGAGTCAATGAATATTTCAGCATTGATTGGTCCGGCTTCACTGGTTGCTCCGATCGATAAGCTCAGCCTTGTTTTTGTAGCTGTGCTCTCTGTAGTATTTTTGAGAGGACGTCCGAGCCTGGTACAATGGGCAGGTATTTTTTGATGAGTAGCGATGTGGTTTTAATTGTTTTAAAATAACATAGGGACTTTTATTCGTGATATAATAAAAACAAATTAATATAACTGCGTGCTAAAAATGAAAAGATTCTTATTCTCATTAGCCTTAATAATAGTGGTTATGCTTGCTTTTCTCGATCATTTTACAGGATACGAAATATCCTTCTCCATATTTTATCTAATTCCAATTTTAATGATTGCATGGTTTAAGCGAGTTCGGGATGCAATAATTATTGCTAGTTTAAGTTCGATAATTTGGTTGGGTGCAGATATAACTTCGGGACATCATTACTCTCATGTTTTAATACCTATATGGAATATGTTTATGAGAGCTATAGTTTTTATAATAATAGTTATCCTGTCCGCCAAAGTCAAAAAAGATCTTGAGCTTGAAAAAAAATTGTCAAGGCTTGATATGTTAACTGGACTTAATAATACAAGGTCCTTTATGGAGCAAGCCGCGGTTGAAAAAATCAGGTCTTTAAGATTTAAACGGCCTTTCACGATAGCATATATTGATATTGATAATTTTAAGCGATTAAATGATACTTTTGGCCATAGCAAGGGGGATATTTTATTGCAGGATTTAGGAAGGGTCGTCAAAGAGAATATAAGGACATACGATATTGCTGCTAGATTAGGTGGAGATGAATTTGTTATTTTGTTTCCTGAAACTGATAAAAAACAAGCTCAAGGAATAGCAAATAAAATTAAATCCGGCATAGAAAAAATTCTGCGGAAACACTTAGACTCGCTTACGCTTAGTATCGGCGTGGTTACAGTTACTAATCCTGTTCATTCTATCGATGGAATGATAAAGATAGCTGATGGCCTGATGTATTCGGTAAAGAATAGTTCTAAAAATGGTATTGAGTATAAAACGCTAGATTAACAGAATAGACCAATTAAAATAAAGATGGTATAATTATAGAAAATTATTATGGACCCAGAACTTAAACCTATAATTTCAGTTATCTTATCTTCTCTGCTGTTAATAATTATTTCTATACCTTTAATTGTTAATAAGATACCTCCGAATTGCTTATATGGATTTAGGCTAAGAAAGACGCTGTCAGATAAAGGGATATGGTATAAAGCAAATAGGTATGGAGGCACATGCTTGGTAATGTCTGGGTTGATTGCCTTGATAGGTTGCATAGTACTGTTATTATATAAAGACAAATTATCTTTTGGCATGATTAACGGTCTTAGTTTAGAGTTGTTAATCATACCCGTTATAGTTTCCTTAATTTTAACGCTTGTCTACATCAAAAGATTATAGTTACATAGAAATAGGTGAAAGTTTTCCCGCTTGTAGGAATAGAAAATGGTTGAACAGTTAACTTATACTTTTAATAATATATCCAGTGTCCATCTAAATGCGCTTTTCTTGCTGGGTTTAGTTCTTTTTGCCGGAGCAGTGGGAGGTAAGATATTCCAATGGTTACGTATACCGCAAGTTGTTGGGTATATTATTGCCGGTATTTTGCTTGGGCAGTCAGGATTAAATATCATTAATAAAGACATATTAGAAGTTTTAGTGCCTTTTAATTATTTTGCATTAGGGATCATAGGGTTTATGATCGGAGGAGAGCTTAAGAAAGAGGTCTTCCGTCGTTACGGCAAACAGTTTATCATAATATTATTAGCGGAAGGGCTCGCCGCGTTTGTTGCAGTCGCTATTCTTATAGGCTTATTAGGAAGTCTTATCTTGGGAAAAGGCGTTTATTATTGGGCCCTAGGATTATTGCTGGGAGCAATTGCTTCTGCTACAGCACCTGCAGCGACTACCGATGTCCTGTGGGAATACAAGACTCGCGGACCGTTAACTACTACAGTTTTGGGGATAGTAGCTTTAGATGATGGCCTGGCATTGATTTTATTTGCGCTTGCAGCCAGCATTGTTCCTGGCATGCTGGGGCAGCATTCATCGTTATTTTCAGCGATATTCAAACCATTTTATGAGATCGGAGCCGGAATTCTTATTGGAATCATATTTGGTTTTATGCTGATAAAGATCCTGAGAAAATACGCAGAAAAAGACAAAATCTTGCTTTTTTCTCTCTGTAGCATTCTTTTTGCCTTAGGTTCAGCATTATTAATGAAGATAGACATGCTTTTGGCGGCGATGACGATGGGCGTAGTATTGGTAAACTGGGAGCCGCGGCTGAGCAAGGAAGTATTTAAATTGGTTTCTGGATTTGCCACGCCATTTTATATATTATTCTTCGTTCTTGTGGGAGCAAAATTTGATTTGCATGTAACATCCTTAAGCGCTGTATTTATCGCCGTAATTTATATTTTAGGCAGAACCGCAGGCAAAATGATAGGCGCTCATTTAGGGGCAAAGGGTTCCAAAGCGCCAGCCAGTGTTGTAAAATATTTGCCGTATTGTCTTTTCAGCCAGGCAGGAGTAGCCATTGGCCTTTCCATTCTTGCATCTCAAATTTTCCCTGGGGCGATAGGAAATTCTATAATTGTCATTGTAACTCTTACTACGTTCATCGTGCAGCTTTTAGGGCCTCCTTGCGTAAAATATGCTGTTATTAAGGCTGGTGAAGCGGGATTGAATATAACAGAAGAGGATGTATTGCGTAAGACTACCGTAGGCCAGATTATAGATAAAAACCCGCCTTATGTATACGAAAATATTCAGTTAAAGGATGTCTTGACTACTTTTAGCCAGAGCACTTACCATACCTACCCGGTTGTGGATCAAGAGAAAAGACTGAAAGGAGTTATTACGCTGGAAAGCATAAGACAATCATTTGCGCATACGGAGATGGGAAGCCTCGTTCTTGCTCATGATATTATGGAACCTGCTATAACTAGAAAGATATCTCCAGATTCTTCTTTGCTGGAAGCCGAAGAGGTTATTGATAAGTACAGCGTTGATTATCTGCCCATTGTAAATGAAAAAACAATCCTCTTAGGATTTATTGAAAAGGGAGCCATAGATAAATTTGTGTCTTCCAAATTAATCGAAGCCGAGGAAAAAATAGCTTCAATGGGATGATTTGTAGGTCTTTTAGTGAGCTAAACAGGCAATGTCTTTTTTAAATGGAAGTGGTATAATCAAAGAAATAAGGAGGGGCGCATGTCTATGCTGCAAGAATTTAAGGAATTTGCAATTAAAGGCAATGCAGTAGAGATGGCAGTAGGTATTGTAATTGGAGCTTCGTTTGGTAAAATAGTTACTTCTCTGGTAAACGATGTAATGATGCCGCCTATAGGAGTATTACTAGGAGGAGTTGATTTCAAAAGCCTGAAAGTAGTTCTTAAGGCAGCAGTTATTAATACGCCGCCAACTCCATCAATTACAGCAGTTACTCTTAATTACGGGTTATTCATAAACACAGTAATTGATTTCTTGATTGTGGCGTTTTGTATTTTTTTAGTGGTCAAAGGCATCAATTACTTAAAAAAAGGTTCAGCTAAATAAAGAATAAAATATAGCTGCCCTATTTATATAAAATGGAGGAAAAGATGTTTCTTTTAGGCGCGTTTGCGTGGTTCTGGATAATATTAGGGATTATATTTCTGGTAAAACCTGAAAAATTCAGAAAGGCCCTCCAAAGCAAAGGGTATATTGTCTTTAGAAATTATCTGTTTTTTATAATACTTTTCATAGCCTTATTTTTGATAAATATGGCTTTTAAAAATCCAGGAGCCCTGGCAAAAATATTTACTGTTCTTGGCATTATAGGCATTGTAAAGGCGTTTATTATACTGAAGTCTAAGGCAGCAGAGAAGATATTTGACTGGTTCGGAAAAAGATCACTCAAATTTCTTCAGGCCCTGGCTATTCTTTATATTGCGATAGGGATAAGCATATTATATTTAGGCCAATAAAAAATACTTGTATATCTAAGAATTATTATCTATAATAGGGCAATAAAAAATAGGAGGCAACATGGCATTTCAGGAACGAGGTGGTGGTGGGTTCGGCGGGCGGCCGAGAGAGATGCATAAGGTAGTTTGTTCAGATTGCAAGAAAGAATGCGAAGTCCCTTTCAAGCCCAGCGGAGATCGTCCAGTATACTGTAAAGAATGTTTCTCAAAGCGTAAAGATGGTGGCCGTTAAAAGATATTGTCTTAGAGTTGCCAAAGCGCCAATTTTTAACACGCATTAAAATTATGTGGCACGTTTACATCATCCAGTGTAAAGATAGGAGTCTTTACACTGGTATCACTACCGATATCCCCCGTCGTTTAAATGAGCATAATTCAGGAATAGGTGGCCGCTATACCCGGATCCGCATGCCTGTAAAACTCCTTTATAAAGAAAATTATCCTAATAGAAGTAAAGCCTTAAAACGCGAAATTAAGATTAAAACTTTTTCTAAACAGGAAAAGTTTTCTTTGATAGAGCGTAGAAATCCCAGGTAGAATTTGCTTGGGATTTTTTGCTTTTGAGGATATAATCAATTTATATGGCCAAAGAAAAAATATTGATAATAGAAGACGAAAAAGACATAGTCAAGATGCTTGACTACAACCTGAGAAAAGAAGGTTTTAGAGCCTTATTAGCTAATAATGGCGAAGATGGTTTGGATATGATGCGCAAAGAGCATCCTGATCTTATTCTTTTAGATTTGATGCTTCCAGAGATGGATGGCCTGGAAGTTTGCAAGGCTGTTAAAAATGGCACAGAAACCGCGCATATCCCTATAATTATCCTTACAGCTAAGGCTCAGGAAACAGATAAGATAGTTGGTCTGGAATTAGGCGCGGATGATTATGTAACAAAACCTTTTAGCCCAAAGGAATTAATAGCCAGGATAAAGGCAGTATTGCGTCGGGTAAAGGAAAAAGAAAAATTGCCGGAAGTATTTAAAATAGGAGATATGGTTATATATTTTTCTAAGATTATGGTAGCAATAAAGGATAAACCAATAGAGCTTACTTCAAAAGAATTTGAACTGTTAAAGATTTTGATAAAAGCAAAAGGCAGAGTCTTATCCAGAGATTATTTACTAGACACTATCTGGGGTTTTAACCAGGCCCTTGAGATACAGACCCGCACAGTAGACGTCCACATAACAACCCTTCGTAAAAAACTTAAAAATGAATCAAAGAGAATTGTAACTGTAAAGAACTACGGTTACAGATTTGAGCTGGATTTGGATGAAAATTAATAGTTATAATTTCAGGTTAATGCTAATCTTTTCATACATAATTATAATATCAATTATATTTGTATTCTCCACCTTCCTCAACAATGTTCTATTAGGATTATTTATTGCGCTAGCATTGTCTTTTATTTTTGTCTACAAAATATCTATCAATTCCAGAAATGAATTAGATAAAATCGCCTACACTTTAAACAAGATGGCTAAAAAATTGGAGGACAAGATCAATGAGATTGAGATTAAGAACCAGCATCTTGTCGCAATCCTGGAAAGCATGGTTGAAGGCATAATAGTTGTTGATAAAACTAGCCACATCGTTTCTGTTAATCCTACAGTAGAAAATATATTTAATATTTCAAAAAAAAATTTGGAAGGCAAAATTTTTCTGGAAGTAATTCGTAATAATGATATATCAGATATTATAAGTGCAGTTTTAAAGAAAGGCGAATTTACATCCTGCGAGCTAACTCTAATGTGGCCAGTCCAGAAGATCTTTCAGATAAACGCTTCTCCTGTTTTTGAAAAAGGCATCGTCAGCGGATGCCTTCTGGTTATCCATGATATGACCGAGATAAGAAAATTAGAAACTATGCGCCGTGATTTTGTCGCAAACGTATCGCATGAATTAAAAACCCCGCTTACTTCCATAAAAGGCTTCCTGGAAACTCTTCTCGAGGGAGCTTTGGATGATAAAGAGAATAACCGGCGCTTTCTAATTATTATGCAAAATCATACGGAACGCCTTAATAAATTAGTGGACGACCTCCTTTCTCTTTCGCATCTTGAATCAAAAGAGATGCTGCTAAGAAAGAAGCTTTTTAACCTTTATCAGCAGGTTGTTAAGGTTATTACGAATTGCGGAACGCAATTAAAAAAGAGAGATATGGAAATTAGAAACGAACTGCCAATAAATCTTTCAGTAAATGCCGATAAGGATAAAATAGAAGGCGTTATGACAAATCTTATAGATAATGCTATTAAGTTCAATAAAGAAAAAGGCGCTATAAGGATATACAGTCAGGATCAAAATGACAACATAAAAATTATCATAGAAGATACAGGCGTTGGTATTCCTGAAAAAGACATACCCCGCATATTTGAACGTTTTTACCGCGTAGATAAAGCGCGTTCGACTGAGCTTGGCGGGACAGGCTTGGGGCTTTCGATCGTGAAGCACATTGTTGAACTACACGGCGGGGAAGTAGGCGTGGAAAGCGTAGAAGGCCTTGGCTCAAAGTTCTGGTTCACACTTCCTAAGCAGTAAAATCCACTTAAAAAACTTTACAAATATTTTACCTATCCTTGAAGCGCATTTAATAGCCTCCTTGTATACTTATGCTTGAAAATAAAAGGAGGTGAAAAATGATTACACGGGTTATGTCGGAGACAAAGATGAAAAATTATGTACTAATTAAAAAAGGAGGAAATAAAATGAAGAAGTTTTTAACAGTATTTGCTGTGGCAGTGACTATTGCGCTATGTATAGGTATCAATTCATCCTATGCAGGTGAAATAGATATACTGCTGCAGAAGTTAGTGGAAAAAGGTGTCCTGACAGCTGGCGAGGCCCAGCAAATAGGCACTGAAACAAAGGAACAGGTAAAGGCAGAAATAGCAGAAGGCAAGTTTTCTTCTTTACCTGCATGGGTTCAGAATACCAAGCTTAAAGGTGATTTTAGGATGCGTTACCAGCAAGATAAGAAAAGAAACACAGCCACGCAGAATGAGAAGTCCAGGTTCAGAATCAGACTCGGAATAGAATCAAAGGTAAACGACCAGACAAAGGTTTACTTAGGGCTTGCGAGTGGTTCAAGCAGTGATCCTCGCTCTACAAACCAGACGCTTCAGGATTCCTTTGCGAAAAAGAGTTTATGGATAGACTATGCGTATGCATCTTATACTCCTCTTGCATGGGCAACTGTATCATTAGGAAGGATGAAGAATCCTATATATCAGACAGGCGATATGTTCTGGGATACTGATATAAATCCTGAAGGCGTAGCTGTGCAGTTTAATCATGCCTTAAATGATAAAACTGATTTTTTCATGAATAATGCCTTTTTTATCCTGGATGACAGCGCGTCTCCCAATGGAGTAGGGGCAGATCCGACTATGTTTGTTATCCAGCCAGGCGTAAAATTTGCTATAGATGATAAAACAAATCTGAAATTAGCTGGCGCTTATTACGGATTTAACAGCGTAAAAAACCAGGTTTTAGATAATACTTCCGGAACCAATACCTTGTCAGGCCAGGCAACAGCCTTATTGAATTATGATTTTGATTCGTGGACTGTTAGTTCGGAATTAGGAATAAAGGATCCTCTGGCATTTGTAAATATAGGATTTATTCCTTATTTTTCAGTATTCGGAGATTATGTAGAAAATATAGATCCGTCTACAGAAAACAAAGGGTATTTAGCTGGATTTAAGTTTGGCAAAGAAAAAGTTGCTGGATGGAAAGACTGGCAGGCCAAATATGTATATAGGAGTATCGGTAAAGATGCTGTTCTTGATATTTTTCCTGATTCAGATGCTTACGGTGGTTTTACTGATGTCAAGGCGCATGAGTATGTTTTATCATACGGCTTGGCTAAGAATGTAACGCTGGATCTGGATTATTACCAGTCAGACAGGCTTAAGGCAGCAAAGAATAAAGAGAAGCTTTTTCAGGCAGATTTGAACTTTAAATTCTGAATGGCAGAGGGTTCTACCAAGATTTTACATAGATTTTACATTAGCTTAACATGAATATAATGTATAGAAAGTACAATATAAATATAAAAATCAAAAGGAGGAAGCATGTTTAAGAAAGGTTTATTTATTTTTATAATATTAATGTTTGCGGTTTCTGCGTTTGCAGGCCAGGGTAAAAATTCCATACAGATTAAAGGTTCGGATACCATGGTGAATCTGGGCCAGACATGGGCAGAGAAATATATGGAGAAGAATCCCGGAGAGTTTATTGCGATTACAGGTGGTGGCTCAGGCACCGGGCTTTCCAGTCTCATAAGCGCTTCTTGCGACATAGCTATGAGCTCTAGGAATATAAAGGATAAAGAAATTGCCCTTGCCAATAAAAAAGGCATAAATCCAAATGAAGCAAAGGTTGCCTTGGATGGCCTTGCAGTGGTAGTAAATCCTGCGAATTCTGTGGATAAACTGACACTGGACCAGCTTGCGGGTATTTTTACTGGGAGGATAACTAATTGGAAAGAACTCGGAGGAAAAGATGAAAAAATAGTAGTGCTTTCCCGCGAAGTAAATTCAGGGACACACGTTTATTTTAAAGAACATGTATTGAGGAAAAATGACCCTAATTCTAAAGAAGAATTTGTGCCAAGCGCTTTAATGCTTTCATCGTCCCAGGCTATTGCTGATGAAGTAGCTGGTAATCCCAGCGCTATAGGTTATTACGGAATGGGCTATATTTCAGCTAAACAAAAACCAGTTGCTATAGCCAAAGACGAAAAATCAGAATATGTGGAGTCCACGATAGAAAATGTTGTAAAAAATAAATACCCTATATCAAGGCCGCTATTTCTTTATACCAATGGCGCGCCTCAAAGCTTGGTGAAAAAGTTTGTAGATTTCGCGCTTTCAAAAGAGGGCCAGGACATAGTCTTAGCCACAGACTTCGTTCCAGTTAATAAGTAACAACTATACATTTCAACAATGCGGAAAATAAAAGAATTTATTATAGAAAAGCTAATACTTATCTGTGGCATTGCCTCAATATTTTTTGTAGTATTAATTTTCCTATTTTTGCTCAAAGAAGGACTTTCAGTATTTAATATTGTAAGCCCTTTTAATTTTTTATTCGGTAAAAGCTGGTACCCTATCTCAGAACCGCCCCAACTAGGGATACTTCCTTTGATTCTTGGGTCATTATTGGTCACCTTAGGCGCAGCTATTATTTCTATTCCTATAGGAGTGGGCTGCGCAGTCTATATAGCAGAAGTTGCGCCCGGAAAGATCAAAGAAATTCTTAAAGCAGGCATAGAGCTCCTAGCTGCGATCCCAAGCGTGGTATTAGGTTTTATAGGCATGGTGACACTGGTACCTCTTGTAAAAAATATCTTTCATCTGCCGACAGGCCTTACGGCATTGTCAGGTTCTATAATGCTTGCTTTTATGGCCATGCCTACGATAGTTTCTATCGCTGAAGACGCGCTTTATTCTATACCAAAAACTTATAAAGAAGGTGCCCTTGCGTTAGGCGCTACGCATTGGCAGACCATATGGCGGGTCATGCTTCCAGCAGCATCTAGCGGGATTCTCGCTGCTATCATGTTAGGTATAGGAAGGGTTATCGGTGAAACCATGGCAGTTATGATGATTACTGGAAATGCAGCAGTTATACCGCAGAGTATTCTTGCGCCTGTCAGAACTCTTACAGCTACGATCGCAGCTGAAATGGGAGAGGCAGTGGTGGGCAGTGAACATTATTTCGCGCTTTTTGCTGTAGGTATAGTCTTATTTTTTATAAGTTTTATAATTAACGTAACAGCAGATCTATTTTTACATAAAAAACAATGAAAAGAAATTCTCATAGAGCTCAAAATATAGCATTTTTCTTTTTACTGATGGCGACGCTTTTAATCGTGGTGCCTGTAGGCCTGATAGTTGTAATTATTATTCAGAAAGGGCTTCCTGCCATAAACTGGCAATTCCTTTCTGATGTGCCGCGTCAAGGCATGCGCGCAGGAGGTATTTTCCCTGCGATTATAGGTACGATATATTTAGTTACAGGGGCGATTGTATTTGCTTTGCCCATAGGCCTTTTAGCCGCGATATATTTAAGCGAATATTCTAAGGATAATCCGTTAAATCGCATTATAAAACTGGCCATTATTAATCTGGCAGGAGTGCCGTCTGTAGTCTACGGGCTTTTTGGCCTGGCTTTATTTGTAATATTTTTTAAATTTGGAGCGTCTATACTTTCAGGGTCTCTTACTTTAGGCATAATGATCCTTCCTATAGTTATTACTACTTCGCGAGAGGCATTAGAAAGCGTGCCTCAATCATTTCGCGAGGTAAGTCTGTCACTCGGCGCAAGCAAGTGGCAGACCATAAGAAATATAGTACTACCAAATGCTATACCCGGCATATTGACAGGAACTATTTTAGGACTTGGAAGAGCAGCAGGAGAGACAGCGCCGATTCTGTTTACAGTAGCGGCATTTTATTTGCCACAGCTTCCAAAATCTATTTTTGACCAGGCAATGGCACTCCCGTACCATCTCTATGTTATTTCTACCCAGGTGCCGAATGTTGATGAGAAAATAAGATACGGCACGGCTTTTGTATTATTGGCGCTGGTTTTATTTATGAATCTGGTGGCGATAATCATACGTACTAAATTCAGAAAGAAGAAAAAATGGTAATTTTTGATATAAAAAATCTCAATATCTGGTTTGATTCTACTCAGGCGCTTAAAAACGTCACTATGCAGGTCTTGCCCCATGAGATTTTAAGCATCATTGGCCCGTCTAACAGCGGAAAGACCACTTTTTTAAGAATATTAAATCGCCTTAATGATCTTAACGCTCGTTTTAAAATGAATGGAGATGTCTGGTTTAACGGTCAGGACATAAAGAAGGTCGATGTTGAGCTTTTACGCAGAAAAGTGGGTATGGTATTTGCTCTTCCGTTACCGCTTCCATTGTCAATATTTGACAATGTGGCTTATGGCATGAAGATGGCGGGCGTTAATAGCAGAAAGCGCCTAGCGCAGGTAGTGGAGAATGCTTTAAAACAAGCATATCTATGGGAAGAGGTAAAAGATAGGTTGGGTGAATCTGCTTTTAAATTATCAGGAGGCCAGCAGCAGCGCTTGTGTATAGCGAGAACGCTTGCTGTAGAACCGGATGTTATTTTATTTGACGAGCCTTGTTCTGGCTTGGACCCTATCTCTACGGCAAAAGTTGAAGACGCTATGGTAAAGTTAAAAGAAAAATATACCATAGTTCTGGTGACAAATAATGTAAAGCAGGCAGCGAGAGTTGGCGACAGGACAGCTTTTTTCTTAAGCGGGGAGCTTATAGAATTAGATAAGACAGAAAAGATTTTCACTGTACCGCAGGATAAGCGCACGGATGGTTACATAAGAGGAAAATTCGGCTAATGGCAAAGATATCCACAGAAAAACTCAATCTATGGTATGGCGATTTTCAGGCATTGCTGGATGTAAATGCAAGCTTTGAGCCGAATAGGATTACCGCTATTATCGGGCCCTCGGGGTGTGGCAAATCTACCATGCTGCGTGTTTTTAACCGCATGAACGATTTAATAGAAGGCGTTAAAACTAGCGGCAAGGTTTTGGTGGACGGGATAAACATACTTGACTCAAATGCGGATTTGGTAAAACTTCGTAAAGAAGTAGGTATGGTTTTTCAAAGGCCGAATCCGTTTCCTTTGTCTATTTACGAGAATATAGTTTTCGGAGAAAGGGTGCATTCAGAGAATGTAAAAAAAGATAAATTAGACGAGATAGTGGAAATGAGTTTAAAAAGCGTTCTTTTATGGGACGAGCTGAAAGATAGACTGAAAGAATCTGCATTGAGCTTGTCTCTGGAACAAAGACAGCGTCTTTGCATAGCGCGCCTTATCGCAGTAAAGTCTGATGTTCTGTTGATGGATGAGCCTTGCTCTACGCTTGATCCACAGGCAACAGCGAAAATAGAAGAGTTAATGCGTGAATTAAAAAATAATTATACTATAATAATAGTTACTCACAATATGCAGCAGGCAGCCAGGGTTTCAGATGACACGGGCTTTATGCTGCTTGGAGAACTAGTAGAGTTTGGAAAAACAGACCAGATATTTACCGCTCCGAAAGATAAAAGAACAGAAGATTATATCACAGGCAGATACGGATAAAAATAGGGGGTTATCATGGAAAGACATGTTGATCAAGAGTTGAAAAGTTTAAATCAGGATATATTGAAGATGGGCGCTTTTGCCGAAGAAGCTATTTATAAATCCGTTGAGGCGCTTAAGAATAGAGACAAGGCATTGGCCAAAAGCGTAATAGATAATGATAATAATGTTGATCAATTGGAGCTGGCCATAGATGAAAAATGTATAGACCTGATAGCCAGATATCAGCCTATGGCCAAGGACCTACGTTTTATTACCACAGGCATGAAGATAAACTCCGAGCTTGAGAGGATAGCTGATATAGCAGTGGATATTGCCCAGCGTACTCTTGAGCTAGTAGATAAGCCATTATTAAAACCTTTGATTGATATACCTAAACTGACCTCTGTAGCCCAGAATATGGTGAAGATGTCCATAGATGCTTTTATAAAAGGCGATATAGAGCTGGCCAAAAAAGTGTTATTATCAGATCCCGAGGCTAATAATCTGAGGAATATGATCCAGAAAGAATTAACAGAAGATTACATGGCAAAGGACCCTTCTAGCGCTCCAAGGGCTGTGCAGCTGTTATTAATAACTCGTTTTTTAGAACGCATATGCGACCATACTACAAATATTGCAGAAGATGTGATATATATGGTCCAGGCAGAAGTTGTAAAGCACCATCCCGAGAAGTTAAAAGAATAGCAAGCAACTTTACAGAACCGACAATGTCGCTTTTGCAAAGTTGTTTATATAAAAGATTCCCAAGATCTAAAGGTTTATACAAAAATGCATGAATATCATATCGTAGAAGGCGTGGTTAAGCAAATACTGGAAAGAGCAAAGAGCTCCAATGCTAAAAAGATAACGAGCGTTACCCTTGTTCTGGGAGAGCTTTCAGGGTTACAGGAAGAGTCTATCAGGATATATTTTGATAACCTTGCCAAAAAAAACCTTCTTGAAGGCGCAAAGTTGATTATAAAACCGGCCAAATCAAAATTGAAATGCAAAGACTGCGGCGTCATATTTGAACACGAAAAATCAAATTTCAACTGCCCAAAATGCTCTGGTCTAGGCGTCCTGACAAATTCCGGCAAAGAATTCTACATCGATAACATAGAGATAGACTCCTAAGTTGACACTTTAGACAATGACAGAAGTGTCAACTTAGCGGTAAATTAGAGACAAAGAGGCAAAATGAAACAGTCTTTTGTGCAGGTGATAACAACGGTATCTGAAAAGAAAGATGCGGAAAAAATAGCAAAAGTCCTTATCTATGGAAGGCTTGTTGCATGTGTTCAGATAATAGGGCCTATAAAGAGTATATATAGATGGAAAGGCAAGATAGAAAATGCCAATGAATGGGTCTGTCTTATAAAAACCAGAAAAACACTTTATAAAAAAGTTGAAAGCGCAATCAGAAAAATCCACCCTTATGAAGTCCCTGAAATCATAGCCATTTCAATTGCTAAAGGCAGTGAAGATTATCTAAAATGGCTTTCCGATGAGACTATAAAAAATTATGGATAAAGTTAAACTTGGGATCTCAAGTTGCCTTCTTGGAGAAAATGTCAGATATGACGGAAGACATAAACTGGAGCATTATCTAAAAGATGCTTTTGGTAAACTTGTGGAATGGGTTCCGGTGTGTCCTGAAGTTGAATGCGGGCTTGGCGTGCCAAGAGAGGCAATGTATTTAATAGGTGCGCCTGAATCGCTAAGGCTTGTTGCCAGAAATTCTAACATAGACCATACTGAAAAGATGCTTGAATGGGCTAAGACAAGACTGGAGCAGCTTGAAAAAGAAGGGTTGTGCGGGTTTATATTTAAAAGCGATTCTCCGAGTTGTGGTTTAAATAGCGTATGCTCCAAAAAAGGCATAGGCATATTTGCAAAGGAGTTTTCCAGCTATTTTAAACTTATGCCTGCGGAAGACGAAGACAGGCTGCGCGATGACAAGATAAGAGAAAGGTTTATAAAAAATATTTACATTTTTAAAAAAAGGCATTAAAAAACATACCCTTCCTATATATTATAAACCTAAAATAATAATTCTATGAAGTTGATAAAAATAATAAATGATAAAAAGATAAAAGAGGTTGTTTCGGAAAGCTGGTCTGTGAGCTGGCCTATGACTATTATCATGTTTTTTGAATTTTTGATAGGGATTACCGATGTGTATATTGCGGGTAAATTCGGCAAGGAAGTCCAGGCAGCATATGGGCTTGCATTCCAACTATATTTTGTTTTTATTATTGCGGGCATGGCTCTTACAGTTGGGACTGCCTCGGTTCTTTCAAGACTGTTCACATCTAACAGGAAAAGCGAATTTTCTCTAGCAGTCAGCACATCTATTATTACAGCGATTATTGCAGGGTTAGTTGCAACGTTTCTGGGTATATTTTTTTCAAAATCTATAATACACCATCTCCGGACGCCGCAGGTTGTTAAAGATCTGGCCGCGCCTTTATTAATGATATATTCCCTTGGATTTATTTTCGATTATGTGCTTATGAATACAAATGCGGTTCTGCGCGCATGCGATATGATAAAAAAATCCCTTTTTGCAATGACTGTGGCGTGTATTTTGAATATAGCCTTGAATTTTATCCTGGCTTTTGGCACATCTATGGGTTATAAAGGCATAGGCGCGGCAACTGTAATAAGTTTATTTGCAGGAGTTATTTTAAATTTTGGTTTTACCAGAAAGTTCATAACAAAAGGTTTTAATTTTTCAACCTTGATGTTTAAAAAAATGCTGGATATCAGTTGGCCTGCGGCATTGCTGCAGATATTCTGGCAGCTTGGCACAATAGCGCTTTTTCTGATATTAAATATGCTTCCGGCCATGAATATAGAAATTATGGCAGCTTTTACCAATGGCCTGAAGATAGAGTCTGCCATATTTCTTCCTGCCTTTGCTTTTAATATGGCAAATGCAGTGCTGGTCGGCAACGCGCTTGGCAAAAAAGAAAATAATCAGGCATTTAAAAAAGGCATAATAACAGCTATTACAGGAGTGTTTATAGCTATTATATTGACTCTTATAGTGGTGCTGAATGCAAGAATCATAGCCCCGTTTCTTTCCAGGGACAGCGTTGTTATAAATGAGACGCTTAGGTATATTTTTATTGCGCTTCTTTTTGAGCCTGTAATGGCATGGGGCGTTATATTGGGAGGAGGTTTGAACGGAGCAGGGGATACGAAAGTTGTCATGGCTATTGTAGTTGGAAGCGTGTGGCTTGTACGTATTCCTTTGAGCTATCTTCTCGGAGTATATTTTGGATTTGGCACCCAGGGTATTTGGTGGTCTATGAATATTTCTATAGCGTTCCAGTGTCTTTTAATGACTAGGCGCTATTTCAGTAAACGCTGGATGCAGCTTTCAGAGCAGGTTGTATGATGAATACAAGAGTAGGATTATACATACACATACCATTTTGCAGACAAAAATGCCTGTATTGCGATTTTTATAGCGTTTTGTACTCCGAAAGCTTGGCGGATTCATACGTATCAGTTATTCTAAAAGAGCTTCAGGGATTAAATCAGGACTTTCCAAGTATTTATATAGGCGGCGGCACCCCGAGCATTTTAAGTCCGGATTTATTGGATAAATTATTATCAGGTTTAAAAAAATTTATAACGCCCGGCATGGAGTTTACTATAGAGGTAAATCCGGAGAGCGTAGACTCAGAAAAACTTAAATTATTTCTGGATAAAGGCGTAAATCGCATCAGTATAGGCGTCCAGTCGTTTGATGATAAAAAATTAAAAGTGCTTGGCAGGATTCATAGCGCAAAACAGGCAGCGCAGGCAATAGAACTTTCAAAAGAATCAGGTTTTAAGAATGTAAGCATTGATATGATATTCGGAGTAGCTGGGGAAAATTTAAAAGCATGGCAGTCTGAACTTGAAGAGGCCACAGGTTGCAGCTGTCAGCATATATCCTGTTATTGCCTTAGTTATGAAAAAGATACGCCTCTTTTCAGAATGAGAAAAAAATCTATCATACTTCTGGATGATGATGCTATGGCAGAGATGTACAAATATACGATGTCTTATTTGCCTGGCGCTGGCTTTGAACACTATGAGGTTTCCAATTTTGCAGAACCAGGTTTTGAGTGTAGGCATAATTTAAATTATTGGGATAATAATTCTTATGTAGGACTGGGGCCTTCGGCTGTTTCGTATATAGATGGGGCGCGTTCTGAAAATATCCGTGATACAGAAGAGTATATTGATAGATACGAGAAAGATGTAAGTATTATTGTTTACAAAGAAGAATTATCAGCGCTTAAAATGGCTAAGGAGACAGCGGGAGTTAAAATAAGGGTAAAGCAAGGCATAGATTATAAATGGTTTAAAAATAAAACATATTTCGATTTCGAGGATATCATGGAAAAAGGCGTTCTTGATGAACTTTTGAAAGACAATCTTCTGGAATATAAAATAGATAAAGCAACTCGGGAGAAAAGAGGTATAATGCTTACTGAAAAAGGTTTTTTATTTTCAGACACTGTTTCATCAGCGTTTTTATGATAAAGGAGGTTCAAGTGAAATCATACACAGAATACATCTGGATGAATACCAAAAGTAGATACGAGATAGTGAATATTACTTCAGAGGTAGAAAACGCTCTCAGAAAAAGTGGGATAAAAGAAGGTATTTGCCTTGCGAATGCCATGCATATAACAGCCAGCGTATTTATAAATGATAACGAATCAGGTCTTCATGAAGATTTTCTGAAATGGGTGGAAAGATTAGCGCCGTACGGAGTAGATAAATATAAACATAATCTCACAGGAGAAGACAATGGCGATGCGCACCTTAAAAGGACCATAATGGGCAGAGA
>Ga0180009_10000666_pt1 | contig 45754 bp, 73 predicted proteins | sample OS_PC_MetaG_FD_123537 | JGI IMG/M metagenome (GOLD analysis project Ga0180009, IMG submission 123537) | Groundwater microbial communities from the Aspo Hard Rock Laboratory (HRL) deep subsurface site, Sweden - OS_PC_MetaG | ecosystem: Environmental > Aquatic > Deep subsurface > Groundwater...
AAGGAAAAAACAAGCCGAACAAATAAATAATATATAATTTTATGTTAAATAAGTGGATTAATACAATTCAATGCGGGGATTCCGAAGAATTATTAAAACAACTGCCTGAAAATTCAATAGACTCTGTTGTTTGCGATCCTCCTTACGAACTGGGATTTATGGGTAAAAAATGGGATAACACAGGAATAGCTTATAGGGTAGAATTATGGCGCGAATGTTTAAGAGTGTTAAAGCCTGGTGGACACTTATTATCCTTTGGAGGCACAAGAACCTATCACAGAATGGCAGTAGCTATTGAAGACGCAGGGTTTGAGGTGAGAGATATGATTGAATGGGTATATGGTTGCTTGTCAGAAGATACAGAAATATTGACTGAAAGTGGCTACAAGCCCTTGCGTAAACTCACACAATATGATAGAATAGGGGTATATGATATTACAAACAACATTTACAAATGGGAAAGACCGCAAAGGTATAGTGTCTATAAAGTCCACCAAGATACCGCTTACCGAATTAAATCAGATTACACAGACCAAATTGTCAGTAGAAACCACCGTTGCCTTGTTGAACGAGAAGGAAAACTTGTATTCATTACCGCAGAGGAACTCAATGAAGTGGAGTATATGCCGACATTGTCAGAAGATTTTTATTCATTACAGGAAAACTCAAATAGGAAACTATTGCTCAAAGAGTTGTTGTGGAAAGGCAAAGGATTGGCTAAAAAACTATTCAGCAAATGGACTGGGGAAAAAATGTCCGAGCAAAGGATTGAAGTTAGAAAAGAACCCAGCTTGGAAAGGTGGAGTAACTTACTGGAGGAAACACGGAAACTACAAGCCGATAAAATATGTGAGGTGTCCGAAGGAGTTTTTACCGATGGCGAGAAAAGATGGATATGTAATGGAACATCGTTTGATAATGGCTCAATTCTTGGGAATATGTTTAGAGAGAACCCAAGTAGTGCATCATATCAATCACGACCCACAGGACAACCGACTGGAAAACCTGATGTTATTTCAATCAAACAAGGAACACAAATTACACGAAGGGCGAGAGTTGAGAAAATTGAATACTCAGGCATAATCTTTTGCCCGACTGTTTCAACAGGGGCTTTTATTGCTCGTAGAAATGGGCAAGTGTTTATTACTGGGAATAGTGGCTTTCCAAAAAGTTTAAATATCGGGAAAAAAATAGACCAGTTGCAGGGGAATGAGAGGGAAATAACTGGAGAAAATCCTAATTATAGACCAGTATCAGGCAAAGAAGGATATTTAGGCGAAAGTAATTTTAGACAAACAGATGGAATGAGTATATCCACCAAAGGAACTTCCGAATGGGAAGGCTGGGGAACTGCGACCAAGCCCGCACACGAACCTATCTGTATGGCACGAAAGCCCCTATCAGAAAAGACAGTAGCCGAGAATGTTCTTAAATGGGGAACAGGTGGAATAAATATAGATGAGAGTAGGGTGGGGACAGATGGAGGAACTGCAAAAGGAACTTTTCCAAATGAAGATAGTAATGGTATTTATGGCAACGGATTTAATGGTGCTTGTGAAATAAAAGATATTGGTATGGGTCGCTTCCCTGCCAATTTGATACTTTCAGCAGATGAAGACGGACAAGTCAGTGAAGAAGTAAGAGAGTGTTTTCCTGAAACTAATACTCACGGAGGCGGAAAAGTTAAAATACAAAAAGGGCATTGGTTAAAAGGTGGTTATATTGATTATGATAAGTTAAATAGATACCAAAACGACTCAGGCAACGCCAGCAGATTTTTTCGGGCTATTCCACAAGTGGTTGACTATAATGATTTTTTAATATACAATAGAAGTATATTAACTAACATTAAACAACTATGTGGACAACACTCAACAAAAAAGAAAACAGATATTATTTTGGATGGCGTAATAAAGGAAGCCGAAAAGTTTATACAAGACGCAGAGCTTCTTATATTTGGGAACAGCAAAATGGAAAAGTTCCTGACGGATACTGCATCCACCACAAAAACCTTGATAGCACAGATGACCGAATTGAAAACCTTGAATGTATTACCAAGCTGGCTCATTATGAAATTCACGGAAGATTACGAGAAGACCATAAAATTATTAAAGGAATTGAACACCGAAGATGTCAAAAATGCCGAGAGTATAAACCACTTAATTGCTTTCAAAAGAGAAATGCTGGAACTTATCAGGGATATTGCAAGGAATGTAGTTATGGGGAACTCCGAAAATGGCAAATTGAAAACAGAGAACGAGTCAACGCTTACGCCAGAGAATACCAACGAAAACATCAAAAAGAATATAGGAAAAGAAAAAAACTTTAAATCAATAATATATCAAGCAAAGGCAAGTAAGAGCGAGCGGAATAAGGGGTGTGAGGGGTTGGAGGAGAAAGTAAAAGTGTTCAATGGGCAATCTGACAAACCAAGTGAAGATATGAAAGATGTAGAGAAAAGATTTACTACACTGCCAAAAGCCAACAACCATCCGACCGTAAAACCAATCGCCCTTATGGAATACCTTATCAAAATGGTAACTCCTAAAGGTGGAATAGTATTAGACCCCTTTGCAGGTTCAGGCTCAACATTAGTTGCCTCTAAACAAAATGGTTTTCAGTATATTGGAATAGAATTAGATTTTGAATACTGTAAAATAGCGGAAGCAAGAATTAAAAGCATTAAAAAACAACAAACTTTAATATAATAAATAAAACTTAATTTTCCGCTATAGTTAGCTGTGGATAACTGCCTTGCAGTGTATTATATTAGCTGGTATAATACTAATATCAAACAATAAAAATATGAACACACCAAATAAAGTTTTCCGAATTTCAGACGCTACATTTAAGCAGTTGAAAAAACTAAAAAAACAAAATAACTCTGAAACTTGGGACGATTTCTTTAAAAAATTGATAAAACAATTATGCAAATCTTAACTTGGCGCGGTATAAAAAACTTTGACGCTCGGCAACAAAACAAAAAGTTCTTTGATAAAATTATAAAGGTCGGCAACGAAATTCTATTGCTTGCATTAATAGCAGGCGAAATTTCAATAATTTACGAATTTATAAAAAATTATTAAAAAACAATATGACAAACAAAGAAAAACAAATTGAGTTTCAAAAAAAGTTTGGAGGTGAGATTAAAGGTGATTGGCTGGTTTTTATCGGTGATTTGGATTGCTCTAATAATCAATTAACATCCCTACCTGACAATCTTAAAGTTGGTTGTAGTTTGTATTGCTCTAATAATAAATTAACATCCCTACCTGATAATCTTGAAGTTGGCGGTTATTTTGATTGCTCTGATAATCAATTAACATCACTACCTGATAATCTTGAAGTTGGCGGTGGTTTGTATTGTTCTGATAATCAATTAACATCCCTACCTGACAATTTAAAAGTTGGCGGTGGTTTTGATTGCTCTAATAATCAATTAACATCCCTGCCTTATAATCTTGATGTTGGCGGTGAAATTTATAAATAAAAAAAACAATATGATAAAACAATTTGAAGAATTAAAAAAAGAATTAATCAAAATTAACAACGAAACAATTTTAAAAATTAATTTACTTTTTCGTGAAACGGAGGCAGAGCTAAAAAAACAAATTGAAGTATTGGAAGAACTACAAAAGCCGACAGATGAGGAAATGCTTGACTATATTGAAACACATAATCCGGAGTTCGAAACTAATAACTAAAAAATAATTATGTGCAACGGAGGGGGATTGAGATTAGGAAGGTTCTTTCATAATTGTCCTTTCTTAATCTCGCCTCCATTGCAAAAAACTTATGAAAAACGAAACAACAAAAAGCGAAAAATCGCAAAAAAAAGAGGAGAAAAAAACTATTGATTTTTCTAAAATTTATCAAGAATTAATAAAAGCAGTTGAAAATTTACCAAAAGAAGCAATAGAAAAAGCAAAAAAGGAAATAACAAGAAAAGGATATGACACGACTGGTTATCAATATCAATTTTTAGTTAATGTTTTAAATGAAACAATAGGTATGGATAATTGGGATTATGACTACGAACTGAAAAAAGAAATTGAGGGTAAATGGGCAAATGGAAAAAGTTTTTGGGAAATAACAGTTGAAATGAAAATTGAAATTTATGGAAAAAAAAGAAAATGCGTAGGAGGTCATAAAGCAGAAATGTATTCTGACGCATATAAAGGCGCAATAACAAATTCATTTAAAAAAACATTAGGATTTTTTGGAGTAGGTAAAAAGGCTTATGAGGGAACAATAGATGAAGATTATTTGCCTGTTCCGAATGAAACACAAAACACAGCGCCAAAAGCACCAGTAGTGCCGATAGCGCCAAAAATTTCACCGTTAATGGAACTAAAAGCAAAACTTGTTGAAATAGGCAAAGCAAATAAAAGAGAAATTAAAGACGAACGAATGGCGCTTGAATTATTGGAAGTTAAGACTGGAGTTAAGCCAAAGAAGTTTGCTGATATGACAGACGATGATATTTCAAACTCATTAGATGTTTTAAAAAATATTCCTTTTTAATAAAAAAAACAATATGGAAAAAAAATTAAAAATAGAAAAAATAGAATTATATTATTATAAAAATAATGAAAAAATAGTAACTGATATTAATAATACAGAAACTTATCCAGAAAATATTTCTGGTGATGTAAGTGGAATTTTTGGTAATGTAGGCAGAATTTCTGGTGATGTAGGCGGAATTTCTGGTAATGTAAGTGGAATTTTTGGTAATGTAAGCAGAATTTCTGGTAATGTAAGCAGAATTTTTGGTAATGTAAGCAGAATTTCTGGTGATGTAAGTGGAATTTTTGGTAATGTAAGCAGAATTTCTGGTGATGTAGGCGGAATTTCTGGTAATGTAAGTGGAATTTTTGGTAATGTAAGTGGAATTTTTGGTAATGTAAGCAGAATTTCTGGTGATGTAATTGGAATTTTTGGTAATGTAAGCAGAATTTCTGGTAATGTAAGCAGAATTTCTGGTAATGTAAGCAGAATTTCTGGTGATGTAATTGGAATTTTTGGTGATGTAAGTGGAATTTTTGGTGATGTAAGCAGAATTTCTGGTGATGTTGATAAATGCGTTATAACAGAAAATGATCGCAAAAAAGGAATAAATATTAAAGATTTAATTCAATAAAAAAAACAATATGGAAAAAAAATTATACAAAATCAACAAGGAAATACAAGATATAATTAATATTGAAGATGATTTTGCGCGTGAAGCGGCGTTAAGCAATTGCAAACTATCACTTGAAGCAAAAGTGTCTGAGTTGGCAATGGAAATTAAAGAAAGTGAAATGTATGTCAGCGGAATTGATGAAGCCATTGATCGCCTTAAAAAGCAAAAAGAATGGTTTATCAATCACAAAGAAACGATTGAAGAAGATATAATAAAGTCAATGCAGAACAACGGAATGAAAAAAGTTATTTTTAATAATTTCATTATATCACTTGGCAAAACTCCACCAGCAGTCAATATTGAAAACGAATTGCTTATTCCTGACGAATATTGGAAGACAAAAGAAATCAGGACAATTGATAAAATAAAAATAAAACAAGTATTGAAAAATGGAGAGGAAATTGAAGGCGTAATATTAACTCAAAGTGATAAATTAAACATAAAATAATATGAAAATTGGAGCATTGTGGTCAAAACAAAATAAGGAAGGAAAAACTTTTTTAACAGGAGTTATAAACGACATTTCAGGCGATATAAGAATAGTTATTTTTCCAAACGATAAGAAAACACAGCCAAATCAGCCAGATTATAATATTGTAAGAAGTAAGCCATTTGACGGACAAAAAGGAAAACAGCAAGAACAACAGCAAAATGATGTGGATGTTAGCGGAATTAATTTTTAAAAAATATGGACAACAAAACAAAAGAAATTTTAAGAGGAGAACTTGAAAAAATAGTTGAATTAGATAGTAATGGATTTATAGCTATCGGAGTTAAAAAACATAATGACGAAAAAAATAATATGGCTTTGTCTTTTATTAGTAATGGATACACAATAGACGATGTGTTGGTGAGTATAATTAAAGGATATTTTTTACAAAATGAAGAAAATATAATATCAAAAAAATTAAAAATTAGTATTTTATTGAGAGAAGTTAAAAAATTGCTGAAACGGAATATATAAAATTTCTACTTATGTAGATATATAAAGGAAAAATCGGCTAAGGCTGATTTAATCCTTTGCTTGTGCGGGTAAGGCTGATTATTGTGTCAGCCTCCTGCACAGGAGTAAAAAACAATTATATGAAGATAACACCACAATTTGAGGCGAAAGTTGAAGACGGAAAACTTGTTTTTTCTGAATATGTTAAAATAAGAATGAAAGAATATCTGCAAGGATTAATTGGTAAAAAAATTGTATTCAGCATAAAAGAACATAAAAACACAAGATCAGACAGACAAAATCGGTATTATTGGGGAGTAGTTTTGCAAATGTTATCAGAAGAAACAGGGCACAAAGCCGAAGAATTGCACGAAATATTTAAAGAAAAGTTTGGTCTTAAAAATGAGATATATTTAAGCAACAAACAAAATGAAATGGAAATTGCAAATATAACTATAAGTACGACAAAATATAACACAGCACAATTTGAGGAATATTTGGAGAAAATACGGAGGTGGTCGGCTGAATTTTATGAGTTATATATTCCTTTGCCGAACGAAGTTGATTTAAGTCAGGTTGAATATTATTAAAATAACTTAATACTATGAAATTAGCACAAAAAGCATTAAAACAATTCATTAATGATCAAAAAATCATACCTGAAAATTACGACCAAATAAAGACTTGGCTAAAAGATTTTGCTATTTATTTTGACGAGGGTTTTTATTTAGTTGACCATCTGGAAAAAAAGGATAGTTGCCTAACTCAAAATTAACTAAAATAAATATATGTATGGATAATACAGAAGAAACACTAAGAACTTTAATTTTTACAGCTCTTGGAGAAGAATCAGCTATTTTTATGAGCCAAGAAGTAAAAGGAACGGAAATCGTTATGCCATCGGAAGAACTTAGCAGAATTGGTGGAAAACTAGGGGATGATATTCTAAGATTATTTAAACCAGAGAATTATAAATAACCCCCTAACAGGGAGTAATATATAAATATATGAAAAAAATAACAATTAAAAAATCAAGTAATGCAGATACAAGAACCTGCGACTGGACAAATGTTTCCAGAATAGAACTTTTAAGAAACAGCAAACAACATATTTTAGATGTAAGAAAGGGAATAAACTTTTTAATTGGGTTATTAAGAGAGGTTGGAAATAAACACGATTTTACCAAAATAGATAATATAGATGAATTTTACGCAGATTTTCAAACTGGATTTAAGAAACAAGATTGGTGGAAAATGCACCAAAAAAAAGAACGCCATCATTTCAATACAAAAAAGTATATTCAGAAAGATGTTAATTTAATTGACGTGTTAGAACAGTTAGTTGATGGCGTAATGGCTGGAATGGCAAGAAGCGGAAAATATCGTAAAGAAGTTCCAGACACTAAGCTTTTATTGAAAGCATACGAGAATACAGCGAAACTTTTATTAGATAATCTTGAAGTTAAATAACCCCCTAACAAAAAATAATAAATAAATAGTATGCAAGTATATAACCAATGGCAAATAATACAAGGATTAGATGGGAGTTATGTTGTAAAAGATGGTAAATTAATCAAAATAATAAGAATTTCTTATTCTGAAAAATATTTTATCCAAACTGGCGAATGGGTAGAATATGAATTAGAAGATGGAATGATAATAAAATTTGGATAATTTGTAAAAGAGATTTATTAAGAGCGTTGGATTTTTTTGATAAAGAAAAAGAATCAATAGTTAAGTCAAGTAGAATATTATTAATTAAATGAAAATAGACTTAAAGCCAGTAAGCATAAATGAGGCTTTTCAAGGTAAAAGATTTAAAACACAAAAATGCAAAGATTTTGAACAACAATTCTTTTTTCTTGCTAAAAAAAAGAAAATGATTAAAGGTATTGTTGAAGTTGAATATAAGTTTCATTTAAAAAATCATAAAATGGCTGATTATGATAATTACATTAAAATTTTACAGGACATGATTGTTAAGTGTGGCTATATTGAAGACGACAGAAAAATATATAAAGCGACAATTTATAAAATTAAATCAAAAACTGATTATATAGAATTTAAAATAAAGAAATTAAAATAATTAACAGCTATCTGCCGGCGGTAAAAATATCAACCTCCTTCATAAATTTATTGCCAAAATAAATTCACCGCCGGCAGTTAAGTGTTCATTAATATAATTTTAGCCCAGCCCAGAACGGAATGACAGTCCGGAAAGACGGCTAGGCGTGTGGCGCGCTGAAGATTTAATTTAATGCTGATTAAACGCCAATTAAGGTTGTAAAGTCCGTGCCAGCTTAATTGCTAATCGCAGGATACCGAGTTAATCAGGAATAATGTGTGCGACACTGCAATTTCGTGTTCTGTTCTGGGTTAAGATTATATACAGGAGGCTAAAATGCTGTGTGGAAGCAAGCAGTTTATACTTGAGGCGTTAAAGAAAAAGCCGGAGCAAAGATGTCAATGCGAGAATTACAGTTGTTACGCTCTTTATATCAGAGGAGGCAAAGGCAATTATTGGTCTTTAGCAATATGGTCGCACGAAAAACAAAAAGTGGAACATAAATTAATGGAGGCGTAAAATGAAAGAATTTGTAATAGTTTGCATTTATTGCAAAAAAATAATTGGCTGTTATCAAAATGAACACAAAAAAAGTTGTGATATGATATGTTTTCACGAAAAAAGAGAATGCCCAAAAACAAACAACATATCACACGGAGTTTGTGATAAATGTTATTGGGAGCAAGAAAATGTTAGTTAGAATTTGCAGGGCTTGTCTTCGTCCTCTTGGATGTTGGAAAGACGGCAAAAATTATCAATGCAGAAAAGACGGCGATCATTGCTTGGAAGCGAATTGTTTTTGCCCGATAACAAGGAATAATGGCGTGATGTATGGATATTGTGCAAATTGTAAACTTGAGGCTGAACAATTGTCAGATAATTGTAAAGAAGCGGTTTAATCGTTCTTTTAGCAGTCTTTTTTTCAGACTGCTAACTAAAAATTAATTAATTAAATATATGAAAATGTTACAAAAAATAATAATTTATTTGTTTGAAAAATACGCTTATAATTATTGGATTGAGAAAGAAGAAGAAAAAATAAAAGACTACATTGAAAAACACGGTTGCTCACAAGAAGAGTTTGATGAGCATTTGAAAGTATATTCAAGAATAGAACTAGAAAAAGCTTCCAATCAGGCTTATAATCAAGGTTGTGTGGATATGATAGAAAAAAACTTAACTAAAAATTAATTAAATAAGGAAATAAAATGAAAAATGAATATAAATACATAATGCGGCTTTATAATACTGAAAACAAAAAAAATATTCATTTTCAAATAAAAGAAGATTTTTGGAAAACAAAATCTAAAAAAATAGGAAAAATAATAAAAAATGCTATAAAAAAAATACAATGACATTACAACAACTAAAAGAAGATGCAAATAAAGAGTTTGATAAAAAAATAAGAAAAAAAAACTATGGAGCTTGTTTTGAATGTTGCGATTACGAGAATATTATGAATAATATTAAAGACTTCATAGACTTTTTAATAATTAAAGCATACGAAGAAGGAAAGAAAGAAAATAAAAAATATGTTGATAAAATTTATTGTGTTTGTGTTGATTGCGGAATAGAAATTCCGTTTGGGGAAGTACAATGTAGCGAGTGTAGAATGGAAAGAAAGAAAGAAAACAGAAATAATAAGAAATAATTTGCGAGATAAATATAAAATATGAGTAACTTCATCGCAAAAATAAAACACCCGGAAACAGGAAAAATCGTTGGAGCTGTCTTTATAGATAATTATTTTGGCGAGCATAAATATGGCGTTAAAATTGAGGGCGAAGTCGTTGTGCGAAAATTATTTGGTGATTATTTAAAACTTTGCGAAGATTATAAAAATAAAAAAGTTTAATAAAAAAATATGGAGGATATAACACAAAAATTAATAAAAATTATTCAGCCGGTTAAAATCGGCACTAGAGTTTCACAAAATTTCGGCAAGCCTGCAAACGATTTTTTGGCTAAAAAGTATAAAGAATTTGGATTAGTTGATGCAAACGGTAATCCTTTTCATAATGGAATAGATTTTGCTTGCCCGTCAGGAACGCCGACATTTGCCGTAATTAACGGCAACACAAAGTCTTGCGGTTATAATAATACAGCAGGCAATTATGTTGTTTACGAAACTGATACAATTCAAGGCGAAGGCTTCAAGTATAAATTGGAGTTTTTTAATTATCATCTTAAAAAAGTTTTTGTTAAATCAGGAAGTTTTGTGGAAATGGGGCAAAAAATTGCAGAAACAGATAACACAGGATTTTCAACTGGCGCGCATGAACATTTTGGCGCAAGATTATGGGTTATGAAGACAATGGAAGGCAAGGATTTTTTCGTAAAATACCAAAATGATTATATGGGATATATCAACCCTGCTGATTTGTTTGTTGACAGAATAGGAACTTTGCCAGTTGATAAGTATTACGGAAGAGAAAGAAATTGGCTTTTAGAGTTTGCTTTTAGATTTGCTAATTTGCCGCCAAAAACAATCAAGATGCCATTTTTAATGCAAAGAGTTAAAGCGGGTCAATATGTTCATAGAAAATTGATAAACGCAGGTAGGAAGCCGCCTATTTTAACAGATAGAGAGTTAAACGCCTTGATATATGGTGCTTGGGATATTGACAGTGTTTTAGATCCGTCAATGTTTGCATTATGGGCGTATTTTTCAAATTCAGAATATATGTTTAAAAAACAAAATGGCATTAAAATAACAACGCCATTAATAAGCGGAGGAATTTAAAAATGTTCAAGCGTTCAAAAGAAAACGAGGAGAAATATAAAAAACATTTAGCCAAACTTAAAAAAAAGTTAAATGGAAAGTGTCCATTTTGTCTTCTGGATAAATTACAAGTCAAAGTAGTTTTTAAAAATTCTATTGCCACTATTTTTGAAAATCAATTTCCATATAAAGATGTGAAAAGTCATCTTGTCGTAGTTGGTTCGCACACAGCAGATTATACTACATTGCTTGATTTTATTGAGGTTTATTTTAAAAAATATAAACAATATAATATATATATCAAGCCGAAAGGATCTGTTTGTCATCCGCATATCCATTTACTGAAAGTTAAGAAAACAGATATTGAAAACATAAAAAAAAAGTAAAACACATTTTTATGGTTTACGTAAAAAAAGAAAAGCATAAAACAAAAAACATTTATTATTCATTGAATTTTCTCATCGTTTTAAATGTTGATAGTAAAAAATATGTAGTTGGCACTTTTCATAGAATACAAGGAAAGTTTATATTTAAGTATATTGATAATCCATATATAATTTTTTTAAATTTTGACATTAAAAAGAAAAAGCATACAAGTGATGTTTTATGGCAGGAAATTGTTGACAGAGTTCCGCAAAAATACAGATTAGCATACCCCAAAAGACCAGTGGAGGAATTTTTATCACAGACTGGTGGAAAAATAGAAACAGATAATTTTGAATTTATAAGTTATTAAATATGAAAAATGAGATTTGTCTTGAATGCCAAAACTGTGGTAGAAAAACGCTTTTTAATGATTTGTCTTTATGGCTTGATAAGTTTACAGATTATTTTGATTTGATTGAATTTAATAAAACGGCAGAAGATATTTATATGATTAATTTTCCGGATTATTTATTAATTGATATTAAATTAAAAGAAAAGTATAAAAAATTGCTTGAAAAGAAAAATCCTTTATACACAACGTATAAAATGAAAAACAAATATGGCAAATATGATAAATACGCCGAAACAATAAAAATAATTTTATATAAAAAAACAGTAAAAAAAGGAATTTATTTGTGTAATAAATGTAAAAATAGTTGATAAAATTAAATAAATAATTAACAAAAAAAAGAGAAAATCAATTCTCTTTTTTATATGTTTTTTTGAATGATAAAATAGAAAAAATTAAAAGCAAAATTATGATTGACATACTTTTTTTTCTTTTGTTTTTTCTTTTATATATTTTCTACATTTGTTGCAAGTTTTCAGATTTTTATTATCTTTTTCTGTGAATTTTTTTCCGCATCTGACGCAATATCCGATACGCAGTCTTCTTTTTTGTATATTTTTTCTGTTTATTTCGGCGCATTTTTCACATGTTTTTCTGTCTTGTCTTTTTTCGGCGTAAAAACATTGTGAACAAACACCTAATTCAAAAGCAAAGTTTATTAACTTCACTCTTTTTTCTTTTAGTTGTTTTGTCATAGTTTTTTATTTAATTAATTAACTGAATAGCTTAATTTTCATTAAGCTAAACAGTCAAGCAATTATTCAAATTCTGGTATTCCCGCCCACTCTCTCAATAAAACATCGCCCTCGTCAATATGTTCTGCTAAACTTTGCAATTCTGCTATCTCTCCACAACTGATATTTTCGTTTTTAATCTGTTTTCTTAAATAGTTTAGTCTTGAGTTGATTTTTTTGTTTGTCATAGGTATTTTTTTAGTTTGTTTTTTCTTTCAGTAATAAGTTTTTTGATACCAATTAAAGTGTCAGCCATAAGTCGGTTACTCGTTTCGTTGCAAAAGCTATCTATATCAAATATTATTGTGTAGTAGTAGCCGTTTTCGTTTCTACTTATAGTGTGTCCTTTGTAAGTGATTTCTTTTTTCATAGGTTTTTATTTTAAATTAATTAATTAGCCTAAAGGCTTATAAAAGCCCAAAGGTCAAGCAATTAAGTATTGTGTTTCATTTGACAATCTTTACAATAAATATATTCTGTATTTGGTGGTAATTTCCAATCTTTAAACTCTTTTTTTAAATAAACAGTTTCACAAAATAAACATTTTACTTTATTATTTTTAATCTTTTTCATAAAATTATTTAGTTAGCAATAGGATTATTTCAATTAATAAGTGAAGTAATACTATCAAAATACATGCTGTAAAATAACCTTTCCAATAGTTTTTATTCATATAAATTTAATTTATTTGTAGTAAAAGTTCTTTGTATTCTTTTTTTAGTCTTAATCTTTCTTGTTTATGTTCTTTATCTATGTCATAACTTGTATCTGACAAAGTTTTTACTGCAATTTTTAATTCTTTAATAGCCTCATTTTTGGGCAATTTTAAAATCTGTTCTTTAAATGTTTTCATAGGTTTTTTTATTAATTAATTATCTGAAGGTGGCTAAAAATAGCCACCTTCGTGTTTCAAGATTTCCCGATTCAGTTAAAAAATAAATTGTTGCTGTTCTAGGTTGTCCATAATAGTTTCCTATTTGTGGCGTTGTTCTTCTGTAATATCCTTTTTCGTAAAGATCATTGCCCGCTTTGCGATATTGATAAACAGTCTCATGCATTAATTCAATACATTGGTTTTTTGTTAGACCTAAATTTCTTCCTGTTTTAATTTTCATAACATTTTTTTTATTAATTAATTATCTAATAAAGAGGCGTAAAAACTTTACGCCTAATTATCAAAAAACTAATCTCTTATTGTCATTTCGGCATCTTTTGTTATATCACCATCAATTCTGACAATGTATTTTGTTTTATCATTTAGAGCACCCTCTTTGTGTTTATTGTCGCATTTAATAAACGTGTCAAATAGATATTCTGCACCACCGGTTGTTTTGTGATAATACAATTTAATGTCCATACTTTTTAAAGTTATTTATTAATTAATTAGCCACAAGGCTTTGCAAGCCCTGCGGTCAAGTAATTAAACTTTAATCTTAAAATGTCCGTTGTCTGAATTGTCGCCGTCCATTTCATTTTTACCTAAATATAAATTGTTTTCAATCCGTTTTTCATCTTTTGTTATATGTCTAATAAAGTCCACCATAACTGTATTTGGCTCTAATCTGTCAATAGGATTAAAATATGGATTTCCTTGCTCACTTTGTTCTTGTTTTAACTCTGCTAAATATTCTTTAGCCCTGTTTAAAAGATCTTTTCCGTCCCAATGACTGAACAATGTTACGCTCTCGTCCTCGTCCTCTTTTGTTTTTTTAACAAAAGAAATTGAAATTCTGTTTCCCATAAATTTTTTTTATTAATTAATTATATTTTTTATTTGACTTTTTACTTAAAAATAGATAAAATATAAATAGGATTCGTTTTTGATTTTGTGGGGTGGGGCGGCTATATCTTCACATATAGCCGCCCCATAAAGGGCTAATTAACAAAAATTCTTGATCCGGACGACAAATCGTACATTGTGCGGTGCTGATATTTCCAAGCCTTAAACTCTGCAATTCTGCGATTTTGGCAAATTATAGCAATATCAATATACTTCCGCCCCCTTGCCTCCCAAGAGGTAATAAAGGCATCGTCAATATCTTCCATTTTTGCGATATTCATCAATCTTGTTTCTTGTAGTGGCGAATATTCACAATTTAGACCCAGATTTACCTGAAAGCCGGAGTCTATAATCTGATGTTTTCCGGTTTTTACATTCTTAAACATTTTTTTGACTCCATTTGTTAGGGGTTAAAGAACAGATTACAAGGGATTATCATAATCCCCTGAATATCTATTTTTTAAAATTTTCTGTTTGGTCTAGATTAAAAACTTTTGCAAAGCCCAGCGGTATAGATACATTTTTTATTTTTTGTTTGCCTTTTTCATTTTTAACAGTAGTTTGAAAAGTGTTAAACCCTTTGAAGACTGAAATTGCTTTGCTTCCTTTTTTAATTTTTAGCCCTTTTTCTTTTGCCTGCAAAAAAGTCAGCCATTCATCAGATTTGAATCCGTTTTTAATTTTTGCGTTCTGTAACTCTGCTTGATTTCTGCCTTGATACTCATTCCCTGAAAAATAATTAAATTGAGTGTTTTCCATAACATTTTTTTTATTAATTAATTATTTACAAGGGCTTATTTAAGCCCCTATTTAACAATCAATTAAAATTGCCAAGCCGACCAGAGAAAGCAGATTATTATACCGATATAACAGAGAGTTTCATATTTTGGCGTGGGATTATTAATTTCCCGCCAGCCTTTTTGAAATTTATTCATAACATTTTTTTTATTAATTATATAATTGAATAGCGGAGAACAGAGCAAATGTGTAATAATATATATGTATATTCACTTGATGACCTCCGCATATCTCGATATAATTAATGTATTCAGTTGTCAAATAACTTGTATTGCCTTGTTCACCGACCCAGTCTCATTTGGTAATATTGTGTGTTCTCTCTCTCTTTATCTATATACATCATACACCCTGCAATACAATATGTCAATACCCCAGACAATATGTAAATCTACATAAATAATGCAATGCATTAAAAAGTTATCCACAAGCACACAAAAAACATTTAAAAGAAAAGAAAAGAAAAAGATAAAAAAAAAAGATATATAAAGATATACCGAACAAAATACCGAACAGAAATTTAAGAAAAAAAAGAGAAGAAAGAGGTGTAAATACCTATGCAATACAGAGAAACACGCTTAGAACGCAATTTTAAGCCTCAAATTTTCGCTAAATTTGATATATCATAATAAATAGGATAAAATAATATAAATACTATAAAGACTAGCGGACAAGGCAGGCGAACCACTACACCCCCGCTAGCTGCCAATAATGTAGTGGATACCGGAACGGGCAACCCTCCGGCGATGATTAACCGGAACAGCATTAGCGGTTAATATTGAACCCAATCAGCTAATCAAGACTGCGAGGAGAGATATGCTGTGAGTTGTTTCCCATCAACACAAAGGGATTAAAACAACAAAAAAACAAAGACCGAATAGGCTTTTTAACCTCACTAGCCTAAAAAATATTTTCCCCTTGACAAAAACGGTTAAATGTTAAACAATATAATAATAATTGTAATATATGCTTGACTTAGCAGAATATAACCTCACTATTAACCAATATAAATTTATTAATATACTCTACCAGATTTTGCAAGGTAAAACCGAAAATATGTCTCTTGCTAAAATCGCAAAAAAAGCAGGTTATTCTGACGCCTTAGCCGATCAACCTTGTATTATTATACGCTCAAAAGGTATTCAAAAAGTACTCAACGATAAACAATTTTTACGCAAAATTAAATCAATTCGTGACAGAGCTGGAAACTTCATCACCGATGCAAAATTACAAAAAGCTAGCGCTAATGATCTAACAAAAATTATTGATACTATGCAGAGAAATGCAAATTTACTGCAAGGTAAAGCCACTACAATCGCAAAAAATAGCAATTTAAACGTAAATGTCAATGACCTGACGGCAGAGGAAATAAAAGAGATATTAAAGAGCAAGCTAAACAACACAGAGGCAGAAAATGGCTAAAACTAGACAAATATGTTTGTGGATAAACTGTTTTTAGTGTCGCACATTATTCATTGTGCGACACAATGAATAAATAAATAGACAAAAACAAGGTAATAATTGACAAAATAAGAATAAAATTGTGTAATCTGTGGATAAGTGGGGGGGTGTCTGGTTTCATAGGGGGGTATACATATATATAGGTAAGGTATTATGTTTAAAGGGTTATAAAGGTATCATGTTTAAAGGGAGGAGAAAACATTTAGGTTTTATATTTAATTTGATAAAATTAGTTTATTTTATGATAGAGATAGATAAGAATTTAAAGGAGAGATTGAAGTTATGGGAGATGGGAGATAGGAATGTAGGGGACAGGGAGATGATAATGAAGTTATGTAAGGAAGACATAGGATATTGGGTTAACAATTTTATATGGACGTATGATCCGAGGTTAGAGGAGGGGGTGATACCGTTTATATTGTATCCGAGGCAGGAGAAGTTAATAATGGAATTGGAGAGGAGTTTAAATTTGACAAGGGGGGGGAGTAAGGTGAACATGTTATTGGATAAGCCAAGGGGAGTGGGAGCGACATGGGCGATAATGGTATGGATATTGCATCATTGGTTATTTGATGATTTTAGTGTAAGGGTAGGGAGTAGGAAGGAGGATTATGTAGATAAGAGGGGAGAGCCGGACACATTATTTAGTAAATTTGATTTTGTATTGGATAGGTTGCCTAGGTGGATGTTGCCAATTGGATTTGATATGGGTAGGCACAGGAGTTCAATGTTATTGGTAAATCCAAAGAATGGTAACAGTATAAGTGGGGAGAGTGCTAATATTAATTTTGGTAGGGGTGGAAGAAAGAGTGTAATAGTATTTGATGAGTTAGCCTTTTGGGAGTGGGCGAAGAGTTCATGGGAGAGTGCGGGAGAGGCGACAAATTTCAGATTAGCGATGTCAACGCCGCCTGAGAATGGTAGGGATTCGCATTGGTATAAGTTATTGAAGGGAGTGAGAGGAGAGGTTAAGGTATTTGAATTTGATTGGAGGGATGTTCCTACAAGGGATGAGAAGTGGTTAAGGGAGCAGAGGTTATCAAAGAGTGAGGAGGAGTTTGCGAGGGAGGTATTGAAGAGTTTTGAAGGGACGACGGAGGGCAAGGTATATGCTAAAGATTTGATATTGGCGGATATAGGGGAATATAAGTATAATCCTAAATTGCCATTGTTTGTGTCATGGGATTATGGGTTGGACGGGGTGGGTTTGATATGGTATCAGAAGAATTTTGAGTTAGATAAGGTATATATAATAGACAGTTATTATAATTTTGATAAGGTAATAGATTTCTATTTTCCTTTTATAACAGGAGTTGTTGTATCAGGATTATTTGAATATACGGAAGAGGAGTTGAAGAAGATAAAAGAGCATAAGGAATGGAGGAGAGATATAATACATTATGGAGATCCTGATGTTAAGAAGCGTGATTTGAAGAGTGGTGAACGCTTGGTTGATTATTTATATAATAGGGGAATATATATACAGCATGAGGAATGGAATGGAAGGACATGGTTGGATTTAAGGGAAAAGACCAAGTTATTATTTCAACGATTATGTATAGATGAGAATAAGAATGAGACTTTATTATCTGCATTAAGGAATGCGAAATATCCCAAGAGAAGGGAAAATTCACAAGCGATAGGAGCACCGAAGAAGCCGATACATGATTGGAGTTCTCATTTAAGGTCTAGTTTGGAATATTTCGCAGATAATGAACCTGAATTTAATCCGATACAGAGTGTTGAAGAGATAAGGCAAATGGCTGCGCAAGAAGCTAAATTTAATAAATATGATATAATATAATTATATGGAATTGCAATATAAAGAGGAATATAAGAATAAAAAAGAACTTAGACCAAAATGGAGTAAAGAAGAAGAAAATTACAGATCTTTTTTAATAGACAGATTATTGAAAGCTGATAATCAAAGAAATCATGAATATACCGAGCTTGATGATATGTCTTATGAAACTTACTATACGGAAAATTCAAAGGCTGCTAATGCTTATATTAGACCAAAAGACAATGCGGAAGATAAAAGAATTACCACAGGCACAACTTTGGAGAAAGAGGCGACATTATTGTCGTCTATTTTAAATTACGATATTACGCCAATGATTTTTTCTTATAATGAAATAAATCAAGAAATATTTGGATTTGGAGATAAACTGCAAGATTTAATTAAAAAATCAAGGGAATTGGAAGAATATGATGAAATTAAAGGTTTGATTTATAAGGAGGGTTATGACCAAGGAACTTGTTTTGTAGAGGAGATATGCCAAAAAAAATATGTAAATGAAAAACAAATTAAATCAGAGCTTAAGAATTTGGAAAAATTAAAATGGAAAAATGAAACTGTTTATAAAGGAAATGAATTAAAAACAAATTTATTTTCAGGACTTAAAATTTATCTTGGAAACTTCAGGGAGTTTTTTATCCAAAAACAACCATATATCTTTACAGTTGATTTAATGTCAAGAGCGCAAGCTGAAGTTATTTTCGGACAATTTGATAAATGGAAATATGTGCCTAAAAAAGTAAGTAAATTTGTTCCTGAAACATTCGGATATACTGAGTATATGGATTTTACTATGCAGGAAATTGAACAAGATTGCGTGGAAATAGTTAAATATTATGATAAATGGGTTAATGAATATCAAATAATGCTAAATGGAGTTATGATGCTTCCTGTCGGATTTCCTCTAACAGTAGTATCACCAAGCGGAGAATATCCCATGGGAAAACTTGATGTAGCGCCTATTTCAAGATATTTTGCCTTATCAAAGTCAGTTCCCGCTAAAACTAAAGTAGACCAACAAGTTTTGGATCACTTCCTTAGAATGATGATTTTAAAAATGGAAAAAAGCTTCAATCCGCCAATGGCTAATAATACAAATAGGATTTTATCTAAAAATATTTTTTATCCAAGAACCATACATAATAATATAGATCCGTCTAAATTACAGCCGATAGGCGATGTAAATGGACTTTCAAATGCTGAATTTAATATCTTCAGCTTCATTAAAAAGATTATTGATGATAAATCAATATCACCTCTTTATTCGGGACAATCTGTTTCAGGAACACAATCAGCCACTGAAATAATGGAGCTTAAAAAACAAAACTTAATGAGGATAGGACAATCTGTTTTAGGCGTTATTATGTTTGAAAAACAAATGTCAAATTTAAGGCTATATAATTTATTGCAAAATTGGACTGAGCCAATGTCAGAAAAATTTGATGAAGTCAAAAAAGCAATGAAGCCTATTTTTATGACACAATCAGTTGAAAGCACAGATGAAAACGGTGAATCAGTAACTAATGTCTATGAATTTAATGAAGAAGCGGCAAATACTAAAACACCTGAACAAATAGATGCTGAAAATAAAATAATGTCAGGAATTAAAAAAAGAAAAAAAATATACCTTAATCCAAAAGCCATAAAAGAATTTAAAGGTTCATTTTATATAAAAATGAACATACAAGAAAAAGATAAAGGCGATTTGGATAGAATGCTTTTTACTCAATCAGTAGGAGAAGGATTTAATTTATTTACACCACAAGCTTTCAATATGGCTTATCTTAAAGAACAATGGGCTATTAAAAATAAACTTGATCCGTCTAAATTGTTTGTGCAGCAACAACCAATACAACCTATGACTGGAGAAGAAGGAGAAAACGGCGCAAATAGCGGAGCTACTTCTTCAAGTTCCATGTCGCAAATGCCGGAAGGAATAAAACAAGCGGTTACTAATCCGTCTTTAAAAGCTATGGCTATGTCTTAAATTATTTATGAAAATAAAAAAATACTTCAAAAAGCTTTTTTATCCGGCTAAATTAAAAGGAAAATTGAAAAAAAAAGAATTGGAAATATCTGAACTGGTAAAACAAATTAAATTTTATGAAAATAAATTTCAACGATTTTATGAGTTTGAGGCGGATATTCTAGAAGCCAGAAAAAGCAATTATTACTTGGATAATTTAAACCCGGATAAACTTAGTGTTTTATTAGCAGAAGCAAGCGCTGTTTGGAATAATAAATCTTTTAAAAAAATACTTGATTTTTTGGCAAAAGAACAAGCAAGAGAAGCAATATTAAGATCTGCTGATAGCCAAATAAATACATTTCATAGGGCGGCTGTAAATAATATCTTTTTAATATTGGATGAATTTGAAAAACTAAATAATATGTTTTTAGAATCTAAGCAAAAAGCTGATGATTTTGATAAACACGAAATAATATAAAATAGAAAACATTATGTCAGAAGAATTACAACAACAAATTGAAGAAAAAGAAAATGAACTTCAAGCAGCCAAAGAAGAATTGGCTAAATTTAAAGACAAAGATTACAATTTTTCAGTTTTAAGAAAAAATATTGATGAAAAAAATGAAGAAGTTGAAAAATTAAGAAAAGAAATAGAAGAAAAAAATAAACTTTTAGAAGAAAGTAAAAATGAATTTACAAATAAAACCATTGAAATTTATGCAGAAGATTCACTGAAAGCTTTAGCGGGAGAAGACCAAGAATTGCAAGAAAAAATAAAACAAAATTACGAAAGAATAAAAGATGAAGCACTTACAAAAGAAGATGTTTTTAAAAAAATGAAAGATGCTTATGCAATGACTGTCGGCAGCCAAACAACTGAAAAAAAAGAAGCTAATCCTTTGTTTACAGCTTATCAAACTATAAATAGAGAAAATAAAAAAGAGGAAATAAAACAAGAAACAGTAGATTTAGCAAAAGAACTTGGAATTAAACATATTTATGAAGAAAAAAAATAATATTAAAAATTTATGCCTAGACCAAAAAAAAATATGACAAATGAAAATGTAAATGAAAAGGAACAAAATATAACAAGAGAAGAATATGATAAATTGTTAAAAGAAATTCAACAATTAAAAAGAGGAGAAATGCCTGTTTATGATCCGCAAGAAGAAGAAACTTATTACACAGTTAGAATGTATAACGGATTTCCTATAATCGGATTTGAAAATGTGTTAATGAATGAATTAAAAAATAAAGAAGAGATAATTTTTTATTATCTGGAAAATTGGGAAACAAAACAACAAGGTAAAATGGAATTTTTAAAGTATATTAATGATTTGAAAAAAGAAAAAGTAAAATCCATAAGTTCAAAAATAAAAGAAAAAGTTGAAATTCAAGGATATACCACAATAAAAAATGTTCCTGAAGGTTCTTATAAAACAGTTGATACTGGTATTAAAGTTCCATTGAAAGTAATAACTCCACAAGTTATACATACTGTTCAATTTGAAAATGGCAAAAAATTAGAAATTAATAATGATTTTTTAAATTAAAAATATGTTTAATAAAATGAAAAAACAAAAAGAAAATAGATTAACAGTAGAACAAAAAAAAACATCAGATAAATGTTCAAATATAGCAAAAGATATTTTAAAAATGATTGCAAATTATGATAATTTAACAATAGGACAATATAACCAGCATGAGTTTAATGAGGCATATAAAGATTTAATCCAAGAAATTAAAAAATATTTACTTACAAAAAATGTTTTATTGGAAGAAATTAAATTAATTAATCAATACTTGGAACAGCCGACATTGCAAATAAATCATATATTAAATGAGAATTTAAACAATTCGCTAAGACAAGCTCAAGAAAAACTTTGGAAAAAATCACCTGAAGATATAACTTATAATGACTTGGATAATATTTTAAAATAAAATGGCAAATAAATCTTTATTAATAGGATGTGGTAAATCAAAAAAAATAGAACTTGTTTTATATAATAAAAATCCAGATAAAATAATTACATTGGATATTAATAAAGATTGTAAACCTGATGTGTTATGGGATTTAACAAAACACCCATTACCTTTTAAAGATGAAGAATTTGACCAAGTTCACGCCTACGATGTTTTAGAGCATTTAGCTTATCAAGGAGATTATGAATTTTTTTTCAAAGAATTTAGTGAGTATTGGAGAATATTAAAAAATAATGGCTATTTTTGTGCAAGTGTTCCTAAAAAAGAAAGTATTTGGGCTTTAGGTGATCCTTCACATAAAAGAATAATAACAATAGAACAAATAATTTATTTGGAACAAAAAATATATGAACAATGCGGAAAAACAAAAATTTCAGATTTCAGATATATTTGGAAAAAGAATTTTGAAATTGTAGATGTAAATTTAGAAAATAAAGATTTAATTTATTTTGTTTTACAAAAAAAGTTTTATGAAAGATAATTTAAAAATTTGTATTTGTCTTGCTCATAATTATAGTAGTTTTGATAGAAATTTTGTTATGAGCTTACTTACCATGCAATCATATTTTTATGAATGGAGAAAAGAAGCTGGTAAAAATCATAGTTTAATGTTGATGGTTCATGGCGGATATTGTCTTGATAAAATGAGAAATGCTGTAACAATAGAGGCATTAAATAACAATGCTGATATAATTTTATATCTTGATACTGACATGACCTTTCCTCCAAATACCATAGTAAGATTATTAAAAACATTGGAAGATAATCCTGAATATAAAGCAGTTTCAGGCTTATATACTGCTAAAAAAGACCCTTATGTTCCGCAAATATTTAGTAAGTTTGATAAAAAAAGACAAAGATTTGTCCGTTCAGTAGCTTTTTGGCTTGATAATCCTTTTCCTATAGATGGTGCAGGTTTAGGTATTTTCATGGTTTGGGCAGATGAAATAAAAAAACTTGAAATGCCATATTTTAAATTTGTTGACAAGGGTGAGAATAAATTGATAAAATATGGAATGGGAGAAGATTTATATTTCTGTTGGAAATTAATAAATAACAATGTAAAAATAATATGTGATCCACAAACAATTTGTGGACATTTGGATACAAGACCCGTTGATTTGGGAAGCTATGTAAGAAAAAATAAATTGAAAATAAAAAATAACCAAATTTATATAACTAAAGAACAAGTTAAAATTCTTGAAAAAAAATCTAAAAAACAATTTGAACAAAAAGAAACTAAAATAAAATTTAAATAAGTAAAATTTGCGAGGCAACTAACCTCTGTAAAAAAGTTTATTACTTAACCCGAAGAGAAACTTCGTTAAAAACATAAGTAATGTAGGGATTCAGACCCTATTTTTTTGAATTTAAAAAACTAACTAAACTTTTATGAAACCATTAAAAGACGGTTGGGCTATTAAATCATATCCAAAGTCTGCTTCCGTTACATTTACACAAGGCGACTTGGTATTTTTATCGGCTGGATATGTTTATACAGCAACAGCTCAATCTACAAAACATTTAGGAATTATCCTAGAGGCTATAACCTCAGGTGATAGTGATTTTGCGTCTAATACAGAAGTAAAAATCGCAGTTCCTGATGGATTAGCTTCAGAATTTGAAGCAACAGTAACAGGCACTTTGACATCAACCGATGTAGGCGCTCAATTTGATTTATCAACTGCTGGTTTAATCAATAAAGCAGGAACAACTTATAAAGTTGTTACTTGTGTTGGTTATAAGTCAGCAACAAAAGGTCGTTTTATTCTTAATTCTAATATGGTATTTGCGGACACAACTTGGGATTAATCCAATTTGTTTGCACATATTAAATATTTAAATATATGTCATCTTATACAAGTTTATTATCGGTTGCTTCTTTGGATGTCTTTACAGATTTAATTACTAAAGACTTCACATATAATCAGCAAATGATTACTCCGATAGCTCAACAACTTTATATTGTTGATAACAGAGAAGCAAATTCAGGTGACCAAGTAAGATATGACGAAGTTGATACAGAAACTTTTGCTTTACTTAAAGCGGAAGGCGATGACGCTTCAAAAGTATCTGCTGGTGTAGGCTACAACAAAACAAATCAGGCGAAAAGAATTGCGACTGAAATTGAAATCACTTATGAAATGCGAAGATATAATAAGAAACCTATGATTGTTTCTTTAATGACTAATCTTTCACATTTTTGTCCGCAAAGACTTGAACTTGATTTAACACATAGAATAACTTTTGCCACTTCATCTACTTATGTTGATCAAGATGGACAAACAGTAACTGTTACTATGGGCGATGGTTATCCATTAACTTATGCTACTCATGATTTGGCAAATTCTTCTTCCACATACAGAAATAGAATTTCAGGAGATCCTGTTTTATCACAAGGTTCTTTAGAATCAGCAGAAGAATTGGCAAATACAAATGTATTGTCAAATTTTGGTGAACGAAGAGTGTTGAATTTCAACACATTGGTTACAGGCGATGATCCAAACACTTGCAGAACAGCAAAACAAATAATGAATAGCACAGCAGATGTTGACGCAGCTCAATCTGGTGTTATGAATTATTACGCAGGATCTTATAGGCATATTAAATTGCCTTATTTGGCAACTACTGCCGCTGGAGCTTATGACAGCACAAAGAAAAAATGGTGGGGCATTTTCGCCATTGGAAATGGTGTTAATGGTTCTTGGCAGGCATATTTATCAATTTTTGAACCTAATAATTTGAAAACTCCTGAAGAGGATGTTCATAGCGATAATTATGTTTATGGTTCAAGAATGTCATATTGTATTACTGTTGTTTCAGGCAGAGGTGCAATAATGTCTTGTCCAACTACTTAATTAAATAATTTTACAGTTTATGCTTAAAAGGTGCGGTGGTGGAATTGTAAAGTTTAACTTATAATTTTATGAATTATAATCAAAATGCGGGATATGGCAGAGCATTATTTAATGCTGTTCATTCTGCTATTCCGACTTTCGGAAATATTTTCGTTGTTTTAGACCCAGATGATTATGATGAAGGTAATTTCCAACACATGCAAGAATTGTTTAGTGCAGACCCTGACGGAAGAGTAAGATTTTTTACTGATTTATCATTAGCTGAAGATGTAGCAGAATCTAATAATAATGATGTTATTGTTTTAGACGGCAACAGTTCTCATGCTTTGACTACCTTTATAACTAACGACAAAAATCGCTTACATTATATCGGTCTTGATTATTTAATGGGGATGAAGCGAAGAATAGGTCAGTCAACTAAAGTAACTATTGCAGGTTCAATATCAACAAACACATCAACTATAAGAAATACAGGTATTAGATGTTCTTTCAGAGGAATTAAATTTGATAGTTCAAACACTTCAACTTCAGCTCTTTGGGCTTTTGAAGATGGTGGAGAATTTACTTATTTTGATTCTTGTCATTTTGTAAGGTCTGCAATTTTAACAACTGCCACTGCCGCTGATTTATTAATGAATGGTGATAGTTCAGAATTTCATAACTGTTCTTTTGGCGGAACTGCTTATAACATTACAGCAAACGGCAATAGACCTTGCGTTGATTTAAAAAAAGAACAAATAACAGGAAAAGTTTGTAGAGATGGTATTTTTGAAAATTGCTTATTCCTTAGAAGAAGCGGAGATGCTGATAATTCATTTATTTATTCAGCAGGCGCTACAGATGTTGAAAGAATGTTGCTAGTAAATAAGCCTATTTTCTGGGCTGATGCAAAAAGCACTACAAATATGGACGAATGCGTAAGCGGTGCGGCTTCATTAACAGAGGGTTCAATTTTGGTAATTGACCCTGTAGCGACACAAACTCCAGCCTCAATTTCAACTACAATAGGCGTATTTGTTGAAGGATATACTCCAGATGCAACAGGCGCTGCCGCTGGTATTGCAATTCAATGCGCTTAATAATTAACTAAAATATATGTCAGAAATAACAAGGAATTCTGATTTACTGGAAGAAGGTGTTGATGAATTTGCAGGAGTTGCAGTTGAAAAAAAAGAAAAAAGAGGTAGAAAGAAAAAATCAGAAAAATAAAACTTTATTAGGGGCAGAAGGGGGCGACTTTTATGTCATCTGCCCCATAATACAGTTTTATAAATTATTATATGGAAGATTTAAAATATTATAATTCAAAATTAAATGATTTTGATAAATACAGTAAAGAATCAAGAGATATGGAATTTAGGGGTAATATATCTAGGGCTAAACAATGTAAAGAAAAAGCTGAAAATATAAAAAGAGAAATATCAAAAGTGATTCAAGTAAGAGAAAAAAACAATTCTAAATTTATCAAAAAATTTTATTAATTTATAAAATATATGTTATTAGACGGAGTAAATAAACAATCGTTTATTTCAGATAGAATACCTTTACCGGTTGACGTTGTGGCTGATACTTCTTATGTAAATTCAATTACAGGAGAAACTGTGCAACTGTATTATTTTTCAAATGCTTTATTAACTTGTGCAGCCGCTGGTGAAACAACTGCTTCAACTTGGGCTGCCTTAGCTGCTACTTCAACTTTTGAAATAGATATAAATTCACAAACTTATATTATTAATCCTGATTTTACAGGTGATGCTTCAATGGCAAATGTAGCGGCTTCAATTCAAACAGCGTTACGAACAAAAGTGGCAAGTGTTACTTGTGCTTATTCAACAGACCATTTTGTCATAACAACAGCTAAAGATGAAAGTGGAGATAATGCCGCAAATAATATTTCAGTATTAAGAAATCCAACTTCAAATACCGGAACAAATATAGCGGGTGCTTCTTGGATGAATGGTTTATATGGAGCAGGAATTGTTACACAAGCAACTCCGACAACAGATGCAGGAGAAGCGGCAGGAACAGTTGTAATTGCTAAATTAGCTTATAGTGGTATTTTAGATACTTTGGGTGTTGGTATAGGAAATAAAGACGCAACTTCTTTGGCTTGGACAACAGGAACTGTTTTGCCAGCTAAATACATGAAAGATTGCCCTAAATATCCGATAGAGGATGTAACAAATAAAGAACTGGTTGATATTGCCTATGATATAGTTAAAAATTATTCTACAAACGGAGAATGGTGTCTTGACCATAGGCTTGGTGTTATTTTCGGTAAAAAAGCGTCAACAGGCACTTCTGATACGGCAGCATATAAAGTAGCGACACAAACAACAGGTGGCGGAACTTCAATATCTGAAAGCATAAATGTTGCAAAATATGGAAATGTAGCGGCAGTTAAAGATGATGCGGCTTATGCACCAGCTACACATTATCCTGTCCCTGTAGCAGGTGTTGCTGATGAAGCTTCAACAGATTCAGTTGATGAAGGTGATTTGGGATATTTAAGAATGACACTTGATAGAAAACAAATAAATGCAAGTGAACATATTGACGATGCGGCTTTAGCAGGAGGTAAATATACTACAGTAATGGGCGCAAGAGCCGATGAAGATGCAACAGATAGTGTTGATGAAGGTGATGCCGGATATTTGAGAATGACTTTAGATAGATTGCTTTTATCTTCAAATTCAGCACAAACAGCAAATGGATTAACTCCGTTGACTGACGCTGATGCGGATAACACAGCACAAACAATTAAGGGTTCAGCTGGTAATTTATATAATCTTATTGCTTATAATCCGAATACTACAATAGCTTATGTGCAGATATTTAATCACGCATCTCCAACAGTAGGCACAACAGCAGCAGTATATATTTTACCAATTCCGCCGAATGGAATTGCAGGTATTGAGCCTTCAGTGCCGATTACATTTTCAACTGCAATAACTTATGCGGCGACTACAACTGCGACAGGAAGCGGAGATCCGACAACCGGATTAGTTTTGTCAGCAGCTTATAAATAATTTAACAATATAAATATATGGCGATAGCAATGCCTTATGTTCCGATGTCAGACGACGGAACAGTAATTAAACCATTGGTTACCACACGAAATGTCGGAGTATATAATGATGTTTATTTTGTAGGAAGAAATGCTGCAAATAATGCTTGGATAGATATGTTTAAGTTAAATTCTTCTGACGAAATTGAATTAGGAACAACTTTAAATGTAGGAACAATGACTGTTGATGATGATAGCGGCGCGGTTGTAGTTCTTAATATGCCTGTTTCGGCTGACCCTGCTGACGGAACAGAAGAGAGTTTTGACTTTCAAATAGATTCAAATTCAATATTAAAACTGTATTCAGAAGCTGATTCAGCAGGAGCAGTTGATACACTGGAAGCAAGATTTGGAAATAATGTTGATATTTTGTGGCGCGCTTCAACAGGTGGTTGTAATCTAAGAACGGCAGAGGCGACTGTTAATGTAACGGCGGCTGCGAGCATAACAATAGCCTGCCAAGTGCCAAGTGGCGCAAGAATTATAGGCTGCCAAATAAGAGTTGACGCGGCTTTGGCGGCAGGTGAAACTTGGGACGCAGCTTATGAGACAGGCGCGACACAGGCGATAGCAACAGCGCAAGCGGTAGCACAGAATACAAAAGTAAATAAGTATTTTGATACACATGCGGCAACTGATATAGCTTCAGCGGCAACAGATATTGCAATTACAAAAAACGCCGGTGGAGCATTTACCGCGCAAGGAACTTTCAGGGGTATTATTTATTATATGGACAATACCGCAATGGCTAGTCTTTAATATATATTTTTATGATAATAAAAAATTTTTGGAAACCGACATCAATTCCAGGACTTGTCTGGGGCTGGGACGGAAGCCTTACTTCGGCAGGTCTTGTCAGAGACTTATCGCCTTATCATAACGATGTAACTATTGAAGGCTCATATACTGAGAATGACACTATTGTCGGGAAGACTGTTACATTTAATGGAACTGACACAAGGATTAATTTAGGAGATGCGGCACAATATTCGTTTACGAATGACGCACAAGGCTTTACGATCGTGATGATATGGCAAAAGTTACAAACTGGCAATCCCGAGCCTTTAATTTCAAAATACTCGGCGGCGGGAGTTACCGAATATATAGTTGGATCAATTTTGACAAGTAATAATCATTATTTTTGGGGTCTTGATACTGTTGCAGGAGGGTATAGGGGCAGATTTTCAGCTCCAGTTATTACAATTGACGGTATTTATCATTTATTTGTGGCGAGAAAAACAAACGGAACGGCAACGACTAATTTTGAATTTTATTCTGATAATGTGCAGAAAGATTCCGCAAATTTCACAAACGGGAATTTTACGCAGTTAAGGAATACAAACGCGCCATTATATATCGGTTTTACTTCTTATGGCTTAGGCACAAATATTTACGCCAATGTCAAAATTGGGGCAACAGGACTTTATAATCGACCTTTAACTAATCAGGAACTTACAAATATATACACGACTTTTGCAGCTTCACGAACAAGAGCTGAAACAGCACATAATTTAAAATTAAATACAGGCGGTCAAAGCATAAAAATAGAATAATATGAAATTATATTGCCCAAAATGTAATAAAACAACAAAAATATATTGTAAAGATGAAAAAGGAAATATTGCAATAGGCTGTATTGGAGTTTGCGAAAATGACAAGTGTGCAGAAAATATTGAGAATGACAGACTTGCTAAATTAGAAAACAATACTTTTTTAAATTATTCTTTCTTAGTAGAAAAAGAATTTATTAAATAAATAATTTGGAGGGGTTATGGCAAATGGTCAAGACTATAAAATAGGCAAACTTTGCGGACAAGTTGAGTCTTTAGAAAAGAGATTTGACAGTTTTAAATTATCAAACGAAAAAGACCACGATGAGATGTTTCAAATATTAGATGATTTGCGCGTTTGGAAGATAAAAACAGTTAGCAAGATAAGTGTAATATCAACATTTGTCTGCGGATTATTAGCACTAATTTGGCAAATTATAAAAATTAATTTTTAAATTTATGAAAAACGGATTTAAAGTTGAGTTAATGCTTAAAAAAGGAATTAAGTATTTTGCAATTTTTCTTTTGCCTGTATTAATTGACACATTCATAGTTGAATATCCACAATGGTCGCAATTAACAATAGGCGGTTTGCTTGTAATGGTGGCTAATTATTTGAAGCACGCAGAAGAATTTAAAATTCCATTTTTAGACAAATAAAAAATAAATAACAGTTAAGCAATGGACTTAACACAAAAAACTACAATTTTATGGAAAAAAAATTAGAAGAATTATCAAAACAATTTGAAGAAAAAAAACAAGAAATTATTAAAAAGGAAAAAGAAATTCAGATATTGCAACAGCAATGTATGGAATTAAGAGGAGCATACAAAGAATTTAAAAAGTATATTGAAGAAAATAAAGAAACAAAAAAGAAAAAATAATTAATTAATAAATGCGCGGTTATTGAAGCCAGCGCAAAAAAGGAGAACATTTTATGACTATGTTTGAAAAAGCCTATGATGAGGCTAAAAAAACATTTGAGGAGAAAGAAAAAGAGCAAGTTAAAAAAATGGTAACTGAACTTTTAACTAAAAGAGAAAAGTTATCAAAAGAAAAAGAAGAGATTGAAGAAAAAATCAGAATTATCGGCAAAGAGTTGGAAGATTTAAAAAACGGAAAAATTGACAAGATTAAGGAAAGACACGAAAAATCTGATGTAGCGGAACAATTAATGCCGTTCAGGTTTATTGGTGATTGGGGAAATATACCAAACTATTTTCCAGGCACTTACGATGTAACTTGTAATTTTAATGGACAAGAATTTAGAAAAATATTTTATTTTTAGTTTATTTTCTTAGCAGTCTATCACTTAGACTGCTAAATAAAGTAAATATAAAAAAATATGAGTAGCAAATTATTACAAACGCCTCAAATAATAGAAATTATAGGCTCAACTATTAGGATTAAACATCCTGATATATCAGGTTATACAAGAACGGAGATAGTCTCTCCTTTTACCGCCGCTGGAACAACATTAACAGTTTCAGATAATAATGATTTAGCAGATAATGATTGGTTTATTTTAGGTGAAAAAGGAGATGCGAAAACAGAAGAATGCGATGTTAATGGAGCAGTAACAAGAGGAACTTCAATAACCATTACAAACACAACAAAATTCAGCCATGAAATACATACGCCAGTTACTAAAATATATGAAAGAGGTATAAAGATATATGGTGCTGCTACTGATGGTGGTGCTGGAATATTAATAACTTCGGTTGACGCAAAAACAACCCCGATTGCTGATGCTGTAATGATACAGTGGGAAAAAAATTATACAGAATATACATTAATAAGCACAGATACAACTTATGCTTATTATTTTGTTAAATTTACTGATGGAACAACAGATAGTAGTGCAAGTGATTATGTGGCGGCAACAGGTTTAACTTATACAACAGCAGAAGAAATAATAAAAGGAGCATTGAAAAAAGTTCATGCTAAAATTGACGAAGATATTTCAAGAGAATGGTTGCTTGATGTTTTTAATGATTGGCAAGATGAAGTTTCACATTATATTACAAATAATGCTATAAGCAAGGATTGGTCGCATGAAATTTTTGATGAAAGCACCTTAACAATAACTGAAAATGAAGACACTTATGCTTTATCAGGATTAACCGCTGATTTAAAATATATAAACTCAAAAGAAGGTATTTTAAATGTTAGGCTTGGTTCTTGCCCATTGGCATATAAAGACATAACAGAGTTTGATAAAGATAGATATGGAGTTGTAAAAACAACATTAGCGTCAGATATTACGGCAGGAGATACCTCAATTACTTTGACGGATAGTTATGAATTTGCAGAATCAGGCACAGTTTCTATCGGTGAAGATACTATCACTTATACTGCAAACGCAGAAGCGACTGGTGTATTAAGTGGTTGCACAGGAACAGATAACGACCAAACAACTGGAGCATCTGTTTGGCAAGGAACTTCACCGGGAAAACCGAATTATTATACTATTTTTAACGGAAATTTAATTTTAGATATTCCTCCAAATAGCGATTATGTCGGATACAAATTAAAAATAAAAGGATTAAGAGCTTTACCTAGAATAACATCTTTAAGTGAAGCGACTTTGATACCTTTTACTTATGTAGGAAAATATTATATAGCGGCTCAAATAGAATATGAAAAAGGAAATGACACAAACGGAGATAGATTAAATGGTTTATATATGAAATATATGGAGCAAGAAGCATATAAAGATAAACTACAAACAATGGATACTTTTACTTATTATAATGGTATTGATATATGACACCTGTAAATTTTTTACAATTCATAAATGGTTTATATACTGATGTCGGTATTTTATCTGTTCCACAAGATGCTTTATATATTCAAGATAATGTCATTACTACATATAAGCTTGGTTCTTTATTAAAAAGACCGGGATATAGAAATATAGGAAGTGCGTTACAAACAAATAAATCAATAACTGGATTATTTAATTTCAGACAAACCGCTTCAACACAAAAAATGTTAGCTACTGTTGATGATGCTACTTCTGATGATACGCAATTATTTTATTCAACAGGAAGCACTTGGAATGAAATAACAGGAGCAGAAACAGCATGGGCTAATAAGGCTGGAATTAATGTTGAAATGGAAAATTTTATAACATATTGTTTTTTTGTAGGGTATGGATCAACTGATGGATTTTTACCGGTAGCATCATTAACAAATACAACATTTTCCACAAGCACAAACGTAACAAATATGCCTAGTGCTAAATATATTAAAAGATATAGGGATAGATTATATATAGGTAATTGTGATATTTCAGCGACAGGTTATCCTTATAGGGTATATTACAGTTCTGTTCCGTCAGGAGCTACAATTTCTTGGACAGTAGCAACTGATTTTTTTGATGTTGATTATTCAGAAGTAATAACAGGGTTAGGTGAAAATTGGGATAGGCTTATAATATTTACTGAATATTCAGCATATATGTATGATCAAAACTCTAAACAAAAAGTTTGGGATGTCGGTTGTTCAAATAATAGGACAATTAAAAATTCAGGTGCTTATATGCTTTGGGCTAATAGAGATGGAGTTTGGATTTCAACTGGTGGCAGACCAGAAAACATAGCAGGAAGAGTTATTGATTTTATAAGAAATTCAAACATAACAAATGCTTTTGCTGAAGTAGTAGATGAAGAATATCATTTATATTTAGGTTCAGTTACTGTAAATGGAGTTAGTTATAGTAATTGCACATTGATTTTTAATATACCGACACAAACTTGGAGAGTTCATGAATATGCAGATACAATGACAATATTTGCTAAATATTATGCTTCTGGTATTAATCATTTATGGATGGGAGATAATACTGGTGATGTTCACGAGCTTGGAAAATATACTGATTCAACATTATTAACAAGTGATGATGGAACAGTAATACATAGTTGGTTTCAAACAGGAGGACTGCATTTTGGTTCGCCTTATTTAAAAAAACAAATAGGTAAAATTATTGCTTATTCAGATAGAGCGCAAAATTTAATATTAAAAGCTAGAGTAATAAACAGAAACACACAATCATTAACACCATTTGTAGAAATAGGAATGTTAAAAAAATATATTAACGAATTACAATTTAATCAAAAAAGCGGACATATTTTACAAATAGAAGGTTCTGAAATGGGTTCAAATCCATACTGGTCTTTTTATGGATTTACCGCAAATATTGAAATAGATGGACAATTTAAAAATTAATTATTATGCCAATTATTGAAGAACTTGGGTTCAATTCAAATCATCGTAAAGAGATGAGAATAGATGATGAAATAGTTGAAGTTAATCAGACTTTTCCTGATATTAGTTTTCCAAATAATAAAATTAAAAGTTTATCAGTTGAAAAATTAATTTCAGGAACTATAAAATCACAACAGATTACTCTTGATATTGTAGATGGCGAGGGTGATATATATATTGCAGGAGGAACATTTGATGCCGCGACTTGGACAGCTACAGGAGGATTTATTTTAGGCTTAGATGATTCTGATTCAAATGTAGAAAAGTTTTTTATCGGAGATGCGACAACTTCAATAGATTGGAATGTAACCACAGTAGATACTTTAACAATAAAAGGGGTTATAACAGCAACATCTGGAAGCATTGGAGGTTGGACTATAAATTCAGATTCATTAACAGCTTCATCAGGAGAAGTTGGAATATCATCAGCAATTACGGCAGGTGATGATATAAGATTTTGGGCTGGAGATGCGATCCCTGCGAGTGCCGAGTTTAGAGTATATGAAAGCGGAGCGGTAGTCGCTTCAAGCATTACTGCGACAGGAACAATTAATGCTCAAGGCGGATATATAGGTGCTGCGTCAACTGCATTAGCGATTGAAAATGCAGGATTAAATATAGGTAATACAGGTTCAATTAGAGGTGGTCAAACTGCTTATGATACTGGTTCGGGCTGGTTTTTAGGATATAGTTCTTCAGCATATAAATTAAGCATTGGTGATGGAACATTAAATAATAGTTTAAAATGGGACGGAACTGATTTGTATGTTAAGGGAACACAATTATTATTTAATGATGTTTTTGGAAGTGGAAAAGATGGTGATGTTACTATATCGGCAGATACGACACTTACATCTGATATGTTTTATGATAATTTAACTGTTGATGTAACAAAAACATTAAATACAGGAGGATTTAGGGTGTTTGTAAAAGGAACACTTACATTAAATGGAACTATTGCAAGAAATGGAAATGCAGGTGGAAATGGTGGTTCTGCTGTTGATATAAATGGAGGAAGCGGAGGGACTGGAGGTGCTGCTTTAGCAGATGGTTCAATAAAAGGAACTATTGCAGGAGTTAATGGTGGTCAAGGTGGTGCTGGTGGAGGTAATAATCCAGGTAATTTTGGTGCTGCTGGATCTAATGGTAACGATGTGGCAAAATCTTTAGGTGATAATGGAGTAGTAGGAGTTTCTGGCGGTAATGGTGGTAGATCAGCTACATTTCCTGCTGGAAATCCAGGAGGAAGTGGTGGAGCAGGGGGAACTGCTGGTTCACAAACAGGAACTGTTTATAATCAACCATATAGCATTGTTCCTGCATATAATTTATATGATGAGTTACCTGCTGGAGATTATTTAAAATCTTCTGCTGGTTCTGGTGCTTCTGGCGGTGGCGGTGGTGGCGGAGGTTCTTCGGGTTCAGGTGGTGGAGGTGGTGGAGGTGGAGGATCTGGTTCTCCAGGTGGAATTGTATTTTTATTTGCTAAAACAATAATTGGTTCAGGAACAATAAGTGCAGTTGGTGGCAATGGAGGTAATGGAGGAGCAGGAAGAGATGGGATAAGTGGAAATGGCGGTGGAGGTGGCGGCGGTGGGGCTGGTTCTGGTAGTTCTGGAGGTGTTATTATTTTTGGTTATAATTCTAAAACTGCCATAACAGTAAGTGCTGCTGGAGGCTCTGCTGGTAATGTCGGTAATTATGGCGCAGGGGTTGGAACTGGCTTAGTTGGTGTGGCAGGAACAACAGGAAACGCTGGCAACACAGGAACAATAATTTATTTACAAGTTTAATATGTTTATATTAGTTGATAAAAAAACAAAAGAAATAAAGTTATCATCTGTTGGAAAAATAAAATATAACAGCAATATTTTTGACTTAATTGAAGTTAATGATGAAAAACTAGATGGCAATACTTGTATATATAAAGATAACAAAATAGAAAAAACAAAAATTATATCAAATAAGGATATAGCTAAGGAAATGATTGACAATGCTAATTCTGTTAAAGATATAAAAGAAATACTTAAAAAATTATTATAATAATATGGCAACAAAACCTCAATCAATGGCGGACATTGATAAAATAATACAAGAACAGAATGAACAATGGCAAAACACAATTAACAAAATAAAACCTAACCAAAGAGGCAATTTTTTAGCTGATGTTCAGTCTGGAAAAGTAACAACAATACCAGGAACAAACATAAAAGTTAGATATAAAGAAGGTAATAAAGTTAATTTGCCAAATGGTGGATCAACAGGAGAAGCAGGAGGATATTATGTTACAACTCCTGATGGTCAAGAAAAATTGGTTTGGAGTGGTGGAGGTTCAAAAAATTACATTTTATCAGCAATGATAACTGCTGGTTTGGGGTTAGCTGAAGGCATAGGTTTTACAGACTCTGCGGAAACACAAAGAAGACAAGTTGCTAATTATTATGGTGTTAAATATGTTTCGTGGATAGAGAGTGAAAAAAAATCAACAGTAACAGATGAAACAATGGCTGAAGATAAAGGTTTTGGTGTTTTTATTAATGCAGGAGGAAAACCAGTTGGAGCTGAATCAGAACAACAAAAAAAAGATTTTCAAGAACTTGGGTTCAAGGAAATAACAGGAGATAATAATGCTATACAAGAAGCTATAAAAAATCCTGTTCCTCCGTCTAAAGCACAGCCTCCTGCTACGGCGACAACTTCATTAACAGAAACAACTCCCACAATAAACTTTAAAGACGGATTATCTGATGCACAAAAAAAAGGAATAAATGATTTAGTTAAAAAGCCAGTTACTGACTGGAGTTCTACTGATATAGCAAATTGGAATTATGCTACAAATAATCAAGCATTACCAGTTCAAGGAACTGTTACAGGCAATAAAGGAATTTATAAAGGAAAAGAAGGTTTAAACTTAAATGCAAATGCTGTTAATGAATTATTTTCACAATATCAAGGAAGAGATGCTACAAAACAAGAACTTGATTATTGGTCAAATAAAAAAGTCGGTGATTTGGAAGATACCCTTGCTAAAACTTCATTTTTTGATAAGCCGATTGCCGATAAAATAAGGGAGCAAATGATGATGCAAGGAAAAACATATATATCAAATCAGGCAGAGTTGGAAACTTTAGCTAAAAGTGGAGGTTTATCTGAAGAAGATATTACAAGAATAGGCGGTCAAACAGGAATGTTATTTGCGCCCACAGAAACAATTAACAAAATAACAAATATAGGCACAACAGGTGCAACAAATACAACAGATACAACAAATGAAACAGGAACGACAAATGCTACAGGCACTACAGGGGCTACAGGTTCAACAGGTAATGCAGAAGATGATTTAGCTGATTTTACAGCAGACATACTTGGAGATCCGAATGCCAGTGATACTGAAATTTTAGATGCTTTAAATAAAATAAAAGAGGGTCAAATTGATCCATATTATAAACAAATAATAAGCCAAGCCCAAAATGATGTTGTAACTGCTATAAATAGACAATATGAAGATAGAATAAGACAACTGCAAACTGAATCATATAATTTAGCTGAAAATATTGCTTCAACACAAAAGACATTAGAATCACGAGGAATGACATTTTCAGGTGAAGCTATAAAACAATTAGGAACATTGTCTGCTTTTGCAGCTCCAAGACCAGAAAGCGTAACACCTACACAACTTGGACAAGCGGGACAACCATTAACAATGACACCTGAACAAATGGGATTAGAGGGTGATGTTAATATGCAAAATAGACTTTTTGCTGAAGGTTCAAGGTCTAATTTTAATAGAACTTTAGAAGATATTGGTAAAGAAGCATTAAGAACTTTAGGAACTACAGGAGTTGCAGGATTAGGATTACCAGAACAAGCGTCTGGAACAACACCGACAACAGGAACTTTAGAATATGATTATGCAAATCAATTACAAAATACTTATCAAAACTTACAGTCGCAAAAAGATACATTAAATCAATATCAAGAAACATTTTTATAATAAAAAATATGGCAAATAGAGATTTAACAAAAGAACAGGAAGCAGTCAACCTGTTTATACAAAATCAAGGTAAAAAACCTATTAGTTCAGAAGACTGGAAACAAATTCATACAATGGCTTACGGATCTGATTTACCTGCTGAATTAAATTCTTTACCAATGTATTCTACGCCAACAGTAGAAAACACAGTTCCTATAACAAATGCTAAAGCTTTAAATTATATGGGTTCTGATATTTCAGATACCGCATTAAGTCAAGCTAAAACAGAGGCATCAAGTTATAATACTTCAAATTTTTTAGACAAAGTTAAAACAAGACTTCAGGAAAAATTTAAACCTGAAAGCGAAACTTTAGGATTAGGAACTTTTGCGTCAGGACTTGGAGCGCTTGATCCGACAGGTGTTAATTTGGGAATGCAAGAGCAAAGCAATAAATTTATCAGAAATGGAAATTTAGCATTAAAAGCACTTTCAACCGCAAACGATATTTATTCTGAACAAGCGACTTTAGCAATAAATAATCTTAATTATTTAACCGGATTAAGGTCTGATTATGATACAAAACAAAAAGAAACAGAAAATGAGTTAAAAAATTTGGCTTTATCTATTGCAGAACAAGGACAAAATGTTCCACAAGAAATATTAGATTTATTACCTAAAGACCAACAAGCGGTTTTTGCAGGTTTAGGAAAAATTTATAAAAATGCGATAGAAGAAGAAAGATCTTATGCAGAATCTTTAACTGAAAATAAAAATAATTCTGTTATAGGAAACAAAATATATAATGACCAACCTGATAATATAATTAATTCAACTGCTAAAAATATTGCTGATGCCATAAAACAAGTAGAATCTAATGGAAATTATAAAGCTTCTGGTGGTTCAGGAGAATATGGAGCATATCAATTTATGCCTGCTACGTGGGAAAGTTGGAAAAATCAATATTTAAAAGAAGTTTATGGGACATCAAACATGAGTTTTGGGATGACACCTGAAAATCAAGATGCAATAGCTATTTGGAAAATAAATAAACTATTAAAACAAGGTTATACTCCTGAAGAAATAGCACTTATTTGGAATCATGGAAGCGCTGAAAGAGTAAAAGGTATTAATTCTTATGGAGTAGCTTATGATAGTGGAGCTTATGCTGATAAAGTAATAGGAGCATTATCTCAAATAATGCCAAAAGAAGTGGAAAGTGTAATCAAATTTACACAAACAGAACAAAATAAATTAGCACAAGCAAATTTAATTAATGCACCACTACAAGAACAATTAGATTATTTATATGGTAAAAAAACAAACACTTCTAAATCTTTAACTGATGATTGGGAAAGTTGATAAAATAAAAAAATATGTTAATAAAAACAATATACGATTCATTAAAAAACATTAAAGAAAATCCTTTAACAAATTTAATAAATGCCGCCTCTAAAGGTGTTAATTTGTATTATGATGCAAAAGAACAAGAAAAAATAAGTAAAAAAACTGTTGCTAAAAAATTAAATGACTTATCTACAAAAATGAATAAATCTTTTGCAACTTATGATACTAAAATAAAAGAAGCAGAGGAAAGTTTTTATCAAAATCATCCAATATATTCAATACCTAAAAAAATAAATTCTTCAATAGCTAAAAAAGGAACATCTGCTGTTATTAATTATTTAAAAGACAGTTATAACCAATCTCAAATAGTATCTAATGCGTATAATAAATATGGAATGGATACTACAAAATATAATGAAGAAGAATTATCAGCTTTAACTAATACTTTATTAGGAGCTGAGATGACTGGTGGATTAAGTGGTGTTAGCAATAAAATAGGTCAAAAAATAGCTGAAAAAATACCACAAAAAATGAATGCCTTAGAAAAACTTAGGAATATAAGTAAAAAAGCTGAAGAATTATCAGAAAAAAAACCAATTAAAGCAAGCGAAAAAATAAAAAATATATATTTAAATTTTCAAGAAAAATTTGTAAATAAATGGGCGAAAGTGGAAGAGTTGGAAAAAAATATTTACAAACAAGCAGGATATGATTTAAAAAATGTAGATTTAAAAGTAAAAAGTGGATTGCAATTATATGGTGGAACGCCAGGTAAAATAAAATATGATTTAGATAATTATACAAAAAAAATAGGCTATGCCTTAAAAGACAGAAAAAATTTTGATGATATATTAAAATTAAGAAGAATTGAAAGTCGTATTAAGGCTGATAAAAAAACTGGTGATTGGACAATAGAGGATGTTAATGAAGCAAAAAAACTTTTATTTGATGAATTGGGAGAAAAAAAATATACAGAACTAAATAATTCTGCAACTGCACATAATATATATTTTGATAATTTATTAAAAGAAGTAAGAGATACTGGAATAATAAGTAAGGAGTCTTATGATGTGATAAAAAAGTCTAACGATTTTTATGCCCCATTTAAAGTATTAAAAAAAATAGAAGAAGTAGAAGAAAAGCTTGTAAAAGGGCAAACTGAGTATTTAAGTTTAGGGAAACAAGATATAGTTAAATCAATAAAAGGAATAAAAGATTCTGATTTTGCAATAGAGAATGTTTTAAACACTTCAATAGAAAAAATAGCAAACACAAGAAGAATACTAGAAAAAAATAAAGCTATAAAATCGGTTTATAATTTAAAAAACATTGAAAATGGAGAAAGTATAATAAAAAATTTAAAAAAAGGGGAAGAAATACCTCAAGATTTTGATAAAATTAGTTTTTTTAATGAAGGCGAAAAAATAGATTTTATTGTTCCGAAGGATATAGCAGATATTATGAAAAATATTGATGGTGAACAAACAAATCTTGTAGTAAATCTTTTAAGACAAGCTTCACGACCATTAAAAGCAGGCGCAACTGGAACAAACATTGTGTTTGCTGTAAGTAATTTAATCAGAGATACTATAACCGCAAAAATAGTAAGTAAGCATGGAGTTAATGTAACAGATCAATTAGCTTCTATTTTCCATTTAATTAAAAAAGATGAATTATATCAAAATTGGTTAAAATCAGGAGGTGGCTTTGAAACATTACAAAGAAGTTTAAATAATAGTGAAAAAATAATAAAAGACCTAGAAAGAGAAGCTAAAAAGGGTGGTGTTTGGAAAAATATAAAAAATCCTATAAAAAATATTGAAGATTTTATATCAGCATCAGAAACAATAACAAGACTTGCTGTTTTTAAAAAAGCATTAAGAAAGGGGGAAACACTAGAAAAAGCAGCATTAGAATCAAGGGATATACAAGATTTTTCAAGAATGGGTCAGTGGATGAAAACAGCAAATGTTTTATCTGTTTATTTGAATGCGATGGTTCAAGGAACTTCAAAAATGATAAGGGCTTTTGGAGAAAGACCAATAAAAACAAGTTTAAGAACAATGAAATTAGTAACTTTACCAACAATAGGTGTATATGTTTGGAATAATAATTCTGAAGATAAAAAAAAGCAATTTGATAGAGTTCCGACATGGGAAAGAGATATGTATTATATTATTACTACTGGTAAAAAAGACGATAAAGGTGATGATTTATATTTCAAAATACCTAAACCAAGGGGTTTCCACATATTATCAGCAATAGTTGAAGATTCTTTGTCTTATGCTAAAAAAGAAGATACTCGTAGTTTTCATGATATAGTTAATTTATTTACAGGAGAATATGTGCCTGGATTAGCTTCTTTAAATCCAGCATTAAAAATTCCAGTTGAATTAAAATCAAATTATGATTTTTTTAAAGACAGAGAAATTGTTCCAGAATATTTAAAAAATAATTCTCCTGAAAATCAATATGATGAAAATACAAGTGAAATAGCAAAAATAGTTGGTAAACTTGTTAATTATAGCCCTATGAAAATTGATAGTATTATAAATAGTTTAGGCGCTGGAACAGCAAACCAAATTTCAAGGTTAATAGATTATGCTGTAAAAGATGGCGATGAAGAAGCATTAGAGGCGTTGAAAAAAACATTTAATCCTTTTAAAGGAAAAGGTTATGGTGGTTATGGTAGTTTAGCTTATAAAAAAGAAGAAAAAGAAATACAAAGTTATGAGGAGGAGGCTTCTAATCGGTCTTTTAAAAATAGAGAAAAAGCTAAAGAAATTTATAATAAAATAAAAGACTTTCCCATGGAAGAACAAAAAAAATATTTAGAAATGCTTGAACAAAAAGGAGAAATTGATGATGATATTTATAAAAAAATGAAGTCTATTAGGGCTGGAGAATATTTGGAAGGATTAGATTATAAAGTAAAACAAATACCTATTAAAGAAAGAGCAAAATATATATGGGAAAAACTACAAGACTTTAATGGTGATTCACAAAAAGAAAAAGAGTATCTTAAAACTCTTGAAGATAAAGATATATTAACATCAGGAGTAATGTCAGAATTACTTAAAATAAGAGAAAATGAAAGAGGTTATTAATATTGAAAATAATCACCTCTTGACCATTCTCCAGAAGTAAGCGAATTTAAAATAAAATAAAGAAAAAAAGTGAATAATATAGCTAGTATTATATGTGATACTTCTGTATAAAACTCTTTTCTTTTATTTTTTTTATCAAGTTTTCTCCCTGGTTCACTTTCCATTCTTAGTTTTTGTAGTGCGTTCATATTTTTTGCATTAAAGGTAAAATTACATGTGGTAGAACAAAATAAAAATAAATTATAATTGTCATATTATTTTTCGTTTAATACTTCTTTAATAGTTTTTCTTAGATCATCGTGGTTTATTTCTTTTGATGTTTTGCATTTAACTAAAGTAACAATATTTACTGCTACAGCGTAAAGAACGCAAATTATACCCCAACCGACAGCTGCGTCATAATCGTATTCATCGCAAAAAACAATCATTAAAATAAAACCAAGAAAATTTAGAACAAGTCCGATAATGGATAAAACTTTTAGTGTTTTCATATTTTTTAATTAATTTATACAAAAAATTCGTCTTTGATATAAGCTCACTTTGGCAGAAAACTTATAAGCAAAAACGAATTATCTGTGCCAAAGTGATTTATATATACATCATAGCAAAACTTATCCACAATGTCAAGCATTGCAACTTTCATAGAAACGGCGTATAATATAATCAGGTTAAGAATTTTTTCATACATTTTTCGGAAAGGAAGTTTGCCACGCTCGGTGGCGGCTTCCTTTTTGTTTGTGCTATAAAACGCTCAAAATTGACCGTAGCGAAGCGTGATACCCGTGGCGCGAATAATGTGATAAACAAGTAGTATACTTACAAGGATTATAGCTTATAAGTATATTACTGATGATTATATTGAAATATAATCGTTTTTTTGTTGTAATATAAATATGACATTACCAGCATATAAAAACGGAAAAGAAACTTATGTGTTAAATCCGACAACAGGAGTGGCTTATGTGATTAAAGACGATAAAATCATAGGCAAGAAAAGAAAAGTGAAATATGAAAAAATTAATTCCACAGTCAAAGAAACTTATTGACGAAATGGTTAAAGCCGGCTTTCCCATTTGTTTATCCAAAGGCGATTGGTCTGGCGATCATTTAAGACATTGCAATTCTTGCATTAAATTTTATAAAAAACAAAGTGTTAAGTAAAGTTAAGTTACCGAGTAATACTCGGTATGTGCATAATTTTTCTTGACACGACTTTAAATGTTTGGTATAGTGAATATGTAAGCAATTTGCTTGCGAACGGAGAACTATCAAAAAAGACTTTGATTGGTGGGTAACGAGTAGGCTTCGGCTGAAAGTTATTCTCCGTTCAAAGTCTTTTTTTATTATTATTAGGTATGAATATCGAAGAAAGCTTTGACTTTGAATTTAAGATAGAGAAAGAAAATAAAGTTTTTATTTATTTTCTTTTTAATAATGAAAGTTTGGTTTATATAGGTAAAACTATAAATGGTTTTAGTAGACCTTTCTCTCATTATGATAAAATTTTTAACAAAATTAAAGTTATTTTTTGTAAAAAAGATGAATTAGATTTATTAGAAACGAAATATATTTGTAAATATAAACCCCAATATAATAGGGCGATCTATGAATATATAAGTTTAGAAAATATTAAAGAAAAAAAATTAAAACCAATGAGAATAAAAACAACTTGCAGTGAACTTTCAAAATTAATGAAAGAGTTGGATATAGAAATTTTAAATTATAATGGTAAATGTGTAATTAAAAAAGAATTTTTATATAAAATAATTGAATATGCAAATAATTTTATAAAAAATAATAAACAAAAAAACTATGGCACAAAGAAGAATGTTTAGTTTAAAGGTTGTTGATACAGACGAGTTTTTAGATATGGGTCAAGGTTCGCAACTTTTATATTTTCATCTTGCTATGAGAGCAGATGATGACGGTTTTGTTAATTGTCCGAAAAAAATACTTAGGTTTGCTGGTGCAAAAGATGATGATTTCAAAGTTTTAGTCGCAAAACAATTTATTATACCATTTCAAAACGGTGTAATAGTTATAAGACACTGGAAAGAGAATAATTATATACAATCAGACAGAAAACAAAAAACAATTTATCAAGAAGAATTGGCTAAATTAAGCGAAGATAACAACGGTGTATACAATTTGGATACAGAATGTATACAAAATGTATCCAATTTGGATACAGAATGTATACAAAATGTATCCAATTTGGATACACAGGTTAGGATAGGAAAGGATAGGATAGGAAAGGATAGGATAGGAAAGAATAATTGCGAAAATAAAATTTTCGCGGGTTCTGATATAAATAAAATTTTAGATATTTTTTATAAAATTAATCCGAATATTAAGTTTAACAATTTAACAGAACGAAAAGCCACAGAGCAATTAATACAAATAATCGGAGATACCGAACAGACAATATCTGTTCTTAATTGGTATTTTTCAGTATATACAGAGGAGTTTTGCCCGATAGCAACAACGCCAGCAATGTTTTTAAGGAAAATAAGCCAAATAAAACTTTTCGCACAAAAAAAACGACAAAATAACATAAATACTGAAAATAAATTTATACAATTATGAACAAACTAACAAAAAAACAAATGTGCCTTGTAATGCGTAATGGAATTGAAATTTTAATTGATGAAGACAAAACTGAAAATTTTAAAAAAATTCTATTAAACACAAAGGAACACAAATTTATCGGCATTGATGAAAATATTATTAATACCGCTGATTTATCTGGTCTTTTTAGTCCTTTGGTAATGGAAGAAAAAATAAGAAGAAAACGAGGCGAATTTAAGTGTGCTTGGGGTAAATGGCACGTAACCGAAGATGATTGTAATTGCCGAGCTGAGGAATTGCGAAAAAAATATATGGACTAATAATAATTTATAAAAATATGGAAAAACAATTTTTCACTTCATCAACAGAAAAAGAACAAAACGATTTTTGGCGAAAACAAATTAAATTTTACAAAAAAACTTATTCAAAAGAAATTGTAAGGTGTGAGGCTTTGGGATCATTAATGTTTTATTGGGAAAAACAAATGTTAATTGAAAATCAATGTATTGGCAAAAAAGGAATATTGCTTGACGGTTTTATAGTATATGAAGAAAACAAGTCCGGAGGATATAGTCAAATTTACAAAGGATTTGAAAAAGACAAAGCAATAAGAGCAAAAAATGAAACAAAAAACTCTGTTTTGCGCGAAATACCAATAATATACCAAAGTTATTTTGATTATTTGGAAAGGAAAAAACAAGCCGAACAAATAAATAATATATAATTTTATGTTAAATAAGTGGATTAATACAATTCAATGCGGGGATTCCGAAGAATTATTAAAACAACTGCCTGAAAATTCAATAGACT